>ENA-OFDP01000438-OFDP01000438.1-metagenomes-genome-assembly--contig:-NODE-438-length-19017-cov-4.654309_pt1 | contig 19017 bp, 20 predicted proteins | sample MGYA00153389_OFDP01 | MGnify analysis MGYA00153389 | reverse complement strand
AAATCGAGCTCTTTGCCCAACTTGCGGTGGTCACGCTTTTCGGCTTCTTCAAGTTGCGTCAAATACTGTTGCAAGTCATCTTTGGTCGCCCAGGCTGTACCGTACACACGCTGCAGCATTTCATTGCGGTGGTCGCCGCGCCAATAGGCTCCGGCCAGCTTCATGAGTTTGAAAAACTTAAGTTTGCCCGTACTAGGCACATGAGGGCCGCGGCACAGGTCTTCAAAATTGCCTTCGCGGTACAAAGACACGTCTTCACCTGAGGGAATGCTGGCAATGATTTCGGCCTTGTAATGCTCACCCATGCTGTTGAAATGCGCTACTGCCTCATCGCGCGGCAGCACTCGGCGTGTTACGGGTTCATCTTTGGAGGCAAGCTCGGTCATGCGCTTTTCAATCGCTACCAGGTCATCAGGCGTAAACGGGCGTTTGTACGAAAAGTCATAGAAAAAGCCGTTTTCAATTACCGGGCCAATCGTGACCTGTGCATCGGGGAAAAGGTCTTTGACAGCGTAAGCCAGCAGATGGGCTGTGGAGTGGCGAATCAGATCCAGACCGTCGGCATCTTTGGCAGTGATGATGGCAAGGTGACTGTCCTTTTCCATCAGGTAGCTGGTGTCAACGACCTTCCCATCGACTTTGCCACCCAGCGCGGCTTTGGCCAGGCCTGCACCTATTGACGCAGCAACTTCGGCCACGGTAACAGCTTCAGGAAATTCGCGTTTGGAAGCGTCGGGGAGCGTGATTTGAATCATTGATAACTGCTTTTCAGGTCTGATAAAAAAAGCGCGGTGAAGGCCGCGCTGATTATTTGGATTAGGGGGACGTATTTTAATCGACTACCGCTTTGGCGCCAGCTTGGCAGACGCCTAGGCCATCGCTGACAGTACAGCTTGCACCTGTTTTTGACTTGGGTTTTGTTGCCCGCCCTGGCCTCGCCCAACGCTGTTAAAACGGTTGTCACGGGGTACATCGCGCCGTGCTGAGGTCCCGGTTAACCCGGCAACCCCAGCACCATTCCCCAGCTTCATCGTCAAATCAATGGGGCGGGCTTTGTGCAGCCAGCCCAGATGCAACGCAATTTTGTCCTCGGCGAGAGATACGACAGGGCTTTTTGATGCTGGCGCATCAGGCTTAAGCAAAGGCTCGGGCGAAAGGAGCCTCGCATCCAGAATTTCCAGCCTCCTGCACCTGAAGACGGCCAGTGCCCGCTGTGATGGCAAACGACCTTCAGGCTCGTCGTGAGCAAAGTTATCCCGAAACTTGGCGTTATCTGGTGAATTTTCGTCCTTGGTACCCACCATCTTTGGCCTGAATAGCCCTTTGGCCCACGCAGTGCTCGCTCAAAGTATCGCGTACACCGTCCAGCAAGCCTGACCGTCGCGAAATCGTCGCCTTGCTCGTTTTTCTCAGCTTTTTTAAGGCAATTTCCTCATCAAGCGGCACCAGCCTACACGACATGTCAACGCGACATTGCTGTCAAAATAATTTGCGCAGAATCTACACCCCGCAGGCAGTTCTTAACGACAAGGACTGGCCACGTTGGGGCGCTTCGCCAATCGCCACAGAGCCAGCACACGCCAACATTGTTGTATCGAAACTAAGTCTCGACCAGTTTTCAGCCAGCGTTGCACCAGTTTTGCCAGTGACAGGATGGTCCGCTTGCTGGACGGTAACCGAGCACGGCCGCAACTCGAACGAGCTGTCGGGCGAAAACAGAGGCGAATTCTTAAAAACACAACTTTATGGTGCGCCAACTGGTGCAACCTGGCTGCAATGCGAAATTAACCAGGCTATTAACTTTCGAAGCAGAGTAACGCACAGCCTGACGATATGCTGATGAGGCATGTCAATCCTGATAAAAACAATCCGCCGTGTTCTGCTGGCGCCTCTCGTTTCAATTCTGCTGTTTGAAGAATGGGGCTGGAAGCCACTGGCGCTCCTTTTTGCCAAGCTTGCCAAACTGCCAATGTGGGCTGGGCTGGAACGTATGATTATCCACCTGCCACCCGGGGCCGCACTGCTGGCATTTGGCGTGCCAGTAGCCAGCCTGATACCCGTCAAGCTACTGGCTCTGTACTTGTTTGCCCAAGGACATGCAGTATCTGGCTTGGTGCTGTTAATCGCCGCAAAGGTTTTGGGTACTGCCGTAGCAGCACGACTGTTTGAGTTGACGAAGCCGGCGCTGATGCGAATGCATTGGTTTGCCCGCGTTTACGTGCCGTTCAAGCACTGGAAAGACCATTTGCTGGCACAGGTTCGCCAATCAGCGGTGTGGCGCGAGTTACGCAAAATCAAGTCGCGTATTAAAAACATCTGGTCAGGAAACACAGATCCATAACTTTGTACTGTGCGTCGTCCTTGCCCCACACTCTGCAAATGACATTGCCAATGACCAAAACTACACTTGACAGAGCACAGATTAAATTTCTTTCGCCTGGAGGCATTTACCCATCCGCGGTCAGGGTTGCACTGAGTAATGCCCGGCAAGTCCCTGAACTGCATGGTTTGCTGGCAATATCTGATGTGGGTTTTATTTTTGTGAGCAAAACAAAAAAATGAGCCAAAAAAAGAGGCTCAATGCCCCTTTTTTGTTGGATTACCAAGTCAGCTGCAGATCAGTGGAACTGCTCTTCCTCAGTCGAACCCGTCAACGCCGTCACGCTTGACTTGCCGCCTTGAATGACCGTTGTCACTTCATCAAAATAACCAGTGCCCACTTCTTGCTGGTGCGACACAAAGGTGTAGCCGCGGTCACGGGCTGCAAACTCTGGCTCTTGCACTTTTTCAACATAGGCTGTCATGCCGCGTGCAACGTAGTCTTGCGCCAAGTCAAACATGTTGTACCACATGGAATGGATGCCAGCCAGCGTGATGAACTGGTACTTGTAACCCATGGCGCCGAGCTCTTTCTGGAACTTCGCTATCGTCGCGTTGTCGAGGTTTTTCTTCCAGTTAAACGATGGCGAGCAGTTGTACGCCAGCATTTTTCCGGGGTGAACAGCATGCACGGCTTCAGCAAATTTGCGGGCGAATTCCAGGTCAGGCGTGCCAGTTTCGCACCACACCAAGTCGGCGTAATGGGCGTAAGCCACGGCCCGGCTAATGGCTTGGTCCATGCCTTTTTTGGTTTTATAAAAACCTTCGGCAGTGCGTTCACCGGTGATGAACGGCTTGTCGTTTTCGTCGTAGTCGCTGGTAAGCAGGTCAGCCGCTTCTGCGTCGGTGCGGGCAATCACCAAAGTTGGCACGCCGCACACGTCAGCAGCCATGCGGGCAGCGATCAATTTTTGGCAGGCTTCAGCCGTTGGCACCAGCACCTTGCCGCCCATGTGGCCGCATTTTTTAACCGAAGCCAGCTGGTCTTCAAAGTGAACGCCAGCAGCACCGGCCTTGATCATGGCCTTCATCAGTTCAAATGCATTCAGCACGCCGCCAAAACCGGCTTCAGCATCGGCCACGATAGGTGCAAAGTTGTCAATGTAGCCGTGGTCCCCTGCATCAATGCCTTTTGAATGCTGGATCTCGTCCGCGCGGCGGAATGTGTTGTTGATGCGCTCAACCACGGTTGGCACCGAGTCAACCGGGTACAGCGACTGGTCTGGGTACATCGATGCGTAGCTGTTGTTGTCAGCTGCGACTTGCCAGCCCGACAGATAAATGGCTTTGACGCCAGCCTTGACCTGCTGCATGGCTTGGCCGCCGGTTAATGCGCCCAGACAATTGACATAGGGCTCAGAGTGAACCAAATCCCAAAGCTTTTCAGCGCCACGTCGCGCGAGCGTGTGTTCAATGTGGAACGAGCCGCGCAAACGTACAACGTCAGCTGCGCTGTAGCCGCGCTTGATTCCCTTCCAGCGTGGATTGGTGGCCCAATCTTTTTCAAGAGCGGCTATTTGCTGCTCACGTGTGAGTTGGTCGTTGAGGGTTTGAGGCATGGTGAACTCCTTGAGGGTAAAGACAGGAACGAGGGCTTGGCAGCAATGCTGGATTCTAAGTCTTCTACAAGACTTGGACAGCTCTTATGTCTTATATAAGACAAAATATTAAATCCAGTCAATTCAAGGGCTTATGTTGTAACTTCCATGATGCGAAATTTAAATTCTCATATTGAGAAATTATTTTGCGCTGCACCATTTTAAACTTTCATCATGTGAAAGTGGTTTTGCGCCTTGTGGAACGCTTTTTGGCTGGAAGTTTGGCACGTCACGCCATATCGAGGGTCAGCTTTTGCGTGGTTTCGTCGTTAATCTGCCTTTATGGTATTTGTTTGATAGCTAAATCGTCCCGTATTTAGGGCGCCACAGGGTCACATCATGAGCGATATTCAGCTCGGTCAGCGCAGCGGACGCTGCTGCACGGCAACCAGAGCGCCCAGCCAGAGTGCCACTGCGGAAAATATCAGCCCCCGTTGCAGGCCCGCCAAATCGCTTCCCGCACCCACCGCATCGGCAATCAAGCCGACTGCCGCAGGCCCGACGATTTGACCTGCTGCAAATACAGTGGTGAAAGCGCTGATGCCGGTTGCCCAGAGGCTGTTAGGCAGGTTGTGCCGCACCAGCGCGGTGGTGCTGGCCACAACCGACAAAAACACGCCGCCAAACAGCACGCCGGATAGCAGCACCAGTGGCCAGGCATTTGTAATTGCAGGCAGCACGGCCCCGCAGCCTAAAAGCCCATTCAGCAAGGCCAGCGCTTGCCCGCCCCTGAAGCGGTCAAGCAATCTGGCCCAAATCAAAGGCGACACCATGACAGCCATACCCAGCAATGCGTAAAACAGCGTGATAAAACCGGGCGTCGCGCCCTGCTCCTTGATCAAGGCCACCACAAACGTCATGTAGCCGATGTAGCCCATGCCAAAGAGTGTGTAGCCTGCCAGGGCAGGCGAAAAGTCACGCCAGCTGAATGCGCGGTGCGGAGCTGCTTTGTTCTCGTTTGCTACCAGGGCGAACAGCACCAGTAAACGTCGCCCGACCCAGGCCAGCGCGCCGGTAGCAGCCAGGCAAGCTGCGCTCAGTGCCCACCATGCCCAAGCCCAGCCGTGCTGCACGCCACCAGCAGCCTCCAGCATGGTCGGCACCAGCACCGCTGACAGCGCAATGCCCAGCCCTGTACCGCCGTAGTACAAACCGAGCAGCAGTCCCATGTGCTTTGGAGTCAGCGCGCCCAGCCGCGCAGCCAGCAAACCCCCCGCGATAAATACCCACGCGCTGGCAACGCCGGCCAGCAAGCGCTGAATTAAAAGCGAAGGGGCGTCGGTAAAAAACCCGCTTGTCGCCATAAATACGCTGGCCAGCAAACTGCCCAACCACATCAGCGAAGTTGCCTTGCATCGCCTGAGAAGCCCCGGCGTCATCAAGGCACCCACCAAATAACCCGCCGCGTTGGCCGTATTCATTGCCCCAGCCAGCGTGTAGCTCCAGCCCAGGTCAGCGCGCATGGTGGGCAGCAACAGGCCGTATGCAAAACGCGTGATGCCGAGCGACACAGCAGCGCCCAATGACAATACTGCAGCCAATGCCAAGAGTTGAGGTAAGGACGGTAGCGTGATTGACTCAGACTTTTGCAACATGCTTGGGCGAGGGTCCGATAGTTGATTGCTTATAATTTAGTAGCTACTGGCGCCCGTTTTTATTGGGCTATCGCCATTTTTCGATGTTAAAGCCGTTTTCCAGGCTTGCCAAATACTTTCTGGGTCTGCATAACAATTCAGCCCTGCCGACGCGACGGTTCTTGAACATGCAAGAACTTGGTTAGCAAATCGCGCGGCTGTGCCACGGACAGGCCTTTTAGCACTTGGCCAACGTTGCCGCGGTGGTAGGCCCCGTGGGTCAGCACATGAAACAGCATTTCTTCACGGCTCATGGTTCCCCTGTCACCGTCTGTAAACTGAAAATGCAGGCTGTCTGCCATTGCTGCGTCATCTACTTTGCTCACATAGTCTTCAAACCACAAGTCGGTTTCTGCAACCTCAAGATGAAGCTTACCAAGTTCAGGGGTCTCAGTTGTGTTGGTTGCAGTGTACGAATGCTTCTGACCTAGCAAATGGGCGCGAAATATCCTGTCAACCACATGAATGTGATTCAACGTCCTGATGGCCGTGTGTTGAGCAGCTTCGTTATCGGCTTGCGTGAGACCACCCACAGCATCAAACAGCTCGCGGTTCGCCCATGATTTTTGAGCGAAAAGTAAGGAAAGGATTTTTTGAGACATACAAAAAAGAGCTGGAATCCGACACCTAGTCATTGGCTTGCCTGGCAACCAACTGACGCAGGAGTCAAACCGCAGCCAAAGCCCCCCGCGTCAAGTCACTGTACCCGGCAAGCAGCCCAATTGCAGACACATCCTCGTCTGTTGCATTCCAGGGCAGCCCTTCCAGACAAAGCTGAACTTGTAAGCGCTGCACCGGCGCTGCGTCCACCAGCCCGGGAAACCAGGCCAGCGGCACAGCGATGGGGCGGCCGGCGGCCAGGCCCATCCACATACTGACATCGTCAAAGCATTCGGATTTAAGCGAAGTGTTCATTTCATGTCCCTTCAATCAAGTGAGCGTTTTCAAGTACCACTCTGGTCAATTCGCGCAAGGTGCGGGCATGTTAACCATTGCTGTCGACGACATGCACGCTGGGTTTAGCCAGATTACGGAATCGCCTTCGCCACCCGCATTGCCTTCGTTGTAATAAAAGAAAAAGTGATGCCACTTGTAGCGCACGCAAATACTGCTCATCATTGTGCAATGTCTTAAGACTCTTTTAATCGTTTTATGGGCTTCAACGTTTCACCCAATCCCCAGTCTCAATGATTTCCCGGCCAACCGTTAGCGCCTCAGCTACCTCATAAACCAAGCAGGTCAGCTCGCTTTCAATGCCTGATGGTTGTTGCACGCTCACACGCACTTCTTTGCGTAAATACTCAGCAGTTTCAACCGGCCAGACCTGCTCAATTTCGTCAAGCTGGCGCTCCAGTTCAGGCGTGATTTGGTAGACATCTCCCTGCACCCACGTTGTGCCGCCCAAGCGCAAACCGGGATAGTTGCAAGCGCCCAAGTGGTACAGCGTTCCTTCAACGCGGCTGGTGCCCGTAAATTTCGGCGCCGGGGTCAGGCGATTGATGTCACGCTCCTCACCCAGCCGCAGCGTGCCGTATACAAAAACGTAGCGGGCAACGAACAAAGGCCGGGCGTCGTGTGCGGTGTGGGTTATCGTGATGTCCATGAACCGAATTGTGGCTTACGCCTGCCTCGCCCTGAGCATGACTTTGGTAGGCAGCTACGTGGCCTTGTCCAAACCGCTGGTTGCCGCCCTGCCCGTTTTTTTGCTGGCCTGGTTGCGCTTTGGCATTGGCGCCGCGGCAATGTTGCGTTGGTTAAAAAAACCAGTTGGTGAAGCGCCCATGACAGCCAAGACCAAACGCCTGCTGTTTCTTGAATCGTTTTTGGGCAACTTCTTGTTTTCAATCTGCATGTTGTTTGGCGTCAGCCTGACCGGCGCATTGACAGCCGGTGTGGTGATGGCGACTATTCCAGCCGCAGTGGCGTTGATGAGCTGGGCTTTTTTGCGTGAGCAAATTGGCCTGCGCACCTGGGCAGCGGTGGTGTGTGCGGTAGCGGGCGTGACGCTGGTATCGCTATCAAAAAAGGAGCTGCTTGCGCCCGTATCTTCTACGCTAAATGCCGATTTGGTATCAAACAATGCACTTTTAGGCACGTTTTTACTGCTGGCGGCTGTGCTGTGCGAGGCAGCCTACGCGGTGATTGGCAAACGCCTGGTGGGCACGCTAAGCCCCAAGCGTATTTGCGCATTGATCAATCTGTGGGGTTTTGCGCTGGTTACGCCGTTTGGGGTGTGGGCAGCCTGGGCGTTTGACTTCGGCGCGGTGGGAGCACCCAGCTGGCTGCTGCTGGTTTTTTATTCAATGGCCGCCAGCGTGTGGACGGTTTGGCTGTGGATGACCGGGCTTCAAACCGTGCCTGCCAGCCGGGCAGGCGTTTTCACCGTGTTTTTACCCATAAGCGCGGCGGCAGTAGGTGTGATTTTTTTGGGTGAAAAACTTACCAGCATCCAGGCGCTGGCGTTTGGTATTGCGCTGCTGGGCGTTGTGCTGGCAACGTTGCCTGGCAAGCCACAACGCGTCACTGTCTAGCCCGAACGCAGCCGGTTTTGTCGGCGCAAAACCAGCAGGCTGTAAGCAACAATGCCAAGCGACACCGCAGCAATCAGCAGCGTGGCGGCGGCGTAGATCGATGGGTTCACCCCGCGCCGCGCGTAGCTGAAAATAACTTGCGGCAGCGTGGTAACGCCCGGGCCAGACAAAAATTCAGACAGCACCACATCATCAAACGACAGCGTAAAAGTCAGCAGCCAGCTGGACACCAGTGCAGGCGCAATGCTCGGCAGCGTCACCAGGAAAAAAACCTGTACTGGTCTACAGCCCAAATCCATCGCGGCTTCTTCAATCGAGCGGTCTACATCTGCGAGGCGCGATTGAATGACGGTAGTGGCGTACGCCATGCCCAGCAGCGTGTGACCAATCACCAAGGTAGTGAAACCGCGCTCCGGGAAATCAAACATGCGCTGGCTGGCCACCATCAACAGCAGCAATGACAGGCCAATCACGACTTCAGGCATCACCAGCGGCGCATTGACCATGCCGTAAAAAGCGGTGCGGCCCGCAAAGCCGCTTGAGCCCCTGTACCGCACCAGTACGAACGCCGCGAAGCAGCCCAACACCACCGATAGGGTACCGGTAAGCAACGCCACTTTCAGCGACAGAAAAAAACCTTCCACCAGCCGTGAATCGTTCATTAGCGCTTCGTACCAGCGCAATGAAAACCCAGTAAATACTCCGTCCTGTCGCGTACTGTTGAACGAAAAAACGACCAAAAAAACCAGTGGTATGTAGAGAAACAGAAATACCGCAGCCAGCCAGAACTTGCCCGTGTGCTTTCCAAAAAAACCGGTTGCAATCATTTTTCTGTAGCGTCTTTGGCCCGGTAGTAAAGGGCTAGCGGCACCAATATCAACGCGATCATGACCACTGACAAAGCTGCAGCCCGTGGCCAGTTGTTGTTGTTGAACATTTCGTCCCACACTACGCGGCCAATCATGACGTTTTCAGCGCCACCCAAAAGCGACGGAATTACGAACTCGCCCACCGCAGGAATAAACACCAGCATGCAGCCTGCGACGATGCCTGCCCGACTCAACGGCACAGTCACCAGCCAAAATGCCTTGAAACTGCTAGCACCCAGGTCGTGTGCGGCCTCTAGCAGGCGCATGTCCATCTTCACCAGATTAGCGTACAGCGGCAAAACCATGAACGGCAAGTACACATAAGTCATGCCCACCAGCATCGACACATCGGTGTAAAGCATGATCAAAGGCTCTTGAATCACGCCGAGGCGGAGCAGCAAATTGTTCAGCACACCCTGGTCCGCCAGAATTCCTTTCCACGCTGACACACGCAGCAGAAAAGACGTCCAAAACGGCAGCATGACCAGCATCAAAAGCACGGGCCGCAAAGACGCACGAGCCCGCGCCAGAAAATACGCAAAAGGGTATCCAATCAGCAAGCAAAGCAGCGTGGTCAGTGCCGCAAACTTCAACGATGTCTGAAACGCGCCAACGTAAATAGTTTGCCCACTGCTTGCGCCTGCACCACCTTGCTCATCGCTGAAAATAGAAATGTAGTTTTGTAGCTGCAACACAAGGCGCCACGACTCTCCGCTGGTATCCACCAGCGCAGCAAACGGGTCGATACCGCTGCCCATATCCGTCACGCTGATGCGCAACAAAATCAAGAACGGCAGCACAAAAAACAGCAGCAGCCAAACATAAGGCACGGCAATCACAAAACGGCGGCCTGGGAAAAACTGGATTTTCATGCGGCGGTGCTTACTGCGTCAGCACAACAGGCGCAGTGTCTGGCCACCAGAAGAACACCGCGTCGTTCCAGGTGATTTCCTGGCCATCGTTGCGGGTGACATTGGTCTCGGTGATTTTTACCTTGGCGCCGTTCGGTGTTTCGACAATAAAAGTGTTGTAGCTGCCAAAGTAGGCAATTTCAATGACTTTGCCGACAAACAAGTTTTCGCCCACCGCTGGCCTGCTTTTGGAGATCAATATCTTTTCAGGCCGAATGGCTACCGCGCAACCCATACCCTGCGTACCGCTGATTCCGTGCCCAATACTGACCACCCCCTGGACTGTTTTTACTTCACAGCGGCCCGCCTCATCCACCGCCAAAGTGCCGTCCCACAAATTCACGTTGCCAATAAAGTCTGTCACAAATCGGCAGTTGGGGTACTCATAAATCTCTTTGGGTGTGCCCACTTGCAGCACGCGCCCCTGGCTCATCACCGCAATGCGGGTTGCCATTGCCATTGCTTCTTCCTGGTCGTGCGTCACCATCACACACGTCACGCCTACCGCTTCCAAAATATTGACCAGCTCAAACTGCGTGCGTTCGCGCAGCTTCTTGTCCAGCGCACCGAGCGGCTCATCAAGCAACAGCAATTGCGGCTTTTTGGCCAGGCTGCGCGCCAGCGCAACGCGCTGCTGCTGGCCACCTGACAGCTGGTGCGGCTTGCGCTGCGCAAAGTCCTGCAATTGCGTGAGGTTCAGCATTTCATCAACACGCTGGGAAAGCTCTACTTTGGGCATGCCGCCACGCTTGAGTCCAAATGCAATGTTCTGCCAAACCGTCAGGTGCGGAAACAACGCGTAAGACTGAAACATCATGTTGATGGGCCGCTGATAGGGCGGGATACCCGCAATGTCCACACCATCAAGCGTGATGCTGCCAGAGGTGGGCGACTCGAAACCCGCCAGCATTCTTAGGAGCGTTGACTTACCGCAACCCGAGCTGCCCAGCAGTGCAAAAATTTCTCCCTTGTTGATCGAAAGCGAAACTTCATTAACTGCAGCAACGCCATCAAAGCGCTTGACGAGCTCTGTCGTCTTCAAATAACCGCCCACACTGCCCACCTTTTCACGCCCCTTTTTTGAACAGCGTAAACACCTGTCCCATCGACTGACGCCCCTCGTTGCTGAAACTGCTGGGGGCCACCATTTTTTCTAGGTTAGCCGCGTCCGGAAAAACCGCTTGGTCCTTGGCTATTTCAGGGGTGACGCTTGCCAGGCTCGCTTTGTTAGCGGTGGGGTAGCCCAACTCGTTGGTGAGTGCGCTTGACACTTCTGGCCGCAAGAAATAGTTGATGAAGGCATGCGCGTTGTTTGGGTGTTTGGCATCTTTGGGGATGGCCAGGTTGTCGAAGAAAATGAGACCACCCGTAGCCGGCAGCAACGCCTCGACTTTGTTTCCATTTTTGTTTTCAATCGCCCGCCCCCGCGCTATGTTGATGTCACCTGCCCACCCTAAAGCAACACATGCTTTACCGCCGGCCAAATCATCAATCATGGTGCTGGAGAACAAGCGCACATCCGGGCGTACTTTCGCCAGCAAGTCGCCCGCAGCCTTGTGGTCGGCCGGGTCATTCGAATACGGGTTTTTGCCTAAAAAGTGCATGGCGGGCGGCAATACTTCGGTGGGAGAATCTAAAAACGCGATACCGCAAGACTTCAGTTTGCTGGTGTACGTCGGGTTAAAGACAAGCTCCCAGGCATTCGCTGGCATAGGGGTTGCACCAAGGGCTTTTGCCACTTTGGCTTGATTGATGCCCACTGTTGTGAAGCTCCAGGCCCAAGGAACGAGGTAAGCATTCCCCGGATCCACTGCAGCCAGCTTGCCCATCAGCGATGTGTCAAGGTTGGCGTAGTTCGTAATTTTCGACTTGTCCAGCTTTTGCAGCAAACCCGCATCAATTTGCGGCTTGGCAAACACAGCCCCCGGAACCACGATGTCATACCCCGTATTGCCGGCAACCAGCTTGGCCTGCAAGACTTCGTTGTTCTCGAAGGTTTGGTAGTTGACCTTAATGCCAGTTTCTTTTTCAAAATTGGCCACCATGTCTTTGGCAATGTAATCCGGCCAGTTGTAGACATTGAGGATTTTTTCCTCGGCGCCAGCAGCAGCTGGTGCGACTGCAGGCATGTCTTGTTTTTTGCCGCAGGCCACCAGCGCAAAAATTGAAAATACCACTCCACACAACTGCTTGTTCAACATGTCTTACGTCCGTAAAAGTGTAGCGGGCGGAACCCGGAAAAGCGGATTGTAAGAGCTATTTTGTTGGCAGATGGGTGCTGGCTGAGCTGCAGCTGCGCACAAAATTAGGGCGCAACGCACCACGGTGCAGTGTTCTGCACCAAGCCCATCCAAAGCGCCCATGAAGAGCTTGCAAAAAGCGCGAGGCCGGCAATACGTATCGCCCACTGGCCTGAGCCCGGCCTCCGCAGGCGAAGCCAAAGCCAAGGCCCTGCCATCAATGAGACCCCGCTGCCTAAGGCGAAAAGCGCCATCACACCTGCGCCCTGTGCAGCGCTACCGGTCATTGCCGCTACGAGCAGGGCCGAGTACAGCAGACCGCAGGGCAGCAATGCCCACAGCACACCCAAAAGCCCGGTAGATGCCAAGGCTGCACTGCCGTTGGTATTGCCATTCGCGCTGCCGGTCAGCTTGCGCACGCCAGCCCAGACTTTACGCGCAGAGTCCTCAAGCCAGATCGGTTGACGAGCCTGGTAGAGCAACATCAAACCTAAAAATGCTGCCGCTACATGAAACATGGACCACACTGGGCGCAGCGCCGCAGCATGCACACTGAGCCAGCCCAAGCCCTGTATTGAAAACGCAGCCAAGGCACCCATCGCTGAATAGCCAGCAAGTCTGCCGACCTGAAACACCCACAAAGCCCGTTTGCTTTGGCCAGTCTGCGTTCTACCAATGCCCGCGCAGGCTGCGCCGCACATGGCCACACAATGTGGCCCCCCTGCAAGGCCCATTAGCAGCGCAGTAAGAGCCAAAGTGGTCTGCATCTCAAAAATCACACGAAAAAAGCGCGCACGGCGCTTTGTCCTGCACGCCTGAGCTAGGCGTCATTACACACTGTGGATTCATCAGGTCGAGTCACGAAATTCTTTCAGTTTAATTTGTATCATGCGGTAGTCTGGTTTAAAGGTTTTGATGTATCGCAAACTTTGCTCAGTCCGTACAGCAAAAAATTTAATAAGCGCGGGAATACACCATGTCATCAAGCACCACTTCTTTTGTTTCGCCGGCAACACCTCTTGTTGTACGATCAAGATCTCTGGTTTTAAGGTCGACTGTGGACCAACTCTCTATCAAAATTGCCTGCTCAAACTGCAATATGCGCGAACTTTGCATGCCCATTGGCCTGAATGCAGATGAACTCCGACGCGTTGACGGGCTGGTGACAAGGCGTCCGTTTGTCAAACGAGGTACTGCTCTTTTTCGCACAGGTGACCCCTTTACGTCGCTGTACGCCATTCGCAGTGGTTTTTTCAAGACTTGCGTTGGAACAGAAGACGGCCGGGGTCAGGTAACCGGGTTTCAAATGGCGGGTGAAATCCTGGGGCTTGATGGTATTGCCGCAGACGTACATTCTTGTGACGCTATCGCGCTGGAAGATACCGAAGTCTGCGCCCTCCCCTTTGACCGGATTGAAGAAATAAGCAGAGAAGTCCAAGCGCTACAACACCACGTACACAAACTCATGAGCCGCGAAATCGTTCGCGAACACGGCGTTATGCTGCTTTTGGGAAATATGCGGGCAGAAGAAAGGCTGGCGGCGTTTTTACTGAACTTGTTGCAGCGTTTGCAGCTGCGCGGGTTTTCAAGTTCTGATCTGGTGCTGAGGATGACGCGAGAAGAAATCGGTAGCTATTTGGGTCTGACGCTCGAAACAGTCAGCCGTACTTTTTCAAAATTTGCTGAGGATGGCGTCATCACGGTCAATCAGCGTCATGTTCATATTGAAAATGCTGCCGCGTTGAAACTGCTCGTTAACCACGAGCAGTGTCGTTGACATCCCGCGGCGGTTTGCTTAACCACACCACAAGGCTGCTGCAGCCAATGGCGACAAGCCAAAAGCTGAAAAACGCTGCTGTGTAAATCGCCTGGCGAGACGGCTGTGCCGTCACACCTGGCCAATGGACTTCCGCTGGATCGATCGTTGCGAACACCATAGCCTCGAGCAAGCAAGCTGCCAAAAAAGCTGGCCACGTAACGATTATCCAAAGTTTGACCCGGCGCGATTTTTCCAGATCAAGGCTTGTCATGATTTTTGCCCCCTGTGGCACTGTGGTTTCGGCCTGTATTTGCGGGTTGCATGGCTGGCTTTGCCACTTCAACCTCTTTGGCAAGTGCAAGGCCCTCTTTGTAGTAGTCCTCAGACACCACCGCGTCGGGCCCTTGAAAAATGAAAACTGCCGTCACGGCGCAGGCTAGAACAACGGATACCGGCCCAGAAATCACCATCCAAACGTAGAACTCCTTGAACCACGGACGCTCTATCGGCGTATTGTTCGACTGTGTATGAGGCGGCACCATATCTGGATTCCTTTAACGTCTTTTCTATCGCGGCACTAAAAATATCGATTTTTCAACCACTTCGTCCCCTGGCGGCGTCAGCGTTGAAACCACAAAAGTAATGGGGTGGGAGCCTGCCGACATGCCTTGCGGCGCCTGCACCCGAACGGGCACTGAACGCGAGCCGGCCGCTTCTACCGACACGTCCGATGCGGGACTGACCGTAGCGCCCTCTAAGCCCGCCACCTGAATTGAATAGCTTTGTGGCGCCTCAGTGGCGTTCATGATTTGCAGTCTGTACACATTTTCGATCTGGCCCTGCCCTACCGCGCGAGTCATCAAGCCCCGGTCTCGCTGGACATCAACCTTGAAGCTATCGCGGGTCAAGAGACTCAACCCCATACCAATCGTGACGATACCCAGTACCGCTGAGTACACCAAAACGCGAGGCCTGAAAACGCGCCTGATCATTTGTGACCGCGTAAAGTTTTGCTCTACCCCATTTTCCGTGCTGTAACGAATCAGTCCGCGCGGGTAATGCATCTTGTCCATCACGCCGTCGCACACGTCAATACAGCCCGAACAACTGATGCATTCGTATTGCAGACCTTGTCGAATGTCAATGCCAGTGGGACACACTTGAACACACAAGCCGCAATCTATACAGTCACCCAAGCCTTTGGCATGGTACTGCTCAGGTGTATCACTGCGTGGCCGGGCCCCCCTACCCTCGCCGCGTTGCAAATCGTAGGTCACAGTCAACGTGTCCCGGTCAAACATGGCGCTTTGAAAGCGTGCATACGGGCACATGTATTTGCACACCTGTTCACGCATCCAGCCAGCGTTGCCATACGTGGCAAACCCATAAAACAGTACCCAGAACAGCTCCCATGGCCCCAAAGCAAGATTGACCACCCCACTTGAGAGCTCACGAATAGGTGTGAAGTAGCCCACAAATGTAAAACCAGTCCACAAGCCAATCGCAACCCACACCACTTGCTTAGCGCTTTTGCGGGCAATTTTGTTCAAGCCCCAAGGGGATTTATCTAGCCGCATGCGGGCAATGCGGTCACCTTCGATTTTGCGTTCGACCCACATGAAAATTTCGGTGTACACCGTTTGCGGGCAGGTGTAACCGCACCACAGCCTCCCTGCGACGGCTGTGAACAGAAAAAGCGACAGGGCACTAATGACCAATAGACCCGTCAAGTAAATCAAGTCCTGCGGGTAAAGCACAAGATTGAAGATGTAAAACCGCCGCGATGCCAAGTCAAACAGCATGGCTTGGCGGTCATTGATCGACAACCACGGAAGGCCGTAAAACACTAACTGCGTTGCAAACACCATCGCCCACCGCCAGTAGTTAAACCACCCGGACACACTGCGCGCGTAAATTTTGGCGTCTGACTGGTACAGCGATGCCACGCTGGACGAATCATCCACCGCGATCGGGATAACTCTTCTTTGGCTAGGGATTTGCTCGACGCTATCTACCATCGTGTGAATTCAAAAAATCAAGGCGCCTTGGGCGTAACCGCTGCCACCGTGCTTTGCGACAGGCTCAAAACATAAGCCGCCACCACATGAATTTGCTCAGCCGACAATTTTGGAGACTGCGCTGGCATGACATTGTTCTTGCCAATCTTGATGGCGCTAATAATCGCGGCCTCGCCCCAGCCGTGCAGCCAGTAGTTGTCAGTCAGGTTCGGGGCCCCCAAAGCTTTGTTGCCCTTGCCATCTGCGCCGTGGCAGGCCGCACAGGTTGTAAATTTCGCTTTACCACCAAATGCTTTGATCTCGTTGTGCGGGCTACCAGACAAGGACAGCACATAGTGCGCAACATCGCTCAGTGCTGCCTCGTCACCGACGGCCGCAGCCATGGGCGGCATGAGGCCTGTGCGTCCGTTGGTCACGGTTTGAACAATATGAGCGCCACCACGCTCGCCGAGCCAGGCTGCATTGGAGTTGGTCAGGTTGGGAAAGCCCTTGCTACCACCTCCGTCAGAGCCATGGCATTGCGCGCAATTGTTCATGAACAGTCGCTCACCAACTGCCATCGCGCGCGGGTCTTTGGCCAACGCCTCAACCGGTTGTGCAGCAAATGCTGTGTACAGCGGTGCTACTTTGGCCCGAAGCTGAGTCACGTCTTGCTGGTGTTCGCTATCGGTTGACCACTTTAAAAGTCCTTTGAAGCTGCCCAAGCCGGGGAACACCACCAGGTAGACCAGGGAAAAGACGATGGTCAAAATAAACAGCCACAACCACCAGAGGGGCAAAGGGTTGTTGTACTCGCGCAGGTTACCGTCCCACACGTGCCCGGTGGTGTTGTCATCTTTCTTACCATCATGCGCCATGACGGTAGATTTTCCTGCGAGGTACAGCAGCAAACCACAGGCAAGAATGGAGACTACGCTGATTGCTGCAACGTACCAAGACCAAAATCCATTGACAAAATCACTCATGATCGCGGCTCCTGCTCTGCGACAAAAGGCAGCTGGGCAGCTTCGTCAAATGCCGCTTTTCGGGAGGGTCGGTACGCCCAAAAAGCAACAGCGATGAAAAGGACAAAGCCGGCTGCTGTGACCAGGCTGCGGAGAATGTTGATGTCAAAAGAGCTGTCCATTTTCTTTCCTTTCTATTTCAGCGCAAGTCCAAGGCCCTGAAGGTACGCTATCAACGCATCCAGCTCTGTTTTACCTTGTACTTCTGCGGGCGCAGCGGCTATCTGCGCGTCGGTGTACGGCACACCCACTCTGCGCAGCGCTGTCATGTGGGCTTGAATGGTTTGGTGGTTTGCCGCTGTTTTCTCCAGCCAGGGGTAAGCGGGCATGTTGGATTCAGGCACCAAATCGCGTGGCGCGGTCAGGTGCAGCCGATGCCACTCGTCGCTGTATTTGCCGCCTACCCGGTGCAAGTCCGGACCGGTGCGCTTACTGCCCCACTGAAATGGGTGGTCGTATACAAACTCGCCCGCAACTGAATAATGTCCATACCGCAGCGTTTCGGCCACCAGCGGCCGAATCATTTGAGAATGACAGTTGTAGCAGCCTTCACGCACATAGATATCGCGGCCCACCACCTTCAAGGCGGAATCCGGAACGATGCCCTTAATCGGCTGCGTGGTGGACTTTTGAAAGAATAAAGGAACAATCTCCACCATCCCGGCGACTGCGAGCACCAGCAGAATCAAAACGATCATCAATGCGTTGTTGGTTTCAACTTTTTCGTGGGTAAATGCCATGTTCCGCTCCTTATGCGTGGGCTAACGTCGCCGTGGTTTCAGCCGGAATGCGCGCATCCGCTGGCTTGCCCGCACGTACCGTCATGAAAACGTTCCAAGCCATCACCAGCATGCCCACCAAATACAAAACACCGCCAAAAAAGCGAACTACATAAAAAGGGTAAGTTGCCTTAACGCCCTCAATAAATGTGTAAGTGAGAGATCCGTCGGGGCTGATGGAGCGCCACATCAGGCCTTGCATCACGCCCGCAATCCACATTGCCGCGATGTACAGAACTATGCCCACCGTGGCTACCCAAAAGTGCAGTTCGATGGCGGGCACGCTGTGCATTTTGGGTTTCCCAAACAGACGGGGTACGAGAAAGTAGAGTGCGCCCATTGATATGAACCCTACCCAACCTAGCGTACCGCCGTGAACGTGCGCAATATTCCAATCGGTGTAGTGCGAAAGCGCATTGACGGTCTTGATCGACAGCATCGGCCCTTCGAAGGTTGAAATACCGTAGAAAGACAAGGCCACAATCATGAAACGAATGATCGGGTCATCACGCAGCTTGTGCCAGGCGCCTGACAGCGTCATCACGCCGTTGATCATGCCGCCCCAGCTGGGCGCCAGCAGGATCAGCGAAAACACCATGCCCAGACTCTGTGCCCAGTCCGGCAGCGCGGTGTAGTGCAGATGGTGCGGACCGGCCCACATGTAGATGGCGATCAGCGCCCAGAAATGCACGATCGACAGCCGGTAAGAGTAGATCGGGCGGCCGCACTGCTTGGGCACGAAGTAATACATCATCCCCAGGAAGCCGGCCGTCAGGAAAAAGCCCACCGCGTTGTGCCCGTACCACCACTGCACCATCGCATCGACCGCGCCGCTGTAGATCGGGAACGAACTGGTCATGCTCACCGGAATCTGCAGGCTGTTGACGATATGCAGCAGCGCCACCGTGATGATGAACGAGCCGTAGAACCAGTTCGCCACATAGATGTGCTTCACGCGGCGCTTGGCGATGGTGCCGAAAAACAGCACCCCGTACGCCACCCACACCACCGTGATCAGGATATCGATGGGCCAGATCAGCTCGGCGTACTCCTTGCCCTGGGTCAGCCCCATCGGCAGCGTGATCGCGGCCAGCACGATCACCAACTGCCAGCCCCAGAACACGAACGCGGCCAGCTTGTCGGACAGCAGCGGCACGTGGCAGGTGCGCTGCACCACATACAGACTGGTCCCGAACAGCGCGCAGCCGCCGAACGCGAAGATCACCGCATTGGTGTGCAGCGGCCGCAGCCGGCCGTAGGACAGCCACGCCAGATCGAAGTTGAGCGCAGGCCAG
>ENA-OFDP01000435-OFDP01000435.1-metagenomes-genome-assembly--contig:-NODE-435-length-19112-cov-5.079708_pt1 | contig 19112 bp, 12 predicted proteins | sample MGYA00153389_OFDP01 | MGnify analysis MGYA00153389 | reverse complement strand
CCAATCGCCGCCTTTTGCTGCGCTTCCGGTGAGGTTTTTGGAGGTGGCAACGTTGGTATTTGTGAGTTGGGCGATGCGCTGGATGAAGGTGAAGGATCTCAATGCGATATTGCAACCATAAATCAGAATGTCGGCACCCAGATTTAAGGCACTTTGCCACTGTTGCAATTTCTCGGAATAAGTTTCCAAGTTATCTTCAGAAAATCTGGTTTTTCCCAATTGCAAGCTACCCGAACTGCCGTGAGAAACTATGTGAATGCTGTCTATATTGCTGCGAAGAGCTAAAATTTCGGTAATTTGGTCGATCGCATCCCGGTTCTCATCCAAAACCACTACTTCCGTACCCGGTTTTACCCCGGCAATCAAACTTTGATAATCTTCAACTTTCTTATCAATAAACGCGATCGCACTTCCCAAAACTTGGCCGATAAAGTTGGGCATGATAACACCTACTGCTGGTTTAACAAAAACTGAAAATTTGTTGTATCAACCATAACGGTTGATTGCATAAAAATCTGTAAAGATTTAGTAAAGATCGATCGATAAATAGTCCCTCGATCGACCTTTCGAGCGAAATACTGCACCCCCACGAGGGAAACCACGGGGGAATTGCCCTACAAAAAATGGGGGGATATGCAAATCGGGTCGATCGCACTTTCGACCATATTTTTATTAAATCAGGTGGCTATTTGAGAACTTGAGTGAGTTCTCATCGACTTCTCATCGACTTTTTCTTATATTGTGTAAAATTTCTACCAAACATAACATTCTTCTCAGAAATATATGTAAATTTTTGCCGCCTGAAAATAGCTCAAATTATTAAATAATGTTGCGGGCGATCGAGATTTCGATACAAACGATATATTTAGAGGCTTTCAGTTTTCAGTTGATACAAATGCACTGCCAACCCTACCCCGATCAACTGTCGCAATCCCGATCGCACCTCAAAAGATTAGCGCGAGATAAAATGCGCCCAAACATTCCCATCAGGCCCAGCAACTTGATTGATATAGCCGTAGGGATACATCAACTTTCTTCCCTCAGTATCGCTGTAGCCAGTGAGTGCATCTCCCCAAGGATCTTGGACAATATAACCCTCAGAATTGTAACCAATTAAAGTGATAATGTGACCGGCCGCCGTAAAATCTCCCGCTAAAACTATTGGCCGCCGATTCAGCAACTCCGATCGCACATCAGCCCATTTCCGAGTCGTGCTAAAACTCGTCTTGAACCCGTAAGCCTGAATCAGCGCCGAAAGCACGCTATGATCGGTTTGCGAACCCTGGCCCGCATAATCGAAACACCACTGCAACAGCTCATCTTCTAATTGTCCGCCCCACTTAGAACGAACGCCGTAATAATAAAATGCCATCGCGATCGCAGTTACGTTGCAAGTAGACCAGTCAAAACGCGGATTGTCCCGCTGCGAAAAATACGGCACGTTCAATTCCACATCGTTCGGAACTGGATCGAAAATTTTATCTCCCCGCTTGAACTGTATAGAATTGGGAAGAACAAAACCTGTATTGCCAAAATTCGGCAGTTCCTCAGTCAGAGAAATTTTTAGGTGGTCGCCCTCCAAACCGTAGCTTTCGACGCCGTAAACTCTACCTAAAGGTAGCGTAGTTCTCTCGGTAGCGGTTAGCTTGACAGCCTCTACGGGACGTTTTTTAAACACAGTTGGTTGCAGCATTGTCATCGTCAAAGCATTCGGGTCAAAGGGAACTTCTTTGCCACTTTTCTTGATTTCAACGTGCTGCCAATAAATAAATCCGACATTACCGAAACCGGGGATAGATTCGGCGAGTGTTACTCGGAAATGCCCCAAAATGCACGCATAACCAGTGATAGCGTAGGTGCTGCCTAAAATTAAGTCGGCTACTTGATTTGCAGGCAGTTTTGATGAATCTACTGGTTGAGCTTTAATCTGAGTTGTTTGAGTTACCAACAGTTGAGCACTGACGTTGCTATTCGGTACGTCAGCAAGGTCAAATTTCAGGACTTTCGTACCTTTGGCTAACTGAACGTCTGGTTCGTAAAAATAGCCAAAAGTGCCGATCGGCGTAATTGCCGAATCCAGAACCACTTTGAGATGCCCGTCAATAAATCCGTACTTGCTAACCGCCAAAGTTTGGCCTGCTCTGACAAGAACTTTTTGCTGATTGTTAAGCCGGGAAGAATCAACCGGAGCTACCTTAAATAAAGTGTCAGAAACTATCTTTAAGCTGAGAGATTTTCCGACAGTCAGCGGATCGGAACTTACGGTAATGTAAATTATTTGGCTGCCGGTAACATTGCCTTTGCTGTCAGTTGCTCGCAGGCGTAACCACCGAGCTCCAGCTATCTTAAATCCCTGTGGCAAATTCACTTTCCAAGTGCCGTTAGTTTGATTGAGAGTGACGGTTAGCGGGAATTTATCTTCGGCTATCACCTCAACTTTCACTACTTCTTGCTTGTCAAAAGTGCCCCCAAGGACGATCGCCTGATTTACCAAAACTTCTGTCGGGCCTTGATAAGTTAAATTCGGCGCCGGGTTGAAAGGTTTACCACCGCGACTGAATTGCACGAAATCGGGAAACACAAAACCCGTGTTCCCAAACTGTGGTAAATTTTCAGTCAGCGAAACTTTAATGTGGCCCTGTTCGATCGAGAATCCCGAAACTCCGTAAATCATTCCCGCAGGCAAATTAATTTTGTCTGCCGGTTGCAGGCTTGCCGCAGCCGCCGGCCGCTTTTTAAACACAGTCGTTTTGACAACAGTCATGGTAACTGCATTTCTATCAAATGAAATTCCCCTGCCGTCTTGCAATATTTGGACGTGCTGCGAGTACAGAAATCCCGAATTTCCGAAATTGGGAATCGCGCGATCGAGGGTGACTCGAAAATGATTTTCTACGCAAGCATAGCCGAGAATATTGAAAGTTTCTCCCTGATTAAATCGGACTTTCTGAGTTTCTCCTAAAGTAGCAGAATCTGCGGGGTTGCGCTTTAACCAAGTTTTTTTGTTCACCCACAGCAACTGCATTCCAGGGGCTGGGGTCGGTAAGTCAGCGCGATCGAACCTGAGAATTTTTGCACCTTTCGTCAGCAGTACGTGTTCTTCGTAGAAAAAACCAGTTTTTCCCACCGGAGAAATAGGATTATTTAGTTGAACTTCCAGGTGTCGGTCTTCTAACTCATAGTCGGTAATTTGATAAGTTTTACCTGCTGGTATTTCCGCTTTTTGCTGCTGGTTAAGACTGCTAGCAGGTACTGTTCCCGCTTTGAATTGAGTAGTTTGGAGGGTAATTAACGTGAAGAATTGTTGGGAGGAGTTAGAAGCAGGATTAACTTTGATGTTAATTGTTTGTTCGCCGATAACTTTGCCGGTCTTATCAGTTGCTTTTACCTGTACTGCGCGAGTTCCGGCGCTATCGAATCCTTTGTCTAAACTGATGTTCCAAATGCCTGTAGCTGGATTTATCGCTGCATTCAGGGCATTTGAGCCTTGTGCCGCTGAAATTGCCGCCACTCGATTTTTGTCAAAACTGCCAACTAAAACAGCGGCTCGATTGGCCTCAATTTCTTGTGGGCCTAAGTAACTCAGAATACTGTTGGTGCTTGTCATTATCTATCTCCGTGAGGGATGTTTATCGTCTGTATACCTCGCTTGTACCCGAGTCTCGATCCCCCTAAATCCCCCTTCTTAAGGGGGACTTTGAGTTAACTATTATCTGGGCTTAAGAAGGGGGACTTTGAGTTAACTCTTGTCCATCCTTAATAAGAGGGACTTTGAGTTAACTCTTATCTGGGCTTAATAAGAGGGACGCAGGAACACTCTTGTCCCCCCCTTCTTAAGGGGGGTTAGGGGGGATCTCCGGGTTGAAAAACACGCGCTAAACTATGGTGACGAGAATATCTTGGGCGTGACTGTCAACTTTCATCGTTTCCCCTTCATAAACTTGAATGATTTTGCCAGTACCGTCGATGACGAAAGTAACACGCTTGGCATAATCGCCTTTTTCGACATCGTAGGCTTTGGTAATCGCGCCATCAACATCTGCTAATAGCTGAAAAGGCAAACCGTACTTCTCTGTGAACTTTTGGTGGGATTCTTCGTTGTCGCGGCTGACACCGAGAACTACTATATCTTTGCCTTTGTATTCTTCGTGGGCTGCTTTGAAGCTTTGGGCTTGTCTGGTGCAGCCGGGGGTGTCATCTTTGGGGTAGAAATACAAGATGACGGTTTTACCGGCGAATTCGGAGAGGGATACTGTTTTGCCGTTCGTGTCTTTGGCGGTAAACTGAGGGGCCGCGCACCCAACTGGTAATGTCATAGTTTTGTGTTTCTGGGGATTTATAAGTGTATTTTAGTTGATTTTGGGTTACTGGTGTCAATCTTTTGAATGCGAGATTCGGGATTGAGTGTGGGAAAGAGAAAATTCTTGCTTACAAATAGTTCGATAGGGTGATTTTCTGCGTTGACTTGCGGGCGATCGCGTGTTATATTATGAGTATATTTAACAACTTATAAATTCAAACCAAATAAAAATTTATGAAACTAGACATTTTAAAATATGTGTACAACCAAGGCTTGCTTAATGAATGGCGAGTAGAAGAATGTCGATTAAGTCAAACCAACTTAATTGTAGGTAAAAATGCTAGTGGTAAATCCAGAATTGTCAAATCAATATATCTACTATCTCAGCTATTATCAGCAGGCGATATTATTGAGGCGCATAATGATGAATGGCATTTATGTTTCGATATCGATCAACCCGAATCCAAAACAGAATATATATTAAAAATAGAGAAAGGTCTTGTCGTTCAAGAAAAGCTAATTATGTATGGTGAGGGTAATGAACCGCTGTTGTTAGAACGAGATAGATCGGGTGAAGGTACTATCTTCGCTAAAGAACTGAACAAAAAAATTAAGTTTCAAACTCCTAAAGCAGAACTTGCAGCAGTGAAGCGCAGAGACTCTATTCAACATCCATTTTTAGAAAAATTATATGAGTGGTCTAACTCCCTAAGATTTTATGAGTTTGGAACGCCACTAGGTAAGAATTTTATGACTTTGATGTCATACCCTAGGATAAAATTATCAGACAATAAAAGGGAACTAAAAAGCTATAACTCTGTTGTCAGTATTTTTCAGGTTGGGAAACAGGAAATTGGGGATAAGTTTATCCAAGCAATTATCAGTGATATGAAAGAAATAGGTTATAATTTATCGGATATAGGAACAAAAATACCATCGGTAATAGAACGCGATTTTTCTACTTATAACACTCTAGATGGTGATGGTCTGCCAGAATTTATATATGTCAAAGAAGAAGATTTGAATTTTGTCACAGAACAATCAGACATATCGCAAGGAATGTTCCGAGCTTTATCTTTATTAATTCAAATTAACTACTCTTTACTAGCGAGTAAACCTAGTTGTATTGTGATTGATGATATTGGAGAAGGGCTAGATTATCAACGCTCTTCCTCTATAATTAAAATTCTAATAGACAAAGCTCAAACAGGATTAATTCAACTTATTATGACTACTAATGATGAGTTTATTATGAATGGTGTTCCGATAGAATATTGGTCATTAATTGAACGAACTCCTGGCAGTGCAAAATTACATAATATTTATAACTCACGGGACAAGATTGAGGAGTTTAAGTTTATTGGACTTAATAACTTTGATTTGTTCACCAGTGAGTTTCTGTTACAAAAAGAAGGTGATGAAGAGGCAGCATAAATTATGACACCAAAGAAAATTGCTTGTTTTGTGGAAGGACAAACAGAACAGATTTTTGTTGAAAAGTTATTTCAGGAAATTGCTGGATATAAAAAGATATCTATTGAAATTTATAAATTTCAAGGAGGTAAAGCTAATCGTGTAATTCAATCACTTAAACCGAGTATAGTAAAAGACGCTCCTTTTTTTGTTCTTTTGTATGATTGTAGTTGTGATTCCCAGGTACTTTCTGATATCAGAAAACAGCATGAAAGTCTAACGAATAGTGGTTATGAAAAAATTTTAGGACTTAGGGATTTATACCCACAACCTTTAGAAAAAAAGCCAGAAATATAAAAAGGAATCAGAGAATTTTTGAAGCCTTTGCAGAAAATGGGAATTCCAATTTATATGAATTTAGCTGTTATGGAAATAGAAGTATGGTTTTTAGCAGAATGGCATTATTTGTCTAAATTAGATAACCGCTTAATTCCAGATTTTATTCTGCAAGAATTAGGATTGGATTTAAGAAGTATAGATGTTGAACAAAGACCACATCCCAGTCAAGATTTAGATGATGTTTATCAGTTAATAGGTTGTAAGTATGACAAAAGTGAAAAAATATCTCAAGAAATTATTAACTATCTAGATTATGAGTTTTTGTACTTGGAGTTAGTTGGTCGTATTAAACAACTCAAAAGTTTTATTTGCGAGATAGATAGTTTCTTGGTTGAGTAAATTAACTCGATTTCCTCTAGGTAATTTTCTGTCTTGACTTGCGGGCGATCGCGTGTTATCCAAATTTGCTGATTCCATTAAAATTGATTTGCTAAGTTAAAATATGATTGATTTCTACACTGTGATTCTCAGAAAAAGTGCTGATTATTGGGTTTTTCTATGTTTAGAAAATGGGTTGGTGGGACAAGGTAATACTCCCGAATAATCTATTGATAAACTCAAACAAGCTATTGAGTCATTTTCCGAAGTCTATGAATCGGAGTCTGATGTTTATCTCAGCCCTCTTTCTATTAATGAGTTACACGAATTTCTGACGTTAGAAGATGCGGAAGCTTCAGATAGTTATGAATTAAGGAAAGTTTATGCCTAAAAACCTTCCATCTTTAAAACCTCAAGCATTAATTAAGATTTTAGAACAAAACGGATGTCAGTTTTACCGAGAGGGGAAAGGGGATCATCGTTTGTATATGCGTGAAATTGAAGGTAGAAAAAGGATTGTTCCGATCGATATCGGTGCTGGGAAATGTCACCGGCTTATGTGTTGCGGATTTTCAGGCAATTTGGGTTTACCGAGCCAGAAATTGAGGGGATGATTAGTTAAGTCCACTTTTATATTAGTCAGGGATTGAATTAGCAATTTTACTGTACAGCAATTGCCTAATCAATACCCCAATTCTTCAGTTGTTTTGTAACTGATTGGATCGGAAAAGCAACAGCAGAACCAGATATAATATCTGGCTGTTGATTATGTGTTTGAATGTTATAACTAGATAATACCGACACAACGCCAACAACGCGATTTTGCTGGTCTAATACGGGAGTGCCCGGATTAACTATAGCTGAAATTGCAGATATTCGTAACTCTCGATCGGTCTTGTTGATGACTTTTCCTGTTGCAACTGTCCAATCATCTTTGGTGTCGTCGAAATATCTAATAATGCGGATAGGTGAGTTGAGAGCAACAGAGGCTGAGGATCTGGCTAAAGGCTGAATATCCTTCGGAATGTCAGTAACTTCCAGTAAAGCTAAATCCAGCTTGTCAGAGGCAGCAGTAATTTTAGCAATCTTAGCGGGTTTCCGCTTGCGTAATTCGCCGGAGAGCGGTTTACTGTAAAATTCAACTTCGATTTTTGTAGCGCTCTGGATCTTAGTTTTGTCAGCCGTTTCCACAACAAAGCGCTTGGTAATAATCCAAGCTTTGTTTCCCTGCCGTTTTACTACCCAGCCAGTACCCGACTGCCACGGGGGAGCGTTTTTATTAATAATAACTCGGACAACAGACCGCTTTAATGAAACTAAAGGTTCATCTTTTAAACTGGGCAATCGCTCTGGAACAGCCAACAATTGCGGATTTTTACGAATAGCTAAGAGCCGTTCCGTTTCTTTGAGTAATAAATTAACGCTGATATTTTGGAGGGATGCACTTATCCTCTTGGCGAAATTGTTGTCAGCTTGGGTATGTTTGAGGTTGAGTTGAATCGCTTGGCGGTAAGCTGCGATCGCCTCTTCTAATCTTCCCTGTTCCTGTAAAATCCAACCTAAGTTTTTGTAAGCTTCGGCATCGTTTGGATCTATTTTGACGGCTTGGCGGTAAGCTGCGATCGCTTCCTTTGGTTGGCCTTCGTTGAACAGCGCATTACCGAGATTTTTATAAGCTTCGGCATAGTTAGGATATTTTTCTATGGCTTGGCGGTAAGCGGATATCGCTTCCTTTGTTTTGCCTTGGTTTAACAGCGCATTACCCAGATTGTGATAAGCTTCGGCATAATTGGGATTTATTTGGATGGCTTGGCGGTAAGCTGCGATCGCTTCATCAGATTTCCACTTGTTGTAAAGCGCATTGCCGAGTTCGTTGTAAGCCCAAGTCCACTGAGGGTTAATTTTGATGGCTTGGCGGTAAGTTGCGATCGCTTCATCTGGTTTCCCCTGCTTAATTAGTGCTTTACCTAAATCTCGATAAGCAGAATCATCTTCGGGGTAAAGTCGGATAGCTTGGCGGTAAGCTGCGATCGCCTCTTCAACTTTACCTTGCTGACTCAAGTTCCAGCCGAGAGTGTCGTAAAGGAACGCATCCCAAGGATTAGGTTGAATAGCTTGCCTAAAAGTCTCTGTCGCTTCATTTTCGGCATTTTGACTCTTCTTCACAATCCCTTGAACAATATAAGCAAAGGATGTGAGGCGATTGATAAGCAAGGGCAGTGTCGCCGCCACGTATAACAATAAGAAAACTGAGGTTAACTTGGGCAAGAATTTTTTAGGCACTTTTGGTAAAGGCATAATCTTTCTTTATTTCTAAGTTCGATAAGCCTAGTCTACTTCCTCTGAACTTGGTATGCTTTTCACAACTCCACTTTGACTCTAAATCTGTAACAATTAAAAATATAGTAGTTGTTAAGAGGTTTTTTGAATGACTTTTATCCCATCCGAAGCGTTTAAATCTATTAGTTATCCCAGCCGCACTGTCAAAAGAGCCGATCGCGCGATCCGGTGCAGCCCATTTCAATTACACTTCTTCAAGACCATCCGTGAAACCAGTGTTTTCCTGACAACTATCGCCTCAAATTCCGGTGTCGAAAGCGGCTACACTCGATCGCCCGTAGCGGAACTCACAGCCGAAAACTCGCTACTCTGGCTGATCCAAGTCGGCGTACTGCGGCGAGAAGTAGACGGACAAGGGATTACCGACAGTTTTCGCCTCACGCCCCTGGGCCGCCAACTGGTGGAAAAATGGGAAGGGGAAGAAGATAAAGTGCCGGATGCTTCATTGTGCGATCGTCTAGGAAATGCCGTTAGCCGCGGGTTGGGAGTATTTATGTAATACAATACTGATAATCCATCCACTACAAACGGTAATGGTTCAAACCCCGACGAAACCTTTGACCCTCGACGAATTTCTCCAACTGCCGGAAACCAAACCCGCCAGCGAATTCATCGATGGTCAAATTATCCAAAAACCTATGCCTCAAGGCAAACACAGCACAGTTCAGCTTGACCTCGGTGCTGACATCAACCGGGTACTCAAACCGCAACGCATCGCCCGCGCCTATTCAGAATTGCGCTGCACCTTTGGCGGTCGATCGACTGTTCCCGATGTTACAGTCTTCACTTGGGAACGGATTCCCCGCGACGAGAATGGAAAAGTCGCTAACACCTTCGCCTTCGCCCCTGACTGGACAATCGAAATCCTTTCCCCAGACCAAAGCCAAACCAAAGTCGTTCGCAACATCCTTCACTGTCTCGCCCACGGAACTCAGATGGGCTGGTTGATTGACCCGGAAGAAGAATTTGTGTTTGTTTATTTTGCCGATCGCACGATAGCATTTTTTGAAGAACCGGGCGATCGCATCCCCGTTCCACCCTTCGCTGAATCCTTCAATCTGACTGTTGGTCAAATGTTCAGTTGGCTGACTGAGTAGCGCCACCTCAATTTATGAAAGATTTTTTAACCGCAGAGGGCGCAGAGGGCGCAGAGGGCGCAGAGGGCGCAGAGGAAGAGAAGAGAGAGGAAAGGACTTTTTTGTGGGTGGGGGCGGGTTTATTTGACCTGTCTGCAACCTTTATATCTGTTGGTGAACCCGCCCCTACAGGTTTTGGAGCTTTGATCGAATGTGCGGTCGATCGCCTATACTGAAATATCTGGTTGTCAGCTCTTCAAGGACGAGAGAGGACTAAATTCCTCACTACAAACTAATTTATGATTATTTAACCCGACTTGATATCAACTCTCAAATAACCGCTAACTACTAACAACTAACAACAGAAAACGTTTCACAAAAATGGAAGCTAAATCTTACAAAGACAGCGTAAACCTGCCGAAAACCAAGTTTGAAATGCGCGCCAACGCCGTCAAACGGGAACCGGAATTGCAACAATTTTGGGCAGATGAACATATCTACGATCGCCTTTCCCAGGATAATCCGGGCGACTTGTTCATCCTCCACGACGGCCCGCCCTACGCTAACGGCCAACTCCACATCGGCCACGCCCTCAACAAAATCCTTAAAGACTTCATCAACCGCTACCAAATGCTGCGCGGCAAAAAAGTCCGCTACGTCCCCGGTTGGGATTGTCACGGATTGCCGATCGAACTTAAAGTATTGCAAAACATGAAATCGGAGGAAAGGCTCAATCTTACCCCGATCGAACTCCGCCACAAAGCCGCCGCTTTCGCCCAGCAAGCCGTCGAACAGCAGCGCGATTCCTTCAAAACCTACGGCGTTTGGGGCGACTGGGAACATCCGTATTTAACTTTTAAACCGGAATACGAAGCCGCCCAAATCGGCGTATTCGGTGAAATGGTGCTCAAAGGCTACATTTATCGTGGTTTCAAACCGGTTCACTGGAGCCCGAGTTCCAAAACTGCCCTCGCCGAAGCTGAATTGGAATATCCCGAAGGCCACACATCGCGCAGTATCTACGTCGCGTTTCATGTAAGAAAATTGTCAAAAACTTTGCAATCGAAGAAGGCGGGCACGGGGGCACCGCCCCTACAGCGCTATATGCCGAGCCTTTGGGCGGCGATTTGGACGACTACTCCTTGGACGATTCCGGCTAACTTGGCGATCGCCGTTAATCCCGAACTGGATTATGCGGTGGTGGAACCGTCGGCAAATTCTAATATCGCCCAACAATTTATCTTAGTAGCTGTCGATGCGGTCGATCGGCTGTCGGCAACTTTGAACACTGAATTAAAAATACTCGCTACCTTCAAAGGCAAAGAATTAGAAGGCTGCATCTACAAACACCCGCTGTTCGATCGCGAAAGCCCAATTGTTGTCGGCGGTGACTACATTACCGCTGACTCCGGGACGGGATTAGTACACACCGCACCGGGACACGGACAAGAAGACTTTATCGTCGGAAAACGCTGCGGTTTGCCAGTTTTGACTCCCGTAGATGAAAGCGGAAATTTTACCGCCGAAGCCGGAGTATTCGCAGGTTTAAATGTCCTCGGAAACGGCAATAGCGCAGTGATTGATGCCCTTGCAGAAGCAAATTGTTTGATTAAAGAGGAAGCTTACGCTCACTCTTATCCTTACGATTGGCGCACTAAGAAGCCGACAATTTTTCGGGCGACGGAACAGTGGTTTGCGTCGGTAGAAGGGTTCCGCGATGAAGCATTAAAAGCTATTTCTAGTGTTAATTGGATTCCCGCGCAAGGGGAAAATCGGATTACTGCAATGGTAGGCGATCGATCGGATTGGTGCATTTCTCGCCAGCGGGCTTGGGGCGTTCCGATTCCGGTATTCTACGACGAAGAAACTAACGAACCGCTGCTAAATGCCGAAACCATCGCCTACGTACAAGCAATTATTGCTGACAAAGGTTCCGATGCTTGGTGGGAAATGCCGATCAATCAATTGCTGCCGGAATCTTACCGCAATAACGGCCGCACTTACCGCAAGGGAACCGACACGATGGATGTGTGGTTTGACTCCGGTTCTTCTTGGGCCGCAGTGGCGAAAGGGCGATCGGAATTAAACTATCCTGCTGATATGTATTTGGAAGGTTCAGACCAACATCGGGGCTGGTTTCAATCCAGCTTGCTTACCAGCGTAGCAACAAACGGCGTTGCTCCTTACAAAACAGTTTTGACTCACGGTTTTGTGCTGGATGAAAAAGGCCGCAAGATGAGCAAATCTGAAGGAAATGTCGTCGATCCGGCCTTGGTAATTAAGGAATACGGTGCCGATGTTTTGCGGTTGTGGGTGTCTTCCGTAGACTATTCGGCAGATGTGCCTTTGGGCAAAAACATTCTCAAACAGCAATCGGATGTTTACCGCAAAATTCGCAATACAGCTAAGTTTTTGCTGGGCAATTTGCACGACTTCGATCCGGCAAAAGATGCTGTGGCTTACGAGGATTTGCCCGAACTCGATCGCTATATGCTGCACAGAATGGGCGAAGTTTTTGCGGAAGTTCAAGATGCTTTTGACAACTTCCAATTTTCCCGATTTTTCCAAACGGTGCAGAATTTTTGCACGGTGGATTTGTCGAATTTTTATCTAGATATTGGCAAAGATAGACTTTACATCAGCGCCACGGATGCGGTTCGGCGGCGCAGTTGTCAGACGGTGATTGCGATCGCAGTCGAGAATTTAGCAAGGGCGATCGCACCTGTGTTGTGTCACATGGCTGAGGATATTTGGCAGTACATTCCTTATCCAACGCCTTACAAATCGGTGTTTGAAGCAGGCTGGGTGCAACTCGATCCAAAATGGCACAATCCAGAATTGGCTACTCGCTGGCAATATTTGCGGCAAGTGCGCGGGGAAGTTAACAAGGTTTTGGAACAGGCGAGGACTGAAAAGGCGATCGGTTCTTCTTTGGAAGCTAAGGTTTTATTGTATGTTCCTGATGTCGAGAAAAGAGCACAACTGCAAGCTTTGAATCCTAGTAGTGATGAATTGCTGGCTTACGTGCGATCGCAAAATTCAGTCATCGAGTTAGCCGCACAGGAGAAAGCCAAAGCAGTACAAGATCGACAGGAAGAAAAAGCGGCAAATGTTGCAAAAGTATTGACAGAAAACACAATTCATGTTGAGGAGAAAACGATCGCAAAGGGCGATCGACCTTCTGAGGTAATCGAGTATTCTGCCCCTGAACCGTCGGCTTCAGATTCGCAGCCAATGTTAGATAAAGCCGCCCAATTTGTTGCCGATTTGCCTGAATACGCGGGCAAGTTTTTCACAGAATACCAAAAGGTGTTGGTAACAGTTGGGCTGTTAGCCTCTGTGTTGGTAACGGGCAGAGTAACCCTGGCAGTTTTGGATACAATGAATCAGATTCTGATGTTGGGTGGGCTTTTTGAAGTCATCGGCATCTTATTTACAATGTGGTTTGCTTTCCGTAACTTGCTGTTTGCAGTCAACCGTCAACAACTTGCCGAAAAGATTGATTCGCTGACAGCAGATGTGGTAGGCCAGACAACCACGATTGTGCTTGCAGAAACACAGGCGATCGTCCTCGCACCCCCACTAGAGACAGCGATTGTAGCAATACCTGAAATCCCGAAAGCTGAATTGATTGCAGTCCCGCAACCGATTGTAGAAACACCTCAAATTCCGAAAGCCGAATTAATGCCAGTCGAATCAAAATTGGAAATTCCGGTTCAAATGGCTGTAATTCCTGATTCTGCAATCACCGGAAACGGGGTTGATGAATTGCGCTATTTGTTCATTACATCGGAAGTGGAACTGATAGAATCTAACGAAATGCTGCAACAATTGCCGTATAGTTTCCAGTCTCCAGAGTTGGCGATTGGTGTTGTGAAAGCAGATGGGCACAAGTGCGATCGATGCTGGAACTACTCAACTCATGTCGGAGAGTCGATCGAACATCCGCTAATTTGCGAACGTTGCGTTTCAGCAGTAGACGGAAAATTCTAACGGCTTAGGCTGATAACGCACCCTACATTAAGATGTAATGTGCGTTATACGAAGTTTTGTAGGGGCGGGTTCACCAACAATAATTGCCAATAATTGACAATCTCAAAAACCCGCCCCCACCCCACAAACAGCCCTTTATTGATGAAACTGGTGCAATATCGTTTCCGGTAACTACGGAACTATAAAATCAATGGCTTACAGCGATTTCAAACTAAGTAATGTAAGTAAAATATTTGAATTAACAATTACCGAGTCTTCCCAACTCTTAGCTGATGTTCCAGAAATAGAAGCCAGCGAATTATTAACAACCATTCTCAAAGAAAACATAGATCTAGCTGTTTCAATTAATACTGAAAAAGCTCGCTCAGAGATGATTATAGCACCAATTCTCCTAGAAATTAGACGCAAATTAAATTATCAGATAAGTCTCTTTTCTGGTATCGAGTTTAATGTCGATCCAGGTAAAGGACTAAATGGATTTTGTGATTTTTTGATGAGCAATTCTCAGGAACAGTTGTTTATTTCCAGTCCCATATTAACAATTGTAGAGGCAAAAAATGATAATTTGAAAGCAGGATTAGGTCAGTGTATCGCTGAAATGGTAGCAGCACAATTGTTTAATCAACAAGAAGGTAATGAAATTTCGATTATTTACGGCGCGGTGACAACTGGTACGGTTTGGCAATTTCTCAAACTCGAAAATAAGGTAGTTTCGATAGATTTAACCGAGTATTTCATCCGAGATATTCAGAAAATCATCGGAATTTTAATCAAAGCCATGAAGGGGTAACGTACCATCTGACTCCGGTAACTTCGTACGATATGGATCGTCATTGGCATATCTCCAATTTCAGTCATCTGTAGGGTGCGTCGCCATCAAAAACTCTCAAAAATATCGACAATCTCACAGCGACGCACCCTACCAAACACTGTAGGGTGCGTCGCCATCAAAGATTCTCAAAAATATCGACAATCTCATAGCGACGCACCCTACCAAAGTCTCTCAATTTCGATCGCCTTTTCGGTAAGATCGAGCTCTTGATAGAGTTGGCGGCTTTCCTGGAAAAATTGGGCGGCGGTGGCGGGTTGATGCGGGAGGCGATGTTTGTAGATTTCGCCGAGGAGTTTGAGGGCATCGGCTTGGAGTCGGCGGCGGTTGAATTCCTGGAAGGTTTGCAGGGATTGGCGGGTGAGGGATTCGGCGAAGTCGAGGTTTTCTAAGGCGGGGATTTCTAGGTAGGCGCGGGCGATGTCTAGGGTTTCTTCAGCAAGATTGACGGTTTTCCCCAGGGCGGTAAAGTGACTGAAACCCATCGGATAGGTGCTCTCGAATTGGGCGATGCGGGCGAGTTGGGTGGCATCGTCGGCGGGGATGTGACGGAGGAAATCGCTACAAACGAGGCTGAGGGCGATGTAGTCGTAGGCGAGGTTTTCTCGATATTCGCGATCGACATTTAGCTGTATTGCCTGTTCTAGGTGTTGTTCTGCTTGGGTGAGAAGGGAAATTGCGGCAGTGCGATCGGCGGTTTCGCGGGCGAGTTGGCGCTGACTGTTGGCAATGCGTCTGAGTTGTCGGGCAAGGCTGTCAGTTTTGTCTAATTGTTGATAGATTTCTCGGCTTTGTTCGTGATGGGCGATCGCTTCTTCATATTTCCCCCAATCTTTTTTGCCCCAATCTTGATAGATTTGTCCCAATTGATCAAGAGACAGCGCAACTCTCGATCTATCCTCCTCTAATTGTCGTAGATGTAAGCACTGTCGCTGACATTCGATTGCTTGCTTATATTTGCCTTGTGATTTATAGCAATCTCCTATCCAGAACCACTGGTTAGCAATATCTTTTTCTTTCCCCAATTGCTGATAGAGTTTTTGGCTTTGTTGGTGATGAGTGATTGCTGCTTCGTATTTCTCCCAATCTTTATATATTCGTCCTAATTTAAAGTAGGTAGAAGCAATTCCGGGTCGATCGTCGAGTTGCTGACGCAGGGCTAAACATTGTTGTGTAGCATCGAGAGCCTGTTCGTATTTTTCCCACTGCCGATAGCAAAATGCGATCCAGAACCATTGGTTAGCGACATCTTTTTCCTTACCCAACTGCTGATAGAGTTCTCGGCTTTGTTGGTAATGGGCGATCGCTTCTTCATATTTGCCCCAAGCTTGATAAATTAGTCCCAATTGATAGAGAGAAAGCGCAACTCTCGACCGATTTTCCTCCTGTTGTCTGAGATTTAAGCATTGTTGCTGACATTCAATAGCTTCCTCGTATTTACACCAATCTTTGTAGCAAGATCCTATCCAGTACCACTGATTAGCAACATCTTTTTCCTTACCCAACTCCTCATAGAGTTCTCTGCTTTTTTGGTAATGGGCGATCGCCTGTTCATATTTTCCCCACTGCCGATAGCAACCTGCTATCCAATTCCACTGGTTAGCAATATCTTTTTCCTTGCCCAAATGCTGATAAATTTCTTTACTTTGTTCGTAATAAGCGATCGCCTCCTCATATTTCTCCCAATCTTTATAGATTTGTCCCAATTGAAAGTAGGCATTGGCAATGTTTGGTTGATAGCCGAGTTGCTGATACAGGGCTAAACATTGTTGTTGTACATCGATAGCCTGTTGATATTTCTCCCACTTCCGATAGCAATCTGCCATCCAGTACCAAGAGTCAGCAACATCTTTTTCCTTGCCTAACTGCTGATAGATTTCTCGGCTTTGTTCGTAATTAGTAATCGCCTCCTCATACTTCTCCCAATCTTGATAACTTCTGCCAATATTCCAAAGAATGTTAGCTTCCGTTTTCTGATTATTAAATTGTCTGGCAATTCCCAACGCTTCCTCGAAGCAATTTAAGGACTGATCGTATTTCTGATGCGATCGATAACAGATTCCCCGATATCTCCACAGGATAAATAAATCAGTAGCACTGGAAGATTGCAGCTTATCGGAACATAGCTGATAGTAATTCAAACCCCGATCGTAGTCTTCCTTTTTCTCGCACGCAATCGCGATCGCCCATTCGACAAAACCCCCTAGATCGCAATCCACCCGCTCTTCTAGGGTTTGTAACAGGGAAATTGCCCGATCGTACTTTTCCGATCGCAAATAAGACAACCCAGTCATAAATTCTAATGCCTGTAGGCGATCGGAATTGCCGATCGCATCCTCCAACTCGCGTTCCAAATTAGGAGTTATCTCTGCCCCCAAATTGGCAACTAAACCGCAGATTTCCTCAAACAAGGATGGCGTTAACTGTTCTACAATGCTCGTTACGCCTGCAATTAAACTTTCTCCCGCCAGGCCACAAACCACATACAGCATCGCCACCCGCGCTTTGTTTTGCTGTTCTTCAGACAACCGCTCATCTTCTGCTGCTTGTTGAAACCTGTCTAACACCTGCTGATTAAACAGCTCAATTCCCCGCAGCAGCCGCAACAACTCCTGAGTTGACTCATCTGCAAAATCATTCCCATCCAACCCCAAATAAGTCAGTACCAGCTTCTCGACTTGCTGCCGGCAGAATTTGGGCGTGACTTTGATCTCTGCCAATACCTGCCCCACAAACAGCAAATCCTGCCACAGCAAATCAGACTCCTGCGGGGCTGCCTCTGCCAGTGGATACCACACCAGCACTCGATTAGCCCCCGCCTCTTTCAGCCGAATCTCCTTGTCAGCAATATCGGGTTGATAGTCGGCTAAATTGCCAAACAACTGTGCCAACAACCGATTCACTCGTTGGCGATCCGCACTCAAATAGCCCAATGCCAGCAAAAGCGGCTCGTTCCACCGTGCCTGATAGCGATAGGTGTTGATAATTCTCAAAATGTCGGGAATCTCATTGTCGGCAATGTACCGCGCCGCATAATATTCCTCAAACGTCAGGTGCATGAACCCATACACCGCCGGAGCCCGTTCTACAAATAGCCCCGTCGTCTCCCGCACCTTCCGCAAAAACTGTCGCACCAACTCCAGCGCTTCCGGTTCCTCCACCCCCTGTAATTCCGCCATTCTGGGCGTTAACCAATCTTCCACCTCCCCCTGCGTCACCAACCCCGACGGCTTCTCCTCGTGCATCTGGAACGCCAGAGGAGCCAGCAGTGCCGTCACTTCCTCTTCCATCAGCGACAGTTGCTTGTGCTGTACCCCATAGGCAATGTTCCGCCCAGACTGCCAATCCTCAATCAGCGTTTTGGTTGCCAATTGATACAATTCCACCCGTCGCTGGGGCATTTGAGTGCCGTTGCGATGAATCAGGGCCAAAATCGTCAGCAGCAGCGGATTGGTGGCAAATCGACTCACTCCCGGCTTGGTTTCGATCGCCTGCAAAATTCCCCGCGCTTCCCGTTCCGCATCCCGTTCGTGTAAACTAACATCGGCTTCGGGACGTTGCGCCTCTTCGATCGCCCGACACCACCGTTTCAGAAACTCCTCGATTTGGGAATTGCCCATCGGCGTAATCGTGAGCTCTCGAAACCGACTCCCCAGGGAAGCTTCCTGATATCCGGCAATCCGGCTGGTGATCACAAACTTATTTTCGCTGTATTCCTTCACCAATCGATCGATCTGCTGCACCACCTGCACTCGATTTGCGCGATCGAAAACCTCATCCAACCCATCCATCAGCACCAAACAATCCCCCGCCGCCATCTTGTTTAGCAACAAGTCAGCAACCGCATCGCCATTACCTCGATCGCGATCGGACTCCCACTGGCGATAAAATTGCTTCAGGTATTCCACCAAACTGAGATCGGGCTGTTGGGCAAGGCGTTCGGCAAAATCGGCAATCCGAAACAACACCGGCAACCGCATCTCTCCTAAATCCTCACCCATGCCTCCCCGCACCCTCCCTACGGAACTCTCGTTAGCTTCAATGCCGCGATAGGCGATCGCAAAATGTCGCGCCAGATAGCGCAGCAACGTCGTTTTCCCGGCTCCAGGTTCCCCTAAAATCGCACTGTAGGTGTGTTTCCGCAACGCCTCCGCGAGATCGACGATTTTAGTCACCCGCTGACTGCTGGTAGGTTCCGCACTCATCGTCAGCATCGGTTCATCCATAAACTCGATGTCTGGGAAATCGGGTTCACCCATTTTGCTAGCGCGACTGGATGTGACTCGCCCTTCCCCCCTGGTAACTCGTTCTCGAAACGATTGACTCCGTTCTTCCACCGATTCCGCTTGAAGCGATATATAAATGCGATCGAGCAAAATATCGACTTGACGGTTGACTTGCATCACCCCAGCCATTTTGTAAGAGTTGTCCGCAATCAACCACT
>ENA-OFDP01000431-OFDP01000431.1-metagenomes-genome-assembly--contig:-NODE-431-length-19188-cov-4.072649_pt1 | contig 19188 bp, 21 predicted proteins | sample MGYA00153389_OFDP01 | MGnify analysis MGYA00153389 | reverse complement strand
TCCACGTACCGGCGGCTTCGGCGGCGGTGGTGGTGGTTACGGCGGTGGTGGCGGCGGCGGTGACCGTTCAGGTGGCGGCGGCTACGGTGGCGGCGGCGGTGGCCGTTCCGGCGGTGGCGGCGGTGGATATGGCGGTGGCGGAAGCGGCGGTGGACGCGGCGGCTACTAAGCCCTCGTAACCCCTACCTTCAGCTTTGCGCTGAAGACGCTTTAAAAGGCTTCAGGACTTCGGTTTTGGAGCCTTTTTGGTTTGCGGTTAGTGTTTGAGGTGGGTGACGACGATCTTTTTGAACCGCAGCCAAGAGCGATTGCTCAGGCACTTGAAAAACACTCTTTCAAGGTTTATGGTCTTCTCTCGAACTGTACTTTCGCGATTTCCAATTTCGAAAAACAAGCTTGTATGCCCACAGGAACAAGAGTACTGCAGACCAATATCGAATTATCGATAACAGATCGATACCTGAGTACGCATCATTTTGCCTGATCGGCCAATAGCTCATTAGTGTGTTACGCATTGCAGCCAAATCAGACGTACCAAAGCGGATAGTGGTTTTAGGTCCCGCGATGATGGTTTGATCATTTGTGCATGAAACGGATCGAAATTCCGGTGAGTCGTAGGAGAAAACGATCTGTTTTTCCCTGCTGAATATGCCATGCTCAGAGGTCAATGTATACCAAAAGGAAGTGGTAGCTCCACCATTGCCTCGGTACAACCTGAATGTGGTGCCCGATGTCGTCGTACATCGGTCAATCTCATCCTCCATACTGGGATTGCCCTGGACATTGCGTCCTGGAATTGCTATCCACAGCGCAAAAGCTGCAAGACCAGTGGCAAAAAAGTATCGGAGCATTTGTCCAGTCATGTCCCGAGATCTATTGCGAGTCGTCCGCAGCAGCCCGCAACTTATCCTTCTTACTAGGCCGCTTCCCCTTCACGCCCCCAGTCCCCTGCGGATCAGCCGCATTCACTGGCGCGACTTCTACCGGCTCAAACCCAGCCACTTGCTCGCGCTGCACCTTGATGGCGTGGCGCTTTTCAATCAGCCTGAAATGAGCGTCGGTGTCTGCGCTGATAAAGCTGATAGCCATGCCGCTTAGCCCGGCCCGCCCGGTGCGGCCAATGCGGTGGGTGTAGTCAATCGCTGAGCGGGGCAGGTCGTAATTGACCACCACTGGCAGCGCTGTGATGTCCAACCCGCGCGCGGCAACGTCTGTGGCAACCACCACTTGTACCGCGCTGGCTTTGAAGTCCATCAGCACCTGCGTGCGTTTGCCCTGGCTGAGTTCGCCATGAAACGGCTCGGCGTTGATGTCGGCTTTGCGCAGTTTGTCGGCCACTATTTCGGCGGCGTGTTTTGTCGCCACAAACACCAGCACGCGGCTCCATTTTTCGGTTTGCACCAAGTGCCGCAACAGCTGGGTGCGGCGTGCAGCATCGACTTCAATTGCGCGCTGAACGATTTCAAGTGCCGTCTCAGGTTCGCTTTGAATAGCAATGCGCACTGGATTGTTTAACAAGCTGCTTGCCAGTGCGTCAATCGACGGTGGAAAAGTCGCTGAAAACAGCGCGTTTTGCCTTTTGGCAGGCAGCAGAGCCAAAATGCGGGCCAGTTCATCGGCAAAGCCCATGTCCAGCAGTTTGTCAGCTTCGTCGAGCACCAGAAAATTGACTTTGCCAAGATCCAGCGCGTTGTGCTCGACCAGGTCAATCAGGCGGCCCGGTGTAGCTACGACCACGTCAGCGCCGCCGCGCAGGTTGATCATTTGCGGGTTAATCGATACGCCGCCAAACACCACCGCCACTTTGGCGGGCTGCGGTAAATATTTGGCAAACCCCGCCAGCACCGCACCGACCTGAACCGCCAGCTCGCGGGTGGGCACCAAGACCAGTGCTGCTACTGCTCGCTTGCGTTGGGGGGTTGGCTCGCGGGTTGCAAGCAGCGCCAGTAGCGGCAGTGCAAACGCCGCTGTTTTTCCTGAGCCGGTTTGCGAGCACGCCAGTACGTCACGCCCTTGCAGAATTGCCGGTATGGCAGCAGACTGAATGGCGGTTGCTTCAACGAACCCTTCGTCGCCAACGGCCTTCAGTATTGCGGGGTGCAGGGCGGGGGAAAAACCAAGATCTTTGAAAAGTGTCACGCGGTGAGTTTAAGCGCGTGCCCTGGCGACTTCCCAAAGCAAAAAATCCACGATACAAATTGCTAGTAAAAAAAGAGCTGTTTGCGCCTGTATTTATTGGGCTACAGCACTATTTTGCATAAAAAAGGGCCGTTTGACCTACATTTTCAGCGCGCCGACTTGTACAGACAAGTCATGCAGCTTTGCTTTGCCCGAGTAATAGCGGTCAAGTCGCCAGGCTTTCAAAATATCCATGGCGAGGTTGAAGTTGTCAAAATTAAGCCGGTACAAATCACCCAGGTCAAATTTCTCATCTGACTCAAGCGCGCGAACCAGGCTGGCAAGTATCACTGCTGCGGGTGACAGTGGATCGGTCTGGATTAACCTGCGGGCTTTTTTGATCTCGTTCATTCGTGTGCGTCCTATTTGTCCTGAAAAGCGCGGTCTTAATAAATAAGCTACCGCCAAACTACTTATTAACCGTGTCTTGGGTGCTGCCGCCCCGCTAAGAATTATGTCGTCGATGTGACTAACTTGTCTATCGCAGTCCCCGCCGTGTGCCAAGAAGTAACGAAAAATAATAGTTTTAGGATTTTTAACCGCGCCGGTCCGCGGCTTTCACGGCTGTCATGGACGGGTCATAGAGCGTGTCTATATTTACGTTTTACTACAAGTGAATTGAGCTCCATCTCATGCCCCTCCTGAAGTCTGATAAAGCAAAAAACGAGCTGTCTTCCAAGCAGCGAAGTTTGAGTGTGCGTGAGCGCTCAGCGCTTTTTTTGGCAGATGGCATCAGAACCCGGGAGGAGTTGATCTGGCTGCTTCAAGGCGATGTGGGCATGGTGCAAAAGCTGATCGCCGACGGTTATCTGGTTCCAGCAGGGTCACTGAGCCAGCAGGCGGCCGCGAAACTGGCGGACTTTGCAGCATCGCGACCTGTGCCTTTTCCTGTAGCCCAAGACCGCGCATCGCAGCGTACGATCCTGGCAACGCTCGCAGGCGGCGTTCCTTCTTCGTTTTCGGGTCTGGACACCATTGCCAAACCAGCAGCGACGTCGTCTTCCGATACCTTTGAAGGCAAAAGGTCCCTGGCGACCACACGCATGTTTCTGTTTGATATTGTTGAGCGCATGTTCGTGCGCAAAATGCCGGAATTGGCCAACAGCCTCAGGGACCAATTGCGTGCAGCAAAGGACCGGGAGTCGATGCTGGTAATCGCACGCGAAATCATCACCATCGTAGAAGAGATCGCCGGGCCTGATCGTGCGGATGGGTTGAGCGAGCGGCTGGCGATGATGTTGCCTTCTGAGCACTAGGAGCCCGATTTAGGCAAGATTTAAGCATTTTAGGCCTCTGGCGTAATAAATACGGGCGCAAGCAGCTACTTTTTAAATAGCAACATGTAGTGGCACTACTTTGCCAATGTATTTTCAACCAGCGCCCTCAACTCGGGCGTGATGTCAGGCAGCACGCCGAACCAGGCTTCAAAGGCCGGCCGGGCCTGGTTCAGCAGCATTCCGAGGCCGTTGACTGTCTGGTTGCCGCGCGCCTGTGCTGCCGCCAGCAGCGCCGTTTGCAGGGGAACGTAAATAATGTCAGACACCAAAGCGCGCACAGGCAGTTTGCTCAAGCTCAAGTCAAGCTCCGGGCCACCGTGCATGCCCATACTGGTGGTGTTCACCAGCAGCGCGCAGTCAGCCAGCGCGTCGTGCCGCTGCTCCCACGGCAGGGCGCTGATGGGCGCACCAAATTCAGCGGCCAGGGCTTTGGCTTTGTCTGGCGAGCGGTTGAGCAGGCGAATTTCTTTTGCGCCTTGCTCTTTTAGCGCCAGCACTACGGCGCGCGCCGCGCCGCCCGCGCCCAGCACCGTAATCGGTCCCGCGTCTGCTCGCCAGTCTGGTTTGGCATCAAGCAGGCTCTGGATATAACCAAAGCCATCGGTGTTCATGCCTTTTAGTTGTCCATCGGGCTGCACAACAACGGTGTTTACTGCGCCCACCCGCGCTGCATTGGCATCCAGCATGTGCACCAGTTGCAGCGCGTCAACCTTGTGCGGAATGGTGATGTTGCAGCCCTTGAACCCCAAGGCGGCCAAGCCGGGCAGGGCAACGCTGAGGTGACCGGGCGCAACGGTCAACTGCACATAGCTGCCTGCAAAGCCGTGTTTTTCCAGCCAATAGTTGTGGATCAGCGGCGAGCGCGAATGCGCTACCGGCCAGCCGATCACGCCCGCAAGGGCAAACGCTGGGCGCACTGGGGCGGTGGGGTTGTCAAGTTCAGCCATAGAAAGATTTTGCCCTGCTTGCTTGCGCGCGACCTTAGCGGTAGGTTTTCACGGCCTGCATCACCACGGCGTTGACGATTTCAAGCGCGACTTTTTGCGTTTGCGTGATGGGGCGGCGGGTCGGGCGCACCAAACTCAGCTGGCTGGTAATACGTGGCGACTTGATACGCCGCAGCATGAAATGCGCCTGGTCTTCAAAGTGGCTGAGCGTGTAGCTGGGCAGCACCGCATGGCCTAAACCTGCTTTGACGAGGCTCAAAATCGCATTCAGGCCATCGACCTCCAGCGTGATGTTGGGCGTGGTGCCGATCGCGTGCATTTCAGCGTCCAGCAAAATCCGAAACGAATTGGGGCGGCTGGGCAAGATCAGCGGCAAAGCGGCTACCGCCGCCAGGCTGATGGGCAGGTGCGCCGCGCCGGTGCTTTTCTTTGAAATGAGCACCAGCTCTTCTTTATGCAGCGAGGTGACTTCCAAATCAAGCGAGGGTGCAGCGTTGTACAGAACCGCCATGTCTAGGTTGCCGGTACGCAAGCCTTCATGCATCAGCATTGAAAACCCCTCCGTCAATGTCAACTGGGCTTCAGGCAGCCGGGTTTTGAACGCTTGCGTCAAAGGAACGGTGACAAGGCGCGACAAACTGGGCGGCAGACCCACCGACACACGTCCGCTGAGCGCGCCACGCACGGCACCAAGGGCGTCACGCGCAATCTGTACCTGGTGCAAAATCCCGCGTCCATGCTCCAGCAACAGGCCGCCCGCTTCTGTAGGCAATGCGCCGCGCCCGTTTCGTGTCAAGAGGTTTTGCCTGAGCTCAACTTCCAGAAGCCGTATTTGACGACTCAAAGCCGGCTGGGCAATTCCCAAGGCAACCGACGCTCGCGTGAAGCTGCCAAGCTCAGCTACGCGCACGAAATACTCCAGCTGTTTCAAATCCATCGCCAGAGTGTATTTGCATAGTAGCGTGTCGGTTATACGTTTTAGCTATATCTGCTAGCGCAAGAATCGGGTTTCAAAACAGCGCCGAAAGGCACAAAATAAAGTCATGCTCAGACTAGTTTCTTCAATGGCACCCAAGCAGCTTCTCGCGGACCTGGCGGCCCAAAGGCAACGTTCCACGGGCCTAGCAGTTTCGATTACCTCGGTTGGTGGACTCGACGCAGCCAGGCGTGTGCGCGAGGGCGAAGCATTTGATGCTGTGGTGCTTGCATCCGATGCGATTGACAGCCTGATCGATGGCGGTTATGCCGTGCCGGGTAGCAAGGTGGACTTGGCGCGCTCCGCCGTGGCGGTGGCAGTCAAGGCGGGAGAGCCGGTGCCAGATATCAGCACCGAATCTGCGCTGCGTCGCACCATTGAGGCTGCGTCAGGCATCGGTTACTCAACCGGGCCCAGCGGTGTGGCGCTGGTTAAATTACTTCAGCGGTGGGGGATTTTGGATGCGCTGGGGTCCCGTGTTGTACAAGTCCCACCGGGCATACCTGTAGGTGCGCTGGTGGCCCGCGGTGAGGTAGCGCTGGGCTTTCAGCAGCTCAGTGAGTTAATGCACCTGGAAGGCATCATTGTGGTGGGCGTGCTGCCAGGCTCTGCAAGCATCACGACTATTTTTTCAGCGGCTGTTTGCGTGGCATCGACTCAGCGCGAAGAGCTTGCAGGCTTGTTGGCATTCATGGCTTCGAGTGATGTTACAAAGCTCAAGTTGCAAAACGGCATGCAAGCGCCATAAATCTTAATAACTGCTAGACAATTCATGAGCTTACAAAAACCCCTCATCATCGACTGCCACGGCCACTACACCACAGCGCCCAAAGCGCTGGAGACTTGGCGCAATCAGCAGATCGCTGGCATTAAAGACCCGGGCATGATGCCCAAAGTTAATGACCTGAAAATCAGCGATGACGAACTGCGCGAGACGATTGAGCTGAACCAGCTGCGCCTGATGAAAGAGCGCGGCAGCGATTTGACGCTGTTTAGCCCGCGTGCCAGCTTTATGGCGCACCACATCGGCGACTTCAATGTCTCGTCAACTTGGGCGGCTATTTGCAACGAGCTGTGTTACCGGGTGAGCCAGCTGTTTCCTGATCATTTCGTACCCGTTGCCATGTTGCCGCAAAGCCCGGGAGTCGATGTTAAAACCTGCATTCCTGAATTGATCAAATGCGTTGAGCAGTACGGCAATGTCGGCATCAACCTCAACCCCGACCCATCGGGTGGCCACTGGACATCACCGCCCTTGAGCGACAAGCACTGGTACCCGATTTACGAGAAGATGGTCGAGTACGACATTCCGGCCATGATCCACGTCAGCACCAGTTGCAACGCCTGCTTTCACACCACCGGTGCGCATTATTTAAATGCTGACACCACCGCTTTTATGCAGTGCCTGACGAGTGACTTGTTCAAGGATTTCCCAACGCTGAAGTTTTTGATTCCGCATGGCGGTGGTGCAGTGCCCTACCACTGGGGGCGTTTTCGCGGCCTGGCGCAAGAGCTCAAAAAACCATTGCTGCAAGACCATTTGCTGAACAATATCTTTTTTGACACCTGCGTTTACCACCAGCCAGGCATTGACTTGCTGACCAAGGTGATTCCGGTCAAAAACATTTTGTTTGCCAGCGAAATGATTGGCGCGGTGCGCGGCATTGACCCTGAAACGGGCAATTATTATGACGATACCAAGCGCTACATTGAATCGTCAACGCAGTTAAGTGCGGAGCAAAAATTTCAGATTTACGAAGGCAACACGCGCCGTGTTTTCCCGCGTCTGGATGCCGCTCTAAACGCCAAAGGACTGTGACATGACCACGTTAGGAATCGTCAAACGCAACATCGTCAGGGCTGACAAAGCAGCGGTGGCCAGATTGTCAAAGCTCGGCGTCGCCACCATCCATGAGGCCATGGGCCGTGTCGGTTTGATGAAGCCCTACTTGCGCCCCATCTACAAAGACGCCAACATTTGCGGCACAGCCGTGACGATTCTTTTGCAGCCGGGCGACAACTGGATGCTGCACGTGGCCGCTGAGCAGCTGCAGCCTGGTGACGTGGCAGTAGCGGCTTGCACCACAGACAACGCAGACGGGTTTTTTGGTGACTTGCTGGCGACATCCTTCAAGGCGCGCGGCGCGGTGGGCCTCATCATCGACGGCGGCGTACGTGATGTGACGGATCTTGAAAAAATGGGGTTCCCGGTAGTCAGCAAGGCCATTCATTCCAAAGGATGCATCAAGGCGACGCTCGGTTCGGTCAACATCCCCCTCGTGTGTGCGGGCGAACTGGTGAACCCCGGTGATGTGGTGATTGCTGACATTGACGGCGTGGTGGTTGTGCCAGCCGCCATGGCAACTGAAGTGGCTGACGCCGCTGAAAAACGGACAAGTTTTGAAAGTGAAAAACGCGCCCGGTTTGCAGCGGGGGAGCTGGGCCTGGACATGTACAACATGCGGGGCCCGCTGGAAAAGGCTGGCTTGCGCTATATCGATTAATTAATTAATTATTCAACCAACCAACCAACCAACCAATAGAAAGAGACCAAGTGATGACGTATTTTAAAAAATCTCTCAGGCTGCGAGTCATGTTGCTCGCAGCTCTGGTCATGCCGATAGCTGCAACGCAAGCCACTGCGCAGGACTTCCCTACCAAACCGGTGCGCATCATCACACCTTTTCCGGTGGGTAGCGGACCTGAAGGTGTTGTACGTTTACTGGCGGACAAGCTCTCGAAAGCCTGGGGAAAACCTGTGCTGGTTGAAAACCGGCCGGGCGGAAACGGGTTTATTGCAATAGATGCATTCAAGCGCGGCGCAACTGATGGGCATGATCTGATCCAGCTTGACAACGTGCATCTGTCTGCTTACCCCAGTCTGTTTAAAAAACTGCCTTATGACCCCAAGGCAGATTTTGAGCCATTGCTGCCGCTCTTCAAAACTTACTTTTTCTTTGCAGTGGCAACTGACAGCAAGTACAAAACAGTCGGTGACATCATTGCAGATGCCAAGGCCAATCCGGGTAAATTGAATTACGGCTCATGGTCAGTGGGAAATCCTGTGCATTTGGGTTCGGCGTTGTTTGAAACCGTAACCGGTACCGAGATGCAGCATGTCATCTACAAGGAAACCACCATGCTGTACACCGGTGTGGCGAATGGCGAGTTGTCTTTTGCAATGGGAACAAATGCTACAGCGGGCGCAATGTACAGGGCGGGCAAGGTGCGTTATGTCGGTGTTGCTGCCCCAAAACGTGTTGCAGCGTTTCCCAACGTGCCGACGGTAAGTGAGGCGGGTGGCCCCAGCGCCTTTGAGGTTAGCGGCTGGACGGCGATTGCCGCACCCAAAGGTCTGCCCAAAGCAGTGGCTGACAAAATTCAGCGTGACATTGAAAAAGCTTTGGCTGAACCTGACCTGCGTGAAAAGTTCACTACCTTTGCATACGAGCCATTCACACTCACCCGGGAACAGTTTGGCCAGTACATTGCATCTGAATCGATACGTTTTGGTGAGATTATTAAAAAAGCCAAAGTCTCTCTGGATTAAATCGGGTTCCGCCTGTTTCAAAGCGCCTTCAATGATGTTCACTAAAACTCCGGGTTGGCTGGACTGGTACAACAGTCCAACCAAACCCACTTTCAAGTTGCCGCCTGGCGCAGTTGACGCGCACTGTCACGTGTTTGGCCCTGGTGATGTATTCCCCTACGCGCCTGAGCGCAAGTACACACCGTGCGATGCGTCAAAAGAGCAATTGTTTGCCCTGCGTAACCACTTGGGGTTCGACAAAAACGTGATCGTGCAAGCCACCTGCCACGGCAGTGACAACCGGGCGCTGGTGGATGCACTTGATGCATCAAACAACAAAGCACGCGGTGTGGCCACAGTCAACCGCAATGTGACAGACGCCGAGCTGCAGGATATGCACGCCGCCGGCGTGCGCGGTACGCGTTTTAACTTTGTCAAACGCCTGGCTGACTTCACACCGCGCGATGTGCTGCTGGAGATTGCAAACCGCATCGCGCCGCTAGGCTGGCATGTGGTGGTGTATTTTGAAGCGGCAGATTTACCCGAGCTGTATGGCTTTTTTACGGCGTTGCCAACCATCGTGGTGGTTGACCACATGGGCAGGCCAGATGTCAGCAAGCCTGTGGAGGGCCCGGAGTTTGAGCTGTTCGTCAAGATGATGCGCGAGCATCCAAACATCTGGAGCAAGGTCAGCTGCCCCGAACGCCTGAGCGTGAGCGGCCCGAAAGCCCTGAACGGCGAGCAACACGCCTACCAGGACGTTGTGCCATTTGCCAAACGATTGGTGGAGACTTTCCCGGACCGCGTGCTGTGGGGCACCGACTGGCCGCACCCCAACCTGAAGGACCACATGCCCGACGACGGTTTGCTGGTGGACTTCATCCCGCACATCGCCACGACAGCGGCGCTGCAGCACAAGCTGCTGGTGGCCAACCCGATGCGGCTGTACTGGCCCGAGGAAAACTGATGCCGCTCGACAAACCGTACCTCGACGTGCCCGGCACCACGGTCTTCGACGCTGAACAATCGCGCAAGGGCTACCCCCTGAACCAGTTCTGCATGAGCCTGATGAAGGCCGACAACCGGGCGCGCTTCAAGGCCGGCGAACGCGCGTATGTCGACCAATGGCCGATGTCCGAAGAGCAGAAGCTGGCCGTGCTGGCGCGCGACCTGAACCGCTGCATTGCCGCTGGCGGCAACATCTACTTTCTGGCCAAGATCGGCGCCACCGACGGCAAGAGCTTTCAGCAGATGGCCGGCAGCATGACCGGCATGACCGAAGAGGAATACCGCAACATGATGATCGGCGGCGGCCGCTCGGTGCAGGGCAATCGCTTCATCGGCGAAGACGGCACGGCACAAGCGCAACACCAGCCGCAAGGCACTGGCAAAGGCACTCTTTGACATGGCCCGCATCACTGCATCGGTTTACACGAGCCACGTGCCGGCCATCGGCGCCGCGCTCGACCTGGGCAAGACGCACGAACCCTACTGGCAACCCGTTTTCAAGGGCTACGAATTCAGCAAGCAGTGGATGAAGCGCAACCCGCCCGACGTGATCTTCCTGGTCTTCAACGACCACGCGACGGCCTTCGGTCTCGACCTGATTCCCACCTTCGCCATCGGCACGGCGGCTGAATACCAGCCCGCCGACGAAGGCTGGGGCCGGCGCCCGGTGCCGAAGGTCATCGGCCACCCCGAACTGGCGTCGCACATCGCGCAAAGCGTGATCCAGGACGACTTCGACCTCACCATCGTCAACCGGCTGGACGTCGACCACGGGCTGACCGTGCCGCTGAGTTTGATGTGCGGCCAGGTGGCTGCGTGGCCCTGCCCCGTCATCCCGTTCGCCGTCAACGTCGTGCAGTACCCGGTGCCCAGTGGCCGGCGTTGCTTCAACCTCGGCCGCGCCATCGCCAAGGCCGTGGAAAGCTACGACGATGACCTGATCGTGCACATCTGGGGCACCGGCGGCATGAGCCACCAGTTGCAGGGGCCGCGCGCCGGGCTCATCAACAAAGAATGGGACAACCGCTTCCTGGATCGTCTGGTTGCCGACCCCGCCGGCCTGGCCACGTTGCCGCACATCGACTACGTGCGCGAAGCCGGCAGCGAAGGCATCGAACTCGTGATGTGGCTGATTGCACGCGGGGCCATGAGCGACAACCCGCCGCTCGAGCGTCATCGTTTCTATCACGTGCCGGCCAGCAACACCGCCGTCGGCCACCTGATCCTGGAGAACGCATGACGATCAAGGTCGCACTCGCCGGCGCTGGCGCTTTTGGCATCAAGCACCTGGATGCCATCGCGCTGATCGACGGCGTGCAATGTGTCTCTCTCATCAGCCGCGAACTGGGCAAGACGCAGGCAGTGGCCGACAAGTACGGCATAGCGCACGTCACGACCGATCTTGCCGACAGCCTGGCACTGAAGCACGTCGACGCCGTCATCCTGTGCACGCCGACGCCGATGCACGCTGCGCAGGCTATCGCCTGCATGCAGGCCGGCAAACACGTGCAGGTGGAAATCCCGCTGGCCGATTCACTGGCCGACGCGCGGGCCGTCGTCGCCATGCAGAAGCAGACGGGCCTGGTGGCGATGTGCGGCCACACGCGCCGCTTCAACCCGAGCCACCAGTGGCTGCACCACAAGATTCAGGCGGGCGAATTCAAGCTTCAGCAGATGGACGTGCAGACCTACTTCTTCCGCCGCAGCAACATCAACGTACTCGGCCAGGCGCGCAGCTGGACCGACCACCTGCTGTGGCACCACGCGGCGCACACGGTGGACCTCTTTGCCTACCAGGCCGGCAGCCCGGTCGTGAAGGCAAACGCGGTGCAAGGGCCCATCCACCCGACGCTGGGCATTGCCATGGACATGAGCATCCAGCTCAAGGCAGCCAGCGGTGCGATTTGCACGCTGAGCTTGAGTTTTAACAATGACGGCCCACTGGGCACCTTCTTTCGCTACATCGGCGATACGGCCACTTACCTTGCCCGGTATGACGACCTGTTTACTGGCAAGGACGAAAAAATCGACGTCAGCAAAGTCGATGTGAGCATGAACGGTATCGAGCTGCAAGACCGCGAATTTCTTGCGGCTATCCGTGAAGGCCGTGAGCCCAACAGCAGCGTGTCTCAAGTCCTAAATTGTTATCAAGTGCTGCATGATCTTGAATTGCAACTGTCATGAACCTGCCCACACGCAAGCTTGGTCCGTTTGAAGTTTCAGCCATCGGTCTGGGCTGTATGAATTTGAGTCATGCATACGGGGCGCCCGTCAGCGCAGAGCAGGGCGAGCGTGTACTGCTGGCCGCGCTTGATGCTGGCGTAACGCTGTTTGACACGGCCGCACTGTATGGTTTTGGCGCGAACGAAACATTGGTTGGCAAGGTGCTCAAGCCTCATCGCCACAAGTTTATTCTTGCCAGCAAATGCGGCATGCAGGGTGTGGATGTGACGGGTGACGGAAAGCTGGTGCGAGTGATTGACGGCAGGCCTGCAACGCTGCAAAAAACACTAGAAGACAGCCTGCGCCGCCTGCAGACTGATGTGATTGACCTGTACTACCTGCACCGCTGGGACAAAACTGTGCCGATTGAAGACAGCGTGGGTGCACTGGCCGATATGGTTAAAAAAGGCCATATCCGCAGCATTGGTTTGTCTGAAGTTTCAAGCGAAACACTGCGCAAAGCCCATGCTGTACATCCCATAGCCGCTTTGCAAACCGAATATTCGCTATGGACCCGCAATCCTGAAATTGCTGTGCTGCAGGCGTGCAAAGAGTTGGGCACTGCGTTTGTCGCCTTTAGCCCCGTAGCGCGAGGTTTTTTGTGTGGCGCCCCGATTGATGTGTCTGCATTGGATGCCAAAGATATTCGCCGCGCCATGCCGCGCTTTTTGCCCGAAAACTACGCGGCCAACGTCAAGCTGTTGCCCGCCTATCATGCGATTGCAGAGCAAGCTGGTTGCAGCCCGTCGCAGTTGGCTCTTGGCTGGCTGCTGCACAAAGCGCCGCACATCATTGCTATCCCAGGCACCACCAGTGTGGCGCATTTGCTGGATGACCTCGGCGCCGCTAATGTCACACTCAGCACTTTAGCCATTGACCAGCTTGACATCCTCATCAATGAGCACAGTGTGCACGGCGCGCGTTATAACGCCCAGTCTGCATTTGAGGTCGATACCGAGACCTATTAAGTCGCAGGCTCGCGCGGAGCGCCTGGGCCCCTCTCCTACAAATTTCCATGCGTTTGCCTGACCAAGGCAAGTCTACTTTTGCGCGAACATCAGATATTTACCAAGGGGTATTTATCATGGCGACAGATAACAATTTCAGTTCTACTTATGGTGGTCTGCGGCAAGATGCAAGTCTGACCGGGATGACTTCGACCAGCGCACTAGAGTCTCCTTCAAATATTTTTACGGGCGAACGCGACCTTGAAGACATCAACGATGATGCCATCGACATCTTGAATAAGCTGCTGGAGATTTGCCGCGATGGTGAATATGGTTTTACCGAAAGTGCCGAGCACACAAAAACGCACGGGGTCAAGTCTGTTTTTCTCCAGCGAGCCGACGATTGCCGTTCAGCGGCCGCTGAGTTGCAGCAACTGATCATTGAATTGGGCGGCGAGCCTGATGAAGGTGGCACTGCAAGTGGTGCATTGCACAGAGGTTGGGTCGCTGTTAAGGGCACATTGGGCGGTTATACCGATATCGACATGCTGGAAGAATGCGAACGGGCTGAAGATGTCGCCCTTGCCCAGTACCGCAAAGCACTGAAACAGAATTTGCCTCAGCATGCCAAGGCGGTTGTCGAGCGTCAGGCGCAAGGCACCCAGAAAAATCATGATCAGATAAGAGACATGCGCAATGCACACAAGGTTATTTCCTGATTGATATTTCAGATTTGGAATTTCATGTTTTATTTGCTGGCGCTCGAGGCTCAGCAATCTGGCAGCCAGTCGGTTGCCAGCCGGGGGCAGCACAATGAGGTTGCCCCTTTTTTTATTTAAATCAACAGGAGTCATCATGCAAACACGCAGAACCATCAACCGTCTCACCTTTACCAGCCTTGCCGTGGCCGCCGCCGCATTTACCGTTGCCCTGTCGGGTTGCGGGACGATGATGCAGCCCGCCAATATGGTGGCATTTTCAACCCAGCTTCGTAGTGCCAACGAAGTTCCGCCCGTCATGACCAGTGGTGGCGGCTCAGTTGATGCATCGTTCAACAAAGACACCATGCAGTTGCGCTGGAAAGTAACTTACAGCGGTTTGACGGGTAACGCCACGGCGGGTCACTTTCATGGCCCGGCTGCCGTTGGTGTCAATTCAGGCGTTGCGCTGGGCTGGCCAAATCCAATCACCAGCGGCATGGAGGGCAGCGCTACTCTGACGGCTGCGCAGGCTGCTGATTTGATGGCAGGCAGGTGGTACGCGAATATTCATACCGCTGCCAATCCAGGCGGCGAGCTGCGTGGGCAGATGTCCGTTCGCAATTGATGGTTGAGCATTGCTATTAATTTAATAGCTGCTTGCACCCGTATTCATTGGGCTAAGGCCTGATTTGATACCGAAATCAGGCCTTTTTTGTTGTTTTGGTGGGATTTTCAGGCCATTTCGCGTGCTTTTCAGTGGCATTCGTGTCTGTCGAAAGTGCTGGGTGCATTAAAACCTTAAAATCAGACTCTCGCCTGTAGATTCAGCCGCCCCAACAGCCGCTTCAAAACACCTGATAGATACCCATGAACGCCCTAGTGGATGTTTCCTTTTTTGCGCGTGCCGCCAAGCCGTTAACCAGTTACCGCAAGTACTGGGCGGCTCGTTTTGGTACGGCCAAATTTTTGCCCACCAGCCGCGCAGAAATGGATGCGCTTGGGTGGGACAGTTGCGACATCATCATCGTGACGGGCGATGCCTATGTAGACCACCCGAGTTTTGGCATGGCTGTGATTGGTCGCATGCTGGAGGCTCAAGGCTTCAGAGTCGGCATCATTGCGCAGCCGGACTGGCAAAGCGCCGAGCCCTTCAAGGTGCTTGGCAAACCAAATTTATTCTGGGGCGTCACCGCTGGCAACATGGACAGCATGATCAACCGCTACACGGCTGACCACAAAATCCGTTCTGACGATGCTTACACGCCTGGAGATGTAGGCGGCAAGCGACCTGACCGCGCCGCACTGGTGTATTGCCAGCGCGCCCGGGAAGCCTTTAAAGATGTGCCCATCATTCTGGGCGGCATTGAAGGCAGCCTGCGCCGCATTGCGCATTACGACTACTGGTCAGACAAGGTTCGCCGGTCAGTGGTGGTCGATGCCAAATGCGACTTGCTGCTGTACGGTAACGCCGAGCGCGCGATTGTTGAAATTGCCCATCGCCTGGCCGCTAAAGAAACTATTGCGACCATGACCGACATTCGGGGCACGGCTTTTATTCGCCGATCGGGTGATGAGACCGCGCAAGGATGGTTTGAGATAGATTCAACCAGCGTGGACGCACCGGGCAGGGTAGAAGCGCATGTGAACCCGTACCTGATGGTGGCTGATGCTGCCAAGGAGCTGGGCGCGAGCTGTGCGCGGGAGGATGAGGCTGAAGCGGTTGCGCTGGCTGCACAGATCGGTACTGCCAAGCCTTTGAAGTTCATGCCGAACCCCAAATTGAGTTTGAAGATGAATGCGGGGAATTCTTTCCCTAAAGCTGTCTCTAACCCACATCTTTCGGGGCAGGAAACAAGAGAAATCGGCAAGATCAAAGTCCCGCCACGCGACCGATCCGTCATCCGCCTGCCGTCCTACGAACAAGTCAAAAGTGATGCCGTGTTGTATGCCCACGCCAACCGCGTGCTGCATCTGGAGACCAACCCCGGCAACGCACGCGCACTGGTGCAGGCGCATGGCGAGGGGGTGACGGCCCGCGATGTATGGATCACCGCTCCGCCCATCCCCCTGACAACCGCCGAGATGGACTATGTCTTTGACTTGCCCTACGCCCGCAGCCCGCACCCGAGCTACGCAGATGAAAGCGGCTCACACGACCATTCGACCAAGATACCTGCCTGGGAGATGATTCGTTTCAGCGTCAACATCATGCGCGGCTGCTTCGGCGGCTGCACGTTCTGCTCAATTACCGAGCACGAAGGCCGCATTATTCAAAGCCGGTCTGAAGACTCGGTGATTCGTGAGATTGAAGCGATACGTGACACCGTCAAGGGCTTTACGGGTGCTATTTCAGACCTGGGTGGCCCAACGGCCAACATGTATCGCATCGGTTGCAAAAGCCCTGAGATTGAAGCCGCCTGCCGCAAGCCGTCATGCGTGTACCCAGGCATTTGCCAGAACCTGAACACTGACCACAACCCGCTCATCAAAATGTACCGGCGCGCGCGAGCGCTCAAGGGCGTCAAAAAGATTTTGATCAGTTCGGGGGTGCGCTACGACCTGGCGGTTGAAAGTCCTGAGTACGTGAAAGAGCTCGTCAGTCATCACGTGGGTGGCTACCTCAAAATTGCACCCGAGCACACCGAGCAAGGCCCACTCACAAAGATGATGAAGCCTGGCATTGGCAGCTACGACAAATTCAAGCAGCTGTTCGAAAAGTACAGTCTGGAAGCTGGAAAAAAACAGTTTTTGATTCCTTACTTCATTGCTGCCCATCCCGGCACCAGTGATGAAGACATGATGCACCTGGCGCAGTGGCTCAAAAAAAGCGGTTTCAGGGCAGACCAGGTACAAACTTTTTACCCATCCCCCATGGCCACTGCCACGGCGATGTACCACACCAATAAAAACCCTCTGCGCAAAATCACGCGGGACAGTGAAACGGTCGATATTGTTCGCGGTGAAAAGCGCCGCCGCCTGCACAAGGCGTTTTTGCGTTATCACGACCCGAACAACTGGCCGCTACTCCGCGAAGCGCTTAAAACCATGGGCCGGGCTGATTTGATTGGCAATGGCAGGCACCATTTGATACCGACGTTTCAACCATTAACTGATGGTAATTACCAAAGCGCGCGTCGCAAAAATTCGACATCAGTGTCCAAGACTGCTGCCGTTGCATCGCCAATCAAGGGTCGCATCCTGACCCAGCACACAGGATTGCCGCCTCGAGATAACGGGTCTGGCAAACCTGAGGCAAACCGCTCCGTTAAAAGAGCTCGTTAGCAACCGAACTATTTAGGCGCTGCGGCGGGAGCAACGATGCCCAGACGTTTTGACACCGACTGTTCAAGCGTCACAACTTTGGGATCGATCAAGCCTCGCGTGTCGGTCAGCAGTTTCTCCGCAAGCACTTTTTGCATTTCACCGGTAAGCTGCTGATATTTGTTGAAAGCGGGTGACTCAAGAAACGTGGTGACTTGCTTAAGTTCGTCCTCGGTAAATTTTTCTTCGAGCAACGCGCCTATTGTGGTGGGTGCCAGCTTGACAGCGCGGCTGGTGACCAGTGGCACGGCTTCGTCCAGGTATTTTTTGACATCTGCCTGAATCTCTTTGGCAATTGCATCGCGCTTGTCTGCGGCCACGCGCTCGGTCAATACAGGGCCTGCGCGATCCATCAAGGCAATGGCAGGTCTTTCGGCCATGGAGCGACTCATACCCTCAATACCAGGTTGCTGGACTTTAAGGATGCGGGCGACCAGCGCTTTCTTTGCGGGGGTGGACTGGGCTTGCACTGCCATAACAGGCAGCGCGAAAAGGATGGCGACAAGGAGTTTAGGGAGTGTTTTGTGCATTGCAACATCTTAGACGTGCAATGTTTATAGACGGTCAGCAAGACGTTACAAAATACCTGCCGGTAATTTGTCTAAATCTGCAGAGGTTGACCGTATCCCGTCATCTCCAGATACCCCATGCCCACTTTCTTGCCCGAGCTGTTGATTAACTCACTCAAGCCTTCCCAGTAAATCGCGCCTGTTGATTGCCTGCTGTCAAGTTCCTGGTTATCAAGCACGGCCTTGACGGTGTAGAAGTCGGCAGGTGTGCGGACTACCCATTCCACCGGGTAAGTGATTTGGGTCAGTGGGCTTTTCCAGAAGCGGGTGGGTTTGAAAATGACCTCTCCCCGGCTAAATACATACAGCGACCCATTGCCTGGACGAAAAGAGCCGCCATCCCACACTGCGCCGCCATTTTTATCCCGCAATCTGAAAGCTGTCAGTGCGCTGCCGTCCAGCAGATTCATGCCTATCCAGTCCCAGCCGACTGCGCCAGGTGCCAGTATTTCCTGGCTCCATTCGTGGTCCAGCCAGGCTGTGCCAGCGATACTGAAAGTTTTGCCTTTTACGCGCAGGCTGCCGGTGGTGGCAAGCTGCGGCTGGCTGTAGTAGTAGCTGGCCTGCTTTTCGTCTGGGCCTTTGCGTGACAGGCCATTTTTACCTTGCAGTAAAACAGCTTGCGTTTCATTGAATTGCAGCTTCAAGCCAAAATCGCTGGCAGGCAATTCAGCCGTGTAACGCTTGCCATCAGCCGCCAACGACCAGTCCCTGAGCTTGATGGCCATATCAAGTTCACTGCTGCTGGCCACACCAAAACCGTCACGCGCGATGCGCTGGTCATGCCAGAGTTTTTTACCCTGCACATCGGTGATGGCAGCGTGCGCAAACATCAATTGTTTGGCGGCAAACTTTGATGTCATGGCCTGCGTGCTGTCGACGCGGGAGCGGAAAAACGTGAGCTGAAAACCAAACTCTCTGATACCTGCTTGCCCTGTTGATTGGGCATGTCCGGTGATGTACCACCACTCGGTTTTAAAGTCCGGGTGTGAGCCCCTGTCGCGCGGAAAAACCAGGGTTTTAGCAGGCAGGGCATGGGCAGTACTGCCCAGCGCCGCCCAGCCCATACCGCCCAGCATGAGGTCTCGCCTGAGCTGGCAAAAATCGTTGATCATGAAAGCATCATCTGAGCAACGCGCTGCTGTGAATTCACGCAGCAACCGATTTTGTCTTGCACCCATTTTGTGTCGTAATAAGTGGGCAGGTAACGCTCACCAGAATCGCACAGCAGCGACAGGATAGAACCCGACTCGCCACGAGCCAGCATCTCCTGAGCCAGTAGCAGCATGGCATAAAAGTTGGTGCCGGTTGAGGGCCCGACTTTGCGACCCAACAGGTTGGACAGGGTTTGCATCGCTGCCAGTGAATCGGCGTTTTCAACATCGACCATGCGATCAATCACGCTGCGTACAAAGCTGGCCTCCACACGCGGCCTGCCGATGCCTTCAATGCTGGAACCCGGTCCTGTGGTTGCTTTATCGCCCGTGCGGTGATACGCACTAAACACCGAAC
>ENA-OFDP01000430-OFDP01000430.1-metagenomes-genome-assembly--contig:-NODE-430-length-19202-cov-4.259101_pt1 | contig 19202 bp, 15 predicted proteins | sample MGYA00153389_OFDP01 | MGnify analysis MGYA00153389 | reverse complement strand
TCAAGGTGGCTCAGGTCCGCGAACTGCATGCCGAAATCGAACGCTTCGTAGACCTCCTGCATCGGTACGCCGTCGACCTCGAGATAGTGCGTGCGCAGGATCGAATGGCGCTGAATCACGGTACGGAAGGCTCTTTCCAGCACCGCCGCATCGGCCCCTTCCAGGAACATGCAGAAGCCATTGTTGTAGGCGGTGCGATCGTGTTCGAGCTGGGAAATGATCCACAGGCGCTTTTGCGAAGTAGACAGCGGCGCCGGCCCGCGATGGCCATGGTGGACGATCGACGGGATGGCCGGCGTATCCGCTACGCCGAGCTTGCGTTCGATCTCGGCCGCCTGCTCGGCCACGGTACGCAGCACGAAGATCGTGTCCAGCGCGATGTCGGTGGCGACCCGCTCGACTTCGCGCAGCGTGTGGTGCGGGTCGCGCGCCAGTTCCAGCGTGTGGCCGGCCAAACCGAAACCCGTGATGTCGGTCAGCGCGTGTACGCCATCCATCGCAGCCAGCGCAATGCCGGGCTTGTTCAGTTGCGTGGTCACTTCAATCATCTTGGCGTAGCCTGCGGGGGGCAGCATCTCTTTTTTCAGGGCGGCTGACAAAATACCCACGCCGAGCGGTTTGCTCATCACCAGCACATCACCCACCTTGGCGCCCGAATTCTTTTTGACCCGTGACGGATGCACCAGGCCGAGCACCACCAAGCCATAAATCGGCTCGACAGAATCAATCGTATGGCCGCCTGCAATCGGAATGCCAGCGTCCCGGCAGACGTCCTGGCCGCCGCGCAAAATCGCGCCAATCGTCTCCAGCGGCAGTACGTTGATCGGCATACCTACCAAGCCCAGCGCCATGATGGGTGTGCCACCCATGGCGTACACGTCACTGATGGCATTTGTCGCAGCAATGCGGCCAAAGTCATACGGGTCATCGACGATGGGCATGAAAAAGTCGGTGGTGGCTATCAGTGCCTGGTTCTCGTTCAGCAGGTATACCGCCGCGTCGTCAGCGGTTTCAATGCCTACCAGCAGTTCGGGCGGGATGGGCAAGTTGCTGGAGTTTTTGAGAATCTCGCTCAACACACCTGGTGCAATCTTGCAGCCGCAGCCGCCGCCGTGTGACAGGCTGGTCAGGCGGGGGGCTGTGAGTGCGGTGAGTTTGTCTGGAGAGTTCATGGGGATTCTTTCATGGCTGATGCCACCAATTTTAAAACAAGGCGCTTTTCAAGAGCAGGCTCAAACAATTCAGCCCGCAGCGCGCACTGGCTTTGCAAATACGCCAAAAAATCAGGTTCAGTCGCGCAGCGTTTGACCAGCGCCGCCAGCGCGTGTGCATCGCCTACGTCAAAGTAGCCCGCGTAGTTGGCGCCCAGCATGCCCAGATTGCCGCTGATGCGCGATGCCAGCACGGGCGTACCCGACTGCACGGCTTCCAAAATCACATGAGCGCCACCCTCCATCACAGAACAGTTCACCAGCACATGGGCGCGCTTGATGCGCTGGCGGGTGGCGGCGCGCGGCAAGCCGCCCAGCCAGCGATAGTGCGGGTTTTGCGCGGCAGTAGTTTGGGCGGCGCTGGCCAACGCAGCGTCTAGCCCGTCACCTATCTGGTCAAAGCCGAAACCACTTTCAGTGCACAGTTGCGCCGCGTTCATAAAGGTGAGCGGGTTTTTTTCATCGCGCAAATGGCCCACCATCACCGCTTTGAAACGCTGGGTTGCCTTAACGGCGGGTTTCAAGCGTGGTGCAGATTGGTAAATCACACTTGTCTTGGCGCGCAGATCTTCAGGTAATGCAGTTAAACCAGCTTCTTGCAACACAACCAGGTGCGTTGCCAGATGCAAAGATTCCTTTGCATCGCTATCGGTTTGAATGTCCCGGTACAAGTCTGTACCTGTCAGAACAACGATCAACGGCTTTCCCGGATGCCGCGCCGCCCAAGCGTGAATCGATGATGCTGATCGCCGCGCATGCAGTGCAATCATGGCGACTGAATCACTATCTGCGCCATTCCAGTTCTGCAAGATGGCAATGTCACAATATTCAGACAGAAACTTTGCCCAGCGGTGCGCCGTGTGCCAATTGCCATTGTTGGCATCAACCGCAGCCGGGCTGATCAGGACTATTTTTGACTTCAAGCAACGCACCTTTTTCAACAGCAACCAGCACCGCAGGGCAGATCGACTCGCCTCTGATGCGGCGTGCAGGCAAAGAGCTGCTGTCACTGGCGCTGATGGATGCGCGCAATCATACGCTGCACCTTTTTGCGCAGTACCAGAAGGCCTTGGAGAGCGTTCAGTACGTCGTGCCGCAGCTGGCCACGGTCAACCCACCCCTGTGGGAGCTGGGTCATGTCGGCTGGTTTCAAGAATGGTGGATAGCTCGCAACATGCAGCGAGCCCTGGGCTCCCGCTGCGAGCCAGCCCACGCACGGCTGGCCAGCATTGAGCCCAACGCAGACCGCTGGTGGGACTCCACCCATGTGGCGCACAACACCCGCTGGACACTTGATTTGCCAGACGCGAACAACATTCGCGCATATTTGCTGGACACACTGGAAAGCACGCTGGACTTGCTTGAAAAGGCAGACAACAGCGACGACGCGTTGTACTTTTACAGGTTGTGTCTGTTTCATGAAGACATGCATGCCGAAGCGCTGGTATATATGGCGCAAACACTGGGTTTAAAACTCGATGCAAATATCCAGCAGGCCTTCACGCCCGCACCCATGAACTTGCGCGAGCCCATGTTGATACCCGCCTGTGTTTGGCAAATGGGCAGCGCAGAAGGTGGCTTTTCTTTTGACAATGAGAGGCCGCAGCACAGCGTGCAAGTGCCAGAATTTGAAATCGACGCCCAGCCCGTGACCTGGGCGCAATTTGTCGAGTTTGTCGATGACGGCGGCTACGACAGCGAAGACCTGTGGAGCGCTGACGGCTGGCAATGGCTGCAAAAGCTGGCGAGCAGTGAGGGCAAGTACGAAGGAAGAAGAGGCCCACGTTACGTAGACCAGATCGGCGTCGCCAGCGGCGCAGTCATGCAAACCCGCTTCGGCACAGCCCGACGCATGCTGGGCAACCAACCCGCCATGCACATGACGTGGTACGAGGCCGATGCCTGGTGCCGCTGGGCCGGGCGTCGCTTGCCGTTTGAAGTGGAGTGGGAAGTCGCGGTGCACCTGGCTGCCAGGCGAGGTTTTTTGTGGGGCAATGTCTGGGAGTGGACGGGCACGACCTTTAGGGGTTTTGACGGGTTTCAGCCTGATCCATACATCGACTATTCGCAGCCTTGGTTCGGTAGCCACAAAGTCCTGCGTGGCGCGTCGTTCGCTACCCGTGCCCGAATGAAAAACGCCAAATATCGAAATTTTTATATGCCTGAGAGGGATGATATTTTTTGCGGGTTCAGGTCCTGTGCGTTATGAATAATTGCTATGAATTCAGGAGCTGCTTGCGCTCGAATCTATTGGCCTAGAGGCCTAAAACGTGTTTGAAAACGGTCGTTTTTAGTCCTTTTTTAGTATTTTGACTAAGAATACGGTACAGCTTCCCACAGCTTTCATGTTCCAACCCGATGCTGGGGAAGCGATATGTCTAAGGTTGCAAATTGCAACCTCAAGTTTCATAGACTGGGTCAGGCTTCGCTGACATGGTCTACGTTTCTGATGTTACTAACCGCCATAAAGCACAAACGGTGCCCAGTAAATTGGCGCGGAAAAGGTTTTGTGCGTAATAAACTCTCGTTTCGTTTCTGCTAAAGCCGTATTGACTGCTTTGCCAGCACGAATTTTTGTGAAAAAAGCAACCATAAACTCTCTAGTCCCATCATCGGCAACCGGCCAAAGGGTCAACACTGATCGACGATTACCCGCCACGCTCATCGCGTAGGGCAGCCCGGTGATGCCCTCACCTTGAATTATTTCGCCTACAGCTGTATCGCAAGCAGAAAGTACGATCAACTCGCTGTTGAGTCTGTAGCCAGCCCACTCACTTGCCGTCACATATCCATCTGCATCATCGGTAGTATTCGTCTGGCTCAAAACAACAGAACTCAATGCAGGCTCAAACATGCTGAGGTAGCCATGAGTCGAAAATAAAAGATATCGATACTTCGCAAGTTGTCCACTTGCATTTAGCTGCTGTAGGCGCAGCTCACTCGCGTCTCGACCTTTGATAACTGTTCTGTTTTGTTCTGGAAACAGCGCAGCCACTTCAGTTACTTCCTGTTGTGCTCCAGGTAACTCGGGCCAGCGATTTTTTAATTCCGCAAACGCGCGCGCAACTACTCTGCTATCACCACCGCTCCCACGCACAAAGCTGGCGACATCTATTTCTTTAGGCTCTACCTTTTTAATAGCGAAAAATGACTTTACATTTGTCATTGCTAAATTAAAAGTATTTTTGATAAAACTAAACAGACTTGATACATCCTTTGAGTTCTGTTCAGGCACGTTCTCTTTTATGACTTTGGCGTTTGTTGTAGGTGGCTGTCCAATCGCAACTGGAACCGCTAATTCGCCGCCAACTTGCTCATACTGCGGCCCACCAACTGCCAGCAAATCAAGGTCAAACTTTCGTTCGATTTTGAGTTCTTGTCGCGCCAGGACAAAAAGTGAACCCGATTGAATCATGGTGACATCCTTATTCATCACCAACGGTTTGCCTTCAAAGTCCAAGGCATCGAACGGCAACATGGCCAGGGACTCGTCAGGTGCTATAACAAGTCCTGTAGCTGTAGACAATTCGCTTTTTATGGGATCAAAAATCAACTTGATAAGTTGCTCCGCAGCTTGTTTTCCCTTGACAATCGCCGGATCGCCCACTGGTACTTGGCCCGAATAGTATGTGCGAGCGCTGGCAACCAAATCTTTAATCGCCCCTGCACGAACAGGAACTTTTAATGCACGGAAGCCACCTTTGTTGATGACGTAAATAAGCAAGTTATCAGCAGTAACCAAGTAGCTTATGAAAACTTCGTTAGTTTGGATTTGTGCAGCAACATCAGTCGGGCTTGAAATTTGAACATCACTGAGCTTCGCGTATTTTGGATATTTGACTAAAAAAGATCTTTCCAATGTCTTTTTTTCGTTTGTAATCTGCTGGCGCTTGAATTCTGCGTCAACCGTACTCTCACCAACCAAGCGTGCCGACGCTACTTGCTGGTCTAAGGCAAGCAGATTGCGACCAAGCGATTCAAGTTTGTCTGAGTCCGCACGTTCAAGAACGCCAGAGGCTAGTGCGCGACGCACCATATTTGATTCAAGCAAAGCGCGTGCTTTGGATTGCTCGCTGGCACGAAAAGATCTAGTAGGGTCTCCATCAAGTTCCAGAAAAGCAGAATCGCGATACGCACGCGCTACACGCCCAAAAACGCTCATTCGATCTTCTTCTGCCAAATCTAAATCAGAGCGCAGGGCTTCTAGTTTTGGAACAATCTTTCGGGATAACGTTAGGGCATCAGCAAGCCTGCTCGCCTTAATCAAGGCGGGAACAAGATTGACTTCTGAAATGGTTGTAACGGGAGCTCCAGCACCAAGGCTATCGTTCAAAACAAGAACTGCGTGTTCTTGCAACTTTGCAGCAATATCGTGATTTCCAAACGCAGATGCCAGCCAAGACATTTTCGATGTTGTACTGGCTACATTACGATGCTGTGGTCGACTTTTGAGACTAGGGACAGACTTCAACCAATTGAAGCCCGTTTCGTTCCATTTGATCGATGCATCAGTCTTACCCAAGAAAACTAATATCTGAGCTTTTATGAGAGCATTGTCTGCAGCATAAAATGTATTCGTAAGTTTTAGCTGTTGCAATTTAGTGGTCAGCTCGTCACTGACCTTTTCTGCGTTTTTGGCATCAGACATCGAAAACAACGCATTTTGCAAAAATGAGAGACTCAAAAGGTTGAGATCCTCTGTTTGGCCTGTATTGTTTTTCAACAACTCCTGCGTTCGTAATGCTGCAAACTGTGCGTCCTTTTTCCTCCCCATCGCTACGTATAGATTGCTGAAAGCAAGCTGTACTACGGCAGCATCGCTTGGCCGCGCGCCATTGCCCGCCAACGCTGTGCCACGTGTTAGTCGTTCAAGTGCGAGGGGAAGACGGCCAAACGAAGTGTGTGCAATGACAGCCGCGGCCAACGCTCTTAAAGTTAAAGAGTCGGCTGGACCACGAGACTTTAAATAATGCTCATACAGCGAATACGCGAAGTCGTCAGCTCGCGAATAAAGATCAAAGTCGCCATACATCGTAGTTGCATTGATCAGATTTAATTGCAATACTTCCGCCACATACAAGGCGCTAACAACATCGCTATCCAAGCTCATGCCTCCAGCGTGCAAAAGTGTTTTTCGGTCAACTGCATATAGCTCTGCCAACAGTTTTCGTGCTGCATCGACATTACCGGCGCGCAGATCTTTAAGCGCTTGTTGTAGCGACACGGCATAGGTAGACGTAGAAATCAATGCAGTAGACGCTGCACTACGAAGGCCCAGTTCGCGTAACCCGCCAACCACAGCTTCAGCAAACTGGGGATTTACCCGTTTGAGTTCTGAGAATCTTCGCTCAGCCAAGTCTTTTCGACCCAGTTGCAAATTGGCAAGGGCAGACAAATGGAGCAAGCTGGAGAAGCTCGGTGCAATTTTGAGTCCCTCTGTCAACGCCTCTTCTGCCAACGCAGGTTGTTGTTGCGCCAAAAAAATTTGAGCTATTCCCAAATGTGACAATGGATTGTTAGGCAATGCTTGCCTGACGCGACGATAGTCTGTGAGCGCTGGCTCAAACTGCTTGAGTTCTTTATAGGCACTTGCGCGCTCAAGAAAAAATCCAGGAACGGTTGGGAATTGCGCTATTGCTTGAGTCGCTTGTTGAATTAGCTCCTGCCAATTTTTCTCAGTCTTGAGTTTCGTTATCAACTCGGCGATTTGATCGATCTTTTTTAACTCTTCCGGTGTGGCTGCAAAGGATAGATTTATAGCAGTGACCGAAAAAAGAAACAATAACGCTGCAAAGCAATTTGCAAGCGATCTTGTTTTTCTGTGTAAGACTGAACTCGATTCATTAAAACGACGTCCAGTTCCAGCTAACAATTTAGTCTTTTCGTTCATAGCGCGCTCCTTTTTTATACCTGCCTCCAAGCGATACTACACGGTCGCTTATGAGACGGGGCATTTGGATCAGGTGCCCCTTCCACCAGAAAAGCCAAATCTCGTCTAATCAGAGCCGGCTAAACAGTCAGTGCAATTTAATAATTTAAAAAGTCACTATGGCTAAAGGTATCGGCTCGAAATCAACTCCAAAACCCGTAATATTCGAACGCGTGGCGATTGATTCGCCAGCCAAGCGGTACAGCCTGAACACCCTGCTGGCACAGTTTGACCCAAAGCGGCACGGGAGCGAAGCGATGGCTTTTAAGCCAGTCGGGCGTGCGTTGATTCCCAAAGTTTGATGCAAGGAGGGAGGCATTCTTTGCCCTTTTGTACATTGATGTAATAATTAACGCTATGAATTCAGTAGCTGTTTGCGCCCGAAACCATTGGCCTGAAGACTTAAAACACATCTGAAAACGGCTGTTTTTAGTTGATTTTTGATGTTTTTAGCATTTTTTTGGCTTGCGGCCAAGCGTGGCTTAAAAAGTTACGCTGCTTTAAACGTCAACTGCAAACCACTAGCCCACAAAGCTGCAAACATGGTTTTAGCGGTTGGGTTGCCTTGTCCTGTCTAAGGAAAAGCCTTGTACAAGCTTTGCCGCGACGGCTTGCCCTTATCAGCCACTTCGGCCAAGCCACCGCGTGCGTCGATCACATGACGAAGCGCTGCGGTAAACATGGCGGGTTCCAAGTCTTGCGCTGCAGCCGTCAGGTAGTGCGCTGCAAAGTCATCGTCTTTTAATTGGCCTGCCAGCCAGCCAGTCGGTATGGTTCATTGATAACGTCCTTCAGCTCACTCTTTGATTCCAGTTCTTAGCTGGGCATGAAAATTAATCGGGGATCAACTTCCAACTAAGTCCCTCACCAACTAAGTACGCACGTTGCGCAACCAACTTCCTGGCCTGCGGCTGTGATGAAAGCATGACACCACGACGAGCTCGGATTCTGAAGCGTCATAAATGATGGAATAGGGAAACTTGCGAGCCGCTACATGTCTGAATTCAGCCTCAATTCGTGGGAATGTCAGCGGTGTGCGCAAAGCGCGGGTGACTGCCGCATCAATTGCGCGGGCAAACTCAAAGCCCAATCCGGGTGAACGCGCCTCGTACCAAGCCTGTGCTTCCAGTAACTCGATTTGAGCCTCTGGCCTGAAGACAGCTTGCATCAGTGCTGGCTTTTAAAGAGCAGGGCACGAACCTGCTCCCACGGGATGCTGCTTGACGGATTGGCGCGATGATCCGACAGCCGCTGATGCAGCGCTTCGCGCTCGTCGGGGGTGAGCTGGAATTGATTGGGCGTTTCTTCAGCGATGCTGTCCCAGATGTCCTGAGCAAGCTCAATGCGCTCAGAGACGGGCAGGGCGCGGAAGTTTAAAGCGGCGGTATTCATGTTGTTAGGATAGCCCAAAGTCAATGGAGTCGTATGCGGGTCGAGTCCAAAATCCGCTATTTCCGAACATGTGGCAAGGCTTAATGCCTTATGTAGCGTTTTTGCCAGTCGTAGGCTGAGACTACTTGCTATCAATTTTGTAGCTGCTTGCGCCCGAATATATTTGCCTGTAGCCCTAAAACTTACCTGAAAACGGCTGTTTTTAGCCGATTTTGATGCTTTCAGCCCCTTTTAGGCTTGCGGTAGTTCCACCAAGGCAGCACGGTGTTCAGGCTCAACACTTTTCCGCTTTGCAATGCATCCGCGCTGTAGCCAGCCAGCTTGTTCAGCCTGCTTTGCCAGTGGCTGCTTTGCAGTTCTTTGAGCAAGGCTGCAACGGTCGGCGAGGCCAGCTCTGACTTCAAGCACACCAAGTGGTAGCGTTCTTGGGTCAATGGCACAAAGCCCAAGCCTTTTTCAACTGCGGCGGCTTCAATGCCCAGGCCCGCATCGGCTGCGCTGCTGGCCACGGCTTGGGCTACGGCGGTGTGCGATGGCTCCTGGCTGTTGTAGCCTGCTACGTCAGACGGGGTCAAGCCTGCGTTTGCCAACAGTTCGTCCAGCAGCACACGGGTGCCCGTACCCTCCGCGCGGTTGATGTAACGCACCTCGGGCCGTTTCAAATCTTGCAGGCTGGTGATGTGCAGGGGGTTGCCTTTGGCCACGATCAGCCCTTGGGTGCGCTGGGCAAAGCCGATCAGTTTGTGCAGACCGGGTTTGAGCAGGTTGCGGTAAGTGCGGGCGGCGACAGAGCGGGCGGCTGGCTGGTCTGTGGTGTGAAAGCCTGCCATCATGCAGCGACCGGCGTTCAGCGCTGCTATCGCGTCAACGCTGCCCATAAAGCGGATGTCCAGATGCAAACCTTGGGGTGCGGCATGGTCACGCAAGGCTGACAGGGCGGTGTCGTGGCTGGCGTACATCGTGAGCACATGCGCGCTGTCGTCAAAGGCTGTGGAAAAAGCGCGTTCAATGTCCCCGCGCAGTGCTTCAATTTGTGGCGCTAGCCGGGCTTGGGCCTGGCGTTCAGCCCACAGCAGCTTGTCTCCAAATTCGGTCAGCTTGGCGCGCTGGCCTTTGTCCCACACGATCAGTTCCTTGCCAAGGGTTTGCTCCCAGTCTTTAAGCGCGCCCCAAACGTGGCGGTAGGAGAAATCAAGCACTTTGGCGGCTTTGGATATGGAGCCTTGTTCGCGCACCGCATGCAGCATGTCCATCAGCGGGTTACGAATGAGCGCGTCTTTGCTGCGCTCGGACGCCAGCAGGTAGGAGAGTTCGACTTTGTGCATGTTTGTGTTCGATTATCGTGACTTGACATTCCTATGCAAACGTATTCATAACTGGTGATTCCCGATGCGCGCACGGGTCATGCCGCCTAAGCTACATTTCAGCACCCCACACGCATGAACACCTTTACCGACAGTGTCGCCACTGCTTTCTCACTCATCACCTCGCTTGACAGCACGCTGGCCGGTATCGTTGCCCGGTCACTGGCTGTCAGTGCCTCTGCCTGCGCCATCGCATCCGTTGTTGGGTTGCTGCTGGGCGCGTGGCTGGGTGTTTCAAGCTTCAAGGGGCGCGGCGCAGTGCTGGCACTGCTGAATACGGCTTTGGCTTTGCCATCGGTAGTCGTCGGGCTGGTGGTGTACTTGCTGCTGTCGCGTAGCGGGCCGCTCGGCTTTTTGGGCTGGCTGTTTTCATTCAAGGCGATGGTGCTGGCGCAAAGCGTGCTGGTGCTGCCGGTGGTGATGGCGTTGGTACGGCAAACCATTGAAGACGCAGACCGCAAACACGGTGAGCAATTCGCGTCGCTGGGTGCTGGCCGGTTCCTGCGCAGTTTGATCTTGCTGTGGGACGAGCGTTATGCGCTGCTCACGGTGTTGATTGCCGCTTTTGGCCGCGCTATTTCTGAAGTCGGCGCGGTGATGGTGGTGGGCGGCAATATTGATGGCTTTACCCGGGTGATGACCACATCCATCGCGTTGGAAACCAGCAAGGGCGACCTGCCATTGGCTCTGGCTTTGGGCATCGTGCTGCTGGGGGTGGTTTTGCTGCTGAACCTGCTGATCAGCCTGGTCAAGCGTGTGGTGGGTGCCAAATGACGCAGCTTTTCAATCTGCAATCGGTGGGGGTACAGTTTGGCTCGGTGCATGCATTAGTGGGCTGCGCACTGCGGATTCAGGCAGGCGAGCGAGTCGCGCTGATTGGCGCCAACGGCAGCGGTAAAAGTACGATGTTACGGGTGCTGCACGGCTTGCTGAAACCTTCGACAGGGGCTCTGTCGGTCGATGCGTCTGCACCGCAAGCCATGCTGTTTCAGCGTCCTTACATGCTGCGTACCAGCGTGCGCCACAACATTGCACTGGGTTTGTGGCTTCGTGGCGTGCCTTGGGCGGCCGCAAAAGCCAAAGCCTTGCAGGCCCTTGTGCGGGTTGGCTTGGCTGACCTGGCAATGCGCAACGCCAAGGCGCTGTCGATAGGCCAGCAGCAGCGCGTGGCGCTCGCTCGTGCCTGGGCGCTCAAGCCGCAGGTGCTGCTGTTAGACGAGCCCACTGCCAGCCTGGACCCCACCGCAAAACGCGAGGTGGAGATGCTGATGGCTGAATTTGCCAGCAGCGGCATGACGCTGATTTTTAGCAGCCACAACCTGGGTCAGGTCAAGCGCCTGGCCAGCCGGGTAATTTACCTGGAGCATGGCCGGGTGATGGCTGATTTACCAACCCATGATTTTTTTAACGGCCCGCTGCCTGTTGCAGCTGAAAACTTCCTCAAAGGAGAGCTTGGATGACCAGAAACCGCTGTTTTTTACCCTATTTTAAGGCTCTAGCCCTTATTTTGTGGGTGCAAGCAGCTACGTTTTCAATAGCGCAATCGAACGCGATTGTGATGGCTTCCACCACCTCCACAGAGCAGTCTGGGCTGTTTACTACCCTGTTGCCTGCATTTAAAAAAGCCACCGGCATTGACGTGAAAGTGGTTGCTGTCGGTACAGGCCAAGCCATCGACATGGGCCGCCGGGGCGATGCGGATGTGCTGTTTGTACATGACCAAGTGCTTGAGGAAAAAGTGGTGGCCGAAGGCTTTGCCATCAAACGCTTTGCCGTGATGTACAACGACTTTGTGCTGATTGGTCCAGTGGCCGACCCGACAAAAGTCAAAGGCAGTGACATTGCTCAAGCCTTGAAAAAACTCAGTGCGTCGAACGCCAATTTCATCTCTCGCGGCGACAAAAGCGGCACCCATGCCGCCGAGCTGCGCTACTGGAAAACCGCTGGCATTGACACACCAGCGGGCATTCCTGCCTTCGCCAACTACAGAGCCTGCGGCTGCGGTATGGGCCCGGCACTGAACATTGCTGCCAGCAGCGGCGGCTACGTGCTGACTGACCGGGGCACCTGGTTTTCGTTTAAAAACCGTGCGGATCTGGCAATTTTGGTCGAAGGCGATACGCGTTTGTTTAACCAGTACGGCGTGATGGTGGTGAACCCGGCCAAGCACCCGCAAACCAAGGCGCTTGAAGCGCAAAAGTTTGTCGACTGGGTGGTTTCACCTGTCGGGCAGAGCGTGATTGCCGGCTACAAAATCGGCGGTGAGCAATTGTTTTTTCCGAACGCGGTGAAGTAGATTCCGGCTGACGGCAGATCTTTCTACAATCTCGGTAGTAGTTATTTGTTTCGACATCAAGTTTTAAAGCACCGCATGACACTTTTCAAATCGGCATTCATTGCCCTGATCACCACTTTCGCTAGCCTGGCTTTTGCCCATACTTCCAGCTTGACCATCGATGTCAAAGACGCCTGGGTGCGCAGCACTGTGCCCGGCCAAATGGGTACAGGCGCTTTCATGAAGATCACATCCAAAAATGGCGCAAAACTGGTGGGTGTGTCGTCTCCTGTTGCGGGTGTAAGCGAGGTGCATGAGATGAAAATGGACAACGACGTCATGAAGATGCGCGCCATTGCCTCACTCGATTTACCCGCTGGCAAGGCAGTTGAACTGAAACCCGGTGGCTACCACGTGATGTTGATGGACTTGAAGCAGCCGCTGCTCAAAGACACCAAAGTGCCGCTGACGCTGATGTTCAAAGATGCCAAAGGTGTTCAGAGCAAGCTGGAATTGAGTCTGCCTGTTGGCGCCGTTGCGCCCAAAAACTAAACTGTCAATGCCGCTTCAGGCTGGAGCCCAGCCGCCTGTAAACCGTGGCGCGGCTGATGCCCAAGGCTTTGGCGGCCTTCATCACATTGCCGCGCGCTTCGTCTACCGCTTTGCGAATCAGTCCGGTTTCAATGTCTTTCAAGGGCGGTGGCGCAGCGGCAGGTGCATTCAACTGACCGGCGGCTGATGTGCTTGCCTGCCCGGCCATGACAGGCATCGCATGCAGCCGCAAGCCTGTCCACAGTGGTACTTCCAGCGCGGCCTTGTGGCTTTGCTTTCGCGCTGCATCAAACAGCATGTCAGGGGGCATCGCAAACAGGTCACTGGCGTGTTGAACAGCGCTACCCTCCGACAGCTGCGGCACCATCATCCTGGCCATCTGGTTGGCAGCTGTTACATAGCCATCGGCATTCAGGCAAATCAAGCCATCGGTTTCGTCGCCCAAGGTGCGGCCAGGCCAGTTCAAGCGAATCAGCAGGTCTTGTTGACCCAACAAACGGCCAAGCGTTAATGCGTTTTCAATGCTGCGTGCCGACTGCGCCACCAAGTGTTTCAACTCGGGCCGCTCCTCAGCTTCAATGCCTGTCAAGTCCAGCATGCCGATGCACGCGCCATCAGGCCCGAATAGCGGCGCACCAGCGCAGCTGTAAACCGAATTGGCATCAAAAAAATGCTCCCCCCGGTGCAGCCACACGGGTTGCCGTTCTGTCAGAGCAGCGCTGATGGCAGTGGTGGCTAAAGCACGCTCTGACAGGTCGGTGCCAATACGTGTGATCAGATCAGCCCGTCGGTCGCTGCGGTCAATGGCACCGTGTGCGTCAATCACCACGCCTTGTGCATCTGTCATCACCGCAAAGTAGCGCGTGCTGGCAATCGCCTGGCTCAGGCTTTGCAGCACTGGGCGGGCAGTGTGTAGCAGGGCATGGTTGGCTTCAACAAAGCGCCGCATGGCAGTGGGCGCAACAATGTCAAAATTGACTTTTTGGTCAGGCCGCTTACCGCTGGCCAGGCAGCGCTGCCATGACCGTTCAATCCACGCCTGCGTGCCCGTGCGCGACATGATTTTGCCGTCATGCAAAACAGCTTGTCGTGCCGATGCAATCTGATGCAATCGTTGGTCAGGGGCGCTGTGAGTAACTGATTGCATGGATGAATTCATTTTGCAGCATTTGGATTTTTGGACTGTTGCATTTTGAGAATATCCCCTGGCTTGCCTAGGTTGACAAGGGTTTAACCTAGGGCGGCTAGCCAAGGCTAAACAAATAATGACTGGCTTAAGTTCCAGCCAATTGATAAGCCAACAGGAGACAAAACCATGCAAGTTCAGTTCACCGTCAATGGCAAAGCTGCCCATATTGACATGCCCGACAACACGCTGCTGGTACAGGCCCTGCGTGAAAAATTGTTGCTCACTGGCACGCATGTGGGCTGCGACACCGCCCAGTGCGGCGCGTGTACCGTCATCATGAATGGCCGCGCTGTCAAGTCGTGCAACATGCTGGCCGCGCAGGCGCAGGGTGCAGACATCACCACCATCGAAGGCCTGGCCGCCAAAGACGGCACCATGCACCCGATGCAAGCGGCGTTTAAAGAATGCCACGGTTTGCAATGCGGCTTTTGCACCACCGGCATGGTGATGAGCGCGGTTGATTTGTGCCAGCACCACCCCAAAGCCAGCGAGCTTGAAATCCGTGAGCACCTGGAAGGCAACATCTGCCGCTGCACGGGCTACCAAAACATCGTTAAAGCCGTTCGCACTGGCGCTGCTGCCATGGCTGCTTAATCAATCAACAAACAGTCAATCAACACACATCAGGAGCATTCTCATGGGCGCACCAGACTTCGTAAATTTGCCAAACATTGGCGTTCCAGTCCGTCGTAAAGAGGACTATCGTTTCCTGACCGGCGGCGGACAGTACACCGACGACATCACGTTGGCCAACCAGAGCCATGCGGTATTTGTGCGGTCACCCCATGCACATGCCAATATCAAGAGCATCAACCTGGAAGCGGCCAAGGCTGCACCCGGTGTGCTCGATATTTTTGTGGGTACAGATGTAGCCAACGACAAAATTAACGGCCTGCCCTGCGGCTGGGGCATTACCAGCACGGACGGCAACCCCATGAAGGAACCGCCACACCCCATCCTGGCGCAAGGCAAAGTGCGTTACGTGGGTGACCACGTGGCCATGGTGGTGGCTGAAACACTGGAACAAGCCAAAAACGCTGCTGAGCTTGTAGAAGTTGATTACGACGTGCTCACCGCGGTGGTAAACGTGACCAAGGCTAAAACAGCAACAGCGCTGCATGATGCCGCTCCCGACAACCATTGCTACAAATGGGCGATTGGCGACAAGGCACTGGTTGATGCGGCTTTCACAACAGCCGCACACGTCACCAAAATTGACCTGACCAACAACCGCCTGATACCCAATGCGATGGAACCCCGCGCGGCCATCGGTGCCTACAGCCGGGCGAATGACGACTACACGCTGTATGTATCAAATCAAAATCCGCACGTTGAACGGCTGCTGCTGACCGCGTTTGTGATGGGCTTGCCCGAGCACAAGGTGCGCGTGATTGCGCCAGACGTTGGTGGTGGTTTTGGCTCCAAAATTTATTTGTATGCCGAAGACGTGTGCCTGGTCTGGGCGTCGAAAAAGCTTAATCGCAACATCAAGTGGACCGCTGAACGCAGCGAATCTTTTGTCAGCGACGCGCATGGCCGTGACCATTCGAGCCACGCCGAACTGGCACTTGACAAAGACGGCAAGTTTTTGGCCCTGCGTGTGCATACCGATGCCAACATGGGCGCGTATTTGTCAACCTTTGCGCCTGCTGTACCGACCATTTTGTATGCCACTTTGTTGGCTGGGCAGTACGCTACGCCATTGGTGTATTGCGAAGTCGATGCCTGGTTTACCAACACCGCGCCAGTTGATGCTTACCGCGGTGCGGGCAGGCCAGAAGCGACTTACTTGCTTGAGCGCATCGTGACCCGGGCGGGTTGGGAGCTGGGACTTTCTCAGGACGAAATTCGTAGCCGCAACTTCATCAAAGAGTTTCCGTACCAAACGCCGGTGGCGTTGCAATATGACGTTGGTGATTTTCCAGCGCTGCTAAAGCGCGCCAACGAACTGGCCGATATTGCTGGTCTGCCAGCACGTCAGGCGGCATCAAAAGCCAAGGGCTTGCTGCGCGGCATTGGCTACTCCAGCTATATCGAGGCCTGCGGCCTGGCACCCAGTAACATTGCAGGCGCATTGGGAGCGCGCGCCGGCTTGTTCGAATGCGGCGAGGTGCGCGTTCATCCCACTGGCAGCGTGACCGTCTTTACCGGTTCGCACAGCCACGGTCAGGGGCATGAAACGACATTTGCACAAGTTGTCGCGGCTCGCCTGGGCATATCGGTTGATGCGGTAGACATCGTTCACGGTGACACCGGGCGTGTACCGTTTGGCATGGGCACGTATGGCTCACGCTCCATGTCGGTGGGCGGCACGGCCATCATGAAGGCGCTGGACAAAATCGAGACCAAGGCCAAAAAGATTGCCGCGCATTTGATGGAAGCCAGCGATGCCGACGTTGAGTTTGCCAACGGCGAATTCACCATCAAGGGCACTGACAAAAAAGTGACCTTTGGACAGGTGGCGTTGACGGCCTATGTGCCGCATAACTATCCGCTCGACAAACTGGAGCCCGGCCTGAACGAAACCGCGTTTTACGACCCCACCAATTTCACTTTCCCGTCGGGTACCTACATTTGTGAGGTCGAAATTGATCCGGCCACGGGAACTGTAAAAGTTGAGCGCTTCACGGCGGTTGATGACTTTGGCAACATCATCAATCCGATGATTGTTGAAGGCCAGGTTCACGGCGGGCTGGTGCAGGGCATCGGCCAGGCGCTGCTTGAAAACTGTGTGTATGACGAAGAAACCGGGCAATTATTAACTGGCTCAATGATGGACTACACCATGCCGCGCGCTGATGACATGCCCAACTTCACGCTTGACACGCTTTGCACACCGTGCAGCCATAACCCACTGGGTGCCAAGGGCTGCGGCGAAGCGGGTGCGATTGGTTCACCGCCAGCTGTCATCAATGCGGTGCTTGATGCGCTGAAACCATTAGGCGTGATTGACTTTGACATGCCCGCTACCCCTGGCCGCGTGTGGGAAGCCATCCAGTCTGCAAAACATTAATCTGCATAAGGACACACCATGTACGCATTTACTTTAGAGCGCCCTGCAACTGTGCAAGACGCCGCCAAGCTCGCAGCGGGTGGCGCCAAGCCGCTGGCAGGTGGTCAAACCCTGTTGGCGTCAATCAAGCTGCGCTTGTCCAGCCCCGACAAGCTGGCTGATTTGAGCGGCATCAAGGACATGAGCAGCATCAAACGCGACGGCAACAGCATCGTGATTGGCGCGATGGCACGCCACGCAGATGTGGCTATTAATGCTGATGTGATGGCCGCCATCCCTGCGCTGGCGCATTTGGCAGGCAACATTGGTGACCGCCAGGTTCGCGCCATGGGCACTATGGGTGGTTCAGTCGCCAACAACGACCCTTCGGCCTGCTACCCCAGTGCAGTGCTGGCACTCGGTGCAACCATTCACACCACCGCCCGCAAAATTGAAGCGAAGGATTACTTTCAGGGTATGTTTACCACGGCTTTGAACGATGGCGAGTTGATCACGGCGATCAGCTTTCCCATCCCCAAGCGCGCGGCGTACATGAAGTTCAAACAACAAGCTTCACGCTTTGCGATGGTGGGCGTCTTTGTGGCGCAATTTGACGGCGATGTGCGTGTGGCAGTCACAGGTGCGTCAAGCGGTGGCGTGTTTCGACATGGCGGGCTGGAGGCGGCTTTGAATAAAAACTTCACGCCCGAGGCCGCAGCAGCGGTGAAAATTGATGCCACTGATTTAAACCACGACATTCACGCCACAGCGGCTTACCGCGCCAACATCATCAGCGTGCAAACGCAGCGTGGTGTGGCAATGGCGTTGGGTTGATGGTTTTGGCCAAATTTGAGCTGGAAAAGCTCAAATTTTGCCTTTTTCAAGTATGTTTTAGTGCTCTAGCCCAATAAATATGGGCGCAAACAGCTACTAAATTAATAGCATGATCTTTTTTTCAAATATTGATGATCTGACGGCTGAGCTGCAAGCTGCGGGCTACTTTGCAGACCGACGCCTGGCCACAGCGGTATTTTTAGCGCTAAAGCTACAGCGCCCGCTGCTGCTGGAAGGTGAACCAGGCGTGGGTAAAACCGAGCTGGCCAAAGCATTAGGTATCGCGCTACAACGCCAGCTCATTCGCCTTCAATGCTATGACGGTCTCGAACAGCGTGAAGCACTTTACGAATGGAACTACGCTGCCCAACTCTTGCACATGAGAGCTGCTGAGGGTAAAGGCGACATCGCAAATGTAGAGCGCGAGGTCTACCAGGACCGTTACCTGATTCGTCGCCCGCTGCTGCAAGCCCTGCAAGCCCCTAGTCCTGGAGCGGTGCTGTTGATTGATGAAGTTGACCGGGCCGATGAGCCATTTGAAGCGTTCTTGCTCGAATATTTGGGTGAGTACCAAGTCAGCATCCCTGAAATTGGTACCGTCAAAGCAGTCATCCCACCGGTGACGATTTTGACCAGCAACCGCACCCGCGAACTGAACGACGCCGTCAAGCGCCGCTGCCTGTACCACTGGCTGGACTACCCCGAGCGTGAGCGCGAGCTGGCGATCGTGCGGGCCCGCGTGCCCGAGGCCAGCGAGGCGTTGTCGGCGCAAGTTGCAGCGTTTGTCGACAAACTGCGCCGCGCACCGTTTGCCAACGCTTTTCAGCGCGCCCCCGGCATTGCCGAAAGCGTTGAGTGGGCCAAGGCGTTGATCGCGCTGAACACGCTGACGGTTGACCCGGAAGTGGTGATGGACACCGCCGGTATTTTGTTCAAGCAGCGTGAAGATGTGAGTGCCATGACGCATGAAATGGCGCAGCTGTTGCTTGAACCCGATGCTGTGGAAAGCTGATGCTGCTTGGTGATGCGCGGCAAGGCAAGCTGGCTGACAACATCACAGGTTTTGGTCGTGCCTTGCGCCGCGCAGGCGTCAAGATTGACAGCCACCGCATTGCCCTCGCGCATGATGCAGCGAGCCACGTCGGCGTTGCTGCAAAAGACGATTTAAGTGCCGCGTTTGAAGCCGTCATGATCAGCCGTGAGCAAGACCGTATGGTCTTTCGCGAGCTGTTTGACGTGTACTTTCAAGACCCGAAAGTTGCCAACAAGCTGCTGGCTCAGTTGCTGCCCAGTGCTGAAGGCAAGGCCGAGCCCAGCAAACGTCGCCCGCGTGTGCGCGAGGCACTCACACCGCAAAAAAAGTTTGGCCAGCAAGCCAAGCCAACGCAAGAAGACCAAAAACTCGACTTTGATGCAGCCATGACGGCCAGCGACATTCAGCGCTTGCAGCACGCGGACTTTAAC
>ENA-OFDP01000429-OFDP01000429.1-metagenomes-genome-assembly--contig:-NODE-429-length-19236-cov-6.259267_pt1 | contig 19236 bp, 19 predicted proteins | sample MGYA00153389_OFDP01 | MGnify analysis MGYA00153389 | reverse complement strand
AGACCAGTGGCGAGGCAAAAGACGGTGTTTTCAGGTTATTTCAGGCATCAAATCAGCCCTCAGACCAGCAAATACGGGCGCAAACAGCTCCTAAAAAAGTAGCGTCTAAAGCAACTGCCGAGACCATCACGCCTGATGACTTTTGCCCTGCCCTGCAAGATTACGCCAACATTTTGCGCGATTTGAATCTCAAATTTCTAGAGACTGGCGATGCGGGCCAGCTGAAAATCTACCCTGGCTCGCCCTTCATCACCCAAAAGTTTTTAGAAGGCCGCGACAGGCTCAAGCTGTTTGAACTGCACCCGACCGACTTCAAGTCGCTTTCGGGCAACATTGCGCAACTGGGCGCAGGCAGACAAGTCAGCGTGGCGCGTGAGGATGGTTTTGAGGCGCTCAAGCCGTTTTTGCCCCCACCATCACGCCGGGCCATGGTGTTTTGTGACCCGAGTTATGAGATGAAAAGCGACTACGCCCGGGTCAGCGCCTGCATGCTTGACGCCGTCAAGCGCTTTGCGACTGGCACGTATGTCGTGTGGTATCCGGTGATTCCAAGGCCAGAAGCGCATGATTTGCCGCGCAAACTGAAAACACTCGCCGTGAAAGCTGGTCGACCTTGGTTAAACGCCGTTTTAACTGTCAAATCAAGCAAATTACTGACGGACAACGAAGGTGAAGTTGTCCGGCCCGGCCTGCCTGCCAGCGGCATGTTCATCATCAACCCACCGCACACGTTAAAGGCGCAATTGCAGCTGGCGCTGCCGCAAATGGTGCAACTGCTGGGCCAGGACCGCAACGCCGGGTTCACGCTGGACAGCGGCGGCTGAACGCTGCATTCATGCAGCTTTTTCTTGATCTGTCAGATCAATTTACCTGCCTGCCTGCACACTTGCCGACATAGCGACTCGCGTCAGGCGCCCGGTACCTGCGCGAGTTCCAGCTCGCTCTTTTCCTGGCAATCGACGCACCGCTCTGCCTCAGGTGCCGCATGCAGACGCGCAACAGCGATGTCGACACCGCACGCCACACACTGACCGTACGTTCCGCTTTTGATACGTTGCAAGGCGGCATCGACGGCCACCAGTTCGGCGGTTTCACGTGCATCCAGTGCCAGCTCCAGATCGCGGGCGGTATTGGTTTGTGCCCGGTTGTCTTCTGACTTGCCAAAATGTTCTGCGGATGCCTCGGCACGGCCCACATCGCCGCCACGCAAGTCTGCGATCTGGGCCAGCAGGTTGGCGCGTTGAAGCAGCAGAGTCTCCTGCAGGGATGCGGCGAGTTGTTTGTCCATGAATGAATCCGGTGAGGTAAAGAGCCCATCATGCTTCAGGCGGCGCCAGCGGCTTTTGACATGGCGCAATGAATTCTCAGCTTTTCAGTATCAGCAGGGCCAGGCCGATGCCCGCAGCAGTCAGGGTCATGCCCAAGGCGCAACGCTTGGCCAGTAGCGGACCGCCGATGAAAAACACCAGTCCCAATTTAAAGCTGATGTTGGAGATGATTCCCAGGCCAATGGCCGTCACTGCATCAAAGGCTGGCAGCTTGCCCAGCCCAAAGAGGCGCAGGCTGGACAGGGTGATGGTGTCGACATCTGTCAAACCGGACACCAATGCGACCACGTACAGGCCGCCGCTACCGGCAATGTCTGACAACCAGGCCGCAAAAAACAGCACCACGGCGTAGAGCAGACCGAACCCGATTGCCGTGCGAAGCTCTGTCGGGTTACTGACCTCCGGGATCGGCACATCGCTTTGCTGGCGCAACTGGTACCACCAGAAAGCTGCCGCCGCCAGACCAAACGCCAGTCCACTGCCTAGCACCGGCAGCAGCTGCGGCAGTAGCGCCGGCGCAATGACGGCGCTGACAATGCAAAGCCTGACCAGCACCACCACGTTGGCGAGCAGAATCACGACCGCGGCCAGTCGACCCAGACCCTCGCTCTCGTTGCTGCGGCGTGCATAGACCAGCGTTGTTGCGGTGCTTGACGCCAGCCCGCCGAATATACCGAGCAGTGCAACGCCATAGCGCTGCCCGATAGAGCGCAGTGCAACATAGCCGGCAAGGCTGACGCCAGAGATAAGCACCACCATCGGCCAAATCTGGCGCGGGTTCAGGGCGTCATAGGGACCGAAGTTCTGGTCGAGCAATATGGGCAGAATGATGAAAGAAAGCACGGCAAACTGCAGCATCGACGTCAGGTCGCGCCGGCTGAAGTTCTGGGTCATGCCGCGCAGTTCGGCCTTGAAGTAAAGCAGCAGGGTGGTAACGATAGCCAGCGTCACCGCCAGGGCTGAATGGCCATGCCAGATCATCGCCCCCAGGCCGTAGCACACGACCACTGCGGCAACGGTCGTGGTGCCGGGGTCTGCGTTTACCTCCCGCTCATGCCAGTAGGCGGCGATGATCATCAGGCCAATGACCAGCAATCCGCCCGTCAGTAGCCATGGCGTGTCGATTTCTTCTGACAGCATTGCCGCGACCGTGCCAAACAACACGACCAGTGCAAAAGTACGCAAGCTTGCCTTGGCCGCCTCGTCCTTCAAAGAGCAGCAGTTTTTAAGCGGTAGCGACAAGCGCATGACTTGCCACGCAAGCTGAAAACATTGGCGGTAAAGGCAGGTAAAAGCCGGCTTACGCGGCGCTAACGGTTACATCAAGCAAACGACTGACAGACATCGAAGACCAAGCGGTGCAGCCAGGTCTGCCTGCCAGCGGTGTGTTCACCGTCAATTTGCCGCGCACATTGAAAGCACAACTCCAGCTGGTGCTGCCGCAAATGGTCGCGGTGTTGGGACAGGATCGGTATGCCGGGTTTGTGCCGGACAGTGGCGGCTGACTGTTTCGCCAGGTTTAGATGTCCAACAACATTCAACGCCGCCTGCGCTTTGGCAACTCAGCCGGTTGGGTGACCGCGTCGCCCTCGGCGAGAGACAACGCAACTTGCTTGAAGCCAAGACTCAACATGTCCAGCTCAACTGCCGCAGCGCGGCTCAGGTCGATGACGCGGTTGCGGATGAACGGGCCGCGGTCAGTGATACGCACCAACACTTCGCGGCCATTGACCAGGCTTTTGACCCGCACCATGGTACCGAAGGGCAGGGTTTTGTGGGCCGCGGTGAAGGCGTTCATGTCGTAGCGCTCGCCGTTGGCCGTGCGCCTGCCGTGAAACCGTAGGCCGTACCACGACGCGCCGCCGCGTTCGACTTCACGCTCTGGGCTGACGGTGTAGCGCTCTGGCTGCACAGCACCATTTAAAGGCAGTTCAGAAGGTAATCTATCAGCTGAATCTTCGTTTACCGCTGGCGGCGGCTCTGCTTTCGGTTTGGCAATGGAGTTAACAGTCGGGTTAGAAGGGCTGCCTGGGCCCGCTGGCGGTGCGGTGGAACAGGCAACTAATGCCGCCGTGCTGACAACCATCACCCACTTGAGAAGTTGCAGTGTCAACAACCTGGCCATTGCATCGGTGCGTTCAAAGCGGCTGCAGTCGCCGAACCACTTCAAGCGTGGGAGCGCTTTGGTTCATGCTGTAAAAGTGCAAACCGGGTACGCCGCCGTTGCGCAACTGGTCGCACAAATCGGTAGTGACATCTAGGCCGAAACTTTTAATCGATGCGGTGTCGTCGCCAAAACCCTGCAAACGCAAGCGAATCCAGCGGGGCACTTCAGCGCCGCACGCGTCTGAAAACCGGAGCAACTGCGATGAGTTGGTAATCGGCATGATGCCTGGCACCACAGGCACATCAACGCCCAACTTGTAAGCGTCGTCAACAAACCTGAAGTAAGCATCAGAGTTGAAAAAATACTGCGTGATGGCTGAATCAGCGCCTGCCTTGACTTTGGTGACGTAAGCGTTCAGGTCATCGTGGGCAGATTTGGCCTGCGGGTGCACTTCTGGGTACGCGCCGACTTCAATATGAAACGCGTTGCCTGTTTCGGCACGAATGAAGGCCACCAGGTCGCTGGCGTAATGAAACTCGCCGCCGCCGCCGTAGCCACTGGGCAAGTCGCCGCGCAGCGCCACCAGGCGCTGGACGCCCATGCTTTGCAGGGTGGCCAGCTGTTTGCGCACCGCCGCTTTGGTTGCACCCACGCACGAAAAGTGGCAGGCGGCGTGCATGCCTTCAGCCAAAATTTCACCAACAGCGTTAAAAGTGCCATCTTGCGTCGAACCGCCTGCACCGAAAGTGACTGAGCAGAACTCGGGTTTCAGCGCGTACAGCGCCTGGCGAGTGGCACGCAGTTTTTCAGCGCCTTCAGGCGTTTTGGGTGGAAAAAACTCGATGCTGATCGGCAAGGTCATTGTCAAATGCTCAATAAATACGTTAGCGATTTCTGGGCGACTTTGTCAGTCGTCAGACTGCGATTTGTCCCGCTGCTTGCGCCGCGCTGGGCCGTGCTGGCCCGCATGCGCTTCTTCAGAGTCTTCATGTGCAGCGTGCAGGGCGCGCGTTTCAGCTCGGGGCGTGCGTTTTACGGCTTTGCGCGGTGGTGCGGCGGGCAAAGGCTTGTCGTCCAACCCCAGGTCACTGCCTTTTTTACCGTGAATAAAGAACTCGCGGTTGCCATCGCCACCTGAAATAGCTGATTCCATCCAACCGAGTACGTCAACGCCCAGCTCCGCGCAGGTATCACGCAGGCGTTTTTCAACAAACTCAAAATGTGCTGGGTCACGCACAACACCGCCCTTGCCGATTTGGCCGGGCTGCAGTTCAAATTGCGGCTTGACCAGCATCAGCAGGTGGCCGTCGGCTTTGAGTAGACGCACGACTGCGGGCAGCACCAGCGTCAAGGAGATGAACGACAAGTCGCCGGTCAAAAAATCAAAGATGGGATCGATTTCAAATCCATCACCAAGTGGGTCTTCAACGTCGAATTGGCCTGAAGCTCCCATTTCACGGGCGCAAGCAGCTATTAAATCAGTAGCAGTTAACGACCGGGCGTTGATGCCTTCCAGACACACCACGCGGTCATCGTCGCGCATGGTGGCATGCAACTGGCCGTGGCCCACGTCAACTCCGACCACTTGGACAGCGCCGTGTTGCAGCAGGCAGTCGGTAAAGCCGCCGGTGGATTGACCGACATCAAGGCAGCGCAAACCTGTCACGTCAAACCCGGTGGCCTTCAAGGCACCTTCGAGCTTCAAGCCGCCGCGCGAGATGTACTTGGCTTCGGTGTTGTCGAGCACTTCGACTTCAGCGTTGTCAGCAATCTCGTCACCGTTTTTGGCGACTCGCTTCCACGGCGCCTTGACTCCGAGTTTTTCCTCCACCTCATCAACCACCACACGCCACTGCACACCCGAGCCAATCAGGCGCTGGGCCTGGGAGCGGGTGGTGGCAAAGCCATGTTCAACGAGGAAGAGATCAGCTCGCATTGGAATGTTTCTGCCTATTTCAGGCGGTACCAAGGGCGTAGCGAGCAGCCCGAGAGCAAGGCGCGGGTGTCAGGCAAACGGAGTGCACTTCAGGTGCATGAGGATTCCCTGAACGGGACCCGCAACGCCGTTATCGGGTTGCGCAGTAGCCCCGTGAATCAATAACGGTAAGCGTTGGCCTTGTAAGGGCCAGCTTTATTCACGCCAATGTAGTCAGCCTGCTCCTGGCTCATTTCAGTCAGCATCGCGCCAACTTTCTTGAGGTGCAAGCGGGCAACTTTTTCGTCCAGATGTTTTGGCAGCACATAGACTTCGCCGACTTTGTACTCGGCTTGCTTGGTGAACAGCTCGATTTGCGCCAGCACCTGGTTGGCAAAGCTGGACGACATCACGAAGCTTGGGTGGCCGGTGCCGCAACCCAGGTTCACCAAGCGGCCCTTGGCCAACATGATGATGCGCTTGCCGTCCGGGAAAATCACATGGTCGACTTGCGGCTTGATCTCTTCCCAGGTGCATTTCTCAAGGGATACCACATCGATTTCATTGTCAAAGTGACCAATATTGCAAACAATGGCTTGGTCTTTCATCGCTGCCATGTGGGCGTAGGTGATGACGTTCTTATTGCCGGTGGCAGACACAAAAATGTCGCACTTGTCAGCGGCGTATTCCATCGTCACGACTTTGTAGCCTTCCATGGCGGCTTGCAGCGCGTTGATTGGGTCAATCTCAGTCACCCACACTTGTGCGCTCAATGCGCGCAACGCTTGGGCTGAGCCCTTGCCCACGTCTCCGTAACCAGCAACCACAGCAACTTTTCCAGCAATCATCACGTCGGTGGCGCGCTTGACGGCGTCAACCAAGGACTCGCGGCAGCCGTACAGGTTGTCAAACTTGGACTTGGTCACGGAGTCGTTGACGTTGATGGCGCGAATGACCAGCGTGCCCTTGGCCGACATTTCATTCAATCGCAGCACGCCGGTGGTGGTTTCTTCGGTCACGCCAACGATGTTATTCAGGCGGCGGCTGTACCAGGTGGGGTCAATCGCCAGCTTGGCTTTGATGGAGTTGAACAGGCAGATTTCTTCTTCGCTGCCTGGAGACGCGATCACTGAAAGATCTTTTTCAGCTTTGGTGCCGAGGTGCATGAGCAAAGTGGCATCGCCGCCGTCGTCCAAAATCATGTTCGGGCCTTCTTCAGCTGTGCCTTTAACAACATCTTCGCCGCCGAATTCAAAAATGCGGTGGGTGTAGTCCCAGTAATCAGCCAGCGACTCGCCCTTTACGGCGAACACGGGTGTGCCGACAGCAGCCAGCGCAGCAGCAGCATGGTCTTGTGTCGAGTAAATATTGCATGAAGCCCAACGCACTTCCGCGCCCAGAGCTTGCAATGTTTCAACCAGCACGCCGGTTTGAATCGTCATGTGGATGGAGCCAGTGATGCGGGCGCCTTTGAGGGGTTGCTCTTTGGCAAATTCTTCGCGCATGGCCATCAGGCCGGGCATTTCGGTTTCAGCGATTTTGATTTCTTTGCGGCCCCAAGCGGCGAGCGACAAATCGGCAATCACGTAATCAGAAAAAGGCGCTACAGCGGCAAGCGTTGGCTTCAATACGGCGTTCATACGGTTCTCCAAATTCAAACATCAATTGGGCAAAATAGCCACGAGCACATGCTTGGTTAGCCAAAATATTCGGGGGAATTTTTCGACTCACCCGGCTAGAAAAGCACATGCGGGTGAGCGTGGTTGCTGGGGTCACTGGTGTGTGAATCTTGAGCCTAATCCACATGCCGTGGGTTGCAACGCTCCTCAAGAACTGCGTATTGTACAGACATGCGACACTTTCGTCATGCTCCCTCTAAATGCGTGGCCGTCGTCAGCCCGAGGACGAATCACAGGTGTATTGACCGACATTGACGACACACTGACCACAGAAGGCGCGATCACGCCAGATGCGCTGAATGCGCTGGGTGCACTGAAGGCGGCAGGTTTGAGCGTCATCGCGATTACCGGCCGTCCCGTCGGCTGGAGTGAGCCGTTTGCCATCCGCTGGCCCGTCGACGCAATCGTGGCTGAAAATGGTGCTGTTTTGCTCCAAAATACCAGTAAAAAAGGCTTGCAGCGCAATGAATACGGGCGCGAGCAGCTATTAAAATCATACCAGATAAGCGATAGTGAACGCAGGGAAAACTGCGCACGCATGCAGCGCATCGGCCAACGCATCCTGCGCGACGTGCCCGGCACAGGTCTGGCCCGGGACGGCGCCGGGCGCGAGACCGACATGGCAATTGACCACAGCGAATTCACGCGGTTGCCTGTAGAGAAAATTGCGCAAGTCGTCGCCATCATGCAAAGCGAGGGCATGACGGCAACGGTCAGCTCCATCCACATCAATGGCTGGTTTGGTGCGCACAACAAGCTGACAGGCGCGCGCTGGGCGGTGCGCGAGCTGTTTGGCCGCGACCTGAATACGGAGATGAACCACTGGGTTTATGTAGGCGACTCAACCAACGACCAACTGATGTTTGAAGCCTTTGCGCAGTCGGTCGGCGTGGCCAACGTGCGGCGCTTTGAATCGCAGCTAGCCACCTTGCCGCGCTTCATCACGGATGAAGAGCGTGGTGCGGGGTTTGCTGAGGTGGCAAAGGCGGTTTTATCCGCCCAGGCTGATTAAGCACTTTTAACCTACCTCAGCTTTTCGACGGTCGCTTGAGCCTTGCAGCTCGTCTGCAACGGCTGCACTTACCAGTTGGCGAGCGCGGCTTACTAACCTCGAAGAAGCTCGTGGTTAAGCGCTGCAAAAGCTTTGGCAAAAACTGCATTTCGGATTGCATAGCTGCATCGCGCCTCCCCCATAAATTGCGCATACGCAGGGCCGAAGTCGAATGCCAGCGTAACGCTGGTTTGTGGCGCTACCCGGCGATGCGCGTTTTGCGCCCAGGCACCCGTCAAGCTGCTAAAGGCAATCAACAAGAAAAACAGCACCACCACCAGTGGCAGCGGAAATCCTGGGCGACCAATGTCGCGCAAGGCTGCCGGTAAAAAAACAGATGCCATGAAAATCGAGCCGAACCCCGAAACCGTCAATCCGGTGGCCAGGCTTACCACGACGCGTTGGCGCAAGGTCAGCGCGCGGCGTTCGTGTTCATGTTGCGCGATGCATTCATCGCAATATGGCACCTCGGCTTGCTCGACCTGATAGCTGGTCACGCTGTCACCTGTAACAGACGTCAGGCGAAACGCCTTTTGTACCAAAATGCGCTGTGACGCGGTTTTGCCGCAATTAGGGCAAAGCGCAGGGTAATCCAGCCCGGCCGGGTTTTGTACCAGCACCATCCGGTGCGGGTGACTGAAAAGATCTGCCGCTGAATCCTGAGGCTGGAAAATGGGCCATTTGTTCATCCCGCTTTCCTGCCAACGACCTGCAATAGTTCGTTGGGCCCCGCCCAGCCAGACGCTGTACCAAACACCTCCAGCTGTCTGGTTATGTCGTTCCACGCCGCTTGCCGGGCGACGCTGGACAACGGCGCCAAAATTTCAATGATGGGAGACGCTGACGACCGGAGAAAGTCAACGTAATGTGCCGCACTCGGGGCATGAAAAGGTGCCGACACGGCGCGCACCGCCACATGGGTAAAGCCAGCAGTTAGCAGCAGTGCTTTGAGCAAGTCCGGTTGTCCCAGGCTCATCAACATACCGGGTTCAAACGCGCTGGTGGGCCCGCTTGCCGAGCCATTGGCCAAGCCCGCATGTTTGCGTGCCGTGGCGAGCGTGATCGTCAAACACGGGTTGTGCTCGGGCGGCCCAAATACCAATGCGCTGAAACGTCCAAATGCTCGAAGCGCGTCACGAATTTCGTGCAGCGCCGTCAGCGGTGAGCGGCAGAACATCAGGCCCAGCCTGCACACTGCGGCGTCAAAGTCAGCACCCGCCAGGCCCAGCGATTGGGCATCTGCCACCCGGGTGCTGATCTGTGTGAAGCCTGCAGCCTCAGCGTTTTTCTGTGCCAAAGACAAGATGGCAGGCGACACATCCGTGGCAAGTACCCAGCCACTGGAACCGACACGGCGCGCTATGTCCAGAGTCTGGTCACCCGCGCCGGCCGCGACGTCGAGGACGCGCGCACCCGGCCCAATGTGCGCTTCGTCCAGCATGGTCCGCGTTGCATCGAGCAGCCAGTTGTGGATGAGCGCGCCATGGTGGTTCCACCCTTCAGCCGCTGCGTCCCAGGGATGGGGACGTCCTTCTGCTGCCGCTCCGGCGACCACTTTTTCTGTAGACAAAGCCATCATTGCGCCTTTACTCCGGTTGCCAGAATGATTGGCTGCCAATACCGTTGCTCTTGCGCGATGCGGTTGGCAAGAGCCGCAGGCGTGCTGGAAACCGCCAACATGCCGGAGTCGGCGAAAGCCGCGCCCAGTTCGGGGCGGGCGATGGCTTGCTGCACAGCTTGCGATACCGCTTCTATGGTGGCAGCTGGCACGCGGGCTGGCATGAAAAACGCAAACCACTCGCGCACAACCAGGCTGCGGTAGCGCTGCTCAACAAAGGTGGCCACATCCGGAAAATAGGTGCTGCGCTGCGCACCCGATGTTGCCAGCACCCGCAGCTTGCCAGTGGCTTTGTGCTGGCGAAAAAGCCCTTCGGGCAGCACCAGGGCCGCAATTTGCCCGCCGAGCAAATCCACCAGAGCTGGCGGGCCGCCGGCATACACCACGTGCTGCCAGGGCACATTCGCTTCGCGAAACAGCATCGCCTCCAGCAGGTGCGGCAAGGTCCCGGTTCCGGGTGAAGCCACGTTGGCAAGCCTGGGATTGCTGCGCATCCAGTCGATCAGCTCCTGGACATTTTTTACGCTCTCCGGAACAGCCGGCCCGACGGCCAGCGCCAGCGTCATCTCGCCGGCCATCGACACCGGCTGCAAATCAACGATCGGGTCGTAGGCGAGCTTTTCATACAGGTAGGGGTAGACAGTAGCAACGGCACCTTGGGCCAGCAATACCGTTGCACCGTCCGGCGCTGACGCTTTCAATGCGTTGACGGCAATCTGGCCAGCAGCTCCCGGGCGGTTGTCAACCACTACGCCCTGCGGATATTGCCGTACCAATTGTTCAGCAACGCGCCTGGCCACAATGTCTGGAATGCTGCCAGCCGGGCCCGAACAGAGGATGCGTAATTGGCCAATGGCGGGACTAGGAGCGGGACTGGCGGCGAGCTGCGCGCTGACCGGGCGGACACTACCCAACCCGAGAAGCGACGCGGTCGCCGCAAAGCCATAACGTAAAGCCAAACGGCGCGAACCAGCGGCAGCTACAGAGGTGGTGGTGGTCATGCAATGCTCCTTGTGCAAACGTGTTGTCGATGGAGTGAATACTCGCAGAGCGCGCCCGTTTGTGTGAAGATGCGCGATGAAGCAGCCTGATGTCGGCTGTGCATCACGCAAGGGCCTTTCATGCGACTTCAAGCGATTGAACAATTCATTGCCGTGGTGGATGCGGGCAGCATTCGCGGGGCGGCACGCCAGCTCGAAATGTCGCAACCCGCATTGACCCGCGCCCTGCAGCAGCTGGAAGAAGAACTGGGCGTGCAGTTGATGGACCGCAGCGGCCGCGGCGTCACACCCACCGCAGCGGGTAGTGCTTTTTTATCGCGTGCGCGGGTGGCTGAGGCCGAGCTGCGCAAGGCCGCGGAAGAAGCCAAAAAAACCGTGGGTGACAGCACGCGGTTGCTCGCGCTGGGGGTATCGCCCGTGGGCGCCAGCCTGTTGCTGCCAGAGCTTGCCATCGTGCTGCGACGCTTGCACCCCACAACCCGCATACGCATTTTGGAGACCACGCCCAGCGCGTTGCTGTCGTTGGTGCGTGATGAGGTGATGGACCTGGCAGTCACCCAGCGCACCCGCATTCACCTGGACGCCGGTCTGGACTACCGGCCGCTGGCAGAAATTCAGATGCGCATGGCCGTGCGCCCCGGCCACCCCCTGCTCAATAAGGCGGGCAAAAAAGGTGGGTGCAGCCTGCAAGATATCGTGGGCGCGGAATGGCTGTACATGACGGCGCACGACAGCTCTGACGACATTGTGAGCAGGTCGTTCATTGCCAGCGGTTTGCCCGTGCCACTTGCTGCGGTGCACTGCGGCTCTTACTTTGTGGCGCTTGATCTGATCGCTTCAACCGACATGGTGGGTGTGTTGCCGCCAGCGCTGCTTCGCTCGTGCATGCGGTCGGGGCAACTGGTTGAGCTGGTGCTGGCCCAAGCTTTGATACCCATTCAGCTCGGTATGTACACACGGTCTGGCTCGCCGCCCACTGCACCGGCAAAGTCTGCTGCAGCAGCCGTCATCGCTATCTCAAAGCGAATCACGTCGACTGGCGAGCTTCGCAGTACGGCGCCTTTGAAACTCTGATGGGCTGAAGTCCAGCGCAAAAACCTATGACTTCAGCAGCCCCAGCTTTTCAACCAGCGCTTTCTCACGCACAAAAGTGTCTTGCGCAAACTTTAAATATGCCGCAGAGCTCATGTACATCGGCTGCATGTCGTATTTAGCCAGGGCTGACGTGTAGCTGGCTTGCTCCATCGCCTGCTTGAAGGCGTCGTGCAGGCGCTTGACGACTGCTGGTGGCGTATCGCGCGGCGCTGCAATGCCGAAAGGCGAGTTTTGCACCAAACCCAAGCCGAGTTCCTTGAGTGTGGGCGCATCGGGAAACTTTGCCAGTCGCTCGGCTCCCCAGGTGTTGAGCACCCGCAGTTTGCCAGCTTCAACTTGCGGTGCAAAGCCGGTTGAATCCGCTGCTGCCATGATGTTGCCGCCCAAAATGGACTGCATCAGATCGGCGCTGCCTTTGTACGGCACGTGCAGCAGCTCAATACCGAGTTTTTGCGCAATCAGCTCCATCGTCAGGTGCGGACTGGTCATGGTACCGGTAGAGCCATAACTCAGCTTGCCGGGGTTGGCTTTGGCCCAGCCAACGAAATGCGTCCAGCTTTTCAGGGGTGAATCGGCGGGTACGACCAGGCCAAAAGCGTAGCCGGTCACGTTCAGCACATAGGCCAAATCTTTAATAGGGTCCCACGTCATTTTTGTGGTGTACGGCATGCGGAAAACGCCCAGCGGTACCTGCGCCAGTGTGTAGCCGTCAGCGCTTGAGGTTTGCAAACCCTGCGCGGGCAGCGTTCCGCCAGCGCCGGGCTTATTTTCAATGACCACGGCCTGACCCAGAATTTTCGAGGCGTTGTCTGCCAGCACACGCATTGTGACGTCGGTGGGACCACCAGCCGGGAAGGCGATGACCAGCTTGATGGGTTTGGCGGGAAAAGCTTGGGCGCTTGCCAATGCAGCCAAGCTTGGGGTGGTTAACAAGGCGGCGGATTGAAGAAGCTGACGACGCTGCATGGTGCTTTCCTTTGAGGGGGTTTTACGAAATACTTGATTAATGATGCCGCAAGCCTGGTCGCAGCGCACTAGGGCTTTGCCCTGCGGATATTTTTACCAGTAATATTAGGGCATGAAATTGCCTTCAAAATTTTGGGCCGACCTTACGTCGCGCCATTTTTCGCAGCTGGCCGAAAGCAGCGTGATTGACCAAACCGTGGCAGTGCTGCCAGTGGCCGCGATTGAGCAACACGGCCCGCACTTGCCGGTGAGTGTGGATACGTCGCTGGTCAACGGCGTGATTGAAGCGGCGCTGCCGCACCTGCCAGACTCACTTCCCGTGCTGTTCATGCCGACCCAGCAAGTGGGCAAAAGCAATGAGCACATCCGCTACCCGGGCACGCTGACATTGAGCGCGCAAACGCTGATCAGCGTGTGGATGGAGCTGGGCGCCTGCGTGGCGCGCGCTGGCATTAAAAAGCTGGTACTGTTCAACAGCCATGGTGGCCAGGTGGGCGTGATGGACATCGTTGCGCGTGACCTGCGCACAGCGCACGACTTGTTGGTGGTTTCAAGCAATTGGTACACGCTGCCGCTGGGCGATGACGTAATGAACTTGTTCACGCCAGCAGAGCACCGCTTTGGTATTCATGCGGGGGATATGGAAACCTCCATGATGCTGGCGCTGCGGGAAAAGTATGTAGATATGCAGCACGCCCAACACTTTCATACCCAAGCCGAAGAACGGGCAAAAAACTACCCGATTTTGGGCAACGGCACCTCCGCCAAGCTTGGCTGGCAAGTGCAAGATTACAACCCTTACGGCGCAGCGGGTGATGCGAGTTGTGCCACCGCAGCCAAAGGCCATGCGGTGATCAATGCAGCGGGCTTGCAGTTGGCGCGGCTTTTGCAAGAGGTCAGCAGCCTGCCCATGTCAACCTTGAATCCTCAGCCCAATTTCTCGATTTTTCCCAACCAAGCTGTATGAGCGCACTGCTTGAACTGCGCGGCGTTGAAAAACGCTACGACAACGGTACGTTGGCGCTGGAGCGGGTTGACTTGAGCATCGGCGCGCACGAGTTTGTCAGCTTGCTCGGTCCATCGGGCTGCGGCAAGAGCACGGCGCTCAAAATGATTGCGGGTTTGCTGCCGCTGACCTCGGGCAGCATCAACTGGCCCGGCGGCAACACTGCGCAGGCCAAAGACATCAGTTTTGTTTTTCAAGAACCCACCTTGATGCCCTGGACAAAAGTGTTCGAAAACGTCTGGCTGCCACTGCGGCTAAAAGGCGTTCTACGGGCGACGGCAAAGCCGCAGATTGATGCAGTGCTGGGCAAAGTCGGGCTTGCGCAATTCGCACATGTCTACCCGCGCGAGTTGTCGGGCGGCATGAAAATGCGCGTGTCGATTGCCCGGGCCATGGTGACCGAGCCACGTCTGCTGCTGATGGATGAGCCTTTTGCAGCGCTGGACGAAATGACGCGCTTCCGCTTGAACAACGACACGCTGGCTCTGTGGCAGGCCAAGCAGTTCACCACCATTTTTGTAACCCACAGCGTGTATGAAAGCGTGTACCTCAGCAACCGCATCATTGTGATGGCGGCGCGCCCCGGACGCGTGATTGCCGACATTGCAGTCGATGAGCCCTACCCGCGTACAGACAGCTTTAGAAACACGCCGCGCTACGCCGAGCTGTGCGTGAAAGTTTCACAAGCGCTGCAAAAAGCCGGAGACCACCATGGCTGAGCCGGTACAGGACTTGCGTGAAAGTGCTCCCGCTTTAATAGCTGCTAGCGCCCGAAAACAGAAGGCTGTAAGCCAATTTATTCAAAAAATACTGCCATTTTTCGTATTTGGCCTGGCACTGCTGGCCTGGGAGCTGACAGTACGCATCAACAATATTCCGCACTACATCTTGCCCGCGCCCACGCTGGTGGCCAAAACGCTGTGGGACAACCTGGGCTCGCTCATGGTGAGCTGGCTGTACACCATGAAAATTACTTTTGGCGCGCTGCTGCTGGCAGTGGTGGGCGGCGTGGCGCTGGCCATGCTGTTTGCGCTGAACAAATGGGTGGAGCTGTGCCTGTTTCCGTTTGCCATTGTGCTGCAGGTTACGCCGATTGTGGCTATCGCCCCCTTGATTCTGATTTTTATCGACAGCACCACCGCTGCGCTATTGCTGTGCGCCTGGATTGTGGCGTTCTTTCCGATTTTGTCGAACACCGTGGTGGGCCTGAGAAGCGCTGACCACAACCTGCGCGATCTGTTCACGCTGTACCGCGCATCGCCGTGGCAAACGCTGCGGTTTTTGCTGGTTCCGTCGGCCATGCCGTACTTCATTGCCGGTTTGAAAATCGCTGGCGGCTTGAGCCTGATTGGCGCGGTGGTGGCTGAATTTACCGCAGGCGCAGCGGGAAAGGAAACCGGCTTGGCTTCGCGGATTCTGGAAGCCAGCTTTCGCACTGAGATTCCGAAAATGTTTGCCGCGCTGGTGCTGGTCTCGCTGACGGGCATCATCATTTATCTGGTGTTTATGTGGGTTTCAAAGCTCGTGCTGGGCAAGTGGCACGAGAGCGAAATCAAGAGCAGCCGCTAGCCAGCAAGTCAACGCCGTAGACGCCGTGCAACTTGAGAACGTGATCATCCCCGCCTGCGTGCGCGGTTTTTCCTCAAACGCTGTGCGCTTCGACGTTTTTATACAAAACAGTGCTGTAGTCCAAATAACACCGGCGCAGGCAGTTCCTGATTCAATAGCATCTGGCACGCTTATTCCTTGCCTGGTAGACGCGCATGTACACATCGACAAAACCTACGTGGTCAATGAGGTTGGCGCTGCTGACGGCGACCTGGGCAAAGCCATCGAGCTGATGGGCAAGCACCGCGCGAAGTGGACGGTAACGGACATCACGCAGCGCATGGAGCGCGCATTGCAGGATGCATACCACCACGGCACACGCGCCATGCGCACCCACCTTGACTGGGTGGACGATGGGGTGCCGGATGCCGCAGGCGTTTTTGAAACGCTGCGCCAAAAATGGCGTGGCCGCCTGGTGCTGCAGTGCGTGTCGCTCACGCCTCTTGACAAGTTCGACAGCCCCGCCGCTGGCCAATCGATAGCCCAAGAGCTTGCGCGCATGAACCGCACGGGCGACGCGCTCGCTGGCGAGGCAGCATTGCTGGGTGCCTTTGTTTACCGCAACGCGGATATGCGGGCCAAGCTTCAGCGTGTATTTGACTTGGCCACAGCGCACGATTTACGCCTGGATTTTCATGTAGACGAGGGCCTGGATACCGACGCCTGCGGCCTCAAAATGGTTGCCGAATTGACGATTGCCAACGGCTACCAAGGCAAGGTGACTTGCGGCCACTGCTGCTCATTGAGCGTCCAGCCGCGCAATGAAGCGCAAGCCACGCTCGAATTGTGTCTGGAGGCTGGAATTTTCCTGATCGCCCTGCCCACCACCAACCTGTACCTGCAAGGCGCGTGGGACGCAACACCGGTAGAACGCGGCATAACGCGTCTGAAAGAGGCATTGGCGCTTGGAATGCGGGCGGCAGTAGCTACTGATAACGTAGCAGATGGTTTCTATCCGTATGGTAGCTACAACTTGATGGACAGCTATGGCCTGGCGGTACAGATGGGCCATTTGAGCCCACCTGACGAGGCGATAGCAACCGTCACCACGCACCCGGCGCTTGTCATGGGGTTGCCGTGGGACGGAAAAATCCAAGTCGGCTGCCCGGCCGACTTGTTGCTGCTTTGCGCAACCAGCTCGTACGAGCTGGTTACATCCGGCTTGGGCTCAGCGAAACGCTGTAGTTGGTACGAGCAGCCAGCGCCTTCACGCCTTCTTGCCTGACTTCAGCACGGTCGCGCGTGGTCGGTGCCGATGCCGCTTTGAACTCACCAGTGTTGTTTGCTACGTGCAGACTGCCATCAGCACGCGCTTTGGCATATTCGGCCATGACTTGCGCGCGGCTCACAGAGCTGGTCGTGCCTGGCGTAATCGCTTCAAAAGTGTCGGCAAACGCGACGGTTGCGCCCAATGAAGACAAAGCGATAACGGTGGCGGCAATAAATTTCGAATTCATGATGGATTTCCTTAAAAATTAACGATAAAAAGTGGTGCCTGCTATCTCAATCAATACGCCCAATAGCTGCAGGCCGCTGGATGTTTGCGGACCAAAAGAGCCGCTTAACTTTAAGTAGCTCGATCGGACCGGCGGTTTAGTCGATTAGTACGTCTCGTAGCCGGCTTTGTCATAGTCCGACTGCGCTGCGCGCGCTGCCAAAACGCCTTCTTTACGGACTTCAGCGCGGCTCAAGGTGCTGGACGTTGGGTTTGCTGCAGCTTTGAATTGACCGATTTCGTTAGAAACTTGCAAAGTGCCGTCGGATTTGGCTTTTGCCAAGTCGACCATCACTGCTGCACGGGTAGTTGAGGTTGCAGTGTTTGGCGTAATCACTTCAAAAGTGTCAGCAAACGCGGCGGTTGCGCCCAATGAAGACAAAGCGATAACGGTGGCGGCAATAAATTTCGAGTTCATGATGAGTTTCCTTAAAAAATTAACAGTAAAAAGTCGTATCGACCATTTCAAACAACCCGCTTGCTGGCCAGCTTTTGAAATTTGGCCTTGAGCGGGTTGCCCGTCTCGGTGAGCAGCTTGTTTACTTGCATCTCATCGATGGAATGAACTTTAAGCCAGTAATCGTGAGTTACTAACCCGTTGGTCAGCAATACACTATTGTGAAATACGCAATAGAATTCAAAAAATCAATTTAATTACCTACTTACCGTTACCTTTTACGACTAACGGGTTACGATTTAAACGATACAGGCCGTTTTATGGACAGACTTCTTTCAATGCGCGTATTTCAAAAAGTCATTGATGAGGGCGGATTTGCTGCGGCGGCCCGCGCAATGGACATGTCACCCGCAGGCGTAACGCGCTTGGTCACCGACCTGGAGCAGCACTTGGGTGCCCGGCTGATGCAGCGCACTACCCGCAAGCTGCTGCTCACCGACGCGGGCGAGGCGTATTTACTGCGCGTGCGCGCGATTTTGGCCGAGGTCGACGATGCAGAAGCCTGCGCCAGCCAGAGCGCCAGCGCTTTAAAAGGCGTTGTGCGCGTGCTGGCCCCACCGCTGTTTGCCAACCGGTTTTTTGCCTACGAGATCAAGCACTGGCACAGCCGCTACCCGAACGTATGCGTTGACCTGCAAATCGATCCGTTTCCGCAATCGCGCGTGGAGGAATTTGATGTCACGTTTTTAACCGTTGCAGAGGGCACTGACCTCAACATCGTGGCGCGCAAGATTGCCTCCACGCAGTGGATTGTGTGCGCCAGCCCCAGCTACTTGAAGCGCTACGGCACGCCAAAGCAACCCGCCGACCTTGAGCGGCATTTGTATCTGAGCTTTCCGTGGCATGTTGTGTCGTCCGCGCAAGCGCACCGGGGGCTGCGCTTGACCCCGCTGAGCGGCGAAGGCGAAGCTGTAGACGCGCCGATCCAAACCGTTTTGCACTCACCCAGTCTGGACATGCTTTTCAACGCCGCCATCGACGGCGCAGGCATTACGGTAATGCCGAAATTTCCAGCAAAGAATTACCTGTCCGCTGGCGCGCTCACACATATCTTGCCGGAGTGGATTTTTGGCGACTTTGCGCTGTACGCTGCACTACCCACCCGCAAGCTGATCCCGGCGCGAACACGGGCTTTTCTGGACTTCGCCACCGAGATGACCTTCAAGCCGATTGACTCGCCACCATCCGCCATCCAGGCAACTTGAACGGTGGTAAATTAGATCTGATGATTGATTTCACCAACCGACTTGCGGCGCTGCAACACTTCCTGGCCGACATCGCGCCCATTGAATCGAGCCAAAACGCAGCGGAAGTCGCAGCCAAATCGCGCGACTATTTTTGGTACAGCCCCATCCTGACGGAATTGCTGGACGGCAAAGTGGGCGATATGGTGGTCTCGCCGCGCTCCCAAGCTGAGGTGGTTCGCGTTGCTGCGGCCTGCGCCAAACACCGCATTAACATCACGGTGCGTGGCGGCGGCACGGGCAATTACGGCCAGTGCGTACCGATGCAGGGCGGCATTGTTCTGGACATCACGCAGCTGAGCAGGGTACTAAAAATCGAAGCTGGCGCGGTGACCTGTGAAGCCGGTATTTTGATTGCCGACCTAGAGCGCGCGGTGCGTGCAGACAACGCAGTTGCCGGTGGGCAAGAGATTTTGATGTACCCCAGCACGCGTGATATTGCCACCATTGGCGGCTTCATTGCTGGCGGCTACGCGGGCGCTGGCAGCGTGCGCAACGGAATTTTGAAAGATGCAGGCAACGTCACCATGGTTCGGGTGGTCACGCTGGAAGAAAATCCGCAAATCATCGAACTTCACGGTGCAGACATCCAAAAAGTGCACCACGCGTATGGCACCAACGGCATCATCACTGCCCTTACGCTGCGCTTGAAACCCGCCGTTGATT
>ENA-OFDP01000428-OFDP01000428.1-metagenomes-genome-assembly--contig:-NODE-428-length-19247-cov-4.041840_pt1 | contig 19247 bp, 10 predicted proteins | sample MGYA00153389_OFDP01 | MGnify analysis MGYA00153389 | reverse complement strand
ATTCACTTGCTTTTAAACCAAATCACCCCTGAACAGGCTAGAACAACCCTGACTTCTACCCTCGAGCGGATGTTACTCGAGCCTGTTTCTGTGGCTGATGCAAGTGGAGCAGGGTAGGGGAGAGTCCACACTTGAGGAGTGCCGCTCGAGTTCGGAGACACACACAAAAAATCCCGCTCGAGGCGGGATATTAGAGTTTGATTGGGGCAGACGATAGTTTGCTTATCCCATCACCCGGCGGGCCGTGACAAAGCGGCTGGCCCAGTACGGAGCGTGAATACTCTCGACCACCACCCGTCCCCGGTAGGAGTTAGCGTTGGCAAACATACCGCCGCCCAGGTAGATACCGGTGTGCGAAACGCCGCGCCCCAGAGTATTGAAAAACACCAAATCGCCAGGCTGCAGCTCGTTTTTATCTATTAGCTGGGTGGCTGCTGCCTGCTGCTCTGCGCGGCGGGGCAGCAAAAGCCCGACGCTTTGTTCGTAAATGGCGCGGACAAATCCGCTGCAATCAAAACCGGTTTCAACCGTGTTGCCGCCGCGTTTGTAAGGCACGCCCAAAAAACCCATGGCGTTAACCACCAATTCGGAAGCTTTGTTGCTAACGGACTGACGAACCTGGTCAAACTGGCTGAACAGGCCTTTTTCAACCAGTAATTTGTCCAGGTCATCGCCCTGTAGGCTGGGGGCTGCGTAGGCGTTTGCTGTCAAAAGCAAAGCTGTGGCGAGGGCAGTCAATGTAGGGTTTAATCGCATGAGACGCAGGATACTTGAAAAACTGGCCTCAAGTCAACCTAAAGTTATTTCTTGGAAGTCATTATAAACCCTTGATTTGTAACGAAATAAGGGGGTTTTATCAGCTTGAAGTGTCCCCAGCAGCAACTCTGGGCTTGTGGGATAGTCAAAAACTTCTATTTAGCACTTTGAGAGCCCAAAATGCCTTTAAAACCCTCATTTTACTCATCAAATTGGCCTCTAGACCAATGGATACGGGCGCAAGCAGCTATTATATTTATAGCGCTGTCGGTATTGCACCTAGGTGCTGCAGCACAGGGTGTACGGCCAGAAACAGTGGCCAGCGGCCTGCAAAACCCCTGGGCGGTGGCTTTTTTGCCGGATGGCAAGTTTTTAGTGACTGAGCGGGCTGGCCGTTTGCGGGTAGTTGAGCCGACTGGTCGCCTGAACAAGCCGGTTGAAGGCTTGCCAGATGTCGCCTCAGGCGGGCAGGGCGGCCTATTGGATGTGGTGTTAGACGCTGACTTTTCCAGTAATCGGATGCTGTATTTTTGCTTTTCAGAACCTGCCAGCATTGGCAATGGCAACAGCACTGCTTTGGCTCGCGCCACGTTAAGTACTGATTTGACACGCCTGAGCGATGTCAAAGTCATCTTCAGCCAAAAGCCCAAATTTGCCAGCAGTTTGCACTTTGGCTGCCGCATCATAGAAAGCCGCGCACCCGGGGTCAATGGAAAAGCAGACGGCAAATTGTTTTTGATGTTGGGTGACCGCTATTCACGTGCGCCTGATGCGCAAACCCTGACCAACCACCACGGCAAAATCATCCGCATCAACAAAGATGGCAGCGTGCCGCTTGATAACCCTTTCATCAACCGGGCAGGGGCACTGCCGGAGATCTGGAGCTACGGCCACCGCAACCCACAAGGCGCGGCGCTGGCACCGGACGGAACGCTGTGGATGCACGAGCACGGCCCGCAGGGAGGCGACGAAATCAATCTGCCTAAACCGGGTGCCAACTACGGCTGGCCCGTTATTACATTTGGTGAGAACTACGGCGGCGGCCAAATTGGACAAGGTTTAACAGCGCAAGCGGGTCTTGAGCAGCCACTGCACCACTGGACACCGTCAATAGCGCCATCTGGCATGGCGTTTTTAACCAGTGAACGCTACGGCAAGGTTTGGCAGGGCAACCTTTTCGTCGGTTCCCTGAAGTTTGCGTACCTGAACCGGATCGAGCTAACCGCGCCCTACAGCGGAAAAGTCGTGCGCGAGAGCAAGCTCATCAGCGACGTGGCCGAGCGCATTCGTGATGTACGCCAAGGCCCGGATGGCTTGCTGTATGTGCTGACCGACAGCATTAACGGAAAGTTAATACGGCTGCTGCCAGCGCCGTGATGTTTTTCAAGGCTCCACCGCAAAGTCATAAAACTGCTCGCCATACATGATGGCGTATTCGCCGGGTGGCAAAGCCGTTGCAGGTGTGCCTTCGTACACCACGTACTTGTCGCCCTTGATGGTGCAGCTGTCTTGCAGCTTTTTGAGCGTCATCTTGAATTCAGCACCCGGTGGGAACTGCATTTTTTCTTTGTAGCCAAACAGGCCGCCTGATGCTTCACCCACCACCACCGCACGGCGGCTGCCCTTGGGGCTGAGTTTGACCAGGTAAAACGTGTCGCTGGCTTGTTGGCCCGTGGGTGCAACCAGGTCTGGAAAGACGGGCTGGCGGCTTTTGATGCGGTTGCTGGAGGTGCTGCCTGAAATCACGGCCGAATATTTGCCTTTTTCAGACACGATACCGAGCGAGAACACGTTAGCCAGCGTACTGCCAGCGCTGACATCGGTTTCCATTTCAGCCACCCGGTAGCCAATGTTGATCTGGCGTGCGCCGTCCATGATGGCCAGCAGGTTTTCGTCATTGGATGCCAGCTTGCACGCGCCGCCTGCCGCTACGGTCGTAGCCCCGCCGCCCGCCTTTTTACCCACCATGCGGCCAACCACTGCATCGGTCACGCCGGCCTGCTTCAGCGCAATCAGGCCGTTGGTACTGGTGTCAAAACTGCCAGCTGCGGCTGCATCAACAGTTTGCAAAATCACCGCCTCGGACAGCCCGGCTTTGGCGAGTTTGATGACATCGTCGTTGGACATGGCACCTGCTGAAGTTTGAGCCCAGGCGGCACAAGACGCAAGCAGGCACAAGGCCGTGATGAGTGATTTGCTAAATGAAAACATGAGAGCAATGTTCCTATTTTGAAATGAATGACCTTACCTGAGCGCTTGAATAGTCGGGTCAAACTGTTAATTGCTACCTGCCTTGCCTGGTTCACCAGCCGGTTTTTTGACTGGCTCAGTCAGCGGCGGGCCCTGTGGTTTGGTCACTGGTTTGGCCTCTGTTTTGGTTTTCGGTTCTGCCTTGAGCTTGGGCTCAGCTTTAGGCTTGGGTTGCGCTTCAGGTTTAGGTTTAGGTTTGCTTTCTTTCGACATATTGCCGCTCAAGCCGCCCGACAAAGAGACATTGACGGTATCTTGATTGGTGACGTTACCCGATATTGCAGTGGTGCCTGATGTTTCGATATTGGCTTGCTGGTTGGTAACGTTTGCGCCTGCGATGGTCACGTTGCCACCGCCAGACTTGATGGAAACGGCTTGCGACTCCACCTTTGCACTGGCGGCAACGTTCCCACCCACCGAGTTAGACATACCGTTTTCATCTTTGGTTTTGGTTCCGGCAATACCGCCGCTCAAACCGGCCGACGCTGATATGTCGGTACTGACTGCAGCTTTCATTTCAACCGTGCCGCCCGCTTTCAGGGCCGTGTTGCCCGTGGTCTCTATAGCTGTGCCTTCCAGCTTGACATCCTTGCCGGCAGTGATACTGATACCGCCGTTACCGGCCTGGATGCTGCCGGCCTGCGCCGTGCTTGCCAAGCCGCCACCGCCAGCGACGGTGAGGCTTCCTTTCACGCCGAGTCCCGCCTTTCCGCTGTCAATGCCAGCGCTGGCACCCACGCTGTGGTCGCTGGTTTCTTTGGTGTCGCGCGCGGCTGTCAGCTCGACAGTACCTCCCGCCGCAATGGCTGTCTGGCCAGTCGACTGGATTTTCGTGCCTTCCAGTTTGGCATCACCGCCCACATTGATATTGAGGTTGCCCCCCGCACTGATCCCACCTGCTCTGGCTGTGGTGGTTTTTTCGGTAGTGCCTGCATTGGATGCGCTGCCCTCCAACGAGCCGCCCACTATCGTATTCGCAGCGAGTTCGAGACGCCCCCCCACATTTGCACTGGTCGTGTTGCTGACCTTGCTGGATGTGTCTTGCGCTGCCTTGAAGTCCAGTGATGCAGCATTGATGTTTGTGTCACCGCCAGAGGTGAATTGAGTGCCAATCAACGTGGTTTTTCCGGTCGTGGCCGAATTGATGTTGCCGCCCGCCGTGTAGCGTCCCGTCACGGCTTTGCTACTGTTTTCGGTCTCGACATTTACCTCAGCTTTGGCGGAGCCCTGAACGCCCGCTGACGCGATTGCGTTAGCACCACCGGTTGCGGAGGCATCTGCCCCTGCCCTGGCACCGACCCCGCCTTTTATCTCTGTGGAACCTGTCACGCTGGTCGAAAATCTGGAGTCTCGTGCATCAATTTCTGTCAGCGTGGTGGCTTTTTGATTGATATTTCCGCCTGCCGTCAGTTGTGTGCCCTGGTCAGTAATACCTGCTGCAGCGGTACGGGTGATGTTGCCCCCCGCAGTGAAGCTTGACACCTGCTGGGTGGTTGAGCCGTCGGCTTTGACCAATGTGGTGCCCTTGATTAAAAGCCCCATATTGGCATCGGCAGCAGCACTGGCGGATGCCTGGTTGGTCTTGCCCACGCTGGCAGAGGCTTGTGCATTGGCGTTGCCCTCCACGTATATGCCTGCAGTGCCTTGTGTGCGGCTACTCGTGTTGCTGGTGGTGTCTTGCGCCGCAAGATTGACGATATTTTTGGCCTCTACCGCCAGGTCACCGCCAGCCTGGACCTGCGCGCCTACAAACCTGGCCGTTTCCGTCGCGTTAATGGTGACATTGCGGCCCCCAGTAATGGTGGAGGCCGTGTTGGTTAGACTGGATGACTCGCTTGTTAAAACCTCGCCGCGCACGCCCATAACAGCCGTCACATTGGCGTTGGCCGACACACCCGCTTTGGCGTCTGCTGCTGCAGAGGCCTTGGAGCCGTTTTCCGCATTGCCTGTGCCCAAGCCGGCGTTGGCATTTGCACCGCCAGTTGCGTTGGCATTGGCGTCCCGGAAAATGCCAACTGAAACGGTTGCCGTGCTGCTGCTGCTGGAAGCCTCGTTGCGGCCAGCCAGCACCTCTACATTTTTAGCCTGCAAAGCCACATCGCCGCCTGCAGCCACGTTGGCCCCACGCATGGTCAGCGTGCCCTCGGTCTGAGCGTTCAGATTACCGCCAATATTCAAACCTGAGGCAACACTTTGCCTGCTGCTTGACTGCGAATTGGTTGTACTTACTTCGGTCAGCTTTGTATTGAAGGTACCGTTGGCGTCAGCCGTGGCGTTGGCACCCGTATTGGCCTGGCCGTTCGCGCTGGGTTTTTCAAATGAGGCAGTCTTGTTGCCGCTTATTTTGTCTGCGGCAAGTTGGGCGCCATTGCCCGTGGCTGCATCGCCACCCGCGCCCGAGCCAGCATTTGCCTGCACCACTGCCCCAGTGCCCAGTTCAGTTTTCAACACGCTGGTGGTCACGCTGGTAGTGGTGGTGCGCTGGGTATTTTCACCATCGAGCACCCGAATACCTTGCCTGGCTGTGAGTGCGGCGTTGCCGCCTACCGACAGGTTAGAACCCTGCACCGTCAAGACGCCCTGAGTAGTGGCTGCCAGATTACCACCCACGCTAAGGCTGGAGCCTGCGCTTCTTCGCGTATCCGTCTGGGTGACAGTGACGTTGTTTTCCATCAAGGAAACGCTTGCGGTACCCGCGGCTTGGGCATTCGCGTTGGCATCGGCTTTCGCACCTGCTGCAACACCCGCAGCCAAACCTCCTTTTAAGGCTGCGGAACCACTGGCATCTGCACCGGCGTTGGCGCCAGCGCTGGCGTTACCGTCACCAGTTGATTTCAAGAAGTCGGTGGTGCTGGTCGTGGTGGTCGTGCGCTGGGTGTTTTCACCGTCCAGCACGCGAATGCCATCGCGGGCATTCAAAGCGGCGTTGCCCGCCACAGCCAGGTTGGAGCCTTGCACTGTCAAGGTGCCCTGGGTATTTGCCACCAGGTTACCGCCTACCCTGAAGTTGGATGCCACGCTGTTGCGCGAATCGGTCTGGGTGACGGTGTCGGTCACCCGTGCCAACGAACCCCCTCCGTTGCCTGATGCCTCGGCACCGGCTTTTGCATTCGCACCAGCACCTGCGCCCGCATCGGTGCTGCTGCCAGTGGGCCCCTGGACTAAAAAGGCATTTGTGTTGGTGGTGGTGGTAGTGCGCGACTCGTTCAGGCCGTCCAGAACATTGATGCCTTTTTGGGCATCAATCACTGCATTGCCGCTTACATTCAAGTCAGAGCCTTGCAGCGTCATGGCTCCGCCAGCTCTGACTGTCATGTTGCCGGGTTGCGTGCCAGTACCCACGTTGATGGTCGAGCCCGCATTGGTGCCCCTGAAGCTGTCTGTCGTGACAGTCTGCGTGCCCATCATGCCGCCGCCAACGCCTTGCCCACTGGTGGTGCTTTGCGACCGTGTTGTAGAGGTGTCTTGCCGCGCCAGCACATTGAAGTTACCGCCTGCATCAACTGCCATGCCCCCGCCGGCATTCACCCTGCTACCAGCGATGGTGGTGTCGCGGTCACTGCTGATGCTGAGCCGACCACCTGTGGCGAGCGATGAGCCCACGTTGGTGGTGGTGGTCGTGGTGCTGGTGCCCTCGGTGCGTTGGCTGCCGTTGTCAGTGGAGGTAGACGAGTTGGTGGTTTCGGTTTTGACAATGGTGTCAAACCTCACGTCTCTGCCTGCTCTGAGTGTTGCGTCGCCTGCAGCATTCACCTGGCCGCCTGATACCAGGATGTCTTTTTTGGCATCCAAGGCCAAGTTGCCTGTGGCAGCTATCGTGCCTGTGTTGCTGACAATATTACCCACCACCGTGGTGATGTTGTTGATACTGCCTTCAGTCGATCTGAGCGACACATTGCCGCCTGTGATGGTGCCAGCCGTATTGGTAATGTCGCCACGGGACACCACTTGCAACGATTTTTCACCACCGATAGTGCCGCCAGTATTGGTCAGCGACGCGACATCCATCTTCACGTTGGTGCCCGCTATCACCGCGCCAGCAACCACCGCGAGGCGCGTGGCCGTTGCCAGATAAACAACGGGTGCTAAAACACGTTGGCCCGCCACCGTGGTTTCAACCATCCAGACAATGTCGGACTTGAGGTTGGCAATCTGGTCAGGCGTCAGCGCCTTGCCAAACACCAGGCCTGAGTCTTTGCTTTGATCAGCGGACTGGTCCATCAGGCGCTTCATCTGGTCGGCCTCGTTGCCGTAGCCTCTCAAAATATTGTTGCCCGTTTGCGCAATCAGCTGCTGGCGCACCAGAAATGCTTCATAGTTCGCGTCGCCCAGGCGCCTGAGAACGGTGTCCGGGTTGATGCCCAGGCGCTTTAACAAAAAGTCCGAACCCAACGAGCCTGAACCTGTCACAAAGCGTGGGTTGGTTTCGACCAGATATCTGGCTGATGGGTTGGTGCTGATAACAAAAAAGCCGTTGGGGTTGGTGGGCAGGTTGATGACCAGACCTGCAAATGCAATGGCTGCCTGACCGTTGACGTTCGTGATGCCGGTGACACCCGCAGCGGCGATGGCGGCCACGCCAGCCGGGCTGGTCAAGTTGGCAGCGGTTAGGCCGTTTGTTGCAGTCAACGGGGTAACCGCTGCGCCAGTCGCTGTTTTACTGCCGGGTGACGCGGTTTTGGCCGCGCCGACGGCTGTACCGCCAATATTGGTCAAAATCACGGTGCCCGTGACTAACAGAGTGCCGCCGTTGGCGAACACGCCTGCACCTACGCCTGAAGTGAAACCTGTACTGGTCAACCGCATTCCCTTGTTTCCGTCTAGTGTGACGCTACCGTTTGGGTAGACCATCTGCTTGCCACTGCCGTCGTTCTGCTGGTAGCCATATCGAAGTGTGCCGGGAAAATAAGGCACGCCTACCCAGTACCCGTATTCAGTTGAATTGAGTGTGCCTGCTTCATTTGCAAGCCGCAAATCGTCATTGGTGAAAGTAGCACTGCCGCGGTTAGAAGTCAGGACGACCGAATTGCCAGAAATAACGCCCCCTAGGTTGTTGGCGGTCTGGAAGTTGCTGATTGTGGTGGTACCCCCAGCAATGATTTGCGGTTTGACTGCGCCTGCGGGACTGCCCCCGGTAAAGTATTGGGAACGCGACCATGTGTTGCTTCTACGCTCTGTACTGACTCCACAAAAAGCGGCCGATACTGTGGCGCCATCTGCTCTACACCAAAGGGATGCATTGGGGCCAGAATTCCATCCAGCTGTCGGAGAATTGTTTTCATCAGTGTCAGTTCTTGAATTGTTTGCGATTCCATAACCGTAACCACTCCAAGCACGCGCATTGCTGGCCTGAATATTGTTGTTAAAGTAGGTCGCTGCAATATTGATATTGCCCGTAGCATTCACGGTGCTGTTGTTGGTAAAAGTTGGTCCGTTTAAGTAAGCTGCTGGCGTGTCAATGTTGATGTCACCGCCTGAATCGATGGTGGCGCCTGCGCGGTTGGTCAATGTGAGCATGGCGTTGGCATTGAGCGTTTGGCCTGCGTACAGCGCGCCATAGTTGTCCAGGTCGCCCGTGGTGGCGCTGACGCTGAGGGTTCTCAGTGCTGAAAACGCGCCTGTGCCTGTGTTGGTGATCGACAGTGCGTCAAAGGTCATGTCGCCGCCTGAATGCACCGCGCCCACGTTGTTAAACGCTGAAGCGGTTGTTACATTGGCCACGCCCGTGCCAGAGGTCGCCGCCACAATGCGCGAATTGCTGCCACCAAACGTCAGATTATTCACGCCCACCGTCATGTTGCCGGTTGTGGAAACCATGGCGTTGTCTGCCAGCGCCAATGTGCCAGCATTGATGTCCATGCTGCCGCCCAGCAGGGTAGCGCCGTTGGCGACGTTGATGTTGACATCCCGGCTGTTGTTGCTGCCTTTGATGTCCAGCACACCGCCTGCTTGCAGTCGGCCTGCATTGGCATTGACCGTGTAAGTGCCAGCGGTGCCGCGCAGCGTTAAATTACCGCCTGACAACAGGCTGCCGCTGTTGGTCAAGCCGGTTGCCAGGTTCATCGCCAGGTTGCCGCTGGACTGCAGGGTGCCGCTGTTGGTCACGGTATTGGCTCTGATGATGCTGTTGATGCCTGCGACATCCGCTGCGGTCAATATGCCTGTGTTGTTCAAAATCGCGGAGTTGCTGGTCAAGCCGCCCTTGGCCAGCAGCGTGCCCGAGTTGGTCAGCGCCCCAGCCACAGTCAGGGTCATGGCTTCGCTGGATTGCAGCGTGCCGCTGTTGGTGAAATCGCCCGCTAATGTCAGCCCAACAGTTTTGCCCAGCACCGTACCCGATTGCGTGCCAAAGGTGACGTTTGAGCCGTTGACTGCGAGCGCATTGCCCGCCTGCAGCACGGCTGCAGCGCCGGTGTTGTTGAGGGTCACAGCCGATGTCCCCGCATTGACCGACAGGTTGTTAGTGGCTAACACCTTGCCTGTGTTGGCCAGTCCCTGGCTCAGATTCAGAGTTAAATCGCCCTTGGATTGCAGCGTGCCGCTGTTGGTCACGGTGCTGGCTATGATAATGCTGTTGATGCCTGCAACATCGGCTGCGGTCAATGATCCTGAATTGGTCAAGGTCGCTGAATTGCTGGTCAATCCGCCCTTGGCCAGCAACGTGCCTGAGTTGATTGATGCGCCGCCCACGGCGAGCGTCATGGTGTCGTTCGATTGAAGCGTGCCGCTGTTGTTCAGGCTGGCTACTGTCAGGCCGACGGTATTGCCCAGAACCGTGCCTTGCTGGGTATCAAAGGTGGCGTTGCTGCCCGTCACCGTCAGCGCATTGCCTGCTTGCAGCACGGCCGAGTTGCCCGTATTGCTGACAGCTAGGCCCCAATTACCCGCATTCACTGCGAGATTGTTGCTGGCCAGCACCTTGCCCGAGTTGTTCAAGGCCGTGTTCAGGTTCAGCGTTGCATTGCCTTTGGACTGCAGCGTGCCGCTGTTGGTCAAGCTTTTGGCATTAACAGTACCGTTGGCGCCTGCATTGTCAGCCAGCGTCAGCGTGCCGCTGTTGTCTACCGTGTCGGACGTGCTGGTCAGGCCGCCTTTGGCCAGCAGCGTGCCTGTATTGGTCAATGAGCCGCCAATAGACAAGGTCATGGCGTCATTGGACTGCAGCGTGCCAGCGTTGTTTAACCCACTGGCCAACGTCAGCCCGACGGTGTTGCCCAAAACCGTACCCGACTGCGTGCCAAAGGTGACGTTGGTGCCGTTCACGGTCAACGCATTACCTGCCTGCAGCACTGCCGCAGCGCCTGTGTTGCTGATGGTGATGGCTGATGCGCCTGCATTGACAGCCAGGTTGTTTGTGGCCAGGACTTTGCCAGTGTTGGCAAGCGTGGCTGTCAGGTTCAAATCAAGGTTGCCTGCGGACTGTAGTGTTCCGCTGTTGGTGAGCGTGGCCAGCGTCAATGCGCCTGCTTGTCCCGCCGTGTTGGACGCGATCAGTGTGCCTGCGTTGTTCAGGCTGTTGGCTACCAGCGTCGTGCCCGCGCCGCCTTGGAGTGTGGCGCCTGCCTGGTTGTCAATGCTGGTGGCTTTTACCGTCAAGCCGCCATCGGCTAGCAAAATGCCGCTGTTGACAATATTTTCTGTGCCGCCGCCCGCTTTGTCGGCCAGGTCAAGCGTGGTTTTGGCTTGCAGGCTGCCGCTGTTGGCCAGCGTGCCGTTGATGCGGGCTGTGACGCTGCCCACATCAGCCGTTATTTTGCCCGCGTTGGTCAAGCCGCTGCCAGCGCTCAGGCTCAAATTGCCTGCTGTGCTTTGTATACCTTGTGCTGCCCCTGCTGCTGTTGTGATGCTACCTGTATCAGCAGCTAGCGTCATGTTGCCTGCCGAGCGTACAGCAGCTGTGCCTAGCGCCAGGTTGTTGGTGGTGCTCAAGGCCAGTGTTGTACCGGCATACAAAGTCGCGCCGTTGTTACCAATCGTCAGGTTGTTGGCATTGCCCGTTAAAGCGCCGCCTGCGCCCCATGCAGTGCCATTGATGTTGGCTGCACCCGTGATGGCCAGGGTGTTGCTGCCACCTGCAAAGCGCGTTTTGGCTGCGGCTGATGCATCGCTCAAACTGGCGGCTGTGGTGGTCAGGTTGTTGGCGGCATACAGCTCGCCTTCTGCCAGTTTGATTTGCCCACCAGCGGCATTCAAGGCCAGATTGGCTGCCGCAGACAGCTTGGCAGCGCCATTGACAAACAGATCCTCGTTGCCACTGGCCGCTGTGGTGGTCACTGTCAAGTCCTGCCTGGCACTCAATGCAGCCTGCAGCTCAATCTTGCCTGCACTGGTTAATCTGAAGTTGTCAGCACTGGCGGCGGCTTCGCCCAGCATGCGCACGCCAACACCTGCCTCGGTTGCAATGATGTTGATGCGCCCGCTGTACATGCCGCCCAGCGCCGTTGAGTCAATGGCGTAAGCACCCGCTGCGCCAGACGGACTGGCTGCACCCGTGACATTGCGGCCACCGTAGCTCCAGTTGTTTGCGCCCGCAGTGATGCCCAGGCTTCCTGTGTCTGACGTGTTGATCTTGCCGTCAATCCTGACAGTACGCGCCACGATGTCAAAAATCTGTTGGGCATTGGCATTGGCACCAGCGCCCGTGATCAGCACATCCCCCCGGTTGACGTTAAAGCCGTTCAAAGACCCATCCGCACCAAAGCCAGGCGTACCGGTTGTCAGGGTGATGCGGTCAGTGTTGATAAAACCGCAACCGTTGCACGTAATACCGTTGGGGTTGGCCACCACCACGTCGGCGCGGCCACCCAAAACCTCGGTAAAGCCTGCCAGCAGGCTGCGGTTGGTCGATACCACTTCGTTCAGAATCACTCTGGCTTGCTGGGCCAGATTGGCATTGCCAGCCACTTGCCCGGCCAGCTGTGACAAACGCGACAACTGCTCCATGTTGCCGTTATTCAGCACCAGCCCGCGCGCGTCCACGTTGTAGCTGGTAAAGCGGTTATGCGACAAACCCGCCGCATTGGCGCTGTTGATGTCAATCACAGGCACGCCATTGGCAGAGATGTAAACCGTGGTGTTGCCGCCTGTTGGCACCGTTTGCGCTATCGCGGCGGTGACTGCCAGCCCAACCATGGCCAGCGTTGCCATGACCAGCGCTTTTGCGCCAGCTTTACGCCCGGTCTTGCTTGCGGTGCGCTTGCTGCCCTTGCCCTGTGAGCGGGCGTTTTCAGCAACGGCAACCCAGGTGTTAGTTAATGCGTTCCAGACAATGCGGTAGATGTGGTTCATGTCAAGTCCTTGATTGCTTTAAAAGCTGTAGCCGAGTCGAAACCATGTTTGCCCGGTCTCACGCACCATATTGCTGGTCATCGTGATGGGCCGTGTGTGATAAAAATCCCAGCTTGCGCCGCGCCAGTTGACGGACACGCCAGCCACCATGCCCTCCAGCTTGCCTTGCGCGCCGCCTGGTGTACGGTTGCTGACGTAGCCCCTGTCGTAACCTGCGTACAGGCGGCTGGAGATGACTTCGCCGCCCAGCTGGATGGGTTGGCGGACTGACACTTCATTGCGCCAGTAATAACCGTCGTCGCCAGACAAACTGTTTTTGACATAACCGCGAACCGAGTACAGGCCGCCAATAGAAATCTGCTCTGAGCCATACAGCACGTTGTTGGCTTTTTGGCCTGTCATCTGGCTGGTAAAGCTGATGTCTTTGCCAAGCACCCGAAACGGTTTGGCATAGTTAAAGCCTGCCTTGAGTTTGCTGAACTGTGCACGCGGTGCGGTGTCGGTCAAGCCGGGTGAATCGCGCAGTGCAGACATGGCTGTCAAGCCCCGCGCCACGCCCAGGTCTAAGGACAAAACGCCGCCCAGAAAGCCTGTGGTCAGACTGGCATCCAGGTCTAGCACGGTCAGCTTGCGGCTGCTGACATCCAGAAAAAACGAGCCCAGAAAGTTTTTAGAGTCTTTACCTGTGAGCGTGCTGGACACTGAGGCTCGCGTGGACTGGTCACGGTAGACCACACGATCAAACCGGATGTTGTCTGATTTGCTGCTGCCGCTGGTGATCAGCTCAAGTCCACTGGCCAGCGTGATGGGGCTGAAGTACACCGAGCGGTTGGTACCCAGGGACACCGTGCTGTAGCCGAAAGGAATGCTCAAATTGATGCTGTCACTGGCAGAGAACCGGCGACCCGCCTGACCCGGGACGGACTCCCGGTGCGTCAGCGATAACGATTCATTTATTCCCAACAGGTTGTCCGCCATCAACGTGATTGCGGTTTGTGTTGCACCGGTAGATACCGAACCCTGGTTGTCGGTATTGATGGACGCACGCAGCGCCCTGGCCGGTTGGTTGTTGATGACCACCACGCTGCCGCCAGTGGCGTTGCCCGGCTGAATGTCGAGCTTTGCGTTGTTGGATGGCAAGCGGTTGATCTGGTCAATGCCTTGCTCCAGATCACGCAAATTGAGCAAACCGCCTTCGCGCTGCGGAAATACATTGCCAATCGAGACGCTATTGGCATCCCCGTCGTTGATCACGATTTTTTCAATCACGCCTTCAATCACCAAAATCTCCAGCTGCCCACTGCTCAGGTCTTGCTGCGGCAGGTAGGCGCGGGTCGTGATGAAACCGCGGTCAATATAAAACTTTGTGATTTCACCCAGAATGCGCTCAATGTCCGCCACATTCAGGCAGCGACCCGTGAATTCGTCTGTGATGCGCTGGCGCATGGCGGCTGACAAATTGGGCGCGCTGCTGATGTTGACGACCCGAATGCTGCGGCAGCTTGCGCCCAGCTCTGGCACAGTGATCTTGGGTTGTAGCTGACGCGTGTCCAGGCCATCAACGGGGTCGTTTCTGCGGCGTGTGTCGTCTTGCTGCAAACGTTCCTGCTCTTGGCGCTGCAGTATTTCAGCCTGGCGCTGTGCTGCACTAATGTCGGCGGGTGTTTGCGCTGATGACAGTATGGGAACCAGCGTCACTGTTGCCATGCAAAGCACCGCGCATCGCATTGGTGATAGCCGCAGCGTCATATACACGCCTCAGCTTTTGAACAATTACCTTTAAAAAGTGAAAGTGTCATTGTGTAAGTCATGAAATTCTTGATAACAAGAACTTTAAACAAATACCCCGGTTTTTGATATGGTCTTCTTGGACCATATGACGACAGATTTTCTGAAGCGAAACTTCTATAAAAACGTTTTCCGCCTGTCCAGTAAATCGACCAGCGCCTGGTACAGCGCATCGGGTGCCAACGGCTTGTGCAGCAAGGGCACGCCAGTGTTCATGGCTTCGCGCAGGCGCTCTGGCGCGGTGTCGCCGGTGATGATGAGGGCGGGTAACGGTTGGCCCAGCAAGTCACGCAGCTCATGAATGGCCTCGGCACCTGTGCGCTGGCCGCGCAGGCGGTAGTCGCTGATGACAATATCGGGCGCAATGTCTTGTGCCAGTTCCAGTGCCCGTTCAATCGAGCTGGCTGTGTTAACCGCACAGCCCCAGTGCGACAGCAGTTGGGCCATACCGGCCAGCACCGCCTCGTCATCGTCAATCACCAGCAGGTGTATGCCCCGCAGTTGCCCGGAGGCCAGCAGGGCAGACAAGTTGGCATCCGTTGCCAGCCGCTGGGCAGGTGCGAGATTGGGTAGCGTCGCCAAGGGCACTGCCAGCCTGAAGACGCTGCCGCGCTGCGGCACTGATTGCAACTGCAGCGTGTGCCCCAGCGTATTGGCCAGCCCCTGCGCAATGGCCAGACCCAGCCCCAAGCCCTTGCGGCGGTCACGCTCTGGGTTGCCGACCTGATGGAATTCTTTGAACACATCGACTTGCTGGGCAGACGCTATGCCAATACCGGTGTCCCACACCTCCAGCACAGCTTGTTCGCCGCGCTTGCGGCAGGCCACCAACAGCCCACCCGCGTCGGTGTAGCGAATCGCGTTAGATACCAGGTTACGCAAAATCAACTCAACCAGTGCCGGGTCAGACTGCACCACAAAAGGCGTTTCCCGACTGCGGTAAGTCAGGCCTTTGGCATCGGCCTGCGCTTCAAACTCACGCTCTATTTTGTTTAGCAATTCTTGCAGGCTAAAAGCTTGTATTCGCGGGTTGACCACGCCCGCTTCAATGCGCGAAAAGTCGAGCAGCGTGTCCAGCATTTCAGCCGTTGCCGAGCTGGCCGTGCTGATATTGCTGACCAAAGAGCGTTGCTCTGCAGTCAGGTTGGTGTGCAGCAGCACATTTAAAAAAAGTCCCTGCGCATGAATGGGCTGGCGCAGGTCATGGCTGGCGGCGGCTAGAAATTTTGACTTGGCGGTGTTGGCTTCTTCAGCCTCATGGCGCGCCTGCTCAGCTTCAAGCCGCGCCTGATCGGCCTGATGCACGAGGTCAAGGTTTTCAAAGCGCAACTCAATCGCGGCGCGGGTGGCCATTGAGCTGTTACGTGTCTGGCCAATCAGCACCCCTAAATACAACAGCGCTATAACGCTGAATGCGCTGTAAGCTGCATCCCCCAGCAGCCAGAGCTTGACCACCGTCAACCCGACCAAGGGTACTGAAAATGCAATAAACAGGGGCAGTACCGGTGCCAGCAATGCTACTGAGCCGCTTAAGATGCCGGACAATACAAAAATAGCCATAATCTCGCCGGCTGCCGTGGTGTTGCCAAGTGCGCCAAACGCCAGTGCGCCCCAGGACGCACCACCCGCCGCGATGCAGACAGCCAGCCAGCGAGCCAAACGATGTGCATCTTGCTCTGCTAGCCCATGCGTCAGGTTATGGCGTGCATTGAAAATCCAATAAAGGTTTGTCAGCGATACCACCACAGCCCACCCCAGCAGCCCAGCGCGGTTGCTTGGGCTGATGAGCACCCAAATCAGTAGCGCAATAGCCGGGAACATCGGCAATACCGTTATCGTCGTACTGGCATAAATCAGCCTGAGTTGTTCAACCAGTACGCGGTCTTCGGCAAATTTAAACCAGCTTGGAGACCTCACGGTTACCCTACCAGCGCTTGCTGGCGTGCAGCAAGCACCGCCTCAGCACGCGTGGCCACTTTGAAATATTTTAAAATTTCCTGCATGTGGCGGCGCACCGTGTTGTCTGACAGCACCAGCTTGCGCGCAATCACCTTGTTGGTCAGCCCCGAGTGCAACAGCTCCAGCACCTCGCGTTGGCGCGGCGTCAGGTGTTTGCCGTTGTTGCAGGCAATTGGTTCTGCCAGCGGCAGCTCACCCCGCAACAGCTGGGCAATGGTATCCATAATTTTTTCAGGCGCTTCAGCCTTCGACATAAAAGCCGTGGCACCCCGCGCCAATGCCAGGCGGGTGGTTTCGGGTTCGTCATGCGACGAGAGCATCAATATCGGTACTGCGGGCCAGCGCCGTTTAATGTGCCCAATACCCTCCAGCCCACTGCTGCCGTTAAGCTTGATGTCCAGCAGCACCAGGTGCATGGGGTCAGACGCGGTGCTTAGCGCTTCATCGACTGATGCGGCCTGGCCAACGTCAGCGTCAGGCATCGCCCTGCCAAGCACCATGCTCAAGCCCGCCCGAAACATCGGGTGGTCATCAATCAAAAGGATGTGAAAAGCGGTCATAGGCAAATTAAACCACTTGCGAAGGGATTTTTATATGGTCTGTTTGGACCAATCGAAAGCATTTTCTGGTGCGCATGTAAAAATCAGGGTATGTTTTTGATTCAGGCGCTTGAAAGCCCACCCGTTCGCGCCTCTTACCTCAGTGGCGTTCGGGACGCCCTCTTGGTCATTCCGTCTTATCTGCCGTTTGGCTTGGTCTGCGGCGTGGCGTCAGTCAATGCGGGGCTGACGACGGGTGCTTCGCTGGCGCTGCCCGCGCTTGTGTATGGCGGGTCGTCACAAGCGGTGTTGTTGCAGTTCATACAAGGCAATGCATCTCTTTGGGTGGCAATTTTGTCGGGCTGCGTCATCAACTTGCGCATGGCGGTGTACAGCGCGGCCATGGCCCGCCGGGTGCGGCACCTGAAAAAGCCACAGCGCATGCTGGTGGCAGCATTTTTGGTGGACAACACCTTTGCCTTCATGCAGGCGCGCGAGCAAACGCACCCGCATGACCCGCACCTGATTGCCTATTACGCGGGCTTGACCACAGTGTTCTGGATCAGCTGGTTTTTGTTTTGCGCGATTGGCGTGTTTGCAGGCAACATCGTGCCCGTCAGTTGGCAGCTTGACTTTGCCATTCCGCTGTCGTTCATCGCGATTGCTGCCACGTCCATTCGCAACGTGCCGATGGGTGCGGCGGCATTGGTCGGTGGCGCAGCCAGTGTGTTGCTGTTTGCATTGCCACTTAAGTTGGGCCTGATTGCAGCTTGCCTGGCTGGTTTAGTCGCGGGCCTGTTGACTCAATCAGTGGCGCAAAAAATGGTGACTCAAAAGTCATGACAAGTCTCAGCACTTTTGAAAGTTGGTCAGTCGTGTTCGGCCTGGCCATCGGCACGTTTTTGATTCGCTACTCATTTATCGGCCTGTTTGCCGACCGTGACATGCCTGGCTGGCTGGATCGCGCCTTAAAACTCATGGTGCCGGCCATTTTTGCGGCGATTGTGTTCAGCGGCGTTGCCATTGTGAACGCCACTTCGGGTGGCGAAGTAGCGGGCTGGACTTACTGGCCGCGCTATGCCGCAGCAGTCATCGCCTTTGTTGCCGCCGTCATGTCGCGTGGCAACATGCTGGTCACCCTGGGTGTGGGCATGGCCGCTTTGCACGGTTTGCCCTGGCTGTTTGGCTGAACTGACCTGCCAGTTACCTTTGTGAAGATTCAAAGCGCTAAAGTGGCTGGCGTGCACCTGTGATGCGCGGCAAGGTTCGGATGCGACTGGCATTGGCCTGGACGATCATTTTGCGCAGGCAGTCTTCCAGCAACACCAGGACTTCGGCGAATGCCACATCGGCTCCGTCCAGTTCCACCAAGACGATCTGCAATTGAAGGTCTGAACCGGGCAGTCCCCATTCACTGGCGCGCAGGCCATTGGCAAGTATCTTCGTGGCGATTTTGTTGGCAGTATCGTTCTCAAGGCCTTCAACCATGACGCTGAACCGGTTGCCTGCAAGCCGCGTCGCAGTGTCATGTGAGCGCAGTGCATCTGCAATGGTGCGAGAGGCTGACAGGACAACGCGCTCCGGGGATTCCAGCTGGTGGTCTGCCACGACCTGGTCGATGTTTTCAATCCGGATCAACATCAATGCACAGGAATAGCCCAAGTGTCTTGAACGGATGATGGCGCCGTCTACCCGGTCAAAAAATACCCTGGGCATGGCCATGCCTGTCAGTGGGTCAACCCGCTCGCGGGCCTCGACCCGCAAGGTGTTTTCCGAACTCATGCGGCTCTTCCACACCATGCCGATGTAGGTTGTGCTGGCAAATCCCGCCAGCGCTGCTAGGCTGCCGACCTGCGGCGAGAACAGAAGATAGGCTTGAACCTGTGGCAACCCCATCAGCCTGACTGTCAGGGCTCAATGCCTGCGCAGCAACAGCCGCCGCCAGTGTTGCGGCATGCCATCCGAGCATGCGTTCGTTGTAGGCATATCCGATCAAAACACTGAGCACCATCACCATCACGCAGATGCCCCCGAAAGCCCCGCTCAGGTAAATGGAAAGGACGGACAGTGGATAGGTATCAGGCATGCAGTAGTCGGGGTTCGCAGAAACCGGGCAAACAGTTTCCAATTTTCACCTTTGTCATCTGACTGACAAGCGGACAAAGAGTGCTGGACGCCTATGGTTGTATGCGCGGCACAGCTATCATGGCGTGATGATATACACAAGCTTCGGACGCGAGCTGCTGGCGCGCAGCAACCGCAGTGCGCAGCACTGGTTGTTGCAATGGTGGAAGCTCGCGCATCTGGCGGCTGTTTTATTGCTGCTGGCGTTGTCTCCCTCCAGCTACAAGCGCGCTGACCGGCTGGTGTTGGCGCGCCATCTGTATGCGAACACGGCACCCATTTTGTTGGGTTTCACACTTCTGTGTGCGCTGATCAGCATGGTATTGACGCGCATTGTGACGGCAACAGCGCTGAGCTACGGCTTGTCGCAGTATGCGCTGCAAGTCGTCATCAGGGTGCTGGTGCTTGAATTGATACCACTGACTGCCGCATTGTTTGTTGCCCTGCGCTGCACCATTCCTGACGGGGCGGAGCTGGCCGAGCTACAGGCGCGCGGCGACCTGAACAAATTGCGCCAGCAAGGCATCAACCCGATACACCGTG
>ENA-OFDP01000426-OFDP01000426.1-metagenomes-genome-assembly--contig:-NODE-426-length-19264-cov-9.993961_pt1 | contig 19264 bp, 22 predicted proteins | sample MGYA00153389_OFDP01 | MGnify analysis MGYA00153389 | reverse complement strand
AGTCCTGCACCTATCAGTATTTATCAAGCACAAGAAATTACTTTTTCATTTAACCTTATAAAAAAAACCTGAAGTATGAACTTCAGGTTAATCCAGTTATTTTGCTTTCGCTTTAGAGTATGATTTACTTGTTGACTTTGCACCAACAGGCAGCCATGTTTTCGGCTTTACTATCTGCAATATCTTATAAACATTTTCAATGTCAGACATGGCAGTATGTTCGACTTCATCAGCTACCTTATAATGTCTCACTAAATTCTGCAGAGCATAGCTTCCAAGGGTTTTATCAGCCATTTTTATAGCTCTCATAGAGCAGTAAGCCGGGTAATCTTCTGCAATCCATTCATAATGCACAAGAAATTTTCGGTCAAAGGGACAGTTATGTGCCACAATGGGATAAGGGTACTTATTTAAGAACTCTTTAAACCTATTTATGTGTTCTTCATCTCGGCTAATGTTATCAAACCCAAATCCATAGTTTTTGGCACCTTTGTATCCAGGTATTTCTTTGCCAAAATAAAGCTGGTCCACAATTTCAAAGTTTTCTACCACCAAGCAAGCTACTTCATATATCCCTGAATGAACTGAGAAATCTTGCGTTTCTAAGTCAATTAAAATCATCTTATCCAATATAAATACTCCAATCTGTTATGTTTATTAGTACTTCATCTTATGAAACTACCATAAGTCCTCTAGCTTTATTAAATAAAATGTTGAGAATTCAATGGTAAACAGGCGGGACCACACACGGGTCGTCCCCTACCGTAGGGGCTGACCCATGTGTCAGCCCATTAATTCGCCTAGTTCTGCAACTATACGCTTACTATATTGTATAGAATAAATCTAGCTAATTCAACTTTTTTTAATTGCTATGTAAAATAGAAAAGTATATACAACCATTGATTATTGGTGCTCTACGATTGAGTCAAAAAGCTGCTCATTATTAAGTTTATTAACCCTTAGTCTTTATTAAACTTTCAATCAATCTTTGTGCTACTATCTTTTCTTGGTTAGTCAGTTTTTCTTTATTAATTATGGCATTTATATCTTCAATTTCTTCATCAACATTTCCATAACTTAATCCGTAAGCTAAAAGTGAACAAATTCTATCAGCTTCATTCGCAGGTAGCATACTTACGCATTTTATAAACTTATGCTTATCCTTTAGAAATATAAGTTTTATAGTATAACAGTAGCTTTCTGTATAAGCGCCATCCAAACCCTTTGTTGCTCTGAGTAAATTGCTAAGATTTTCTTCACTGGGATTATCTACCTTATCAATCCAAGATAGCAATTCCATAGTCGCCAGATCATCAATTTTGTTTAATTTCATCCAATTAACATTCTTAATCAAGTCAAAAACTTCATCTTTAATTTTGTCGTCTATTACTTTTACTTTTATCAGTCTATATAAGTATTTCTCTATAGTTTCTGCTGGAAGACTTAATGACGGATAGATAATCGAAGCTTCTTTTACCCATATGCTATTTCCACCCGGGCAACCTAATCTTACATACCCCTCTCTTTTTTCTTCAATTCTCCCACGTATAGTATTATCAGCTTTATATGGAGCAGTTGACTTAATATTAGAAAACTCAAAAACCTCATATACAGCATCACCTTTTTTAACACGTACATCGCCCTGAACACTAGTTATTTTGTCCTCAGTATACAAAACAGTATCAGACTCCTTTATCCAACCTTTCATATTGCTTGGCGAGTCATAAACAGGAATCTCCACATAAAACCAAATAATATTTGCAACATTAGCAGTATCTAATATATCCACTACTGTATTCTGATAAATCGGATTTAGTTTTATGGAATTAATGACTGGAAGCCCCCATAAATCACATTGCTTCTCAACAAATCTTTTAGTTGTTGAATTCTCGATATAATTAATTGTTAAGGGGTCAAAGTCTTTACTTTGTAGTTCAGCTATCTGATTATTTTTATCATCCAAATCCTTCTCAAGCTTTGCCACTATATTTTCGAGTTGAACATTCTCATTTTTAATTGTTTGGGCTGTATTTGAGCATCCACTGATTACCGTAACTAATAAAATTAGAAAAATAGCAATTGTTTTTTTCATTTCTATTATCCTTTCGATTAGTCTCGGTTTTGTTCCATTTTACCGCAACTATTTATAAATAATTATACCATTCGAATACTGTAACTACCTCTTTTTTACAAATTATATTTCATTGTTATAATTAAAGTCAAAGTTTTACATTTGATTTTACACATCTTTTTACAATCGATATTTGAGGCACTATAAATTTATAGAGCCTCAAATATAAAAAAACCAAAGCTTTCACTTTGGTTTCAAATAATCATATATGGTGCGAGTGACGGGACTTGAACCCGTACGTTATACAACACACGCCCCTCAAACGTGCCTGTCTGCCAATTCCAGCACACTCGCATTTGCTACAGAATAATTATATAACTGCAGCATATTTGTGTCAACATAAAATTGTTGGTACTATCTTCTATCCTTTGCTATAAACCAATTTTGCAAGTTTCTGTATGGATTTATAGTATCAGGGGTTATTTCACCTTTTACCTTATCCCTTACCACAATTGCTGATTCCCTGAAGAAAAGGCTTATACATGGAACTTCATCTCGGAAGGTTTCCTGTATGCTTGCAAACATCTCTTTACGCAGGTTATCATCCGTACTGGTGTAAGCTTGATATAAGTAATTATCCATATTTAAGTTTGAATATGACATAAAGTTCTTACCGCCGATTATTTGTGAGCTGTGAAAAGCAAAGGACAAATCCTGGCTTGGAGATAAATTGTAGCCCGTTAATACAGCATCAAACTTTTTGGTGTCTATAGCAGTTTTCATTTCTTCAAAGCTTAAAACCTTTATTTCAACGGCAAAACCAATTTCTTCAAGGTTCTTTTTAATTTCCTGTGCAGCCTTTTGCCTAAATTCATTTTCGCTGTTTGTGATTAATGTAAAACTTAAGGTTTGGGTTATATCGTCAAATTTCCTTTCCAGAACCTTGTCATTATTGCTATCGGTAAAGCCTGCCCCAGATAGCAGGTTCTGTGCGTCTACCTTCCTAGAGGATCCGCTTACTTCTTTGCCATCATATAGCCACGAATTTGGATTTACAGGTACATCTGTAAGCACAGCATTCCCTAATAGATACTTATCGATAATACCTTTTCTATTTATAGCCGCCATTGCAGCCTTCCTAACCGCTTTGTCTTGGAAAATAGAATTGTTAAAATTAAAGCCAACAAAATCATAATACAGCGAAGCGTACTTATAGGTATTAACATCCTTCATTTCACTATATTTTTCCCAATCATAGGATTGAGTATGAAGCACATCCAATTCCTTTGCCTGAAAGGCTTTAGAGAAGGCGTCTATATCATTGATAAATAGAACGCTAATCTTCTCAATATTAGGATTGGTGCCCTTATCTTTAACACTTCCAAGTCTTATCCACTTTTCATTGGGAACCAGATCCAGCTGTTTCAGCTTAGTATAGCTGGAGATTTTATATGCTCCCGATGCTACAGGTATTGCCTGCTCATTATTTCTAAATAAATGTTCAGGGACAATTGGCACTGTTAGAACATCAAATGCTTCAGCAAAAGCCTGGTCAAATGTAATCTTTATAGTCTTTTCGTCTGTAGCCTGATAGCTGTAAACGTGTAACAGCTTTTCCTTAAAGGCAGAGTTCGGCGCATTTTTAATTGTGTCTAAGGAAAAAACCACGTCAGCGCTAGTAATATTTTGCCCATCGCTCCAGTACATATCGTTTTTTAACGTTACCAGTGCCTGCGCAGTACCCTCAACAAATCGCCAGCTCTCGGCCATCACCGGAACAAGCTTAAAGCTGCTGTCATACTCTGCCAAGGGCTCGAAAAGCAGATTGGATACATCCAAAAATGACATGCTGTTTACTCTCAAGGGATTTAGCTCCCTAGGCTCTACTGAGGCTATTATTAAGCCTCCCCCTGCAGATGGCTTTTCATTTTCAACCTTTACTTCTGGTTGAGTTATATTTTCTATTTTACTGCAAGAAATCAGTAAAACTGAGCACATCAATAGTACTAGAACATATATACTGTATCTTTTGTTCATTTTCATTTGTCTCATCCTTTTATCATATGATTTATAATAGATGCTTTGCATTAAGGTTCTACTTTTACCCACATTGTGCACAACATATCCTGACTAATCCCACTTATAGAGTCTTTCGTACATTTTATAATTATTATCTACTCTAATTACAAAGTTTTTTGTTTCTTTGAAAGGTATTTGCTCCAGATTCGTTCCATCTCTGCTTATCCTTTCATTTTCCAACCATTTATCCACGTTTCCTCTGCCGCCATTATAAGCTGCAAAGGCTAGGGTCATATTATTATCATAGATGCCGGATAAGTATCTTATATACCAACATCCAAATCTAATATTTACCTCTGGATCAAACAGCATATCATCATTATAGCTTTTAAGCTCTAACTTTTCTGCAATCCATTTTCCTGTAGAAGGAGTTATTTGCATAAGTCCCTTGGCATTTTTCCCAGATACAGCGAAAACGTTGAAATTACTCTCTGTTTTTATTACAGCTGCCACCAAAGGTGATGGGAGCTTATATTCCTCTGAATATTTCATAATTGTTTCTTTGAAGTAAAGAGGATATACCATTTTAAATACAACAGGAACCTGAAGTATAGCATAATAAGCTATACAAACCACTATTAAAGCAGTTATAAGACTGAATCTTTTTTTCCTCTTCAATTACTATTCTCCCCTGACTGCAAACTAAACCACAATTCTTTTACATTATTTTTTACGATCTCTACAGGATATGTTGTATCTATTACTGCATCTGCATATTTTAGCCTTTCTTCATTGGACATCTGGGCATTTATCCTATTCCACGCGTCCTCGTTGGAAAGATTATCTCTCTCCATTACGCGCTTAAGCTGAGTCTCAGTATTTGCCAGAACAAGCCAAACACAGTCAACATGCTTATTTAGACCCATTTCAATTAAAATAGCAGCATCTACAACTACGACTTCTTTTTGTTGTTTCCTTAAAGTCTCAATGGTGGCATTTACGTTTTCAATAATTGCAGGATGAGTAATTTCATTAAGCAGCTTAAGCTTCACCTCATCAGAAAAAACCATGTTGCCTAGCTTCTTTCTGTTTATTTCTCCATCTGCAAGTAATATCTCTTTTCCGAAACATTCAATTATTCTATTATATGCAATGCTTCCTTGGCTTACAACATCTCTACTAACTATATCAGCATCTATTACTGCTGCCCCAAGCTCTCTAAGCATATCTGATATTGTACTTTTGCCACTGGCGATTCCCCCAGTAAGTCCTATAACCATCATAATATCACCCCAACGCCCCTATAATCACTTACTACTTTGCATCGAACCAGTTGTTCCCCGTACTGACATCAGCCGTTAGAGGTACTTTTAAATTCATTGCCGCTTCCATATTCTTCTTAACTATTTCCTTAACTTCCTCTACCTCCGACTTGTGAGTTTCCACCAACAATTCATCGTGAACCTGAAGTATAAGCTTTGATTTAAGCTTTCTTTCCTTTAGCTCATTATGCACTTTTATCATAGCTATTTTAATGATATCGGCAGCGCTTCCTTGTATTGGTGTATTCATTGCAATTCGCTCTCCCATACCACGTTGTATTGCATTTCTTGAGAGAATTTCCGGAACATATCTTCTTCTATTTAGCAGTGTAGTTGTGTACCCATGCTCTTTAGCTTGAGCAACGATATCATCCATATACTGTTTTACCTTTGGATATCTGCTAAAGTAGCTTTCTATATAAATCTTGGCTTCTTTTTTAGGTATTTTCAGATCCCTAGAAAGACCATAATCGCTTATACCATATACAATACCAAAGTTAACAGCTTTTGCTCTGCTTCTTAGAAGTGATGTAACCTCATCTATCGGCACATTAAACACTTCACTGGCAGTCCTGGTATGGATATCCTCATTCTTGACAAAGGCATCAATAAATTTTTCATCCCCGGATATGTGAGCTAATACTCTAAGCTCAATCTGTGAGTAGTCAGCATCTACCAACACATATTCATCACTGCTTGGTACAAAGGCTTTACGAATCTTTCTGCCGTTCTCCGTCTTGATTGGTATATTCTGCAGATTTGGGTCAGTGCTGCTTAAACGGCCTGTTGCAGTAGCTGCTTGATTGAGCTTACTGTGCACTTTCCCTGTGTTAGGATTTATCACATTAATCATACCATCAATATAAGTTGATCTTATCTTTAGAAGCTGTCTATATTCAAGGAGCTTTTCAATCATAGGGTGTTTATCGAGAAGTCCCTCTAATACCTCTACATCAGTGGAGTAACCTGTCTTTGTCTTCTTGGCAGCTGGTAGTCCCAGCTTCTCAAAAAGTATTACACCCAGCTGTTTTGTGGAATTTATATTAAAGCTTTCTCCCGCGTAATCGTATATGCTCTCGGTTAGACTATCAATTTGCAATGAAAACTCTTGTCCAAGTTTCTCCAGCATAGTCTTATCCACCTTAAAGCCTGTATATTCCATATCTGCTAAAACAGAGAGCAAAGGCAGCTCTACATCATTATAAAGCTCATTCATGCCAGCGTCTTTTATCATTTGCTGCATGGGTTCTATAAGCTTACCTATTGCTGCTGCAGTATTTGAATATTTCGCCTGAGTAGTACCATCTTTGGATTTGTAGTCTTCGAATTCCTCTCCTAAGATATCTCTGCTTATATCTCCTAAGGTAGCTGAGCTCTTGGATGGATCCAATACATAAGCAGCCAGCATCGTATCAAAGGTAATATGATTGGTTTCTATGCCTATGGACTTTAGCAGCAATACATCCTGCTTTATGTCGTGGCCAGCTTTAGAAATTTGACAATCCTCCATAAGCTGCTTTACATCAGCTTTGTTGTCATCATTTATATTAAAGCTATATATGCTATTATCGACATTTACAAACGCTTTGATATGATCACTGTCTTGATAAAGCTTGAAGGCTATACTTCCTTTTGTTTGAGCTCTAGCTAACAACTCTTTCAGGTCATTAATCTCAGCAACTTGAACATCTACTGATTGTTTCACCTCCACCTGATCAAAGCTCTTATCCATAGAAGCCTCAAGCTTACTTAATAAGCCTTTGAATCCCAGCTCTTTAAAATGATTGTACAGCGTAGTGTTGTCAGGTTCATTCACCTGAAAATCCTCTAGCTTTATATCTATAGGTACATCCCTGATTATTGTCGCTAGCCTTTTGGAAAGCAAGGCTTGGTCTTTATAAGTCTCTAAGTTTTCCCTGACTTTGTTTTTCTTTACTTGGCTGTTGTTTTCAAGAGTGTTTTCTAAGGTTTCAAATTGCTTGATCAGCTCTAACGCTGTTTTTTCTCCGATGCCTGGTACTCCAGGGATGTTATCTGAAGCGTCTCCCATGAGACCTTTCATGTCTATTACCTGCTCAGGGGTTATTTGATAAACCTCCATAAGCTTTTCTCTGTCAAATTCAATCATTTCACTTATGCCTTTTTTGGTTATAAAAACATGCACATGATCATTTATAAGCTGAAAGGCATCTCTATCCCCAGTTATGATGTATGCGTCAACTTCTTTTTGTGTGCATAGCTCAGAAACTGTACCAATAATATCATCTGCTTCATAGCCGTCAATTTCTATTTGCTTTATATTCATAGCAGCAATTACTTCTTTGAGAACAGGTATCTGCTCCACCATTTCCTCTGCCATCTTTAGACGTCCAGCCTTGTATTCCGGGTATTCCTCATGTCTAAAGGTAGCAGCCTTCCTATCATAAGCTATGCCAATATAATCGGGCTTAAACTCTTCCTGAAGCTTATACAGCATATTAATAAAGCCATATATTACATTTGTATGTAAACCTTTGGAGTTCGTCAGGTTTGGCAGGGCATAGAAAGCTCTGTGCATAAGACTGTTGCCATCTATAATAACTAATTTGCTTTTATTCATATGTAAATTCCTCCGTAGTACTTTGTCATATATTAATTGTAACTAATATGTCTTGGTTTTTCTATAGGAAAATGAACTTATCATTCATTAGAATGGCTAAAAAATAGAAAAATATCGCATGAGTATTGAAGAAATAACAAAAGTCGTAATCCTTTTAGAAATTACGACCTATGTTTTCTGGATGTTTATTAAGTTTTTGGGAAACTACTTTTTCTTTTTCCTTATCCAAAGTACTGCTAGTAATGAACCTACACCTAAAATCAATATATAAGGTATAGCTGATACTAAGAATACAAAGGCTCTTTCAATTCCATATCTGATAGAATTTATAGCACTTATAAATCCGTCCTTCGCATTCTGCCATACTCCGGGTACATCAACTTTCTTAAGCTCTGCTTCCTTCACTTCTGTCATATTAATATATATTGTTGAGTAGTCTACAAGCTGATCCCAATTCTTAAGGTTTCCTGTCATTATATCTATATCAGTTCTTACTCTGTTCAGTTCAACTTCGACCTTTAGGGTATCCTCCACATTTGTAGCTTTTGTCATGATTTCCTGCAAGTGCTTTTCCTGAACCTTTAAATTTGTTACTCTAGCTTCTATATCTCTGTATTGACTGGTAATATCAGTGCTGCTGCTATTTTGATTAACCAACTCACCCATTCCTATTATGGTTTGGAAAGAGCCTGCAAACTTTTCAGCAGGAACCTTAATTGTCATGTTGGCAATCATCGTTGTTGTCTCCCGAGCAATTTTAGCATCTTGAGCAGCATCCATAATAATTGGCTGCACGATGTTATCAACATAGGAGCTTTCTACGTAACCGCCGTTTTGCTCTGCTAACGTTGTTATCTCTTGCATCTTGTTCTTAATATCAACAGCCTTAAGGGATACATTACCGTTCTTTATAATCTTTCGAGTTTGTTCAGCTGCCATGCTCGTTGTAGTAGTTTTAAGCTGATTGCTTGAATCAGCAGCTGGTGCACCTACACTCTCGTTGAACTGTACGCCAAAGTCGGCCTTACCTTTCATCATTGCTTCTGGCTCTGTCGCAGGTGTTGGGGATGCCTCTGGCGCATTTGCTATACCATCCTGTGCTGTCCCTCTGCTGCTGTCACTATAAGGCGCCGCTAATGACTGCTCTTCTTTAAAACCCTTATTGCCTACAAGAGAGTTGATGGAAATTGCTAGTATAAGTACAGCTGCAACAGCACCTACTGCAGGCTTCCAATTTGTTCTTCTCATAAATTGTGTAAACTTGCTTGGTTTATTCATTTGAGCCTCTACCAGCTTATTACGAAGCTCCTCCATGAAATCTTGTGGCAATTCTACCTCATCAATTTCACTGCATTCAAGCACTAGATCCTTAAGGATTTCATATTCTTCTTTGCATTGAGGGCATTGAGCAATATGCTTTTCAACTTTAGCCTTGTCAACTTCATTTATTTCATTGTCGAGATATATAGACATAAGCTCTCTTACATTTTCACACTTCATGCTAATCCCTCCTTTCAGCTATATAGACGTTACTAGGGTTTGAAAGTTCCAATACAGTTCTCAGCTTATCTTTCAAAATATTTCTTCCTCTGTTAATTCTTGATTTTACTGTTCCTATTGAGCAGCAAAGTATATTTGCAATTTCTTCATAACTAAAGCCTTGAATATCTCTAAGTACGATTGCCGTTTTGTATTCTTCATTAAGCTCATTAATTGCCCTAAGGATAGCCCGCTTCTTCTCTGCCCGTATGTAGGCTTCCTCTGGCGAATCATCCTCCGATGCCACCTCAAAATGCATCTCACCGTCTTGAGTTTCAAAGGTGCTGTCCATTGAAACAGCATCGTTTCTCTTCTTCTTTCTTATTTCATCTAAACAAACATTTGTTATGATCCTATACATCCAAGTAGAGAAAGACGACTGTTCTTTAAAGCCTTCTATAGATTTATAAATTCTTATAAAAGCCTCCTGACACATATCCTTTGCATCTTCCTGATTTCCCATAATTCGTAGTGCAATATTGTATGCCTTTTTTTGATAGTCAAATATCAGCTGTTCAAAGGCTTCGATGTCGCCGCTCTTACTTTTTTTAATAAGAAGCTTTTCTATATCATTCATTCCGCTACCTCCTCTGTCATTCTCTCCACATGCGTTGCGTCAGTAATCTTAAATTCAATTAAGAAAATGCAAAACACTCTCTTCCATACATATGCTGTGAAAAATACATGTTCTATGGGATTATTTTACTATACTTATCAAAAAATACACAGTGTAATCTCTTAGCTTTTGACGAAATTTATTTCATAAAGTTCCAAAGAAAAATAGAAGCTATGTTTATAACATATAGCTTCTATTAACAACGCTTCTATACTTCACTGTGTAGAGGCTTAAATACCTCTATTGTCGTCAGGAAATCATCTTTTTGATGTTCATATATATCCATTATTTCATATACATCATAATAGCTTTTATCTTTATAGCTATATAAGTTTAGATTTTGATTTTTTATGTTTGGAATATTAGCTGCCGCCTCGCTGCTTATGTAATATCTTCCATTATAAAATTTAGTATCTATATAGGTTTCTCCTACCTTCACTCTCATGGGCACCTCTATTTCCATAACCTTGCTTAGAGAGTTTGCTTTAAGGATCCAATTCTGCTGCTTGCATAAATCCTTTAAATCAATAATTTCTTTGCTATTATAAGCAGTATAATTTCCTAGCATGCCCACAAGGCTAGACTTTATAAGATTTTCTTTATCATAGCCGCCGGTGTAGCTGCTCAAATACCTACCGTTTATTTTGATAATGTTATTACTCAAGTAGACATTATTATTAACATTGTCTAGTTTTAACTGTCCTCCTGTTTTTGAGGCGAGCCCAGTCAAATCCACATAAATCTTACTATCCTTTTCTAGTACGGGAATCGAAAGATTGGTTACCAGATTGCTGTCAATCCCAAGGGATTCCATGGCAACTAATTGATTTATATATACATTTCCATTTTCTACAAAAGCATCCTTGGTTACAAATTGATTATTTAGCATTACTGCTGTGCTGTCGCATACAACTACAGGATTTGAGACACCTTTTACAGATATTTTAATAGCTCTTGAAGCTTGCTCCGCAGTAATGTTTTTATTGCTGTCTGTCAGCTTTTTTATTAAGCTTTCTGCATCCTTTTTCTTATATGCATCTGGATAAACGATTAAAACTGGCGTATCTGTATACTTATCCTGCTTCACTTCAATATCTTCATAGATTATTTGAACGGGCGTCTTAATACCGACCAGAGAATATAATTCCGCTACATCATTGTTATACATTCTAATGCAGCCACCAGAAGCAAATGTGCTGATTGATACAGGCACATTGTTTCCATGAATGCCGTATGTGCCTCCAGGAGCGCTTATACCCATCCATCTTATACCCAAAGGGTTTTTGGGACCTGGAGCTACACCATTCCCTTTATTGTGCCAATATGGATTTATAGTCTTGTTTCTTATTTCAAAATTACCTAAAGGTGTTTTGGTTGAAGGCTTGCCTACTGCGACTGGATACTCCTTTAGTAGGCTTCCATCACTGAATAGCCGTAGAGTCCGTGATGCAGCATTTATCTGAATACTGTATATTGGTGTCTCTTCTTTTGCATAAACATTAATAATACAGAGAAAAATGACAAGGAATATGGTTATTAACTTTTTCAATAAAATCCCTCCAAGCACTGATGTACATTTATTTGTATTATGCAAACAAGGATTTTATTCATATAAAACTTTTTTTGTTATTTACTTGCGAAAAAGATTTATCAAATACAAAATCAGCAAAGGCATCTGATCTTATATTATCAAACATGAATTTTTCGCAACATATAAATAAAGGGAAATTTTTGTATTGCTTTTTAAAACTAAATATTATATAATAAATAACGTAGTTGCCGGTGTGATGGAATGGCAGACGTAGTGGACTCAAAATCCACCGGTAGTAATACCGTGCCGGTTCGAGTCCGGCCACCGGCACCAACATCGTAAATAATGCTAGAACTTTATTGTTCTAGCTTTTTTTATTTTTATGCAAATAAAAAATAAGCTGCAATCTTGAATTGCAGCTTATTTCTATTTCTGTTTGTTATTTTTTTGGATTTTTATTTTTGATATTCTCTTATCATCTACTTCTTCAATTCTAAATGAAACATCTTCATATTCTACTTCTTCTCCAACCTCAGGCATTTTGCCTGAGAGACTGAGTATCATACCACTAATTGTATCAAATTCTTCCTCAGGTAAGTCTAAATGCATAATATCATTGATTTCACTTATAGCTAACAATCCGTCAACTAAATATGTATCTTCATCTAACTGCTCATACTCAAGAACTACGTCGTCATACTCATCAAAAATATTACCTACTATTTCTTCCAACAAATCTTCTATGGTTATTAATCCGGCTGTTCCGCCATATTCATCTATTACTATGGCTATATGCGTCTTTGACTTCTGCATTTCTTTAAACAACTCATCTATCTTTTTATATTCAGGGACAAAGTATGCCGGACGTATTAAATCCTTTAGAGATATCTCCCACTCCACACTTTTTCTAATTAAAGCAAAAAGATCCTTTACATACAATAGTCCAATAACATTATCTATGGAATTTTCATATACAGGTATTCTCGAGAAATTTTCTTCTATTACAATCTCCAATATTTCATCTACAGTTGCATCAATATTCACAGCTATAATATGAGTTCTTGGCGTCATTACTTCCTTTGCATCTGTATTATCAAACTCAAAAATACTATTTATCATGTTGGTTTCAGTTTCTTGGAAAATTCCTTTTTCCTCCCCAACATTTATCATCATTCGTATCTCTTCCTCAGTGATCTGAGAATTGTCGAAGTCATTGGAACCTCCCAACAACTTTGCTATCAGATTTGTCATAAAAGCCAACATTCTTACAGCAGGTGAAACAATTTTAAATAGTACTCTTATGGGCTTTGCAACTGCTAAAGCTATCTTTTCTGATTTTTCTAAAGCCAATCTTTTAGGTACTAATTCACCTAATACTATAGTAAGGAAACCTATAACTGCAGTGACAGTAATAGTAGCTATAACTCCTGCAGATGGAGAAATTATCGGTATATTTAAACTTTTAAGATATACAGCAAAACTGCTGGACAAGCTTTGAGCACCTATAGCACTGGCTAGAAAGCCGGCAAAGGTTATTCCAATTTGTATCGTAGATAAAAGCTTGCTAGGCTCTTCTAAAAACTTACTTACAAGCATCGCTGACTTGCTACCATCATCTATTAAAGGCTTTAATCTAGCCTGCCTTACAGAAACGATTGCCATCTCCGAGGCAGCAAAGAATGCATTTGCTCCAATCAATATTAATATCAGTAAAATCTGCGTCCATAGGTCGCCACTGTCCATTAAATAATTCCCCCTAGTAAATATAATAATATCATTATACTATTTATTGTTGTTTGAATTCAAATAAATAATCTTAAAATTTGTCGAAATTGTAAAAACATTCATATCCATCCTATTATATCAAGCTTTAAGTCTATAACTCCAGCAAAATCTGTACCTTATTATCATTTCATTTTTTCATTTTTTTATAAATAAAGAAGAGCAAGGGTTATCGGCGTTATCTCCCGAACACCCCTTGCTCTAAGCCTGAAAGAAAAATTACAAGCAGTACAATCTTTAAATTCCTGTCACAGCGATTTTCTAAAATTAAAAATATTAGTAGTAAGAGAATCATTAAATCCTCAAGCCTTAAGCGCCCTAAAAACTTAAATGCAATATGCGGAGAGCCCATTTAGTTCCCCACCTTGTTGGTAAAATTCTCAAAAAAGGTAATCACACTCAAGATTCTTACACAGTCATCAATGCTTTTTTGTCTCTTTTCTGAAACAAAGGGCTTCATTGAATTTAAAAAGGCTACCCTATTATCACTTTTGTTTCCTTCAAATACCTTTCCCATAATGCTATTTAAAAAAACTTTATCATCAAATACTGGGGGAGTAAATTCTTGGGAGTTATTTATTCCTTCATCAGTATCACTATCTGCTATTTCATTTTTTTTTTGCGAGCCCAAGCTTCCCATAAGCATACCCATCAATTGATTTTTAAGTCCATCCATATCGTTGTCTTTTAACATCTTAACTAGCTTCTCACTGTCCCCGCCCTTACTTTTACCTAGATGATCAATCAATTCTTCTCTTAAGCCCTCAATATCACCCTTATTGATTTTTTCTTTTACAGAGGGTTTAATAGTATTATCTTTATTAATCTCATTCATTAGCATTTTTTGCATGTCGTTTTGCGTTACGTTATCAACATTAAGCCCCGGCATTTGCTCTTCTATTTTTTTCTTAAGCTTGCTCACATCATCACTTTTACCATAAGGCATTGAATATCCGCTCCTTCTAAATGAATTATGTTTACCTAATATACAAGTCTTCTACGTTCTTTGTCTTTTCTTTTATATATATATCCGACTTCTTTCTCTTCTTCAATTTTCTCAGCTATTGCTTTTTTATTTTTCTGAGGAAAGAGGAAAAATACTAAAGCCAATATTCCCAGTACCCATAAAGTATTTTCATCAAACTTAAAATCCACTTTAATAACCCCCTTCTACCATTTACTCCCTTAATCCCATCATATTCCCTTGAACAAGTTTGGTTACAGCTTTTACACCTTTTTAAAAAAATAAGCGGTACAGCAGCTTTACCCGCTTGTACCGCTTAACTCTTATACGCCTATGCCGCCAAATCCGAATGTTCTACCAAAACCACCAAAAGCTATTATAGCCAATATGATTATGAAGAAGAATTTTTGTTCTATTACGCCGCTGCATGCCAACAATATGAAAAGTAGCAGTAGTAGTAGGAAGCCATTGTTGCCAAATCCACCTAATATTTCACCCATAATTGCACCTCCTATTTTTAGATATAATTTTCCTATATCAATATTTATATTTCAGCCCTTTCGGGTTTTATCTTTTGTTCTTCTTTATCTTATACTCCTATGCCGCCAAATCCAAATGTTCTACCAAAACCACCAAAAGCTATGATAGCTAATATGATTATGAAGAAGAAGTTGTTTTCTCTACCAAATCCGCAAGCTAACAATATGAAAAGCAACAGAAGTAGTAAGAAACCTTTGTCACATCCAACGATTGTACCTAATACACCGCCTTCATTACATCCCATAATTACACCTCCCTTTATTTTCTTATATGCATGTTATTTCTAACATCCACTTCCTAAAAGATTACCTAAACCGCCAAAACAGCTGCCTAAGCCTTTTCCACCACCTAGAGAAGGTAACACAAATACTAACAGCAGCAGTATCCATATTATATTACTTCCACCAAACAGGCCTCCGGTTCCGCCTCCGAATAGACCACCTATTCCACAACCAGAACCAAAGCTAGGCAATACAAACACCAATATTAAAAGAATCCATATCCAGCTATTACCACCAAACAAGCCACCAATGCCTTGAGACATCTGAACACCTCCCTTCAAAACCGTCTTCTTTTGTACACCAAAGATTTATCTTTGGTACGTCAATATATTAAACTCCGAATCCGAAAGTTCTTCCGAAACCGCCGAAAGCAATTATTGCAAGTATTATGATAAAGAAGAAAGTTTGCTCTCTGCCGCTGCTGCAAGCTAAGAGTATGAATAGTAATAAAAGAAGCAGGAAACCATTTCCACATCCTGTAATAGCACCTAATACACCTCTATCACATACATCTGCTACTGGAGAAACTGCACCACATCCCATAATTATGCCTCCTTAATTTTATTTGATATTTTGATTAATTCAGCCCTATAGGGCTTTATCTTTTGTACTTCTTTTATTTAACTACTGCGTTTTAAACTATATTCCGAATCCGAATGTTCTTCCAAAACCACCAAAAGCTATGATAGCTAATATGATTATGAAGAAGAAGTTGTTTTCTCTGCCAAATCCGCAAGCAAGCAGAATGAAAAGCAGAAGAAGTAATAAGAAACCTTTGTCGCATCCTGCAAACGCACCTAAAACACCATTGTTACATACATTTTCAGTAGCACCTAATACACTATTACATCCCATTTTCATACATCCTTTCTTAATATAAATTTTTGTTGGTTGACTAGAATCTTTGTTGAGTATACTTTTGTTTTACTAGAACCCGAATACTCTGCCTACACCACCCAATGCAATTATCGCTAGTATAATGATAAAGAAGAAGTTGTTATCTCTGCCTGATGTTACATTTGATGCAAGGAGTATAAAAAGTAACAAAAGCAACAGAAAATCTTTATCACAGAATTTGCCTAGAATTCCTTCTGCCATAGATGCACCTCCTCTCCAACTTTTATCAAGTCCTTTGGTATCTAACAATCTTATCCTTAAGAGTTAAAGAAGGGTTGTTTGCTTTTCCCACTTCCATACTATGTACAACTCCTTTTTTGGTTACAAGAATATTAAAACAAAATTTTATATATGCTATAATTAAATTTGTTGTGAAAAAGATAATTGGTTAAATATAATTTGAAAGGGGTATCATAATGTCGAAGCTAATGTGGAAGCCTGGAACAATGCTTTATCCGACACCTTCTGTAATGGTTTCCTGCAGAAATGCGGAGGGTGAAAATAATATTATTACAATCGCATGGACTGGTATAATTTGCACTGATCCAGCTATGTTATATATCTCAATTAGACCAGAAAGACATTCCTATGAAATGATAAAGGAGACCAGTGAGTTTGTCGTAAATATTCCAAACAGCAAGCTGACCTTTGCAGTTGATTTTTGTGGCGTTAAGTCGGGTAGAAGTGTCAATAAGTTTGAGCATTTGAAGCTCACTGCTGCAAAGTCAAATTTGGTGACCTCCCCCTACATCGATGAATGTCCGGTAAATCTAGAATGCAGAGTAAAAGATATTATTAAACTAGGAACCCACGATATGTTTATAGCAGAAATAATGTGTGTTAATGTTGATGAGACATTGCTTGACAGCAAAGGCAAGTTGCATTTGAATAAGGCAGATTTGATTTGTTATAATCATGGAGAATACAGAGCTTTAGGAAATTCCTTAGGCACTTTTGGCTATTCAGTTAAAAAGAAGCCAACAAAAAAATAAAAGCCCGTTAAAAGGTGGTGATGAAATGCCCATCGTTAATATAGCTAACCACTTTATTGAGTCTAATGGCAATCCAATAGACCCTGACAAAGTAGAGCAACGAAAAAAGAAAAGAGACAATAATAATGAAAAGAAGTAAAGTTCAAAACTTTACTTCTTTTCTTTGTAGTCCGCTCTATTTTTAACACTTTCCAGTATCACTTTATATTTTTCACGAATACTGCTTACAGATACTTCATATTTAGCTGCTATTGTCTCTTGAGAGATCTTGATATTATGAAGTTTACAATAGACATATTCTAAAGCAGCTGCCCATCCATCAACATTATTAGTCTTTGGTATATCTGGATACAAGTACTTTACTAAGTTCATCCATAGCTTTTCTATGGCCCTTTTGTACGGTCCTTTATATAGACCTTTCATTGTCTTTTGAGCTTTTCTTATTATATATTCCCACTCTTCATTGGCCGCATATACATCTATGCTTAAAGGATCTGCCGTTATCTCCAATATCTCTCCATCAAAATTAATAGCATAGGGCTGCGCTGCACCTATTATGTCAAGTAAAAATACAGCTTCAATTTTTATCTCATCTTCAATTTCAGGCCTCAAAATGAACTTTCTCAAAATATTTTGGCTTTCCACCAAAAGTTCTTTTTTAATTTTCGTAAAAACTAGTTTTCCAATAAGTAAACTGTCATAGCACATACTAAAGTATAGGGATTCCTCACCCTTTTTATCTTTTAGAATCCTAAGAGCAGTTTCAAGGTTGCCATCTATAAAAATCTGTGCACGGGCAAGTCTTCTGCTTACTTCTTCTTTTGGAAGTTGATATAGATATGACAAAACTTGATTCTCTTCCTTCAATTTTTCTTTATCCAAAGCGCTCTCAGCTAAACTTATATAGTAGGTCGAAATCAAATTCTGTTTATCAAGTTCTTCCAGTCTACGCCAGTTTTTGATACTATCATTCCATTTGCCTGAGTTATAGGCAGCAACTGCAGCATAATGATAATAAGCAGTATTTTGCGGTTCTAATGATAGAAGCTTTTTGTACACTTTGTATGCTTCTTCATGCTTTCCCAGGCAACCTAGAGTATCAGCAATCTTGAATAAATATTCCGGGTTTTCAGTGTTTAATTTCTTAATATTATTTATTTGCTTAGCTACCCAACTTTTCAAATCCAGTTTGTTGTAGAAAATAGCAATATTACAATTTGCATGGATATTAAATTGTTCATAGCTAAGGACTTCTCTAGCTGCATCTATGGCCTTCTGTGTTTCTCCCATATAATAGTAAGCTAGGGACAGATTATTCCTAGCCGGCACGGCATTAGGAAGCAAATTTACTACGATTTCAAACTTCTCTACTGCTATATTATACTCCAGCTTCTCTAAATGCTTTATCGCTTCTTCCTCAACCTTATAAATACGCTCCAACTCATCATCATCTAAATTGTTATTTGCATCCTTAATCATAGTCAGCATTTCCAACAAATCTTCAGCTTCCTCCGAAAACTCCCCCTCGGGGTCTTTTTCTAGGTATTTGCTGAAATACTCAACTGACTTCTTGATCTTTTGGACTTGCAGATAGTTGCAGCCCAATCCAAAATAGCATTCATCATAGTTGGGATCCAATTTATCCACTATAAAATGCAATACCTCCGTGGATAGATTTATATTCCCTAACTCCGCCAGAAGACCGGCATAATTGAATTGAATAAAGCTATCATTTGGCTTAAGCTTCACTGCCTTTTCGAGATATCTTAAGGCTGACTTCAAATTTCCCTTTTGAATCTTTCTGAAACCCAAATCGAAATAGAACTCAGCACCTCTTTCAAAAGAGATTATCTTACTTTTCATCATCGAACACCTAGAAACACATCAAAGGTTAGTTTACGTAAATGTTGTGTAGATATCTTTAGATATCGTAGGCAACATCTACGTAAAGTTAGCTTTGCTGTGTTTTTTCCTTTATTTTTTCATCAAAGGTTAGTTTATGTTAATGTTGTGTAGGCGACTTTAGGAGGCGTAGGCAACATTTACATAAAATTAGCTTTGCTGTGTTTTTTCCTTTATTTTTTCATCAAAGGTTAGTTTACGTAAATGTT
>ENA-OFDP01000425-OFDP01000425.1-metagenomes-genome-assembly--contig:-NODE-425-length-19295-cov-5.518139_pt1 | contig 19295 bp, 20 predicted proteins | sample MGYA00153389_OFDP01 | MGnify analysis MGYA00153389 | reverse complement strand
AGGCTCCGACAACGGAATTTTATCTGTCGTGCTTTGGGGAATCGATGTGTATCGCTCGCGCCCTCAGCCCTATCAAGCGCGCCTCTGATGGGAAATGGTTCGATGTTCGCTGGACACAAACCTATGTCAAGACAGTTAATGGTTGGCAGATTGCGATCAGCCAGGCTACGGGTCTGCTCAACACGATTCGGGAAGCGCCCTGATACCTGACTCGCTGCTGCGCCAGCGGCGAGCAGTCCCTGGGGCGCAGACGCCCATCTTATGGACTGTCCAAACGGATGTGGTTGCTTAAACCAGATTCAACCAAATCTCGTTACGCCGTAAAAACGGCAACGAAAATGGACTGTTGTAGCGCGAAGAGACGGGCTCACCTGTTGTGGCCATTCCCGCTGTGACCAGGGCGCTGCGCAGGATTTGCAGCTGCTCTTCGTAGATGCTCTGCGACCAGCTACCTGAAAAACGAATCACGGCGATGCGGCTTCCGGGTACTTCACGCAGCTTGACCTGAGCGTCGAGCGGCTCAGGCAGTGTGGCCAGCGTGTATGGCTTGGGCATGACAAACTGGACCAAAAATCCGCCAGCAACGGCGGTCTGCGTCACCGGAGCGGTCATTTCCAGCTTGACTGGAGGCGGGGGCGGTAAGGCAGATTGCATCACGGGCGCAGTCATTTCAAGCTTGCGTTCACCCTTGTTTTTGCCAAAAATATAGCCGCCGAGAAGGCGGAATCCCTGGCTGCCTGCCTCGCTGGCCGGGCCGGGCACCAACACTTCAGCAACCAGATACGGCGCGTATTTGCGCACCTCAAACACCTCGGTTTTTTGCACCACGGTGTAGTCGGGCTCTTCAATGGCGTGGGCGCTTGACATGGTGAGGGCGATGCTAAAAAGCGCCGCGGCTTGCGCGAATTTTGCAAAGTGCGTTTGCAGGACCGAGCGCGTGACCGTATGCATGAACGTATTCATGAACGTATGCGTGAACGTATGCGTGAACGTGTAGGTGGTGGCGGGCATGATCTTCTTTCATAAATGTACTTTAAAAATAATAGCTGTTTCCGCGCGCTTTCATTGGGCTACAGGCTCTTTTACCAATAAATTACGGATAACGGTGTAGCCTAATTGCTCAGCCAATTGCGCCGCAGTGTTGCCTTTTGAATCTTTCAGAGCTGGGTCTGCTCCAGCGGTAAGCAAGCGCTGCACTGCGCCAATATGCCCGCCGAGCGTGGCCAGCATCAGTGGGGTTCGTCCATTCTCGTCGCTTGCATTTACTTGGGCAATAGACGCTTGTTGCAGTGCCTGCTCCAGCAACGCAATTTGGCCTGATCGGGCTGCACTGCGCAGCGCGTCTGCCGTAATTGGAACTGCGGCTGGCGCGGCGGCGAGAGGGGCTGCTGAGCGGCTTTTCATTGCGGCAATCGGTGCAGCGGGCTGAACACTGGATTGCGCAATCTCTGCTCGCGCGGCCGGCTGCGCGCTGACCTCAGCATCGGCTACCCGCTCAGCCCTTTTTTGTGCAGTTGGCGGCGTGGCTTGAAAAGGTCTTTCTACGGAGGCCTTTTCTGACTGACTTTCTGATTCAGATTTCACCAAAGGGGCAGCAGGAGCAGGGCGTGCAAGGGCTTCGGTGGGTGGCTCTTTTAAATTTGGTGCTGCTGTGGGCTTCGGCGCCTGCGCTTTCGCGGCCGGCCTGGCTGCTGGCACAGCGGGCGATTCAGGCGCGGATTGAGCTGCCGATTGATCTGCTGATTCAGCCACTGATTTATTTGCTGCATCAGCTGCTGATGTTCTTGCGTTCAAATCTGGCGACCGCACTGGCGCTGGCTGCGCCGCAACCGGCGGTGCGGTTACAGATGGCGTGCCCAGCACCACGGCTTTGTCTTCGCTGTCGCTGCGGTCAAACTGCAGCGCCAGCAGTGCGCTGACGCCTGCAATGGCGACGCTGGCCACCAGCGTGAAATTCCAGCGATTTGCGGCCGCTGGCTTGGCCTGCGGTGGCGATGCAGGCGACGCACTTGCTGCCAGCATTTGCGCATGGTCAAGCGCAGCCCGGCGTACGCGCTCGCTGGGGCCAACGGTTTGCGCTGCGCTTGCTTGCAGGTAGCGCTGCTTTAAGTCGTCAGGGCGATCGGCGTTGTCTGGCGGGCGGGGAGTGCTCATGCGAAGTCTTCAAGCAGTTGGCGCAAGCGGCTGCGCGCGTAGCGCAGGCGGCTTTTGGCGGTTTCAAAACTCACGCCGCAGGCCTTGGCGATTTCTTCAACCGACATGTCGCCCTCGGCTTGCAATAAAAAAGCGTCGCGTTGTTCGGGCGGCAATTGCTCAACTGCCGCAATCAATGCCGCACCTTGCTCACGCGACTGCAATTGCCGCACCGGGCCAAAGCCTGAATCGGCGGCCAGCGTATCGGCCAGGGTCATGTCGTCGCTGCGTTCTTCATCCAGACTGGCATGGTTTTTAACGCTGCGAAAGTAATCAACTTTCCGGTTGTGCGCGAGCGTAAAGAGCCAGGTTTTAAAGCGTGCAGTGGTCTGGTAGGTAACGGCTTGGCGGGCCACCGCAAACCACACGTCTTGTAGTAAATCGTCCGCCACGGCAGTGTCTCGAACGCTTCTGAAAACATAGCGCCATACACCCAGCGCGTGCCGGGTGTAAAGCGTGTCGAAGGCTGCTACTTGGCCACTGGCGTATTGCTGCATCAGCATGTGGTCGCTGGGCTCAAGGCTTTCAATCGGCAGCGCTTTAAGTAGCATTTAACGCATTATGCAGACTGGCCTCTATCAATAGCGGCGATGCGGCGGGTCGGGTACAAAATCCAGAGCATAAGCGGTTGGCGAGTCAGGAAACGCACTGGGTGCAGGTTGATGCATCAGCCGAATCACGCCGAGTGCGACCAGGTTGGCGCGGCTGTCATAGCGTATGAGCACCACTTCATCGGGCTGTAAATTCTGACGCTCAAAAGTTGTGGAACTGACAACCGAGTTTTCGCGTTGGCCGTGGGCTGTGCCCAGCTTGGCACTGCCTTGCGGCGCGCTACGGCGGCTTGTACTGGTTTCAGAGTCTGCCAGGCCGCTGGACTCTTGCCTGCTGCGCGCCGCTGGGGCTGCAGGCTCCGGTGCCGCCCTTGATTTTGCGGACGCTGACTCGTCGCTTTTTTCATTTTTTCTCAAGTTTGGGGTGGAGTTTGGGTAGTGGTACGGTTCAGGCAACGGTTGCTGCTTTTCCCGAAACAGCGCCACGCCAATCACGCCTACGTTTGCGGGCCTGCCCGTCAGGCCCGCGTAGGAATCGCTTGCGGGGGCAAACTCAAACGCAGCAACTTCCGAATCGCTTTTGCGCCAGCCCGTAATCTGGTAGCGGCTGTAGCTTGTAAACACATAGCCCGACTGGTCCCACGCAGCGGTTTGGCCGCTAAGCACGTTGATGCCGTCTACCGCAGGCACGGCCATCAGGCGTTGGCCCAGCTTGCTGCGCACTGAAATGGCATAGCGCGCACCGGGTGTGCCAGCCACCCAATATTCGCCCCGGTGGCTGTACACCGGCAGCGTTGCGCCTGTGTTGCGGTCAATAACGGTGATGTCGGCCAGGTGGCCAACAGCCAAGGCGGGCAGGGCTGCGCTTGCCAGAAGCAACGAAAGCGCGCAAAGTTTGAAGTTCATGAAAGCTCCGTTAAAAAGGTTGGAGATGACTTAAACGATGGCGGCGGGCAGAAGGGGTTAAAAACCATCAAAAATAATTACATACTTTGTTCGGTGCGCCAAACGGAATAAAGATCGCATCTCAAACGCTATTATTTTAGGAGCTGCCAGCGCCCGTATTAAAGCGCGCCTTGAACCAAAGGCCTATTTGTCTTAAAAAAGGCGTCAAAAATTGGTTGTAGCGCCGCGCAGTTTTGCGCAAAGCGCTCAGGGTTCACAAAGTACGCCTCGGCCGCCACTGCAAAAAATTCGGCTGGTGCCGTTGCACCGTACGCATCGAGCCAGGGTGCTTCTGCGCCAAAGCGCTCTGTCATCACAACGCGCGTATTGAAGTCTTCAAATGCGGCCTGCATGGTGGTTTGCCAATGCGCCCGGGCAGCGCGGGTGGGCAGGGGCGGGCAGCCGTTGGCGCTGCCCGTGCGCATGTCTATTTTGTGAATGAACTCATGAATGACCACACTGTGGCCTTGGCTTGCCGAAGCGCCAGATGCCGCGACGTCTTCCCAGCTCAGCGTGACTGGCCCGCCTTGCATGGCCTCCCCAACCAGGGCTTCACGGTAGTGGTGCAACACGCCGGCCGCATCGACCACGCTGCGCCTGGCGAGCATGGCACCAGGGTGAATGACGATACCCTCAAAGTCGTCGTATAGCTTCAAGCCCAGATGCAAAACCGGCAGACACGCTTGCGCCGCCACAGCCACCGCCATGGCGTCTGTTACCACCAGGCCATGCGCACCGCTGAACTCTTTTTGCGCTAAAAACTGCGCTGTTAATTGGCGCAAGTGGCTTACGTCAAAATCTCGGTGAGCCGCTAAAAACGGGTAGTGCCCAAGTGTGCCGTACCACAGCGCGTCGGGTATGTGACGCGTGGGCGCAAATCGGTTTTGTAGCCAGCCGAACATGGCATTGATCTAGAGCAGAGCGATGCGCTGTAGCCCGCCTGCCGTCAGGCGCAGCACTTCGGCTCTGGGCGGTGTGGCCTGCACATCCCAGTCACTTAGCACCACACGCTGCATGCCACCCTGCAGCGTGTGCTCGCGCGGCTTGTGCGTGTGGCCGTGAATCAGCGTCGTGGCGTTGGCCGAACGCAACCAAGCTATGGACAGTGCAGTGTCAAGATCGGCGTAGTCAAGGGCTGATTTCTTTGCCGCCTCGCTTTGCTGGCGCAGCCCGCGTGCAATTTTTTGGCGTTCAGCCAGTGGCTTGGCTAAAAACATCTGCTGCCATGTTTCGCTGCGCACCTGCTGGCGAAAAGCGATATACGCCGTGTCGTCAACACAAAGCGCATCACCGTGTGAGAGCAGCCGGCGCTGTGCGTTAAAAATTAGCACCGTGGGGTCTGCCAGCAGCGTGGAGTTGCAGGCCTGCATAAGTGCCTGGCCAGCTAAAAAATCGCGGTTGCCATGCATGAAAAAAGTCGGCACGCGGGCCGACGTTTCTTGAATGACTTGCGCGCACTGTGCCTCAAAGCTTGCGGGTTGCAAGGCATCGTCCCCGACCCACACCTCAAACAAATCGCCGAGGATAAAAACCGCATCAGCCGATGTGGATTGCATGTAATGCCGCCACGCATCAAAGGTGGCGGCTTCGCTGGCCTGCAAGTGCAGGTCAGAAATAAAGTCGATGGTGCGCCACGACGGCTCAGCAATCAACTCGGGGGTAGCCATGGCTAGAGGGCAACAGCCTTTTCAATGATCACGTCTGTGACGGGTACATCGCCGTGGCCGCCTTTGTTGCCGGTTTTCACGCCTTCAATCTTGTCAACCACGTCCATGCCGCTCACAACTTTTCCGAAAACGGCATAGCCCCAGCCTGAGCCGTTTGGCGCGGTGTGGTTTAAAAAACCGTTGTTTGATGCGTTGATAAAAAACTGCGAACTGGCCGAGTGCGGCTCGTTGGTACGCGCCATGGCCACGGTGTACTTGTCGTTTTTCAAACCGTTCGTCGCTTCGTTCTCAATATTTGCATCAGTGTCTTTTTGCTTCATGCCAACGGCAAATCCGCCGCCCTGCACCATGAAGCCAGGAATCACGCGGTGAAACACGGTACCTGCATAGTGGCCCTTGTTGACATAGCTTAAAAAGTTGGCAACGGTTTTTGGCGCCTTGGCCGCGTCAAGCTCAAGCGTGATAACGCCGTGTCCAGTGATGTGGAGTTCGACTTTTGGATTGCTCATGGTAGTTCTTTAAAAAAAGGTTAGTTAAGAAGGCTTGCGGATTTAATAACGATAGGCGTCTTGGGGACATCGGTTGGAAACGGGCCGCCAGCGCCAGTGGGCATGCCTTTGATTTTATTGACCACGTCCATACCGCTGGTGACTTTGCCAAACACCGTGTAGCCGAACAGCTGCGAGGCGCCCAGCAGTTGCGCGCGCGGCGTGTTTTCGTACACGCGGCCGCCATATTCAAATTTGGGTACGGGGTCCCCAGGCGGGATAACTGTGGGGTCTAGAAATGCGTTGTCTTTGACGTTGATAAAAAATTGCGACGACGCAGAGTTGGGGTCATTGGTGCGGGCCATGGCCAGCGTGCCTTCCACGTTTTTTTGGCCGCCTTTGGCTAGCGCTTCTTGTCCTTCATGCGCCACAGGTGGGCGCGTGGCCTTTTGTTTGTAGTCGGCGTCAAAGCCGCCACCTTGCACCATGAAGTTGCTGATCACGCGGTGAAAAATCAAGCCGTCGTAGTGCTTGTCTTTGACGTACTGCAAAAAGTTAGCCACGGTTTTGGGGGCCTTGTCCGGGTAGACTTCGACTGTAAAGTCACCTTCGCTGGTGGTGAATTTGACTTTTGGTGCGGCTTGCGCAAATGCGCCGCTGGCAAAAAGTGTGGCAAGGCCGAAAGCAGCCACTACCGCGAAGCGGCGGGTAAAAAATGTCGATGGCATTATCCAATTACTCCTTCAAAAAAAATTTTCCACTGGCTGCCTTGGCGAGTCCAGTACTGGCGCTTGACAACGCCTACTGCGCTGCCGCGATTAAGTTCGGCGAAGGTTACCACCATCGTGTCTGATGCGTCTTTCCATCGAAGGTACGACACGTCTTTGACTTGCACACCACGGCCAGCTGACTTATTGAGTTCGCCTTGAAGGGTGGGTGTCCACTGGGTGAGGGATTTGCCAAAACTACTGAATTCCGGGCTGTACCAACTGAGCAGCCGTGTCACGTCGGTGCTTGATTTGGCCGCTGCCCAGCCATGAAAGTGCTCTTCAAAAGTAGCACTGTCGGTTTTTAAGGTGTGCTGAGCGACCCATTGCAGGCTTTTTGCAATGACTACCGGTGTGGTGCGAATCTGTACTGTTCGGATGATGCGTTCAAGGTCCGGATTGGCCAGTACCACGCAGCCGTCGGTGGACAAAGGCGCGCGCGAGAATTGATCAGGCGGAGTGCCGTGCAGCCAAATTCCGCTGCCTGTTTTTCCCCGCTTGAGGTCCAGCTGGTTGGGGTAGTTGATGGGAAGCGCGCCGGAACCATAAAAGTCTTTGAGGGATTTTGGGTTCAGGTTGCTGGTCACAAAATAGATCCCGAGTGGCGTTCGAAAGTCGCCTTCTATGGCTTTTTCAATTCCGGACTTGCCTACCGAGATGTAATAGTCGCCAATCAGCGCCATGCCATTGGCAGTGTTTTCGAACAGATACAGCCTGGCGCGTGAAGTATCGATGGCAATGGCGTGTTTGTTTTGTGGCGACAGGGTTAAAAACTGCGACGGCAAGGTGCCGGGCGCGGGTCTGGCTTGCAGTGCTTGAATGCGAAGCAGTGACTCTTTTCGCAGCTCCATCAATTGCGTTGCATTCGATTCAGCCAGAGTGTCTGCCACGTTGCCCAGCATCCGCACGGGCCGCTGCTGGGCGGTCAGCAAATCGCCATAAACCAGCTGGGCCAGCTGAAAATTAGGATGTTCCTTCACCAATTTTTCAGCCAGCGCCAGCGCAGGCCGCGTTTTAAGCTGACCAATAAGTCTGTAGATTTCAATCAGCCGCGCTTCGGCCTGGCCGTCGAGATTAGCGTCTGCAATCCGCTTAGCGCTTTTGCGGGTGTTTTCAGGTTTTTTATTGGCTGCGTGCGCCAAGTTGCCAATGCCTGCCAGCGCAATGGCGCAGGTTATTGAAAGCAGCGCTGTGAGCGCCGCGTGCATCGCTCGGGTAGGTCGATTCATGGCGCTGGACAATATTTAAAAAATGCAAGGTGTGTGCCGGCCAGTTCGGCGAAGGGTCCGGCGCTCGGGCTCAACCAGTCGATTCCCGCACAATTACCCAGCGCTCACCAGACTTTACAAGATCAAGCGTTTTACGGCTGGAGACGTTTAAAGAATCAGCAACGTAGGTTTGCTTGAATTTAGCGGTGGCTTTTGTACCGTTGTTGCTGATGACCAGGTCGTTTAACTTCACGCTGATGCTGGACTTGCCAACAATGCGGGCACGCCTGTCTTCTTCCCAATTCTTGCGCGACTGGCTGCCTGGGGTGTCGAAATCCTTGCCATATGCAGCCAAATATCCGCTGATATCTTTTGCTGACCAGGCGGCGGCCCATGCACGAACTGCCGCTTCAATTTCTTTATCACCTGAAGCGGCTGCTGCCGGTGTTGCTGGTACCGCCGGAGCAGGTGCGGCCGCCATTGATGGCGCAGTCGCTGCAGGTGCAGCCATTGGTGGTTTAGCAGCGGGGGTGGGCAGGGCAGTCACTGGACCGGCCGCTACCGCGCTGGGCGCAGATTTTTGCGCACGCACGTCCGGGGCGAACAGGGTCCGGATCAACGTTAACTTGGGCTGCAAGCTGGCATTGCCGCTGTCGAGTTGCAGTGCCTTGCTGTAGGCCTGGCTGGCCAGCTTGGCATAAACGTCGCCCAGGTTTTCGTGCGCTGTGGCGTAGCTGGGGTTGGTCCGGATCGCCATTTCCAAAGCAGCGCGTGCTTTGTCGAACTGGCTTTGGCCTGCGTACAGCACGGCCAGGTTGTTGTACGGCTCGGGCAATTCCGGGTAGTCTTGGGTGATTTGCGTGAAGGTGGCAATTGCTTCCGCAGGTTTGCCGGCTTCGGTTTGAATCACGCCTTTAAGGAAACGCATTTGCGGGTCGCGCGGCTTGGCTACAAGGTACTGATCGGCTTTGGTCAGCGCCTCGCCCATCTTTCCAGCGCGCACAAGGGCGTTAACGTCGCTGTACTCATCTGCATAGGCCGAAGGTATTGAAAATGTACCCAACAAAGCAAGGGCTAACGCGACAGCTCCGGCTTGGGCGTTGCCAGACCTGTGGAAAGTGCGAGAGAGCGAAGCATTCATGGCCGACATCCTGTTCATTAATTTTTCGCTTTTTTAACCGTGGTTGTGGCTGGCTATACTGCCATATTGTAGCCGAGGGGTATAGTTTCACGACCCCAAAAGCAGCCCACCCAGCGCCGCAAACCCGCCCCTTTTATACCGCCCATGACCCTTCGGATTTACAACACGCTGAGCCGGCGTGTGGAGCCATTTTTGCCATTGGTTGAGGGCCAGGTGCGGATGTACGTGTGCGGAATCACGGTCTACGATTTGTGCCATATTGGCCACGCCCGCTCGGCGGTTGCCTTTGACGTCATTCAGCGCTGGCTGCGTATCGGCGGCCTGCAGGTGAACTTTGTCCGAAACATCACGGACATTGACGACAAAATTATTGCCCGTGCGGTCAAAAATAACGAAACCATCAAGGAGCTGACCCAGCGCATGGTCGCCGAGATGTATCGCGACTACGATGCGCTGGGCATTCAGCGTCCTGACCACGATCCCCGCGCCACAGACTATGTGCCGCAAATGCTGGGCATCACACAACAGCTCATTGACAAAGGCCTGGCATATCAAGCCAGCAACGGCGATGTGAATTTTTCGGTACGCAAGTTCCCCGGGTATGGAAAACTCTCCGGCAAGTCGCTCGACGAATTGCAAGCCGGCGAGCGAGTTGCGGTGGACGACGGCAAAAGCGATCCGCTGGACTTTGTACTGTGGAAATCCGCCAAACCAAGCGAGCCCGATGACGCCAAGTGGGATGGTCCTTTTGGCAAAGGACGCCCCGGCTGGCACATTGAATGCTCAGCCATGAGCTGCGCTCTGTTGGGAGAGAGCTTTGACATCCACGGCGGCGGTGCCGACTTGCAGTTTCCCCACCATGAAAATGAAATTGCGCAAAACGAAGGCGCGTTTGGCAAGCCCATGGCCAGATACTGGATGCACAACGGCTTTGTAAACATCGACAACGAAAAAATGTCGAAAAGTCTTGGTAATTTTTTTACGATTCGGGAAGTGCTTAATAAGTACGACGCCGAAACGATTCGTTTTTTTCTGGTGCGCTCGCAATACCGCAGTGCGCTGAACTACAGCGACGTGCACCTGGACGACGCGCGCAGCGCTTTGCGGCGGCTGTACATGGCGCTTGCTTTGGTCACGCCGAATGAGGCAGTTATCGATTGGACCGAGCCCCATGCAGCGCGCTTTAAAGTGGCAATGGACGAAGACTGCAGCACGCCCGAAGCCGTTGCCGTGCTGTTTGAGATCGCCACCGAAGTCAACAAAAGCCGTTCGCCAAGCCTGGCTGGATTGCTCAAGGGCCTGGGCGCTTGCCTGGGCTTGCTGCAAGGAAATGTTGCAGCGTACTTGCAGGCCGGCTCGGTATTGGACGATGCAAGTATTCAAGCACTGATTGCTGAGCGCCACGCCGCCAAGCTGGCGAAAGACTTCGCTGAAGCGGACCGTATCAGGCAGTCTTTGTTAAGGCACGGTGTTGAACTAAAAGACTCTGCACAAGGCACGACCTGGGTGGTGAAAGCATGAAAAATATAAGTAGTTTCGGCCTTTCGCGCTGTGAACATAGGCGCAAGCAGCTATGACTACTATAGCAAGGTCAGATGGCGTTTTTAGCTCGGTCCCCGAGTACTGGCTGGATGCCTGCAAACATCTGGTGAAAAAGGACCGTGTCATGAAGCGCCTGATTCCGCAGTACCCGGACACCACCTTGCAAACCCGCGGCGACGCTTTCAGCACGCTGGCTCGCAGCATTGTGGGGCAGCAAATATCGGTGAAAGCGGCGCAAACCGTTTGGCACCGGTTTGAGGCATTGCCGAAAAAGATGACTCCCGACAACGTGCTCAAGCTCAAGGTTGATGACATGCGCAGTGCCGGTTTAAGTGCCCGCAAGGTGGAATACCTGGTTGATCTGTCGATTCATTTCGATGCGGGTACGGTCAGTGTCAAAAACTGGCAAGCTATGGACGACGACGCCATCATTGCAGAGCTGGTGGCCATTCGGGGAATTGGCCGCTGGACAGCCGAAATGTTCTTGATGTTTTATCTGCGCCGACCCAACGTTTTGCCGCTGGATGACGTGGGACTGATCAACGGCATCAGTAAAAACTATTTTTCAGGTGAATCTGTCAGCCGCAGCGACGCGCGCGAAGTCGCCGCTGCCTGGGCGCCGTACTGTAGCGTTGCAACTTGGTATATTTGGCGGTCGCTTGACACAATTCCAATACTCAAAGCTTGACAAAGGAAATGCTGAATGGCCAAAAAAACCTTCCTCGATTTTGAGCAGCCGATTGCCGATCTCGAGGGAAAAATCGAAGAACTGCGCTACGTGCAGACCGAGTCCGCAGTAGATATTTCTGAAGAAATTGACCAGCTTGCCAAAAAAAGCCAGCAGCTCACCAAAGACATTTACAGCGATTTAACGCCGTGGCAAATCACCAAAATTGCTCGCCACGCCGAGCGCCCCTACACGCTGGACTACGTGCGTGAAATCTTCACCGACTTTGTAGAACTTCACGGTGACCGGAATTTTGCTGATGACCTGTCCATCGTCGGCGGCTTGGCCCGATTTAACGGCACCGCATGTATGGTGCTCGGTCACCAAAAAGGCCGCGACACCAAAGAGCGCGGCTTGCGCAACTTTGGCATGAGCAAGCCCGAGGGTTACCGCAAGGCGCTGCGCCTGATGAAGACCGCCGAAAAGTTTGGCCTTCCCGTGTTCACGTTTGTCGACACGCCTGGCGCGTACCCCGGCATTGAAGCGGAAGAGCGCGGCCAGTCAGAAGCCATTGGCCGCAATATTTTTGAAATGGCGCAGCTCGAGGTGCCCATCATCACCACCATCATCGGTGAAGGCGGCTCAGGCGGAGCCCTGGCCATCTCAGTGGCTGACCAGGTCGTGATGTTGCAGTATTCCATCTACTCCGTTATCAGCCCGGAAGGCTGTGCATCTATTTTGTGGAAGACATCAGACAAAGCTGAAATAGCGGCCGATGCACTTGGCATCACTGCGCACCGCCTCAAGGCGTTGGGCGTGATCGATAAAATCGTCAACGAACCCGTCGGCGGCGCGCACCGCGACCACAAGCAGATGGCGGCGTTTTTAAAGCGGGCTTTGAACGATGCGTTCAGGCAGGTCAGCGACTTGAAGGTCAAAGAGCTGCTGGACAGGCGCTATGAGCGGCTGCAAAGCTATGGTCGGTTTACCGATACCAAAGCGGATAACAAATGAGCTAAGCCATGATCGAAAAGGTTGTCTTTAAAACCACGCTAAAAGACCAACCCAGCGATTTGGCTTTTTGGCTTTCCCGCTCAGTTCAAGAACGCTTTGCTGCGCTTGAATTTTTACGTCAACAATATGTCTGCACCTTACCCATTACTCAACAAAGACTTCAAAGAGTTTGTACAGTTTCTCAACGCCAACGCGATTGAGTATCTGGTTGTTGGTGGCTATGCGCTTATGGCGCACGGATATCCGCGCTACACGGGCGATATTGATTTTTGGGTTGACCCTGCGCCCGCGAATATCGCCAACCTGTTGAAGGCGCTCAAACAGTCTGGTTTTGCGTCGGTAGATTTAAAAGAAGAAGATTTTTTAAAAGAACAGGCCGTGATTCAGCTCGGATTTCCTCCCGCAAGGATTGACCTCATGGTCGCGGTGAGCGGCGTTGAATTTGCCGGCGCTTACAAGTCGCGCCTTGAGGTCGATTTGGACGGTACCCGAATCAACGTCATCAACCGCGCCGACTTCATCCGCAACAAGCAAGCCACTGGGCATCCTAAGGATTTTCTTGATTTGAAGGAACTTGGGGTTGATATTGAGAAATTGGACAAATTAGAGTGACTCACGCCGTTGCCTACAGCGGCGGCGCAGATTCAACTGCATTGCTGCTGATGCTGGTTGAACAAAACCCCGGCCAAGTGCAAGCGATTCATATTCACCACGGCTTGCAGACGGCGGCTGATGATTTTGCGGCGCACTGTACGGCGTTTTGCGCAGCACTCGGTGTGCCGTTGCATGTGGTGCATGTGAATGCAAGCGCTGCAGCAGGACAAAGCCCTGAAGATGCCGCACGCAGGGCGCGGTATGCGGCGCTTTCAGGCAAAGTTAGAGATATAAATGAAGGTTTAGACCAACAAATACGGGCGCGAGAAGCTATTAAAACCGTAGCAATTGCACAGCATGCGGATGACCAAATCGAAACTCTGCTGTTAGCACTTAGCCGTGGGGCAGGGCTGCCGGGTTTGTCTGCCATGCCTGCACAGTGGCAGCGCGATGGTGTTGAGTTTGTACGCCCGTTGCTGGGCACGTCCGCTCTTGGGATTCGCAGCTGGCTTGCAAGCAAGGGTTTGACGGCGCGACAACCAGGCAGTGCCAACATCGGCCAAGGTTGGGTTGAAGACCCGACCAACCTAGAGACTCAATTTACCCGTAACCGCATTCGCCATGACCTGATTCCTGTGCTTGACAAGGCCTTTCCGCAGTTCCGGCAAACCTTTGCTCGGTCAGCAGCTCATGCAGCTGCAGCCCAATCATTACTGGCGCAAGTAGCTATTGAAGACATAGAAAAGACAGGCAACCCGCCGCGAATCGTTGCATTGCAAGACCTCAGCTCAGAACGCCAAGCCAACGCATTGCGCCATTGGCTAAAAAGTACGTACCATGTAAGCCCTGGCACCGCGCAGCTGGCCGAACTACAAAGCCAGATTGCCAATTGCACTGACCGTGGCAAGCAACTGCACATCAAAGTTGCCAGTGGTTACGTCAAACGGACTGGCGACGTGCTTGCGTATTTACCCTAGGTAGCGCTCAGCGCCTCGCTATAATTTAGGACTTTGCCAAGCACGGCAAGGTCTTTTCATTCAAACAAAAAATGGCTTTAATTGTTCATAAATACGGCGGCACGTCGATGGGTTCGACCGAACGCATCAAAAACGTCGCCAAGCGCGTGGCCAAGTGGGCACGCGCTGGCCACCAGATGGTGGTCGTGCCCAGCGCCATGTCTGGCGAAACCAATCGTTTGCTTGGCCTGGCGAAAGAGCTGTCATTGGCCTCACCTGGCGAGACCCACAGCCGTGAGCTTGACGCACTGGCCGCCACGGGCGAGCAAGCATCAAGTGCGCTGCTAGCAATTGCGTTGCAGGCTGAAGGCATGCAATCGGTCAGCTATGCGGGCTGGCAAGTCGCTATCAAAACCAACAGCGCGCACACCAAAGCACGCATTGAGTCGATAGACGATAAAAAAGTTCGCGCTGATTTGAATGCAGGCAAGGTTGTCATCATCACTGGTTTTCAAGGTGTTGATGGCGCAGGCAACGTCACCACGCTGGGACGCGGTGGCTCTGACACATCAGCCGTTGCAATTGCCGCTGCACTCAAAGCGCATGAATGCCTGATTTACACCGACGTTGACGGCGTCTACACCACTGACCCGCGCGTGGTGCCCGAAGCGCGCCGCTTGACCACGGTGAGCTTTGAAGAGATGCTGGAAATGGCGTCGATGGGCTCGAAGGTGTTGCAAATTCGTTCGGTTGAGTTTGCGGGCAAATACAAGGTACCGCTGCGGGTACTGTCGAGCTTTACCGACTGGGATATTGACATCAATGAAGAGGCCAAATCAGGCACGCTCATCAGTTTTGAGGAAGACGAAAAAATGGAACAAGCCATCGTATCGGGCATCGCGTTCAACCGCGACGAAGCGAAAATCTCTGTGCTCGGCGTGCCCGACACACCGGGTATTGCTTACCAAATTTTGGGTGCAGTCGCTGATGCCAATATTGAAGTCGATGTAATCATTCAAAACATCAGCAAAGACGGCAAGACCGACTTCAGCTTTACCGTGCACCGCAATGATTTTGCCAAGGCCATGGATCTGCTAAAGGTCAAGGTGCTACCGGCTTTGCAGGCGACCGAAGTGATTGGCGACGCCAAGATTTGCAAAGTCAGCATCGTTGGTATCGGCATGCGCAGCCACGTTGGCATTGCCAGCAAAATGTTTAAAGTACTCAGCGAGGAAGGCATCAACATCCAGATGATCTCGACCAGCGAGATCAAAACCTCCGTGGTGATTGACGAAAAATACATGGAGCTTGCAGTACGCGCGCTGCACAAGGCGTTTGACCTGGACCAGGCAACGGTTTGATGCTGGAGTTTTCGTCTGTTGTGACATAATCAGAAAGCTGGAAACGTGACCGAGTGGCCGAAGGTGCTCCCCTGCTAAGGGAGTATGGGGTGTAGAGCCTCATCGAGAGTTCGAATCTCTCCGTTTCCGCCAGCTTCAAAAACCGAAAAGCCCCGAGATGAGAATTTCGGGGCTTTTTTCTGTTTGGGCAAAGTGCAATGCCTTCAGTGAAGCAAGGTCACGCGCCGCCAGGTGGCGTCCGCCAGCAAAATGCAGGCGGTCCCCGGTGCGTCTGGTACCAGCGTGATGCGCTCAATACGGGCAGGCAGTGCAGTGACGTCTGCCAGTTCTTTGAACTTGCCGGTCGACCCGTTGCCTTCCCAGCGCAGCGCGTGCAAAGCCCTCAAGGTCATGTCGGGCACGATGACCGTTGGCCGCGCATCCAATTTCTGTATTACCACTGAAAGCCGTTGTTCTGGCGCACCCATCAAGTGGTTGGAAGTGTCCGTCGCCTTGGCGTAAGGCACCAGCATCGGCGGGCGGTAGTGGTACAGCGTGAGTTCACCGCCGATGTGCGGGGTAATCACCGCAGCAACGTCAAGTTTGCCGTCGCCGTCAAAATCTGCAACGCCGACTGGGTTCAGCCATCGAAACGTAGAGCCTGCGGGCGGGCTGCGGGCCAACTCCACCAGCGTTTGCGCATTCCCCGAACCTGCAAGGCCGAGTACCGTTACGCTGGCTCCGCGAAGCGCGTCGGCTTCAATCACGATGACTTCATCGCGCCCGTCTTGGTCCAGGTCGACCAGCCGTACCAACAAGTCTTCAAACACGCGGTTAAAAGGCAGTTGGTAAACCACTTCAACGGGCGGACTTGCGTTTCCAGCACTGCGGGCCAACAGCACATGCAAACTGCCCGCGTGAAAACGTGAGCCCAGCGCTGTGTGTGGGTAACGCGCAGTGGGCGAGCCTAGCCAAGCCCATGCAATGTCGCGTTGGCCCTGCGTAACTTTGCTGCCCGCCAGCCGCTGTGCAGCGGTTAGAGGCGGCTCGGCCTGCGCCGCCAGGGTTGTACCGCAATTGGGCGTAGCCAAATCGACCATCAATCCCATCGCGGTGCTGACAACGGGCAGTGCTGCCGAGGCTAGCAGTAAAGCTGACGCGTGCAACTTGCGAAGTTGGTTGAAGCAAAGTTTTATGTTTAACTGAAATAGCGGCATGCTTTTCGGTCGCTGTAAGGCCCAAGTTCTTACACTTCTAGTATAAAAAACAGTGAAAATATCAATCAATAATAGCTGCAGCCCAATAAATATGGGCGCAAGCAGCTATTATAATAATAGCGTATTGATGTTTGCGCGCTATAGCTGAAGAGCACCACGCTGGCAGCTTATTCCACACCCAGAAATGCAGCCAACGCAGAAGTAGGCAGCGCCCCCGAGTTGGTCACTACCTTACCGGTGCGCGCATCTGTTGCAACAATGTACGGCACCGAAGTTGCCCCCAGGCTGTTGAACAGCAGCGTGTTCGATTTGATGGCCGCCTCGGTTTCAGGCGACATGCTGCTTGGAGCAGACATGCCGCTACCGCCGCCCAGCAGGGCGTTTTCATGGGCGGTCATAGCCTCTACCGGATTCGCGGCTGAAAGCAGTGCTGCGCCTTGCGGAGTGCTTTTTGCGTTCATGAGTGATACCGGCACCCACACAAACTTCACCTTTTTTTGCAGCGGAATCGACGCATTCCACAGTGCGCCGCAGTGCGGGCATTGCGGGTCAAACATCACGTAGACGGTTTGCGCGCTCATCATGGCACCCGCAGTAAAGCCCTTGCCTTGTTTGGCAATCGCGTCGTAAGAATCTGCCGGGGCGACAGCGGCTGCAGCGCTTGGTGCAGAAGTCGCGTCTTGCTTTGAGCAAGCAGTTAGTCCCAAAAATAACGCGATGGCTACTGCGGGAAATGCTGCGCACTTGAGTAGGGTGTGAATTGTCATGGTGATAGTGTCGGTGTCGATGTCGATGTCGATGTAGGGACCATAAAAAGGCCTTCAAAAATATCTTTAATTCTGACAGCATTCACCGGGCATTGCTCACCCTAGCCATTTCCTGAAGACGAATTACGCTGCTTTTGCTGCACGGCGCTGTGCAAAGGCCGATTCGCGCTTTACCTTTGCAGTCACCACGTTGTCGCCAACTACTCTGGCTGCCAATGCGGCTGACTTTTCTTCTATTTTGGCTGCGAATTGGCTCAGTACCACTGCACCGGGCTTGGTGACCTGGGCCAGAGTATTCAGCGTGGTCATGCCGGTTTTAACTTCAAACGCGCTGGCGTTGGCGGCCACGCGCTCCACTCCAGCTTCGGCGAGCTCGACCAGTTGGGTCACCACAATTTGCGCGCCTTTGGTGGTTTGCGTCAAACCTTTGAAGTAGTAGCCGCTGAAAACCGCTTGCGCATTGGCGGCGTTTTTGGCGACTTCGCTGGTCAACTGTGTGCGGGACTGCTTCAGGGCTGCGTTAAAGCGCTGCTCAAGTGCCGTGACTACGCGCTCGCCACCAGCCTGGTAGGCGTCGATGACGTTTTTAGCGGTGTTGCCGTAGGACTCGATCAAATCGGTGGCGACGGTAGAGAGGTTTTTTGCAGTCATGTTAAGTCCTTGATGAACGGTTGGTAAATGAATATTGGGATGAGTGAACTATCCGCCATTTGCATGCCGCCAGCTAGTGAGCGCGACCTAATGGGCTAGAGCGGCGCGTCCAGTTCAAGCCATGCGGCAACCTGGTGGCCCACCCAATGCGCGTCGTCGTGCGGCAGATCGTGCCCGGCCCATGGGTGCTGGCGGTGCGCTACTTGCCAGCCGCTTGCAAGGTGGTGCGAGCAGACCGGGTTGACCAGTGCATCTGCGCCACTTGAAAGCACCAGCATAGGACACAGTGGCGCAGTCGCGGGTGCCCGGTAGCGCGACGCAGCCACCAGCTGGCGAGTCAGGTTGGCAGCACCGACCGGCGCAGTAGCGCGAATTTCAAGCCACGTTGCTTCATCCGCTGTGCGGGTGTCAACGCGGTTGCACGTCAATCGGAAAATGGTGCGCTCTGCAAAGCCCGCGTTGCTCCAGCGCAGCGCCACTGCAGCAAGCGCTGGCCAGTTTTGGGGCCGCAGGCGTTCTGCCGAATTGCTGAGCGGCCGCATGCTAGTGTTGATCAACACCAGTCGCGCAACTTCTGCTGGATACTGCGCTGCCCATTCAATTGCGACCATTGCGCCGAGCGACATGGCCACCAGCTGGTGCGGCGGCTTGACCTTTGCATCCGCCAATTGCTGGCGAATAAATTCCACCATGGCGCGCACGGAAGTAGGACTGCGCTGCGCATGGTACACACCGTTGCCAGCCAGGTCTTGCAGCGTGATGTTTTCTGCTGGAACGGTTTGCGCGAACCGCTGCGGAAAGTCGCCCCAGTGCCGTGCCTCTCTGCCCAGCCCGCGCAGAAAAACCCAATGCTTCATGCGCGTCTTGTGCGCCAAAAGCTGGTTGCCTGCTGCGTCAGTTCAATCCGACGATCGCCAATTGGCAACCACTGCGGTGCTGAGTATGCAGCGCGCGCCAAAAAGTCCAGCAGATCCGCATGGCGGCGCAACACCCGCTTGATCCGGTGCGCCTTGACGGGATTAAAAATGCCGTGGCGGGAAAATATCTGGCGGGGATTTTTGCGAATCCACAGCCAGGAGCCCAGCTCAAGCGTCATGGGCAAGAAAATATTTTGCGCTGGTGTTGCGTCGTACGCGTGGTCCCACAAATCACCGTGAAGCAAGTACTGCTTGCTTTGCGGCTCAAAGCTGTAATCGTGGTGCGGCATTGCGCTCTCCAGAATATTTTTTAGGGCAAACATTTCTGGCAAGTGTGGCATCCAGCGCCTTGTTTTTGCGTACGGAAACCAGATGCTGTCGCCAAACCCGTAGCCCGAATGGCAGTCCAGCGCAAGGCTGAAGGGGCGCGTGGCTAGTTGCTCCCTGACCACCTTCAGCAGCGCCGCGCTTTCCGTTTGCATCGCCGCGCCAGGTTTGCCGCAGTACCAGGGCAGCAGGGGACTCAGCGTTTGCCCGCCCGCAAGAAAAGGCACGGGGCTTTCGGCACGCTGCGGCGCATTGCGCATCAGGTCCACACCGTGCGGGTTGGCGCGTTTGTGCGCCCACATGCCGCCGGGGTTGACGATCGGCATGAACACGAGACGGATTT
>ENA-OFDP01000423-OFDP01000423.1-metagenomes-genome-assembly--contig:-NODE-423-length-19297-cov-2.987839_pt1 | contig 19297 bp, 17 predicted proteins | sample MGYA00153389_OFDP01 | MGnify analysis MGYA00153389 | reverse complement strand
GGGAGTGCCGTGTGCCGCATCTTGATACCAGAGGATGCGTGCATCCGTTCGAGAACAGCCCGCTTGCCAGGCACCGAAGAGATTAGTGGAGCAAGCTCAGCGGTGATCTCCGCTTGGGTGTAAACAAAAGCGGGGAGCACCGGTGCGACAGCGGCAATGCGGCTCATTGGCTGAAACTAGCATGCGTTTCCGGGAGCGAGTAATGCCTACGGCGTGACGTTTACTGTGAACTCCAGCGGCTGAATCCCACCCTGCTCGTTCGTCATCGTCACGGTCGTCTCGCCGACCTTCAGCGGCTTGAGCCCGGGGTTGAAGGTCGCACCACCGTCTTCGCGACCCTGCACAAACTCAACAATGCTCGAGTCGGCGATCTCGACCGTGTAGCTGTCGACCGCAAGATCCCCGGTGTTGATGTTGATGATCTGGTTGAGCGCGACGTCAACGCTCGCTCCCTGCAGATCGCCGACGTTCACTGTGACGGGGGCGACCACGGGGGTCGGTGCGCAGGCCGCAAGGCCCAGCGCCAGCGAGACGGCCGCAATGGCCGTGAGAATCCGGATACTCTTCATATGGTCAGCATAGGGTTTCGCGCGCTCAGATGGGTCGCGAAAACGCCACTCGCGGCTCCCCCGGTCCGTCATAATCCGCGAACGCCAACACTCCGTCGATCTCGCGGTCGCCGTGCGCCTCGAACCCCATCGCCTTGTGGAATGCCTGAGAGTGCGCGTTGAACGAACCCGTGATGGCCCGCGCATGGGTGCATCCCTTGGCCTTCATCGTCTCGAAGAACCGACCGTATAGCTCGCGTGCCAGACCCGACCGGCGCAGCGCAGGGTCAACACCCACAAAGTGGATGTAGCAGACGCTGGGATCATCCTGCGAGCGAAACCCGATCAGGAAGGCGCCGATCTCGCCGGCCCCGTTCTCGGTCTCGACGATCCAACTCGTCCGGGTGAAGAACTGAAAGAAAAGCCGCGGCATCAGGAGCGGTAGCGTCGCCCGGTTCGGCGTGTCCCACCAGCGGCCAATCGCCTCGACCACGACCAGGTGGTCGGACTCGACGGTGTGCCGCATGTTGTAGCCAGCAGGCGGGGCGATCATGCGCTCCAGCGTAGTGAATCAGATACCCGAGGCTGCCATCACGTTGGCGCGGCACCCTTACCCGTGAGACAAACTCAGGGCATTCCATTTGGGACACCCTGAGTTTTTCGTGGGCGAGGAGGGACTTGACGCCCCACCGTCCCCTACCGAGCCGCCTGGCCACTCTTCGAATGGTCCGGACTGCTCAGCGGGGGCCAAGGCCGGCACATCGCGAGTCACTGCGGTTTCTATACGCCGCTGCGCGGCGACTCAACCGGCTGAGTGGCTCGAGGCAATGCGCCGGAACCGGCGCGGCGGGGACCCCGGGCGTTCAAGTGCGATCCCCCGCGATGAAATGACTAAGGGCGTCCCATTCGAGACGCCCTTAGTCATTTCGTGCGCGAGGGGGGACTTGAACCCCCATGCCCTCACGGGCACACGGACCTGAACCGTGCGCGTCTGCCAATTTCGCCACCCGCGCCCACGTGTCGGCCCCAAAGCCGACCCAGTGAGATTATCACAGCGCGGATGCTGGCTACAGTGTGACCGGCGGCGCGAAATGGCTGCCGGGCCGCAAACTCAGGCCGCGCCCACGCCCAACGGCTAACATCAACCGACCGAGTCCGTCTTTTGCAGGGAGCCTCTTGGGACTACTGGACAACTTTGAGAAGGGTTTGGAGAGGGCCGTCAACGGCGCTTTTTCCAAGACCTTCAAAAGTGGGCTTCAGCCGGTGGAGATCGCGAGTGCGCTGCGACGCGAACTCGACACCAAAGCCGCGGTCGTCGCGCGAGACCGAATTCTTGTTCCCAACAAGTTCAGCGTGCGACTGAGTCAGGTCGATCTTGAGCGCATGTCCGCACTCGGCCAGACCCTCACCGACGAACTCACCCAACAGGTGCAACAGCATGCGACCACGCAGCGCTACTCCTTCGCCGGCGGCATCAGCATTCTCCTGGCACCGGATCCGACGCTAAGCCAAGGCATGATTGAGATCGACTCGGTCAACGTCAAGGGCACCGTCGCGTGGACGCCCGTGCTGGATATTGGTGGCAAACGACACCCCATCACACACTCCCGAACCGTCATCGGTCGCGGCAGTGACGCCGACATCACGGTCGACGACACTGGCATCTCACGCCGCCACGTCGAGATCTTGTGGGACGGCACGCGTGCGCAGGTCAACGATCTCGGGTCGACGAACGGTTCGCTGCTCAACGGGGCGCCCGTTAGTCGCGCTCCACTTGCCCCGGATTCGGTGATCGATATCGGGCGCACCCGCATCCAGTTTCGCGTTCTGGCGCAATCGGCAGACGTCGACCAGTTCGCTGACCTGCGCGCAGAACCGCGGCATCCTGCTGGTGATCCTCAATGAGCGAACTCACCCTGCTTCTGTTACGCATCACCTTCTTGATCATTCTGTGGGCCTTCGTGTTCGTCATCGTGTACTCACTGCGCTCAGATCTGATTGGTCACCGAGTACGACGGATGCCCGAGCGATTGCGCGCTGCGGCGGCATCGCCGATCGCCGCTCCCGTTGCAGCCGCCGCACTGCCAGTGACGGTCGCCGCGCCACGCAATGTTGACCGTGCCAACTCCCGGGATGCCCGACGGCTCGTTATCACGTCTGGCGCGAAAGCTGGCCTCGAAATCGATCTTCCAGAAGAGCAACTCACCATCGGACGGTCCAGCGAATCGGCACTGGTCATCCGAGAGGACTACGCCTCGACGCACCACGCGCGACTTCTGCTGTGGGCCGACGGCTGGGTGATCCAAGACCTAGACTCAACCAACGGCACCTACCTTGACGGAGTTCGCGTCACTGTCCCGACGCAGGTGCCGCTCAGTACTCCCATCAAGATCGGCACGACCAGCTTCGAGCTCCGGCGGTAGGTGAATGGTGACTTCGACTACTGCGACCGCCATTTCTCATGTCGGAAAAGTTCGTGCAAACAATCAGGACAGTGGCTACGCCGGGAGTTATCTCTTCGTCGTAGCGGATGGCATGGGTGGACACGCCGGCGGGGATGTCGCCTCGGCGATCGCGGTGCGAAAGATTACCGAAGTCGACCGCGAGTTCAACTCGGTCAACGATGCCGAGTTTGCTTTGCGCAGTGCATTGCTCTCCGCCAACACGCTGCTGGCAGAAACCGTGTTTGAGCACGGTGAGCTCACGGGCATGGGAACGACCGTCAGCGGCATCCTTGTGGTTGGCGACCAGATCGCGCTGGCGCACATCGGCGACTCGCGCATCTATCGGTTTCGCGACGGCGAACTGTCTCAAATCACCAGTGACCACACGTTTGTGCAGCGCCTCGTGGATAGCGGGCGCATCACCCAAGAGGAAGCGGCGGTTCACCCTCGCCGTTCTGTGCTCATGCGCGTGCTTGGCGACGTCGATGCATCGCCGGAGATCGACACGACCACCCTTGAACTCAACCCCGGTGATCGGTGGTTGCTCTGCTCGGATGGGCTCAGCAGTTATGTTGCGGCGGACCGGATTAAGGCCGCCCTTGCTGCGGTGCCGAGTTCTGCTGCAGCGGCACAGCGTCTCCTCAAGGAAAGCTTGGATCAAGGCGCGCCTGACAACGTGACCGTGGTTATCGTTGACGTACGCGGGGTTGACGCAGATGTCGCGCAGACAGCTCGGGTTGGTAAGCCCGCCTTGCCGGTGACCGTCGGATCCGCAGCATCTGCTCTTGTATTCGGCAGCGACACCGGACGACGTCCGCTCAGACTGCCAAACCTCCTCCTCCACCCGCTCAAGACAACTCCGACCGATGACAGCCACTTCGAACCGGAATCTGACGAGTACCTTGAATTGCTGATTCGTGATGACCGCCGCCGTGCCCGAAGCAGGCGCATTGCGTGGATCACCTTCGCCGTGATCGTGATCGGTGCCCTCATTGCGGCCACGATCGTCGGCTACAACCTCACCCAGCAGCGCTACTTCGTGGGGGTAAGCGGCGGCAACGTCGCCATCTTCCAGGGGGTGCAACAGGATCTCGGGCCCATCGTCCTCTCCCGCTTGGTGGAGGAAACCACGATCGGGCTTAAAGAGTTGCCAATGTTTCGCCGCGACAGCGTCGAACGAACCATCAACGCTGAGGATCTCGAGGATGCTCGGCGCATTGTCGATCAACTGGCCAATGCCCGCGTTCCCTGAGTCGGCGGCCCGCGCGTCCGTCGGCCTCGACCAGCGCGTGCCGATGACCTCAAGCATTCGCGTCAAGTTGCGCGAGCCGGCCCGTTTGCGCAACCTCGAACTGGTGCTCTTGCTGTTCGCTGTCGCACTGACGCTCGGCTCCATTGCCCTCGTTCAGCTTGGTGCTGTCGGGGCTCTTGACTCGGGTGCTCTAACGCTCTACGCGCTCCTGTTGGTGCCCCTTCTGGTGCTACACCTGACGCTGCGCATCACCGCCTCGGAAGCGGATCCGCTCATCGTTCCTATCATTACGCTACTCAACGGACTTGGCGTCACGATGATCTACCGAATCGACTTAGCCAATGCGCAATCGGGCTGGGAGAGCGCTGGCATCCGCCAGATCGTGTGGACTGCGATAGCGATTGTCATCGCGACCGGCGTGCTCATCATCGTTCGCAACCATCGCGTTCTGCAGCGTTACCGTTACATCGCGATGGTGAGCGGAATCGCGCTCCTGGTGTTGCCGCTGGCTCCCATCATCGGCGCAACCCGCAACGGCGCGCGACTGTGGGTCGAAATCGGCCCCCTGTCATTTCAGCCAGGCGAACTCGGCAAAGTAGCGTTGGCAATCTTCTTCGCCGGTTATCTTGTGACGGCGCGTGACTCACTCTCAATGGTCGGCCGCAAGTTCCTCGGCATGCAATTTCCGCGCGCTCGCGACCTCGGACCGATTCTCGTGGTGTTCGCGGCATCCATGCTCGTGCTCGTCTTTCAGCGGGATCTCGGCACAGCCCTGTTGTACTTCGGACTCTTTCTCGTGATGCTCTACGTCGCGACCGGTCGGTCGAGCTGGATCGTGCTCGGGCTTGGACTTTTCTTTGTCGGTGCTTTTGTAGCGAGCCGCACACTGGAGTATGTCGGTGGGCGGGTCTCGACGTGGCTAGACCCGTTCAACCCAGAGAACTATGACGCGGTCGGCGGCAGCTACCAATTGGTGCAGGGCCTGTTCGGGCTTGCGGATGGCGGGTTGATCGGCACCGGGCTTGGACGCGGCAGTCCCGAGATTACCCCCCTATCGGAGAGCGACTTCATCATCTCGGCCCTCGGCGAAGAACTCGGCCTCATCGGCCTGTTCGCGATTCTTGGGCTGTACCTGCTGTTCGTCGCCCGCGGCTTTCGAATCGGCTTTGCTGGGCACGACGACTTCGGGCGGCTGCTCGGTGTCGGCCTCGCTTTCGTCGTCGCGCTTCAGGTGTTCGTTGTTATTGGCGGAGTCACTCGCGTGATTCCCCTCACCGGTTTGACGACACCCTTCCTCGCGGCTGGCGGATCATCGCTCGTAGCAAACTGGATCATCGCGGCGCTCCTCCTGAGACTCTCTGACACGGTTCGCCAGCAACCGAGGTTGGTCGTCGACCCTATAGCGGATGACCGGAGCAAACAGGGGACAAGCCAATGAACAAAGAACTCAAACGCGTGAGTGCTGTCGTACTCATCATGTTTTTGGGCCTGTTCGCGTCGACCTCGTTGATTCAGGTTGTTGCGGCAGACAGCCTGCAAGCTGACGGTCGCAACGCTCGCACGCTGTACGCGAGCTACTCCGCCGAGCGTGGACCGATCCTTGTTGACGGTCAGCCGATAGCGCAATCGGTGCCGAGCGATGACGAGTACAAGTTCTTGCGGGTCTACGCATCCGGGCCTCTCTACGCGCCGGTCACCGGCTATCTGACCCTCAACCAAGGCAACACCGGGCTAGAGGCTTCGCTCGGTGACTACCTCAGCGGCTCATCCAACCAGCAGTTCTTCGACCAGATCAACGCCGTCGTTACCGGGCAGAACCCGAAAGGTGCCGCCGTCGAAACCACGATCGATCCGGTTCTGCAACAGGTGGCGTGGGATGCGCTAGGTGATTACCAGGGTGCCGTTATCGCGATCGACCCCAAGACCGGAGCGATTCTTGCGATGGTGTCGAAGCCAAGTTTCGACCCAAACGAATTGGCTGTGCACGACACCCAGCTTGTGATCGACACCTATGAACGCTTGCTGAACTCTGCGGATGAGGCGCTCATCAACCGAACAATGAACGGCAACCTCGACCCGCCTGGGTCGACGTTCAAGCTCGTCGTGACCGCGGCTGCACTCGAGAGTGACCGGTACACGCCGGACAGCGAGTTCCCGAACCCGTCGAGCTTGCCGTTGCCGCAGAGCGATTCCATCATCACCAATTCCGACGAGGGCACGTGTGGCCCAGGCGAGGTCGTGACGATGGGAACAGCGCTGCGGTTGTCATGCAACATTCCGTTCGCCGAGTTGGGATTGGAGCTCGGCACTCGCGCACTCCGCGAGCAAGCAAACCGATTCGGGTTCAACGACACGATCGATGTACCAATGACGTCAACCGAGAGTGTGTACCCACGGGCGCTGGATGACCCGCAAGCGATGCTGTCAGCGTTTGGTCAGTCGAGCGTCCGTGCATCCCCGCTACAAATGGCCATGGTGTCAATGGCGGTCGCCAACGGTGGAACGCTCATGAAGCCGACGCTCGTCGAGAGCATCATCGCGGCAAATCAAGCCGAGTTGTTGCGCATTCAGCCGGCGGTGTTTCGTCAGTCGATGAGCCAGCAGACCGCTGCAACCATGACCGAACTGATGGTCGCCAACATCAGCAATGGCGCCGCCAGTGGTGCCAGAATAGGCGGTGTCGAGGTTGCGGGAAAGACCGGTACGGCAGAGAACGGTGTGGATGAGCCATACTCTCTTTGGTTTACCGGTTTCGCCCCAGCCAACGACCCACAGATCGTCGTAGCCGTGGTGGTTCAAAATGGCGGAGGGCTTGGACAGGCCGGCACGTCGAACGGAATTCCAGCTCCAATCGCGAAGAAAGTACTAGAGGCGGTGCTATTCAGATGAGACCGACAAGTGGCCTCACCTTCGGCGGCAGGTATCAGCTCTCCAGTCGCGTCGCAATCGGCGGCATGGGTGAAGTGTGGCAGGCAACCGATCTGGTTATCGGCCGCGTTGTCGCCATCAAGATTCTCAAAGATGAGTACTTGGGGGACCCAGGATTTCTCGAGCGGTTCCGTGCCGAGGCTCGCCACGCTGCGCTGGTCAATCACGAAGGCATCGCCAATGTTTTCGACTACGGAGAAGAAGACGGCAGCGCGTTCCTCGTCATGGAACTCGTCCCCGGTGAAGCTCTGAGCGCCATCCTCGAGCGCGAGCGCGTTCTCGCGACCGACAGGGTGCTTGACATCGTCGCCCAAACGGCTGCGGCACTGCAGGCTGCCCATGCCGCTGGACTCGTCCATCGCGACATCAAACCGGGCAACCTGTTAATCACTCCGGAAGGTCGAGTCAAGATCACCGACTTCGGGATCGCGCGTATTGCCGACCAGGTGCCGTTGACGGCGACCGGGCAAGTCATGGGAACGGTCCAGTACCTTTCGCCCGAGCAGGCAAGCGGACACTCAGCCTCGCCCACCACCGACCTTTACTCTCTTGGCATCGTCGCATACGAGGCCCTCGCTGGAAAGCGCCCGTTCACCGGCGAGTCTCAAGTCGCGATCGCAATGGCGCAGATTAACGAAAGCCCGCCAGAATTACCAGTTACTGTCGCCGAGCCGGTGCGAAATCTCGTCTACTCCTGCCTAGCGAAGCGTCCGGCGGACCGTCCGGCTTCGGCTGCACACCTCGCACGAGCGGCCACGGCGTTGCGGCGTGGTGATATTTCCGCCGCTGCGGCGGCCGTGCCAGGGGTACTCGGCACCGGCTCCTTAGTCGCGACCGCGGGCGCCAACTATGGCCAAGCGACGCAAGCCACACGGGTTATGACAACGAATGCACCGATTAGTGCACCGGCCCAGCCGGGCGAGGTTGCTCGCCGAAACCCATGGACGTGGCCACTCGTTGCTATTGTCTCGCTCTTGGCGGTCATCCTGATCGGTACGATCGTCGCCCTTGTCGCGAACCCTGGCGAAGGCGGCGGGCCGGAAACTTCGAGCGCAGCGCCTCCTAGGCCCACCCAGTCAACTCCGAGTCCAAGTCCAACGAGCGATCGGGTGACGCTCGATGAGAACGAGCTCCTCGGGCGCAGTCAGGCGGCCGTCGAGCAGCGCCTCACCGAGCTCGAATTGAAACTCGACGCCCGAGTAGGCACTGTCGCGCCAAGCGAAGAACAGGTCGGGTTCGCGTATAGCGTGACGCCGAAGGGCAACGTTCGCAAAGGCGAAACGATTACGGTGAGTTTTTACGCCGCGATACCAGCGCCGGTCGCAACCAAACCAAGCCCATTGATCGCGCCGGCTGGTCCATTCCCGGCTGGCGATACGATCACCGTCACGTGGCCGGCGTACACCGGGTGCCCCGCGAGCAGACCGCACACCGGATTCAGCATTCAAGTGCAGAAGGGCTCTCTGGTCGGAAGTAATCCGCTCCCGACGAGTGCATCGAGCGCCGAAATCGAACTCTCCGGCACTGCTGGTGAAACAACGATCGTGACGTACACGGCTATTTGTACCGACTTTGAATCACCTCTTTCTGATCCGCTTTCCATCACCGGCGTCTAACTCGGCTGAGCCAGGGGCCTGGTCGATGGCAGCAGATACACTGTTGTAAGAATCGTCAGAATAGTTCGGAGATGGCTCGTGGTTGAAGACGTTGCACACGGAGTGCGCGTCTTGGCGGGCAGATACGAACTTGGCGCGCTGATTGGCCGCGGCGGCATGGCAGACGTACACGCCGGAACTGACTCCCGTCTCGGACGTCGTGTTGCCGTCAAGCTCCTCAAGTCCAGCCTTGCAAGCGATCCGGCATTTCGTTCGCGTTTCCGTCGTGAAGCTCAAGACGCCGCCAAGATGGCTCACCCGACGATCGTTCGCATTTTTGATGCCGGTGAAGAGTTGATCGTCGATCAGCGCGGCACCGAGACCCTCATCCCGTACATCATCATGGAGTTTGTCGATGGTCGACTGCTCAGAGACCGTATTGCCGATGGACCGCTCGAGCCTGACGAAGCGATGCGGATTGCGGCGCAAGTTCTGACCGCCCTCGAATACTCCCACCGCGCGGGCGTCGTACACCGAGACATCAAGCCTGGCAACATCATGATTACCGCTAGCGGGCAGGTCAAGGTCATGGATTTCGGGATCGCGCGCGCGATCTCCGATTCCGCGGCGACGATCGCCGAGACGAGCGCAATCGTCGGGACCGCACAGTACTTTTCGCCAGAGCAAGCGCGCGGCGAGGCTGCCGATGCGAGAACCGACCTGTACTCGACTGGCGTCGTGCTCTTTGAAATGCTCACCGGGCGCGCACCGTTCCGTGGGGATAATCCGGTTGCCGTCGCGTATCAGCACGTCAACTCGGAACCGGTGGCTCCGGGTACGCTCAACCCGAAGGTCTCACCTTCGCTCGATGCTGTCGTGTTGCGAGCTCTGGCCAAAGACCGTTTCGAACGGTACCAAAGCGCTGCCGAGTTCCGTGCAGATCTCGAGACGACTGCCGCTGGCGCGGTGCCCGTGAAGAAGCAGATCGCGACCAACGATTTCAATGCCACCCTGTTCGGGGTGAATCCGTCCGCTGTTGCTGGTTCCGAGGCAACACTTCGTCAACTCACCGTTGATGAAGGAGATCGTGCGGTCAGAACCCAAAACCGTCCTCCAGTCGCTTGGATCTGGGCCGGCATCGCTTCCATGATTGCGGTGATCGCGGCGGTGATCTTCTGGACCTTTAGTTTGACCCCGCCCGAGTTAGCAGGAAATATGGCGGTCGACATTCCGGCCGTGTCCGGTCAAACGTGGGCCGACGGTTCCGCAACCCTCATCGAGGCGAACCTCGAACCTCAGCGCATCGAAGAATCTAGCGACACGATCGAAGAGGATGTGATCATCCGCACCGATCCTGAAGCGGGTGTCAACGTCAGTCCAGGTATGCAGATCCAGGTTTATGTCTCGATCGGCAAGACCCCTGCAACCGTGCCAGACGTAGCGCGCATGGCAGAGGCCACGGCCATTGAAGCGATCATCGCTGCCAGTTTGGTGTACGGCAGTTCGACGACCGATTACTCTCCGGATCTCACGGCGGGAACCGTCATTCGCTCGGATCCCGTCGGAGGCTCAACGCGTCTTGTCGACGGCAGGCTTATCCGACAGGGAGACACCGTCAACCTCGTGGTTTCAAACGGTCTAGTCAACATTCCCGACGTGACTGGGCAAGCGATCGCCGCCGCGAGTTCAGCGCTTCAAGCGCTACAGCTCTCGCTACGCGTCGATATCGACGCTGGCTGCAGCGGCGGGACCGTTTCGAGACAATCGCTTGTCGGCGAGCAACCACAAAAATCGGAACTGACCCTGACCTACTGCGGTGGGTAGATTCTGCTTGATCAGCCGAGCTTGACGCGGGGAGTGAGCCCTTTTGCGCGCTCAGCCGCTTCGGGCAATCCGGCAACCGCGAGCCAGTTTCCCAGCATGAGGTAGCCGCCTTCTGTCAGCACTGACTCGGGGTGAAATTGCACCCCGAAAATGGGTTGACTGTCGTGTCGCAGACCCATGATTACACCCCCCGTTGTTCGCGAGGTGACGATGAGCTCCTCGGGTACCGTTGCGTCAACAACCGCAAGCGAGTGGTAGCGAGTCGCGGTGAACGGCTGCGCAACCCCGGCGTAGAAGTCGCTGTCGTCGTGTTCGATGAGCGAGGTCTTGCCATGCATGAGTTCTTCCGCGTGAGTGACGGTCGCACCGAGTGCCTCGGCGATAGCCTGATGGCCAAGACACACACCCAAGAGCGGGAGGCCAGACTTCACAGCCGCCTTGACGACTGGAATGCTGACCCCCGCGGCAGCGGGAGTTCCTGGGCCCGGCGAGAGCAGTACGCCGTCGAAACCACCAATGACGTCGGCCGCGGCATCCGCGTCAAAATCGTCGTTGCGCACCACAGTTGTCTCCGCCCCGAGCTGAAGCAGATATCCATTAAGGGTGTAAACGAAACTGTCGTAGTTGTCGACAACAAGAATATGGGTCACGATCCGTCCACAGTAACCTCAGCCGGTGCCACTAGTTGTTCAACCCAAGGGAACACCCACAAGGCAAGCGCAGTAAGCACGGCTACGACAAGAATCGTCGCGATGAGAATGCGAAGCCACAGTGGGCCCGGCAACAGTTTCCAAAGCGCGGAGTACATCAGCCGACAGCCATAACCTGAGCTACATCAGCGATCTCTGCCGGGGCACCCTCCGACCGGGGATACCACGTGTCGTACACGCCGTACGCGATGATTCGTTCCGAGACGGAGTTCAACGGATTGCAACTGGTGAGCGTAATAATTCGATCGACCGGGGTCGCACCCGCGTCTTGGGGCACCGGATCAAGCACTCCCACTCCGGACGGCGACACATACTCAAGCGAGCGAAAGACGTACCGATACCAGCCATCTTCGGTTTCGATGTAGATGCTGTCGCCCAGCTGGAGCTTGTTAACGTCGAGAAACGGCGAGCCCCACCCGGTTCGATGAGCAGCGAGAGCAAAGTTGCCGATCTCACCGGGCATCTGTGTTCCCGGGTAGTGTCCGACGCCGCGCTTATTCAGCACGTCTTCCATCCCGATCCCTTCGGCGATCGGTCGCGTGTAGTCCGCACCGAATCGGGGAACGATGAGCGTACCGAAGTTCACCGCGTTCGCGGGGACCGCAGTAACGATCGGTTGACCCGGGTCGGCCCGTTCGCGAGGCACTGGGGCTACGCCCTCGCCTTTGTCCCAACTCTGTTGAAGTTCGACTGCCTCGACCTGTTGCGCATTGCCCAGGACGAGATTATTAAACCAGAGTTGCCACCCCAAGAATAGCAACACCACGACGCCGCCGGTGACGAACACTTCTCCGAATACGCCGATGACCCGTGAGCGACGTTCAGCGCGTTTACGTCGTCGCGCTGCAACCCGCCCGTCTGCAAGAATCATAAATTGAGTGTAGAGCGTCACTCGGACGGGAAGGCTGGTAACTCATGCTCGAGGAGCCCGGGTTGAGCCCGCGCGCGGGTGCCTGACCGAATCCTTCCGGCTAGAGTTGGTCGCATGGCCCGTACGAGCGCAGGTTCCAGTCCAGACCGTCCAACACCAACGTCGAGCGAACCAGCGCCGAATCCTGTCTGGTTCAAGCCCGTGATGTTCGGCTTCATGCTCGTTGGGCTCACGTGGATCATCGTTTTCTACGTCACGCAAAGCCAACTGCCCGTGCCAGCACTCGGAAACTGGAACATTGCTATTGGCTTTGGCATCATGTTCGTAGGATTCCTGATGACAACGCGGTGGCGTTAGTCAGTGCCCTCTAACTACATTCGTGTAGTTATACCCACTGTGGAGAGGCCTGTGTATAACTTGCCCGTAACTAGCGTGCCCGTGTGCTTCCCGCCTAGATGACGAACAGCCTCAACAGCGTGAGCACCACAAGCGTTATCGCCAAAGCCGAGATCAATGTGATCTGTCTGAGCCTCTGTTCGGGTCGTCTCGTCGCAAGATAGATCAATCCGATGAGTGCACCAACGACGACGCCACCAAGGTGGGCTTGCCAAGAGATGTTTGTGCCGGGCAAAAAACCGATTGCGAAGTTCAAGGCGATCACGACGAACAGCTGAATACTGTTGCCGCCGAGCTTGCGTTGGATCACGAAAAACGCACCGAACAGCCCAAAGATTGCGCCGGATGCTCCAACGACGGCGCTCATCGGCGCTAGCAGGAGCACCGCAACGGAGCCTCCAAAGCCGCTCAGTAGATACAGCACCAAGAATCGGGTGCGCCCAAGCAACCCTTCGAGGATCGGTCCGAATAAGAACAGCGCGTACATGTTAAACAAGATGTGGAAAATCGAGTTCTGCGAGTGCACGAACAGGGCTGAGATCATTCGCCACGGCTCGGTGTATGTCAGTGGGGGAAAGTAGAGCAGGGCTGCGGTGACTCCGCTGCCCGGAATGATCTGCAGCAAGTAGATGCCGATGCAGAGACCCAGAATCGAGTAGGTAACAACAGGGGTGCTGCCCCCACGGCGAAACGCCCGAACGACTGCCGGGCGGGCGCGAGGCGCAGCTTGGCGAGCTTCGCGAACGCATTCCGGACAATGCACACCAACGGCGGCCTGCGTTTGACAATCAGGACAGACAGTTCGACCACAGCGCTGGCAGAGCACGAAACTCTGCCGATCTTGGTGACGGTAACAGACGTTGTTTGACGCTGCCGATCCACTCGACATCGAGACTACTGTTCGTCGATGCTGACGCTCTCGATGACGACATCAACGACGGGCTTGTCGCGCACTGTCTGCACTGCCTCGATGGCATCAACGACTCGCTTGGAATCCTCATCTGTGACTTCACCGAATATCGTGTGCTTCGCTTGCAGCCATGCGGTAGGAACGGTCGTAATGAAGAACTGTGAGCCGTTCGTGCCGCGACCGCCGCGCGTTCCCGCATTGGCCATTGCCAGCACATATGGCTCCGAGAAATTCAACTCTGGGTGGATCTCGTCATCAAATTCGAACCCGGGTCCTCCCGTGCCTTGACCGAGCGGGTCGCCGGCCTGGAGCATGAAGTCTTTGATGATCCGGTGAAAAATTACACCGTCGTACAACTTGTCTTTCGACACTTTGCCGGTGGCCGGGTGGGTCCATTCGATCGTGCCAGTTGCGAGGCCCACGAAGTTTGCCACCGTCTTCGGGGCGTGGTTGCCAAAGAGATTGAGCTTGATTGTGCCGAGATTCGTTACGACAGTAGCGACCGCAGTGTGCTTTGACATAGTTGTAAGTCTTGCACGGCTCGATCGACTCGAAGCCGCCTTGCGTCCAGCCAGCTCCCAGCCAACGGGATACCCCTTCGCGCGCAGGCGTGACAGTATTGGAACCTGATCAACACACACCGGAGGTTGGGTCATGGCTCTATCACGTAAACGTCGCAAAGAGCTTCACCGCCTTAGAAGCAATGCGGAAGCACTGTGGGAGGACCAAAAAGACTTGCTCGACCACGCCTCCAAGGTCGTTCGGGACGCAAGCAGGCAGGCCGCAAACTACGCGCGCGAAGAAGTTACCCCGCGAGTGCGCGACACATACGAGGACGTCGTCAAACCAGCCATTGGAGCTGGCGTGACCGGTGCTCGCAACGCCGCTACAGGAACTCGCGACAAATTCGTCGGCGAGATCTTGCCCGCTGTCTCCTCAGCTCTCGGCACCGCGCTTGCAGCGATCGAGGTTGCCAAGAACCAGCAAGTCCGGGATGCGATCGCCCGAGCATCGAAGTTCGGCACGAACCTGGGAACCAAGGCTGGCATCATCCAGCCAAAACCCGCCGGCCCCGGACGCTACATTTTGATCGGCATTGGCGTCGTTGCATTCGCTGCAGTGGCGTATGCGGCGTGGCAAACGCTGCGCGCCGACGATGACCTGTGGATTGAAGACGAGGCAGACGGGTCCGAGCCAGCCTGAAGATCGGGAATGGTGGAGCCTAGGGGAATCGAACCCCTGACCTCCTGCTTGCAAAGCAGGCGCTCTACCAATTGAGCTAAGGCCCCGTGTTCAGAAAAAATATAGAAGCCTCTTACGAGACTGCCGTGGGGCTACCAGGACTTGAACCTGGGACCTCTTCGTTATCAGCGAAGCGCTCTAACCACCTGAGCTATAGCCCCCTGAAGCAGATACGAGAGTATCGCACTGCCCGGGATTGACGTAATCGACTAGTTGTTCGTGAAGCCCACCAGAAGCCCGCCTGTTAAGCGAACGCTGAAGTTGTACAGGATGCTTGCTATCGCGCCGAGTGCTGTGCCGATGACGGTGTTGAGCAAAGCAACAATGAAGGAGAAGAGGGCCACTTGCGGCAGCGCGAAACTCGTCGCCGCGCTGAACTCCGGATTGCCGAGAATGTCCTTAAAAATGCTGTCTAGGTCTCCGAAGATTCCCGTTGAATTGAGCACGATCCAGACGAGTAAGGATGCCACAATGAAAACAATTCCGAGCGATGCGGCGATCAGAAACGAAAGCTTGACCGCCGACCAGAAGTCGATGTACACCAGTTTCAGCCGGACCTGCTTGACCGCAACTTGGCGTTGCGACTTGCGCTGGAGTTTCTCCGCGACACTACTCATGTGTTGACTCGTCCTTCCGAGCTTCCTCAAGCGTGGCTTCATCGTTGTCGATGACGCCGTCGACATCCTGATTATCTAGGTTTCGTTCGCTGTTCTTGGCGATCGCGATGATCTTGTCGTCATCGGCGAACCGGGCAAAGACCACGCCCATCGTGTCGCGGCCCTTGGCGGGAACCTCGGCGACAGATGAGCGTACCACCTTGCCGCTGGCGAGAACCACAAGCACTTCGTCCTCATCGTTGACAATGAGCGCCCCGGCTAAGTCGCCGCGCGCTTCTGCAAGCTTGGCGACCTTAATGCCGAGACCGCCGCGGTTCTGCACCCGATACTGGTCAGCTGCCGTGCGCTTGGCGTAGCCACCCTCGGTTACGACGAACACGTAACCGGTGTCAGTGGCGACGCTCGCGCTCAGCAGACGATCCTCCTCGCGAAAATGCATGCCGATCACCCCCGACGTGGATCGGCCCATGGGACGCAGAGCGGCGTCGGAAGCAGTGAATCGTATCGACATGCCTTTTCTCGACACGAGCAGCACATCGTCATCATCTTCAATGAGCATCGCTGAGACGACTTCGTCGCCATCACGCAAGTTGATTGCGATGATGCCGCCGGTGCGATTCGTGTCGTACTCGGTCAAAGCAGTTTTCTTGACAAGGCCGCCAAGGGTTGCGAGCACGAGATACTTTGCCGCTTGGTAGTCGCGAATATCGAGAATCTGCGCGATTTCTTCACCCGGCTGCATCGCGAGCAGGTTCGCGACGTGCTGACCTTTCGTGTCGCGGCCCGCCTCTTGAACCTCATACGCCTTCGCTCGGTAGACCCGGCCAGTGTTGGTGAAAAACAACAACCAGTGATGGGTCGTTGTGACGAAGAAGTGGTTCACGACATCGTCGGCGCGCAACTGGGCACCGCGCACCCCGCGACCGCCGCGATGTTGACTGCGGTAGTTGTCGCTCCGCGTTCGCTTGATATAGCCGCCGCGAGTGACCGTCACAACCATTTCCTCTTCGGGAATCAGATCCTCGACACTCATATCTCCGTCGAAGCCGAACATGATCTCGGTGCGACGAACATCGCCAAACCTGTCGACGATCTCAGTGAGTTCCGTGCTGATGATCTCTCGTTGCCGCAACGGCGTAGCGAGAATGTCGTTGAAGTCAGCGATCTTCGCCTCGATTGCGTCATGCTCGTCAATGATCTTCTGACGCTCAAGGGCAGCAAGTCGGCGCAATTGCATATCGAGAATAGCGTTGGCCTGCAGCTCGTCGATCACAAGCAATTGCATCAGACCGGTTCGAGCTTCATCAGCACTGGGCGAACGTCGGATGAGGGCGATGACCTCGTCGAGTGCCTCTAGTGCTTTGAGGTAGCCCCGCAGAATGTGGGCGCGTTCCTCTGCACGACGCAACCGATACGCGGTGCGTCGGACAATGACATCCAGCTGATGGTCGATCCAGTGGCCGATGAAGCCGTCGAGTGGAAGCGTTCGGGGAACGCCATCGACAATTGCCAGCATGTTGGCGCCGAAGTTGTCCTGCAGCTGGGTGTGCTTATACAGATTATTAAGCACGACTTTGGCGATGGCATCACGCTTGAGCACGATAACAAGTCGTTGACCTGTTCGACCGGAAGTCTCATCGCGGATGTCGGCGATTCCGCCAATTTTGCCGTCCTTGACAAGCTCGGCGATCTTGAGCGCGAGGTTGTCTGGATTTACCTGATACGGGAGCTCGGTTACGACGAGGCACGTGCGGCCTTGAAGCTCCTCAACACTGACGACCGCCCGCATGGTGATCGAACCGCGACCCGTGCGGTAGGCGTCCTGAATTCCGCGGATGCCAAGAACCTGCGCGCCCGTTGGGAAATCCGGTCCCTTGATCCGCTGCAGCAACGCTTCCAGGAGTTCGTCACGGGTGGCATCCGGGTTCTGGAGGGACCACAGCGCTCCCGCAGCCACTTCGCGCAGGTTATGGGGCGGGATGTTGGTGGCCATACCAACGGCAATGCCGACCGAGCCGTTGACGAGAAGATTGGGGAAACGCGCCGGCAGGACCACGGGCTCCTGTGTCTTGCCGTCGTAATTGTCTTGGAAGTCGACGGTCTCCTCGTCGATGTCCCGAACCATCTCCATTGCCAACGGAGCCATCTTCGTCTCGGTGTACCTCGGCGCTGCCGCGCCGTCGTTCCCTGCGGAGCCAAAGTTGCCCTGACCGAGCGCGAGGGGATACCGCAGACTCCAAGGCTGCACAAGGCGCACGAGCGCGTCGTAAATGGATGCGTCACCGTGAGGATGAAACTGCCCCATCACCTCGCCGACAACGCGAGTGCACTTGTTGAACCCCTTGTCTGGTCGGTAGCCGCCGTCGTACATGGCGTAGATGACTCGACGGTGCACTGGCTTGAGCCCGTCCCGCACATCGGGAAGCGCCCTGCCAACAATGACGCTCATCGCGTAGTCGAGGTACGAACGCTGCATCTCGAGTTGGAGGTCGACCTGATCGACTTTGTCATAACGCGCGTCGACGGCGGCCTTCTCAAAGGTCGGTTCGGGAGTTTCGTTGTCAGCCATCAATGGCCTTTCGTCTGGGAGGTCTCGACACGCTCATGCAGCGGGAACTAAATGTCGAGGAATCGAACGTCTTTGGCATTGCGCTGAATAAAACTCCGTCGCGACTCAACGTCTTCACCCATTAGAGTCGAGAATATCTCGTCTGCTGCCGCCGCGTCATCCAGAGTCACCTGAAGCAAGGTTCTCGTCGCCGGGTCCATCGTGGTTTCCCAGAGCTCGGTGTAATCCATCTCCCCAAGTCCCTTATACCGCTGGATGCCGTTCTCTTTCGGTATCCTTTTTCCGCTGGCTGCCCCGTCTGCGAGCACGGCATCACGCTCGCGATCGCTGTACACGAACTCGTGTTCAGCGTTCGTCCACTTCAGGCGATAGAGCGGCGGTTGGGCGAGGTAGACGTAGCCATGGTCGATGAGCGGACGCATGTAGCGGAACACCAAAGTCAGCAGGAGCGTTGTAATGTGCTGCCCGTCGACGTCAGCGTCCGCCATAAGGACGATCTTGTGGTACCTGGTCTTGCTGGGGTCGAAGTCTTCGCCGATCCCAGCGCCGAACGCCGTGATCATGGCCTGTACCTCGGTGTTCGCGAGTGCGCGATCAAGCCGCGCCTTCTCGACATTGAGGATCTTGCCGCGCAACGGCAAGATCGCCTGAAACTCGGGATTTCGACCCTGAACAGCAGAGCCGCCGGCCGAATCACCCTCGACGATGAAAATCTCCGAGAGTGACGGATCCTTGCTCGAACAATCACGGAGTTTTCCGGGCATCCCGCCAGACTCGAGTAAGCCCTTTCTTCGAGTCTGCTCGCGGGCCTTTCGAGCAGCAATGCGAGCCTGCGACGCCTGAATGGCCTTGCGGATGACGTCTCTAGCTTGGGTTGGATTGCGATCAAACCAATCCCCAATTTGCTGACCAGCAACGCGCTGAACAAAGGTTTTCGCCTCAGTGTTGCCCAGCTTCGTCTTGGTCTGCCCCTCGAATTGCGGCTCGGCGAGCTTCACAGAAATAACTGCGGTCAGGCCTTCGCGCACATCGTCTCCCGAGAGGTTCTCATCTTTTTCTTTGATAATGCCCTTCTCGCGCGCGTAACGATTGACGAGGGTCGTGAGTGCTGCGCGGAACCCCTCTTCGTGAGTTCCGCCCTCGTGTGTGTTGATGGTGTTCGCGTAGGTGTGGACACTTTCGGTGTATCCGTTGGTCCATTGCATCGCGACCTCGATGGAGATCTTGCGGTCGGAGTCCTCCAACTCAAAAGCGATCACCTCTTCGTGGATCAGTTCATTCCTCTTTGCCTTGTTGAGGTACTCGACGTAATCGACTAGGCCGCGCTCATAGCGGTAACTATCGCTCTTGCCGTCGTCGCGCTCGTCGGTGATGTTGATTCGAAGACCCTT
>ENA-OFDP01000417-OFDP01000417.1-metagenomes-genome-assembly--contig:-NODE-417-length-19408-cov-5.662533_pt1 | contig 19408 bp, 13 predicted proteins | sample MGYA00153389_OFDP01 | MGnify analysis MGYA00153389 | reverse complement strand
GGGAATCGGGAATCGGGAATCGGGAATCGGGAATCGGGAATCGGGAATCGGGAATTAGCTTTTTTGATGCCAAAACCTAAGACCAAAACTAGATAAAGAGGGTAAAATAAACTGGGATTGGTATAACAAAGAGTTTAACAGCGCATAATTAGGAATTAAACCATGAGCAATTCCCCATGACCAATGACCAATTACCAATTACCAATTACCAATTAGCAATTCCCAATTAGCAATTCCCAATTAGCAATTCCCAATTAGCAAACCAAAATGGAAGTTTACTGCACTCGTCCGGGCTGCCCGCGCCCTCAAAACTATTTTTCCGATCTCGATGACAGTTCGATGCTGAAAACTGTGCAGCAAAAGTTTTGCACGACTTGCGGGATGCCCCTGATTTTGAGCGGCCGCTATTTGCCCGTGAGGTTGTTAGGTCAAGGCGGTTTTGGGGCGGCATTTTTGGCCAGAGACCGCTATACTCCGGCGATGCGGCAGTGCGTTGCTAAACTTTTGCAGCCGTCAGTAAGTCTAACTCCGGCACAGCTCAAAATCGCTCAAACTCTGTTTGAACGGGAAGCTGCGGTGCTGGAAGAACTGGGAAACGAACACTCGCAAATTCCGAGTTTGCTGGCGTTTTTTGAGCTGACTGTTCCAAGTTTGCAGGGCGGGAAAAACGATCAGTTTTTCTATCTGGTTCAAGAATTTATTGATGGTGAAAATTTGGAGGAAGAACTGGCTGTAAAAAGCAAGTTTTCGGAATCTGAAATAATGGTGGTGCTGCGGGAAATTTTAAAGGTTCTCGATTTTGTGCACTCTCGCGGTTCGATTCATCGGGATATTAAACCTGCTAATATTATGCGGGGTAAAAATGGTCGGCTTTATTTATTAGATTTTGGGGCTGTCAAACAGGTAACGCAAACTGCGGGCACTTCAAAGGCTTCAACTGGTATTTATTCTTTGGGTTACGCTCCGCCAGAACAAATGACTGGGCAAGAAGTGTATCCGGCAACGGATTTGTATGCTTTGGGTGTGACTTGTATTACTTTGCTGAGTGGTTTGCAGCCCACGGATTTGTTTGATAGTTACAAAAATGAGTGGAATTGGCATTCGCGGGTGCAGATTAGTTCGCGTTTGACTGAAGTTCTCGATCGAATGTTATTATCAGCTCCGAGTCAGCGTTTTCAATCTGCGGCTGAGGTCGAAGCGGCTCTAAAGCCTGGGCCTGGGCCTCAACCACATTCTCAACAACCTACAGTTGTCGTAGCACCTCCTCAAATAGTAACTCAGCCACCTCTGACACATACTTCGTACCCCCCTACACCACAAACTTCACAGCCTCCTACGGTCATTCCTGGTACTGCTCCGGGAGGGCTGCAACCTTCGTCGAGAAGGGCTTTTTCGATTTGGGATGTTTTGGGTGGGGCGGCGTTTACGGGTTTTGAGGGTGGGTTGTTGGCGATCGCCCTGACGAGTTTGTTGCCATCTCCGAGTCTGAGTATCGGATTGTTAGGGATGATTGTCGGGGGTTTGATTTATGGCCAGTATCGCCGATCGATCGAACAAACTGAGATGCTGATTATTGGCGCTGGTACTTTCGCTATGCTGGTGTTTTTCCCGGTTTTGCGATCGGCTGCAATTGGGATTTATGCTGGTTCTCCCATCACTGGCGTGTTGTTTGTGGGATGGTTGGCGGCCTTGGGGGCGATCGCGGCAACAGCTATATTTCGCTTAATTTATAAGTTACTTTCTAATGTTTTTTAACTTGCACCACTGTCAGCAACAGGCTTTCCGGCCTGTTCCACAAAGAGTGAATTTCTTGTGGGATGGGCATCCTGCCCGTCCATAAAAAGCTTAATAAATCAATGCAAAATCAGAAGTCGATTAACCCGAATTGGACGATCGCTTGGGGCCCAGAAGCCCGATCGCACCCTGCAACTTGGGAAACCCCCGGTTTTGCCATCATCGGCGCTGAACCCACCTTCAGCCCCAGCCAGCGATTTGTGCTGGTGGGTGACTGCTGCTTCGATCGCACTATTTTACTCAAACAACAGATTGATACCGATGGATTGACCGATTTGGCGATCGTCGGGCGGCTTTGGGAACAGTCAGGCCCTCAAACTTTGAGCTTGCTGGAAGGACAGTTTGCCCTGGCTGTATGGGATCTAGAGGAGAAAACCTTGTGTCTGGGGCGCGATCGCGTGGGAGCCAAAACGCTCTATTACACTCGCACAGGAACGACTCGCTGGATCGCACCCAGACTGCGATCGCTCAATCCGTATCACGATCGCACACTCGATTTAGTTGCTTTGCGCGACTATTTGTGCTGTGCCTTTGTACCTGGAGCACAAACGCTGTGGGAAGCGGTGCGAGAGTTGCGCCCTGGTAGTTACCTGTATTTACCGGATGTTAAGGCGCAGAGATATTGGCAGCCGCAGGAACAAATTACTAATGCCGATCGCCCTTTGGAATGGCACAGTCAACAAGTGCGATCGCTGTTGGAAGAATTAGTGCAGGAAGGACTACCAGCCGGAGAACCAGTTGCAGCATACCTTTCGGGTGGTATTGATTCCAGTTGCGTGACTGCGATCGCAGCCCGGTTGCACGATCGTCCGGTGCACACTTTTTCGATGCACTTTGGCGCCGAATATCCCAGCGAGATTGAATTTGCGAACATTGTCGCAGCACATTGCGGCACCGAGCACCATATTTTAGAAGTTTCGCCAAAGCAAATTTGGGAGTTGCTACCGGAAACGCTGGCTGCGATGGACGATCCAGTGGGGGAAGGTTTGACGGTGCCTAATTTGCTGCTGGGGCGATCGGCAAAGCAATTCGCAGATGTGGTATTGAATGGCGAAGGTGGCGATCCGTGTTTTGGCGGGCCGAAAAATAAGCCGATGTTGCTGAATAGTTTGTACGGTTCGATTCAGGGTAAACCAGATCCGATCGCAGCTTACTTGACTTCGTTTCAGAAATGCTATGTGGATTTGCCGCGCTTGCTGAAGCCGGAGGTTTGGAATCAAGTAAAAGATGCGCCTTCGGTGTTTGCTGAGGAATTGCAACAGACAGAAACCACGTTTTTGAATCGGTTGATGCGGCTGAATATTGAGTACAAAGGGGCCGATTACATTTTAACTAAGGTAAACAATCTCACGGCTGCTGCGGGATTGCAAGCGCGATCGCCTTTATTCGATCAGCGGATGGTGGCGCTGAGTTTGCAAATCCCGCCAGAGTACAAGCTTTCGGGCGCGCAGGAAAAAGCCGTGCTCAAGGCTGCTGTCGCTGATTTACTGCCCGATGTCATCGTCAACCGTCCGAAAAGCGGGATGGTGATGTCGATGCAGCAGTGGTTTTTGAGGGATTGGCAACGACAAGCGCGATCGTTGTTGTTGAATCGCCGGGCGGCGATCGCACCTTACCTCGATCGGGCATTGATTGATGAGTGGCTAAACTATCGGGGCGAAGTTTTTCCCCGCTACGGGCTGAAACTGTGGCTGTTGGTGACGCTGGAAATCTGGTTGCAGGTGAATCGCCGTTAACATCGAAAATATTAATCTTGGGTGGGGTTAGAAACCGGGTTTTTTCCAGAATATTTGATTACAACCCAGATTTTGCTAAAAACCCGGTTTCTTGGTTGTGATGCAAGAGGGCGGGCACGGGGGCACCGCCCCTACGGTTTGATTCTTTTGTAGGGGTAGTGCCCCGTGCCTACCCCCGCCCTAACTCTCAGCAAGTTTAGACTTGACGACACTCAACAATTCTTGCGGCGAAAACGACTCCAATTCCACAAAATAACCTGCATCCAACCATGCTAATTCTTCGGTAGTTAAATCTAGCCTCACAGCGTTGGACAATTGACGGGAGGTTTCTGCCATTGCTTGAGATTTTTGGACAAATATATTGTTGGTTGCCAATCGCTGCAAGATTAGATGGGGAGAACAACCTAAATTAAAAATTGTCACATCTTGTTCGGCAAACCAGTCTAGATTAGTCCGCAGTTGATGCACTAAACCAACTCCAGCAGGACTCGCATTGTGTAGCGCATACACTTTCAAATCGGCATTTTGTCGCAGCATTTCCATCGTAGTCTCGAAAATGCTTTGGGGATAGCCAGTGATGCTGAGAATCGCGCAGTTGTTTTCAACATCGACGTTGTTGGCAATCAGGAATTGGGCGATTTCGTCGCTTTCACAGACGATTGTGCGATCGCAACTGCTGTAGGCGCTAATTTCGCGATCGATGGTGACTGGCAAAGCATTTTGACGAGGTGTAGGTAACAATTTTTCTATCTTTCCCATCGCCCATTGCCAGCGTTGCAACCATTGATTCATCTGCAATTCATTAGTAAAAAGTTCTTCATTAACTTTCTGTAGATGACGCTTTTGTGAGATACCGAGCCAGCAGGAATATATACCTAGCAAAATCACTATGACGCATCCGACAACCGAAGAATTACTCAGGCTGCTGGGAATGCCTATCACTACAATAATTCCCCCTAAAACTTGTAGGTTGACAGCATTGAGTCTTCTGTCGCGAATACCTTGGCGCAGAGATCTGCTACCTTCACGAAACGCCCAGATACAACAAGCATTGTAAATAAAAAACGGAATTAAGGAGGTTATTTTCAAAAGTTCAAAAATAGGAATCAGAAAAAAGATAGGTACTAGAAGAATCACGCCAAAGATTCCTACAATAACTAGCAATATTAAATAAAAAGCAATCCATATCCATTGACCAACTGAAGCTGGCCATTTAAGCTGTTTGTCAATATAATACAAGAACTGTTTGGGGGTGAAGAATAACATATTCTCGGTCGAAATATCTACGATCGCCTGTTGGAACAACTGATCCGCGAATGGAATCTTTTTATTGACTATCTTAGTTGGGTTAAACACATACTCACCAGCAAATCCGACACTATTATGTACGGGACTATGCTCTAGCATTAAGGCATCGTTAGTCTGCGAATCTGTGCTCATAGCCAGTCCAGAATTGACGATTCGCAACAATCGCGGTGGTTCCAAAGATTCGAGTTCTACAAAATTGCCTGCATTTAACCACGCCATTTCTTCTACTGTTAAGTCTAGTCGAACTTTGTAGGGAAGTTGACGGGCTGCTTCTGCCATTGTTTTAGAATTTTGCACAGACATATCGCGATTTTCTAAGACTTGATGGGGGAAGATACCTAAATCAAAAATCTTGATATCTTGATTCGCAAACCAGTTTGGATTTGTTCGCAGTTGATTAACTAAATCAACGCCAACAGGACTCGCATCGTGCAGTGCATAAATTTTCACATCGGCATTGCGGCGCAGTATTTCCATCGCAGTGTCGAAGATGTTTTGGGGATAGCCGTTGATGCTGAGAATAGTACAGTTATTTGTAGAATCGACGTTATTGGTAATTAGAAATTGAGCAATTTCGTCACTTTGACAAATAATGACACAGGTGATAATCTCTGAATCTATGATTGCTGGCAAAGCATTTTGAGCGGGAGTAGGCAGGAGTTTTTCTAATGCACCATTCGCCGTTTGCCAGCGTTCAAGCCATTCATCAATCTGCACTTCATTGGCTAAAAATAGTTCTCGAATTTCTGCTTGATGCCGCTTTTGTAAAAAACCGATTCCGTAGGAAGATAGCCCTAGTAACGTTGATGTGATGTACCAGGAAGAAGAGTCTATTATGAAGCTGATGGGAATCCATGTTAGTAAAATAGTTACACCCAAAGTTTGGAGGTTTTTAGCATTAAATATTCTACCGGAAATACCTTGTTCAGGAGATTGGCTATCTTTCACAATTTTCCCAATACAAGCAAGATTATAAATAGTCAACGGAATCCAAGAGATCAGATTCTGGTCAATATTTGGAAAATAGCTGTTTAAAACAGACATAAAAATAGAGCCAATAATTGTCGTCACTAACAAGCCGAAAAACAAGTAGGTAGGAATCCACAGCCATCTGTATTCTAGAAATGTATTTTTTGATGTTAATATGGGAGATTGGAGTCGTTTGTCTATCTGATATAAAAACTGTTTGGGCGTAAAGAATAACATATTTTGGCTGGAAATATCTGCGATCGCATCTTTGAAAAGTCGATCGCTAATTAGCAACTTTTTATCCCTGGGGCTAGTGGGTTCAAACACAAACGGATGGTTACAGTTTCTACAGCGACCGTGGTGTTTGGTGCGATGGTTCAAAGAGCTGTTAGTATTACACTTGACGCATTTCATGTCCATTTTGGTTATTCCTGATTAGTTTGATACGACTTATTGGTAGTCAGATAAGAGGGCGGGCACGGGGGCACCGCCCCTACGGTTTCATTCTTTTGTAGGGGTAGTGCCCCCGTGCCTACCCCCGCCCGTTAACCGAAACTATCGGAAACAAACACGTAGCCGCCGCCATAGGCTGCACCACCGGCTAATATTAAGCCTTCATTGCTCTGCGGATCGCCACTCTGAGCAAGTCCATAATTCACCACGCGCAACAACCGCTGCGGCGTAAAAGATTCCAATTCCACAAAATTTCCTGCATCCAGCCATGCTAGTTCTTCTGCTGTTAAACCTTGCCTCACAGCATCGGGTAATTGACGAGCGCTTTGTGCCATTGTTGGAGATTGCTGCACAAACATATCGCGAGTTTCCAAGATTTGACGGGGAGAAATGCCTAAATCAAAAATCGTCACCTGTTGATTCGCAAACCAGTTTGGACTGGTTCGTAATTGATGTACTAAACTAACTCCAGCAGGGTTCGCATCGTGCAGCGCATAGACTTTTAAATCGGCATTGCGTCGCAGCATTTCGATTACTGTGTCGAAGATGCTTTGGGGATAGCCGCTGATGCTGAGAATGGCGCAGTTGTTCTCAAAATGGACGTTGTTGGCAATCAGGAATTGGGCGATTTCGTCGTTGTCGCAGATGATTGCGCGATCGAAACTGTAGGTGCTAACTTCGGGATCGATGCTGGCTGGTAAAGCTTCTTGGCGAGGTGCAGGGAGCAGTTTTTCTACTGTTCCGTTCACCGTTTGCCAGCGTTGCAGCCACTCATCACTCTGGGCTGCATTGACGAAAAATATTTCACCAGTCATTTGTTGACGATTTTTTTGTGAGGTACTAAGCCAGTACGAAAATAGACCTAGTGCAGAGGCTATGATGTATCCTGGAAAATAATTAAGTATCAAGCTTCCTGAAATACCTGTTCCTAAAATAATTATTGCTAAACTTTGTAGATTTGTAGCATTAATTCTTTTGTTACGAATACTTTGCTCAGTAGATTTGCTATTTAAAAAAAACCTTCTGATCCAAAAAATATTGTAAAGAGTCCACAAAATGAAGAATGCCATAGAAAAATCTGAAAGCACAGCGCCAAGGAACCAACCGCCGAAAATTACCACACAGAAGCCTTGACTGAAGTATTCAAAAATCCACTTCCATAGGTTTGCTGAGGTGCGAGATTTAAGCCGCTTGTCAATCAAATATAAAAACTGTTTGGGCGTGAAAAATAGCATACTCTGACTGGAAATATCTGCGATCGCGTTCTGGAAAAATGGATCGGTGAATGCAAATTTTTTCTCGGTAATTGTAGCTGGATCGAACACAAACGGATGATTGCAATTTTTACACCTACCTGAGTTGGTGGTACGATCGCGCAAATTGTTGTCGGTGTTGCACTGGACGCATTTCATTCCCATTTCGGTTACTCCTGATTGATTTAATGGATTGGTATCGTTGGTGGTTGTTTCGGAATGATTTAACCGCAGAGGGCGCAGAGGGCGCAGAGGAAGAGAAGAGAGAGATGAATAATTCGGTTTAAAATACTTGCCCGTTTAACAAGATGGAATAGTCTTCTCGCTGTCGAATTAATCGATCGCCCTTAGCATCAATCAACACCTCAGCAGGGCGCGGGCGGTGCAGAAAATGCGACGACATCGCATAGCCGTAAGCGCCACAATCCAAAATGGCGAGATTATCTCCAATTTGCAGTTTCGGTAGCCAACAGTTGCGCCCCAAATAGTCGCGGGAATAAGTTGTGTTGCCGCAAATATCGGTTTCGTATCGCGATACAGCCGTTTCCCAAGTTGCGATCGCCCGATAGCCGCCATGCACCGCAGGCACCGAAAGATTTGCTACAGTGGTATCGACTCCGACTATTTGCCGATGGCCCAACCACTTCACAGACACGACTTTTGCTAGCAAAGTACCACAACCTGCGATCGCCGATCGTCCCGGTTCAATTACTAATTCGATCGGGCGAGATAGCGCACTCAATCGTTGAGTAATCGCTGCACCAAACTCCTCCCAGTCAAACACCGCACCGCCTCGATAGGGATAGCCAAAACCACCGCCAAAATCAAGTGTTTTCCAATCGGGTAACTGTTGGGCGATCGCAATTAGGCGATCGATCGCCTGCGTAAAAGCACCAGTGGCGTTAGTTCCCGTCCCCCGATAAAAATGCAGTCCAGTAATCCTTAAACCGTGTTCCTGCGCGATTTCGCAGGCTTTTTCAAATTCAGCGGGACGCACTCCGATTCGGCTGTCTCCCGTCAATTCCGGTGAGTTGAGGCGCAGTCCGATTTCGGGACGGATCGATCGCCCTTGACTCCCGGAATATTCGCAGAAATCCTGGAGTTGCGACAAGCTATCGAAGTTGAATCGATCGATCTTCCACTCAATTAGTTGCTGAATATCCGCCCGGTTGAGGTTACTGCCGGTGTAGACAATGCGATCGCCCGTAAAACCCGCTTTCAGTCCCAAAAATACATCACCCGGTGTATTTGCGTGCAGCCCCCAACCAGCTTGCTCAATCAGTTGCAACAAAGCAATATTGCCGTTGGTGACGGTGGCAAAATGAAACTGAACGTGCGGATAGTTGATCGATCGCGTAATGTGTTCAAGGGTCTGAAAAAGTATCTCGGCTTGATACACGTAAAGCGGCGAACCATAGGTTGATAACAGTCGCTGGGCCATTGCTTCGGAGAATGGCGGCGAATGTATTTTGGTTTGATTTTGCAGCAGAGATTCAATCATAAGGAAGAAGTTCGGCAGCGGATTTTGTAACGGATTTAACGGATGTTTGGCAACGGATTTTGTAACGGATTTAACGGATGTTTGACAACGGATTATTTAACGGATGTTAGGATGTTAGGAACAAGGAAGATTGTAAAATCAACTGTCAACTGTCAACTGTGAACTGTTAACTGTCAACTGTCAACCGTTTTCGATATTTCCAAATACGTTGCCCGATCGCAGGTGGCAACCAAAACACATGATCCAGCGATCGCCTAACCGGAATTTCGCCTAAAACCTCGGTGCGCCATGCTTGCCACATCAACAGCAACCAGAGATTATTGCCGATGTATCGATCGCGCATGGCAACTCCGAGTTTTCCCGATAACATTGAGTCGGCCAAATGCGGCTGCCAGCAGTTTTCCGATCGCAACACGTTCGGATTCAGCCGATCGCCGATCGCACCCCAAAACTCCCGGTAATACCAAACTTTCAGCGGTACACCCATCCCGCGCTTTTCCCGCCAGACAATTTCTGGAGGCAACCAGCGTTCGGAGGCTTTTTTGAGGATGTATTTTTCGCACGCACCTTGCAGTAGCAGCTCGCCAGGGAGTTGAAAAGTCCACTCCGTGAGGTCTGGATCGCAGAAGGGCGATCGCACCCACAAACCGCAAGCAAAGCCCAATGCCGTTGCCCTCGGCTGGATGTTTTGCGCGCCTTTGAGCATCAGGGAAGCCCGCCGCAGTTTGGCTAGCAGGGATGGACAGGTGTCGGTTCCGATCGCATCTTGCAGGTAAACGCTTAAATCGTGGGATTGAGTGCGATCGAGCATTTCGGGCGAAAAAATCTGTTTTTCATAGCCATAAAATCGCTGAAACGTCCGCAAATACTGTTGTTCAAAGGTTTCTTTTCCGGCTGGATGTTCTGCACTGTAAACTCCGTTAGCAATTAAGGGTTTGTTCGTCCATCCGGCAAATAACTGATCGCCGTTTTCGCCATTGAATACAACTCGCACGTCTTGCGCCGCCGCCTGTTTGAGCAAAAACAGGGCTGCCGTCGTGCCGTCTCCGTAGGGTGAATCGAGGGCTTTGGCGGTTTGCCCGATCGCACCTAGGATTGCATCGCCCGTCGCCGCCACTCGAATCAGCGGAATCCCAAAAAAGTCCGCAACCTGTTGGGCGTAGGGCAATTCGGAATAGGCTTCGACACCGAAATCGAGGGCATAGGCGCGGACTTTTAAACCTGCTTTGACTAGCAGCGCCGTCACCAGGGAGGAATCGATGCCGCCGGAGAGCAAAACGCCGACTGGTTCGTCGATCGGCAAATCGGCCACTTGTCGATCGATCGCCTGTTGCAACAATCCTTGCAATTGTGCGATCGCCTCGTCTTCACTCCGCAGTAATTGCGGCGCTTCTTGCCAAGCTGATTTGAGCGATCGCACTTTCGGTCGATCGATAATATCGGCAATTTCCCAAATTATCTCGGTTCCGGCTGCTACAGATGCAATTTGCTCGATCGGCGTTAACGGCGTTGGTACATAGGAAAAACAAGCGTAACTGTGAAGGGCGATCGGACTCACTTCAGGAACATCGATTAACGGTAGCAGCAATTGCATCTGCGTCGAAAACCAGATTGTTTCTGCCGATCGCATCCAGTAAAGCGGCACTCGCCCAAACGGATCGCGCCCCAACCGTAGCTGTCCCGATTCTACCACCGCCCAAGCATCTCCCGGAAAATCAGTCGGCTGAAATCGCCCGCAAGCATTCAGCGTCACAGTGTCAGCCGCGAGGATTGATGCAGAGGCGATCGCCCATTCTGATAATTTGCCCGATCGGATGCCGTAATCGGGCACTAAACGGCGCAAGGTTTTTGTGAGATCGGTTTGTCCCCAGTAGCCGATGAAATGTGCAGGTTTGTCGATCGCGCCCATTTATTTCACCACGAAAGGTTCACTGCCGATCGCGCGTCCATCCAGAGACATCCGCACCTCCCAGTTTCCGGGCTGTGCAGCCGATCCGAGGTCATAAAAACAGTTGGTATTCCAAACCGCAGTATCGATCGTGCGAGTTTGATACTTACTTTGATGAACAATTTGACCATTAGGATTAGTCCAGTCGCATTGCAGAGCCAACTGACTGCCAATCGGAGCATTTTTCAATGTCACCTGGTAATAGACGCGGGGATTGATTTGGCGGTTGACTTGACTCAGACTGTCACCACCTTTTTTCGATAGCGAAATCCTGTCTTCAGTTGAGGCAACTTGAGCATTTTGCTGCTGTCGATTTTGGCCGAATAGAATGCCGATCGCGATCGCCGAAATCACAACGACTGTCGATGCGATCGCAATCCAGCGGTTGCGTCGCTGCTCTTTTTCCAGGGCTTCGCGGCGGTGCATTTGGGCGATCGCATCTTCCAGAAGTTCATCAGGCAAATTCAACTCCCGTAAAATTTCTCTTACCTGATCCGGCGCCAATTCTGACTCGCGCTGCTGCGATAACTTATCGATTTCAGCAACAACCTGCGCCAACTGAGTTTGAGTAAGTCGAGTTTCCATAGAGTTTTTTCCAGTAAAAATTAGATAAATAAATCATATCCTTCTTCTCTTCCTTCTCTTCCTCTGTGCCCTCTGCGCCCTCTGCGGTTAAATTACTTATATTATTCAATAAGCAGCACTCAAAGTCAATTCATAAAAATCATAATCTCGATCTCATAAAAATCATATTTATATAAAATCCAGACTGGCAAATTCCTCTACCTTCTTAAAATCAATCAAACCCAACTTGCTTAAATCCAGTTTTTTCTGTTGGCGGTTCAACCAAATTGCCTTTAAGCCTGCATTTCTAGCACCGCAATAATCAGCTTTGAAACTATCGCCGATATGCAACACATTTTCAGCAAGGCAATTATGTTTCTGCAAAGCCGCTGTGAAAATTTGAGAATCAGGTTTAGCCGCACCAACTTCCGTAGAAATTGTCACTGATGTGAAATATTCTGCTAAATCGAGTGCTTTTAATACTGGATAAAGTCGCGAATCAAAATTCGAGACTACGGCTAATTCAATGCCTTGTTTTTGCCACCTATTTAATGCGGGAAATACATCGGGATAAACAAACCAAGGTTCGGCGGTGGCAAAATGAGCGTAGAGTTCAGCAAAGAATTTTGGAAAGTCTGAGAATTGATGGAAAACGCCTGCTATTTGAAAAGCATTCGTGGCAACTGCTAGCCACCATTCAAATTCTAGTTGGGGAATTTTTGCTAATTTTCTGCCTGGAAATGCCATCGGACTTGAGTTGGCAAAACTCTGGAAAAATGCTGCATTCAACTCTTCGTTAGAAATAGTTATCCCCCAACTGCTGGCTAATTTTCCGTAGACTTCACCGACGCTACCGCGAACGTCAAATAGTGTACCGGCGGCATCTAAAAAAATAATTTTGGTCATTTGAGAAGGAAGAGGGAAGAGGACTTATAGCACAGCCAATTGAGGAGGAATGATTTAACCGCAGAGGACACAGAGAACACAGAGGAAGAGAAGAGAAGAGAAAACAAATTTTAAGAATTCCTTCTTCCTTCTTCCTTCTTCCTTCTTCCTTCTTCCTTCTTCCTTCTACTTAGTTGTTGGCGGATTTACTACACCGGAATGATTGGCAATGTTGCCCGCAGGTTCAAATCGACCGCCTAAATATTTGGCGAGGAATGCTTCGGCGATCGCATAAAAGTGCAGGCGATTTTCCGGGCGCGCAAATCCGTGTCCTTCGTCTGTATAAAGCACGTATTCTACAGGTTTGCCGGCTTGCTTCATGGCATTGACAATTTGCTCGCTTTCTGCTACTTTAACTCGCGGGTCGTTTGCACCTTGACCGATGAGTAAAGGTTTCTGAATGCGATCGACAAAAGATAAAGGCGATCGCGATTTCAGAAACTCTGGTTCTGTTTCCAAATTGCCCACGCGGTGATACAGACTTGCTTTTCTCGGTTCCCAGTAAGGGGGAATAGTTTGCAGCAGCGTAATCAAATTGCTTGGGCCGACAATATCGACGGCGCAGGCAAAAACATCGGGGCTGAAAGTGACTCCCACTAAGGCGGCATAACCGCCGTAGGAACCGCCCATAATCGCAATTTTATCTGGTTGAGAAACTCCTGTTTCTATCAGCCAATTTACACCATCTAACAAGTCGTCGTGCATTTTAGCTGCCCATTCGCGATTGCCGGCATTAAGAAAGGCTTTACCGTAGCCGCCCGAACCGCGAAAATTGATTTGCAAAACGGCATAACCTCGGTTTGCCAGCCATTGGGCTTCTGGATCGTAACCCCAGGTATCGCGTCCCCAGGGGCCACCATGAACTAACAAGACTGTCGGTACTGGTGTAGGAACGGCAACCGGTTTTGTCAGGTAGCCGTGAATGGTTAAACCATCTCTTGCGGTGTAAGAAATGGGTGACATTGATGATAGCGGTAGCCCTTCGAGTTTGGGTTGGTTGCTGAACAGAAAGGTGAAGGTTTTGGAGGTGCGATCGAACGCATAATAATAAACTGGACCATCGTCTGTCATGTAAACGACTAGCCAAGTGGTGTCGGCGAGGTTGCGGCTGGTAACGGAGAATTCGCCGGGGCGAAATTTGCCGATCGCCTCAAAATCCTCTGCTATGCTTTGGTCTAAAATCTGCCATTCTTGCTTGTCTTTGTAGAAGCAAACCGCCTGAATTTCTCGCTTGGTGGGGTGTACGACAATGCGGCCAAGATCGTATTCTGGGTCAGAGGCGAGATCAGTTTCTTGCTTGGTTTCCAAGTCTAGTGCGATCAAACGTTCGGCATTAGCATCGTGATTGCCAATTATATAAAGAATTTTGCCGTTTTCTGAGAACATGACGGCACCGCCTTCGTCATTGGGACCCCAGCTTCGCAGGCTTTCCCAAGGCTTGTCCGCAGTTTCTCGAAATAGCAATTCCGAGCCCCCGTCAGCAGTTGTGGCTGTGGCCGCCCGCACTTGAAATTGAGCATCAGCAGTCCAACCGACGATGTTACCTGGGTTGTCGGTGTCGAGTTCAACGGCACCGTTTTTGAGGTTAATGCGGTAAACATCATGTTTGCTACGATCCCTGATGTTCATTTCCACTAATATTTGATTAGGGAAGTTGTGGTCAAGGGCGATGGGCTGGGCTTGAACGCCTTGAAATGGAGTCAAGTCGCGAACCAGCTTTGACTGGATATTCACTGAGAATAAATGCCAGTTTTCATCACCGTCGGTATCTTGGAGATAAATTAATTCTTCACCGCTGTAAGTCCAGAAAAAGACGCGGATGCCGCGTTTTGTATCTTCTGTGAGTTCGCGATCATCTGCTTCACCGATGGTACGCAATTGCACTTGCAAAACGTTGTTTTCGTCTGGTGCAATGTAGGCGAGATACTTGCCGTCTGGTGAAAGTCTGGGGCTAGTTCTTTCGGGGTTTCCGAACAGAATCTCCCGCTCGATTAGCGGTGGTAGTTCGGTTTTTGGTTGTTCAATTGTGGGAGTTTGCATTTTGTATTTTCCCTAAGATTCTGTATAGGAACGGGCAAGATGCCCATTCCACAAGAACATTGAATTTTTGTGGAACAGGCATCTTGCCTGTTGCCGATCTATTTGAAGAAGCATCGATTAACTTTTAAGCAATTCCTGAATCGGCTTGCTAATCCAATTAAAACCTACTTTTACTTGATGGTCAAATGTCGGCATCCGATAGAGATAGGCTAAGCGACGAGCAATATGTGCTAGTTGTCCATCGAGTTTAATTCCTAAACCTGTAAGAGTCGCATTGTCAATTCCCAATGTCATCATTTCTCCTAGCGCCTGATAGCGGAAAGGTAGCAAAGGTCGATCGCTCAACGAGGCCCAAATGTTCCATGCGGTATAATCCGCTTGCTGGAAAGCTGTTTGGGCTGTAGCCGGGACTTTTTGACCAGTTGCGTCGTGACATTCGGCTAAGTCTCCCAACGCAAATATGTCTGGATGGTCGATAATTTGCAATGTGGGATTCGTGATTAATTGACCGCGCTGGTTTTGTTTGAGCGGGAGCGATCGCACTGCTTGACTAACTTGCGTTCCTACAGTCCACAATACTATGTCTACGGGGAGAACATCTAATTGTCCTTTGTATGTTAAGGATATTGTGTCCGCTTCGATCGCCTCTACTGCTGTTTCTAGGTCGATCCACACTTTCCGTTTTTCCAAAGCTTTGCTGGCGCTTTCTCGGTTAAACTCCGGCGATGTCCGCAGTATCATGTTGCCTTGTTCGATCAACCGCACGCGACCTTTATCTCCCAGTCGATCGGCTAATTTGCAAGCTAATTCTACTCCCGAATAACCGGCGCCGACGATCGCAATCCGAATTTTGTCAGTTTCTTTGGCTTCTAAAAACCGCAGTCTTTCTTCTAATCGGTAGGCGTCGTTGAGAGTGCGAAATGAGTAAGCATATTCAACCGCACCTTTGACCATATCTAGGGGAGTTTCGCCACCTAAAGCTAGGACAAGTCGATCGCACGGAATTTCTGGTCCATCGTGTAATTGAACTCGTTTTGCTTCCAAGTCGATGCCGGAAACAGTTCCTTGACAAAAGCGTATACCTGTGTTTTCCAGGAGTTCGGCAAACGGTGGGGCAATTTCCCAAGTTTGCAATTCGCCTGTCAGGAGTTCGTACAGCAGGGGCACAAACAGGAATCGATCGCGGCGATCGACAAGCACAATTTCGGGTTTTTCGGCTTTGGAGAAGGGTAACTGACTCAAGCGCAGGGCTGTGTAGAGTCCGCCGAAGCCTCCGCCGAGAATGCAAATCCGTTGTTGTTGAGTCATGGTGTTTTGAGGGGCGATCGGTTCTTGGCAACTTAATCTTATTGTAACGAGATGGGGAGTAGGAGAGAGCGAGAGTGCCGGAGTAGGGAAGGGGGAGAGGGGGATAATTTTGATTATTCCTCTTTCCGCCTGCTGATAGAGGCAATTAAACGCAATATAAGTTATGTAGTTTCAGCGATGGAAAAAATCAGGAATACTCAGGCTAAAGCTAGTCGATCGCTCTTTTTTTTCTCGATCCCCACCCCCTGTCTTCCCTCCGCTGCGATCCTTCAGACGATCGAATACGTCCCAAAAGCTCTCTTTATAGGAAAGCCCTAAGCTCGACTGTATTTCAGACTCTATACATTTCCCTATTAGCCGCCATCACATTTTCTGAATGTTTAAACAAGTAATTTTATACTATATTAATTAATAGCGAATTATTGTCAAAATAAAATTCACTTTTTATGTGCCATCTACTTTAACATTTGAACCCGCACTCACAGGTGGAACAAAATATGCACATTTCCTCCAATTCATCTAAACTTACCAACGGCGACAGATATCACGAAGATGACTCATCTTTGTTAAACAGTGAAGAAAGATATAAAACTTTAGCTGTCAGAGAAAAGGAAAATTATTACCGCTGTATTGTCGAGACGGCTTCCGAGGGCGTTTGGATGTTTGACAGCGAAAGCACCACGACTTTTGTTAATTCTCGGATGGCCGAAATGCTGGGGTATACTGTGGAGGAAATGCTGGGGCGATCGCTATTTGAATTTATTGACGGCGAGGAAAGGGATCTCGCCCAAACTTACGTGCAGCGTCGCAAGCAAGGCATTCGCGAACGCCACGATTTTAAGTTTACTCGCAAAGATAGCTCTCATTTGTGGGCGATCGTCTCGGCGACGCCGATGTTCGATATCAACGGCGAATTTTCTGGGGTTTTGCGGATGATTACTGATATTAGCGATCGCAAACAAGCCGAAGCCGAATTGCGTCAAACTCTCAAAGAATTGGAATTTGAAAAATTTGCATTGGATCAATCTGCAATCGTCTCGAATACCGACGAATTCGGCGCTATTACTTATGTCAATGACCAATTTTGCGAACTCTTTAAATACGATCGAGCAGAACTGATTGGCAAAACCCACCGAATTGTCAATTCTAGCTATCACTCTGCCGATTTTTTTAAGCAGCTTTGGTCAACCATCCGCCAGGGAAATGTTTGGCGGGGAGAGATGAGAAATAGAGCTAAAGACGGTACATTCTTTTGGTTAGATACTACTATTGTACCTTGCTTAAATACCAAGGGAGAACCGCATCAATATGTAGCAATTAGAAAAAATATTACTGCCAGAAAACACGCAGAGGAAGCTGTGCGGCTGTCAGAAAGTCAATTGAGGACTAAAAATCAAGAATTGGCGAAAGCCCTGCGGGATGTGCAGCAAACTCAGAGCATGATGGTTCAAAATGAAAAAATGGTAAGTTTGGGACAATTAGTAGCGGGCGTAGCTCACGAAATCAACAATCCAGTCAGCTTTATTTACGGTAATGTCCAGCACGCTGATGACTACTTTAAAGATTTGTTGAAAATGCTCCAACTTTACCAGCAGGAATACCCGAAAGCAACACCAGTAATTCAGCAAGAAATAGATGATGTAGATTTGAATTTCCTGCTCAAAGACTTACCGAAGCTATTAAACTCGATGAAGATGGGGGCGGAGAGAATTCGCCAGATTGTGCTGTCGCTGAAGAATTTTTCGCGTTTAGACGAAGCCGAACAAAAGCAGGTGGATATTCATGAAGGGATTGACAGCACTTTGTTAATTTTGCAGCACAGGTTTAAAGAAACGGCCGGACATCCTAAAATTGTGCTGCTCAAAGAGTATGGCAAATTGCCGCGCGTACAGTGTTATGCGGGACAGTTGAACCAGGTATTTATGAATATTATTGCCAATGCAATTGATGCTTTGGAAGAAGCAATGGAGACTGAACAGTGGGCTGAAGGGGAACTGTCGCCTATTCCTTATTGCCCTTCGCCTACGCTGCGGATTTGTACAGAAGTAAAGTACGAAGAAGATGCTTTGATCCAAACAGAAAATATTGTTTATAATAAGTCTAATTGCCATCCAACTCACATTGTGATTCGGATTGCTGACAACGGGCCAGGAATCCGAGCAGAAGTGCACCAAAGGCTATTTGACCCATTTTTTACTACGAAGGAACCTGGGAAAGGTACTGGTTTGGGGCTATCAATTAGCTATCAAATTGTGGTAGACAAACACGGCGGGCAGTTGCATTGCAATTCAGCGCCGGGCCAAGGAACCGAATTTGCGATCGAGATTCCTGTAGGCAAAAGTTCGTAGTTATTGGTTATTTGTTATTGGTTAGTAGTCATCAGTCAACAATCAACTGCTTTCCTGACAACAGTAAACCGTTAACAGTTAACAGTCAACAGTCAACAATCAACTAATGAACTATAACGTAATTTACGACGGCAATTGCAATCTCTGCGTCACCTTGGTGCAGTTACTAGAAAACTTAGACCAAGGCAAGCGGTTTGAGTATATTTCCATGCAAGATTTAGAGGAATTAAAGCGCTTTGGGATAACTTCTGATGACTGCGAAATGGGCATGATTTTGATAGAGTCTAACACCCCGGAACGGCGCTGGCAAGGTAGCGATGCGGCCGAAGAAATCGGGCGAATACTGCCCGGTGGAGAGGTGTTTGTGGCTGCTTACCGGGCAATGCCGGGGATGAAGTGGATGGGCGATCGCGTTTACGAACAAGTCCGCGACAACCGCTATACTTTATTTGGCAAGCGTTCTACCACTTACAAATCAGTTTATGCTGTGGGCTGTCGGGCGATCGACAATTGCGACAATCAGGACTAATATCAAATCCAGCTTCATTTTCGTAGGAATGCCCCCTTGGGGGAGTTCCCCGTGGTTGCCCGATTTCAATCGCCGAATCACTCATTAAACAAAACAAAAATCTCCTGGCAAAAGTGTTTGAGCTTTTGCGCCGACTCCGCCGCAGGTTCGGTTTTGCCGAGAAAATTCCAATTTTCTACAGTCGAAAACTGCCACTGCTGACCAGTATGATCGTAACCAGCAGCCTCAACCCCGATCGCCCTTCTCGATCCTTCCACCGGATCTTGGTAAAATCGGATTTGAATCAAAATGCTGCGACTTTGCAACAAGCGGCTTCTACCGGGAAAATGAAAGCCAATGTCGATCGAATCTGGATCGACAAGTTCCCTAGTATCCTCGTCATTCATCCAAGGTTTCAAATCAACTTTCGCATCCGGGAATTCCGACTTAAATAAATTAACAACCGCAGCAATTTTACTGGCTAATTCTATATTTTTAGCTTGTTCAGCAGCGTTCACTAGCAAAACTCCTATCAAATACATTTATTACATTTAGCTAACAATGTAACTGTATACTGCCGAATATAAACCAATACGGTTCAGATAAGACAGATCCCCCCTAGCCCCCCTTAAAAAGCAGGGTGGATTAATTGTCAGGGGGGAATGTATGATAAAAGAGGTAATCAAGTCTGCCCCGTCCGGGTAGACTATTCCTGCTGTAATGAATCAACAAT
>ENA-OFDP01000416-OFDP01000416.1-metagenomes-genome-assembly--contig:-NODE-416-length-19411-cov-3.431907_pt1 | contig 19411 bp, 15 predicted proteins | sample MGYA00153389_OFDP01 | MGnify analysis MGYA00153389 | reverse complement strand
AGGCACGTAAGTGGGGGAGCCCTGCTCAGATCCCATCAGGCTGGCCAGGCCACTGGCAGACTGCACGATGTCGTCGAAGCTGGGCTTGGAACGGTGCGGCCCGTCCTGGCCGAATCCGGTGGCTGCACAGTACACCAACTTCGGGTTGACCGCCTTGACCGCTTCGTACCCGAGCCCGAGTCGGTCGATGGCGGCCACACGCATGTTATGCACCACCACGTCCACGCTCGCGGCAAGTTCCAGGAAAAGCTGCCGGCCCTCAGGCTTTTTCAAATCGAGAGCGATCGAACGCTTGTTGCGGTTAATGGTCAGAAAGATGGAGCTCATGCCCGGATGACGCGTAACGCCGTTGGCTCGCATCAAGTCGCCTTCGGGGCTTTCCACCTTGATCACCTCAGCGCCATAGTCGCCCAGGATCTGGGTTGCATAAGGGCCAAGCACGACGGTGGTCAGGTCGAGCACACGGATGCCGTGCAACGGCCCGTTGGCAAGCGGTTTGTTGTTGGGTTCCATGGGTGCTATCATACAACTAGCTTGTTGAGCAACAAGTAAGTAACTACATATGAATTCCCTCCCCATTCAAACGTCGATTGACGGCCACGTTGCCACTGTGCTGTTGAGCCGGCCGCCCCATAACTTCGTCGACGTTGAGGCCTTAAAAGCTTTGGCGGATGCTCTGTACATGCTCGATGCGGACGACAACTGCCGCGCGATTGTGCTCGGCTCCCAAGGCAAGTCGTTCTGCGCCGGCGCGGATTTCAGCACCGTTTCAGGCGGGGCGGGCCCGATCGATTCCGCAGAAATTTACGGCCAGGCGATGCGGCTGTTCAGCACCCGAAAGCCGATTGTCGCCGCGATTCAGGGCGCCGCGATCGGTGCCGGTGCGGGGCTGGCGCTGGCGGCAGACTTCCGCATAGCCTGCCCCGCGAGCCGTTTCAGCGTCAACTTCAACCGCCTGGGTTTTCACCCTGGGTTCGGTCTGAGCTGCACCCTGCCGCGACTGGTGGGACTACAAATGGCGGCCAAACTCTTTTACCTTGGCGAACGCATAACCGGCGAGCGCATGGTGCAACTCGGATTGGCCGACGAACTGGCGCCCGATGACCAGGTGCGCGAGCGAGCGCAGGCGCTGGCGCGCGAGATCGCACTTTCCGCCCCGCAGGCTGTACAGAGCACGCGAGAAACACTGCGCCTTGGTCTGGCGGACCAAGTCAGGGCCATCAATGCGCGCGAACTGGCCATTCAGCAGCCACAGTTCGCATCCGAAGACTTCCGCGAGGGTGTAACCGCCTCGTCCGAGCGTCGCTTGCCGGTCTTCACCGGCGGCTGAGACCCAAACACAAAGAAAACGATCATGAATTTTGCAATCGACGAAGAGCACCAAATGCTCAAGGACCTGGTGGCGCGCTTTGTGCGGGAGCAACTGCTGCCGCTGGAGGCCGCTGCACTGGCGCGAGAAGCGCAAACGGGCCAACTGACAGTGCTCGAGGAGGATCGGCTGCGGCTGGACGCCATGTCCAAGAAACTGGGACTGTGGGGACTCGACGCGCCAGAGGAAATGGGCGGTTCCAACCTGCCCGTTACCGCAATGGTCGGTGTGAACGAGGAGATGGGCAAGTCCATCTTGCCTTACGAGCTTCCGCCAGATTCGCCCAACCTGGTGATGTTGCTGCGGTCTGCCAATGACCGCCAGCGGGCCACCTATCTCGATCCCTACGCGCGCGGCGAGACGCACTCGGCCATCGCCATTTCAGAACCTGGCGCGGGCACTGATCCGGCAGCACTGACCACGCGCGCCGTGCGCGCCGGCGATGATTGGGTGATCAATGGCCGCAAGATCTGGATCAGCCGGGCCGACAGCGCGGACTGGACCATAGTCATGGCCGTCACCGACAAGGCCAAGGGCGTCAAAGGCGGTATATCGGCCTTCATCGTGGACAAGGGCACGCCCGGCTTCATCGTGGAGCGCCGCATTCCCATGCTAGGCGGCGCCTCCACCTACGAGATCCGGCTGGAGGACTGCCGCATACCGGCGGACCAATTGCTTGGCGAGGCTGGATTCGGCTTCGCGCCCATGCAAGCGCGCCTGTCGTCGCGCCGAGTGCAGATCGCGGCCTGGTGCATCGGCAGGGCGCAGCGAGCGCTGGACATGATGTGCGAATACGCTGTGCTGCGCAAAACCTTCGGCGTTGCGCTGGCGGAACGCCAGACGGTCCAGAACTGGGTCGCCGATGCCGCGACACGCATCCACGCGTGCCGACTCATGACCTACGAGGCGGCCGCGCGCATCGACCGCGGCGACGAAGCCCGCTCGCAAATCTCGATGGTCAAGGTGTTCGCCACCGAGACCGCCTGGGACGTGATCGACAATGCCATGCAGCTCTTCGGCGGCATGGGCATGACCAAAGAGCTGCCCTTGCAAATGATGGCCAACCAGACACGCTTGGCGCGCATCTACGAGGGGCCCAACGAGATCCACCGCTGGGTGATTGCGCGCGAACAGTTGGGCCTTAAGCGCTGAGGCGCCGGTATCTGCAAAGGCGCGTTTGGACAATCGGAACTAAAAAAATTGGGTGGCAGCTTCTAATTGTTTGTCATTCGCTATCAATAAAGGATCTATTTACGTACATATTTATTGGTCTGGCGGCTTAAATTACAGATAAAACTGTCCGAGCAATCGGGGTAAGTCCAGTGTTGCATTTACAGATTTAAATCTAAAAATCGCTTCAGCACAATAGTCTGGCACTGCTAGTTAGATTTCATTTTTAGTACTGACTTTGCTTGTAGCCATAATGCAAAGATGAAAGCGACTGCCTCCCTGTCCCACAAGATTGTCAGGATCGGCGCTGCATTGCTGTTGGTTGGCTTCTCATCCATTGGGTTGACACTGTGGGTGACATGGCAACTGGAGGGCGGTGCTGCTGCTGTTAACGAGGCAGGACGAATGCGTATGCAAACCTGGCGTCTGTCCAGCTCGGCGCAGGCAGGTGTACCCCCTGAAAAAATTACCGAGCTGGTTGCCAGCTTTGACAGCAGCCTTGAGCTGTTACGCAGCGGCGACTCCTCGCGCCCGCTCTTTGTGCCTTGGGACGAGCAGTCAACCGCCAAATTTTCTGAGGTTCGGCGACTTTGGGCTGAACAGCGCTCGCAGTGGCTGCAACCAGAAAAGATCTCGGCGGACGAGTCCTTGCGCTCTGCAGATGTTTTTGTCAGTGCGATTGACCGCTTTGTTTTGTCAATTGAGCAGCACTTATCTCAATTCACGGCAATTTTGAATCTGTTCCAGTTCTTGATGATGGCTATAGCCTTTGGTAGCGCAGCGGTCATGATGTATGTCGGCTATCAGTTTGTCATCAATCCACTCAAGCACTTAAGTCAGGGCTTGCGGCGAATTGAGTCCGGTGATTTCGATGCCCGTGTCGATGTGGAAACACAAGATGAATTTGGTCAGGTTGCCGCTGGCTTTAACGGAATGGCTCGCCGTTTGCAAACGCTTTATGGCGGGCTTGAAGCCCAGGTAAATGCCAAAACGCAGCATATTGAAACGCAACGCGCCCGAATTGAAACGCTCTACGAAGTCAGCGCATTCCTTGCGAATGCAGATAACATTGAAACGCTTTCAAAAGGATTTGCACAGCGAGTCCGGCAGGTGATGAAGGCTGAAGCGGTGGTCGTTCGATGGTCTGATGAGGCCAATCAGCGCTATCTCATGTTGGCCTCAGACTGCTTTCCACATGCGATGCTGGAGGAAGAGCGCAGTTTGCTGGCGGGTGCCTGTGCCTGCGGCGATCTGCAGCCTGAAGCCCGCACCCGGGTCATACCCATTCACAACCTCGCCAACGACTCACCGATGCGTCATTGCGCCCGTTTGGGTTACGAAAGCGTAGTGAGTGTGCCCATTCGCCTTCAGCAGCGAATTGTTGGCGAAATAAATTTGTTTTTTCGTAGCAACGTGGCATTGCGGGCTGGTGAATTTGAGTTGCTCGATGCACTGGCCAGTCATTTGGCGAGCTCCCTTGAAGGGCTTCGGGCGGCGGCTCTGGTGCGGGAAGCCGCAGTGGGTGAGGAGCGGGCATTGTTGGCCAGTGAACTGCACGACTCTATTGCCCAGTCGCTGGCATTTCTAAAAATACAGGCGCAACTGCTGCGCACCGCAACGCAAAAATCCCTGGCTGGCCCGATGCTGACGGCGCTTGACGAACTGGATGAGGGACTGAGCGAGAGTATTAATGATGTTCGCGAGTTGTTGGTGCATTTTCGTACCCGAACCAATACAGATGACATTGAGCAGGCACTGCAGGAAACCCTTCAAAAATTTCGCCACCAGACCCATTTGCCAGCCTATCTGGTGTCTGAAGGCACGGGCTTGCCACTGCCCGCTGATGTTCAGGTGCAGGTTTTACATGTGGTTCAGGAAGCCTTGTCGAACGTACGCAAGCATGCGAATGCAACGCGTGTTGATGTGCTGGTACACAAAGGAGCGCAGTGGCAGTTCAGCATACGGGATGATGGTATTGGATTTGACACAAGCACCCCAAAAGATCAGACCCACATCGGCATGAAGATCATGAAAGAAAGAGCCCATCTGGTGGGTGCAGTGGTTGACATAGGCTCCAAGCTTGGTGAAGGTAGCATTGTCACTTTGACATTGCCACTGCATCCCATCATGGGAGCCTAGTTTTCAATCTGATTCAGCATGACTTTACCGAACCGCCCCATACAGCTCCTGATTGTTGACGACCACACACTTTTCCGTCGTGGCCTGACAGCTTTGCTGTCGCAAGATGGGCGACTTCAGGTGATGGATCAGGTTGGCGATGTGGGTGCAGCCTTGCGCAGCGTTGAACGGCAAGCACCTGATTTGATCCTGCTGGACAACCATTTACCGGGCGTGCGCGGGGTGGATGCCATTCCAGCTCTGAAAAAAGCCGCACCAGCCAGCCGGATTTTGATGCTTACCGTCAGCGAAGATGAGGCCGATCTGACGGCTGCTCTGGAAGCTGGAGCAGAAGGCTATCTACTCAAAACGGTGGAATCGGATCAGTTATGCCATGCGATTGTCAAGGTCATGGAGGGTGAGTCAGTGGTTAGTCCGGAGATGATGACCAAACTGGTGGCAGCATTCAGAGCCAAGGCCACCAAGCCAGCGCTGACGGATATTCCGGTCATCAGGATAACGCCAGAGCAGGCAGCGGTTTCCCAGCTGTCCGCACGTGAGCGCGAAGTGCTCGCCCGTATCGCGCTGGGCGAAAGCAACAAGCTGATCGCACGCCACCTCAGCATTGCCGAGACCACCGTCAAGATTCATGTGCAGCACATTCTGCGCAAGCTCGATCTCACTTCAAGGGTTCAGGCGGCGGTTTACGCAGCCGCGCTTGACGCTGATTAATCTGCGCCGGTACCCCGTGTCAAGCCTTTCGCCGTATTTCTTTTGAACTATTGCGCATGCCTGAAGCCTAGTTCTTTTTGCTCGGGCGAAGTGTCCGTATGGTGGATGGGCAAACGCTCATAAGTCCGCGACAGTCATGTCATTCCTTATGGAGATGGCGACATGGTCTCAGACTTAAACAATTCAAGAAAAGCCTGGTCGGTACTGATTGTCAGCACACTGGCCTTCACGGTGTGCTTCATGGTGTGGATGATGTTTGGCGTGATCGGTATTCCGATCAAAAAGACGCTGAACCTCAACTCAACCCAGTTCGGCTTGCTCATGGCAACGCCGGTGCTCACGGGATCGCTCATTCGCGTGCCTTTGGGTATCTGGACAGACCGCTACGGCGGCCGTATTGTCATGGCACTGCTCATGGCAGCCACGGTCCCGGCAATCTGGATGATGAGCTACGCCACTGAATACTGGCACTTTCTGACCATTGGTCTGTTCGTCGGGCTGGCTGGCGGTTCATTCTCGGTAGGTACACCTTACGTGGCGCGCTGGTTTCCCAAAAACAAGCAGGGCACGGCCATGGGCATCTACGGTGCGGGAAACTCTGGCTCAGCTGTGAACAAATTTGTGGCTCCAGTCATTTTGGTGGCTTTCGGCTGGGCTGTCGTACCGCAGGTTTATGCGGCCATCATGCTGGCTGCGCTGGTGTTGTTCTGGATGTTCAGCTACAGCGACCCAGCCCATCTGGTGACCAAGAAAGTCAGTTTTAAAGACCAGCTCAAGGCACTGAAGGATCCTAAAGTCATCAAGTATTGTCAGTACTACAGCATTGTGTTTGGCGGTTACGTCGCGCTGGCACTGTGGATGGTGCAGTACTACGTGGGTGAATACGGCTTGGACATTCGCGTGGCAGCCTTGCTGGCAGCATGCTTTTCACTGCCCGGCGGCGTGTTGCGCGCCTTCGGAGGTGTTTTGTCAGACAAGTATGGCGCGCACAGCGTGACCTGGTGGGTCTTGTGGGTGAGCTGGATCTGCCTGTTTTTACTCTCGTATCCGCAAACCGACTTCACGGTGATGACGGTGATGGGCCCCAAGACGTTTCACATCGGGCTGAATGTTTATACCTTTACTGGGCTGATGTTCATTTTGGGCATTGCCTGGGCATTCGGCAAGGCCAGCGTCTTCAAGTACATCAGCGACGACTACTCCCACAACATAGGCGCCATCAGCGGCATTGTTGGTCTGGCAGGCGGCCTTGGCGGGTTTGTATTGCCCATCATGTTCGGCGCTTTGATGGATTTAACCGGCATTCGCTCCAGCGCTTTCATGCTGCTGTATGGCGTGGTGTGGGTGTCATTGATCTGGATGTACTGGACTGAAGTTCGCAAGACCGAACTCATGGGCACCAACGCCAAACCGTTTTCCCTGCAAAGTTAAGGAGTCCGCCGTGAATGCAAAAACCAATACCAACATCAACAAAGACATCGCTGAGTGGCAGCCAGAGGATGAAAAATTTTGGGAAACCACTGGAAAGCGAATTGCCTATCGCAACTTGTGGATATCTATTCCTAATCTGCTGGTCGCTTTTGCTGTCTGGTTGATGTGGGGCATCATTACCGTGCAGATGCTAAATCTGGGCTTCCCGTTCAAGCCTGCCGAACTGTTCACGCTCACAGCGATTGCTGGTCTTATGGGTGCCACCTTACGCATACCGGCATCGTTTTTTATTCGACTTTCGGGTGGGCGAAACACAGTGTTTTTGACCACCTTGCTACTTGTCGTTCCTGCCGTGTGGACTGGCTTCGCTCTGCAAGACAAGACTACTCCGCTATGGGTGTTCCAGACTTGCGCCTTCCTGTCGGGCATAGGTGGCGGTAATTTTTCTGCATCAATGAGCAACATCAACACCTTTTTTTCCAAGAAACAACAGGGTCTAGCGCTTGGTTTGAATGCAGGACTGGGCAACTTTGGCGTGACAACGATGCAGATCTTGATTCCGCTGGTGATGACTATCGGTATTTTCGGGGCGGTGGGTGGCGGCTCCATGGTGCTGATAAAAGACTCAGGCTGGATCTTCGGCAAGATTCTTGCCGGCACACCGACGTACGTGCAGAATGCCGGGTTCATCTGGGCGGCGATTCTTATACCCATGGTAATCGCGGCTTGGTTTGGCATGAATAATCTGCTGCCAATTTCACCCAACTACGGCGGCACGCTTCGTGCCTTCGGCAAGATACTTTATTTGTATGGCCTGGCTTTTGGGGTCGGCGGCGTCGGCCTTTATCTGTACCTTCCAGCACCTTCCGGCTTGGGTCTTCTCAACATGTGGGTAGCTCTTCCGCTCATCATCGTAGCCACCTTGGGAGTCATGAAGCTGGCAGCTTTTGGTGAGATGAAAGGAAATTTGACCAAGCAGTTCGATATTTTTAAGAATAAGCATACTTGGTCAATGACGCTTCTTTATATCGTCACGTTTGGTTCATTCATTGGATTCTCAATGGCGCTTCCGCTGTCTATCACAGTGATCTTCGGCTTTCAGCACGTGCCTGATGCCGCTGGTGTGATGCAGCACACGCTGAAAAACCCGAATGCGCCATCAGCGCTGACCTATGCATGGATTGGTCCCTTCGTTGGCGCACTGATCCGTCCGTTTGGTGGCTGGCTGTCCGACAAAGTCGGTGGCTCCATTGTCACGCAGGTGATTTCCATCATCATGGTGGCGGCGTCCGCTGCAGTCGGCTACGTGATGATGCTGGCCTACAGTTCGGCCGCGCCGGAACAGTATTTTCTTCTCTTCATGGTGCTGTTTGTGGTGCTGTTCGCATGCACTGGTATCGGCAACGGCTCCACCTTTCGCACCATCGGCGTGATCTTTGATCGGGTTCAGGCCGGGCCAGTTTTGGGGTGGACTGCAGCAGTTGGCGCCTACGGCTCGTTTATCGCCCCGGTAGTGATTGGCGCCCAAATGAAAGCTGGTACGCCAGAAAACGCTATGTATGGGTTTGCTATTTTCTATGCTTTGTGCCTGGTATTGAACTGGTGGTTCTACCTGCGCGCTGGAGCAGAAATAAAAAACCCGTGATCACGTGACAGTCAAATAACACGCTACATATTCAATAGCCTATTGCCCGCAATTTAATTGGCCTACAGCTCGATACAACCGAATTTATAACCGAGGCGTCCTATGAGTCACTTTCTAGATCGTTTGAGCTACTTTTCCAACCCCCGGGAACCCTTTTCAGGGGATCATGGTGTCACCACGGGTGAAGACCGCACCTGGGAAGATGCTTACCGCAACCGATGGGCCCACGACAAAGTGGTGCGCTCTACCCATGGCGTGAATTGCACGGGGAGCTGCTCATGGAAGGTGTATGTCAAAGGCGGCATCGTCACCTGGGAAACCCAGCAAACCGACTACCCGCGCACACGCTGGGACATGCCCAATCACGAGCCGCGTGGTTGCTCAAGGGGCGCCAGTTACAGCTGGTATTTGTACAGCGCCAACCGCGTCAAGTACCCGCTGGTGCGCGGTCGGCTGCTCAAAAGCTGGCGTGAGGCCCGCTTGACTCACGCGCCCGTCGAGGCCTGGGCCTCAATTGTGGAGTCTGACGCCAAGCGGCGTGACTACCAAAACGTTCGTGGCCTGGGCGGCTTTGTACGCTCTGGCTGGGACGAGGTCAACGAAATGGTCGCGGCTGCCAATGTTTACACCATCAAAAAGCACGGCGCTGACCGCATCATCGGGTTTTCGCCGATTCCGGCCATGTCAATGGTGTCTTATGCGGCGGGTAGCCGGTATCTGAGCCTGATTGGCGGCGTCAGCATGAGCTTTTACGACTGGTACTGCGACCTGCCACCAGCCAGCCCGCAGGTCTGGGGCGAGCAGACAGACGTGCCAGAGTCGGCGGACTGGTACAACTCTACCTTCATCATGGCTTGGGGTTCGAACGTGCCCCAGACCCGCACGCCCGATGCCCACTTCTTCACCGAGGTACGCTACAAAGGTGCCAAAACTGTAGCCGTAACACCCGACTATTCTGAAGTAGCCAAACTCTCTGACTTGTGGCTACACCCCAAGCAGGGGACTGATGCTGCAGTTGCCATGGCCATGGGCCACGTCATTCTGAAAGAGTTTTACTTTCCTGACGGTGACAAACAGCGCAGCAGCTACTTTGATGACTATGCACGCCGCTACACCGATTTGCCTATGCTGGTGATGCTCAAAGACCACACTACCGCCAGCGGTGAAAAGATCAAAGTGCCCGACCGCTACGTAAGGGCATCAGATTTCAACGGGAAATTGGGTCAGGCCAACAATCCCGAATGGAAAACCGTTGCCCTTAATGAACATGGAAAAGCCGTGCTGCCCAACGGTGCCATTGGTTTCCGCTGGGGGCCAGACGGCCGTGCCGATGCCAACCAGTGGAACCTGGAAGCTAAAGAAGCGCGCCACGGCAACACCGTCAAGTTGCGCCTGTCAATGCTGGAAGCCGCAGATGGCGACAAAGAAGTCGTCAAGGTTGGTTTTCCTTATTTTGGCGGCATAGCGTCAGAGCACTTTCCCAACAACCCCGGCGCTGACGTTTTGGTCCGCGCAGTGCCGGCACATACCCTGTCATTAGGCAAAGAAGGCGACAAGCGCGAAGCGCTGGTCTGTACGGTATTTGATTTGCTGGCCGCAAATTACGGCGTGGCGCGCGGCTTGCCTGACGAGAACTGCGCCAAAAACTTTGACGACAACGTGCCCTACACGCCAGCCTGGCAAGAACAGATCACAGGTGTACCCCGCGACCAGATCATCACTGTGGCGCGCCAATTTGCAGACAACGCCGACAAAACACGCGGCAAGTCGATGGTCATCATTGGCGCGGCCATGAACCACTGGTACCACGCCGACATGAACTACCGTGGTGTGATCAACATGCTGATGCTGTGTGGCTGCATTGGCCAAAGTGGTGGCGGTTGGGCGCATTACGTGGGCCAGGAAAAGCTGCGTCCCCAAACCGGCTGGGTGCCATTGGCCTTTGCTACAGACTGGGTACGTCCACCGCGGCAAATGAACAGCACCAGCTTTTTCTATGCGCACACCGACCAGTGGCGCTACGAAAAGCTGGGCATGGAAGAAGTCATCTCCCCACTGGCAGATAAAAAAATGTATGCCGGCAGCATGATTGACTACAACGTGCGTGCCGAACGCATGGGCTGGTTGCCGTCAGCCCCGCAACTGCAAACCAACCCGATGCAGGTGGTCAAAGACGCCAAGGCCGCTGGCATGGACGCCAGGGACTACACCGTCAAAGGTCTTAAAGACGGCAGCCTGAAGATGAGCTGCGAAGACCCGGACCATCCTGACAACTGGCCGCGCAACATGTTTGTCTGGCGCTCCAATATTTTGGGCTCCAGTGGCAAAGGGCACGAATATTTTTTAAAGCACCTGCTGGGCACCAGCAACGGCGTACAGGGAAAAGATTTGGGCAAAGACCAGGCCAAACCTACAGAAGTTGTCTGGCACGACAAAGCCCCTGAAGGCAAACTGGATCTCGTGGTCACGCTTGATTTCCGCATGAGCACCACCTGTTTGTATTCCGACATCGTGTTGCCTACAGCCACCTGGTACGAAAAGAACGACTTGAACACCAGCGACATGCACCCGTTCATTCACCCGCTCTCGACCGCCGTGGACCCTGCGTGGCAAGCCCGAAGCGATTGGGACATATACAAAGGGTTCGCCAATAAATTCAGCGAAATTTGTGTTGGTCACCTGGGTGTGGAGCAAGAAATGGTGCTCACACCCATCATGCACGACACCCCCGGCGAGCTGGCCCAGCCGTTTGATGTCAAAGACTGGAAAAAGGGCGAAGTTGACCTGATTCCAGGAAAAACCGGCCCGCAAATGATGGTGGTGGAACGCGACTACCCCAACACCATCAAGCGCTTTACCGCTTTGGGGCCGCTGCTGAACAAGCTGGGCAACGGCGGCAAGGGCATCGGTTGGGACACCAAAATCGAGGTCAAGCAGTTGGGTGAACTCAACGGTTTCGTGCGCGATGAAGGGGTCTCGCAGGGTATGCCAAAGATCGAAACCGACATCGACGCCTGCGAAGTGATTCTGCAATTGGCACCCGAGACCAATGGCCATGTGGCAGTCAAGGCTTGGCAGGCGCTGGGCAAACAAACTGGCCTCGACCACACGCACCTTGCGATACATCGGGAAGACGAAAAAATACGGTTCCGGGATATCCAAGCACAGCCTCGAAAAATTATTAGCTCACCCACGTGGAGCGGTATCGAAAGCGAAACCGTCTCGTACAACGCGGGCTATACGAATGTGCATGAAATGATTCCGTGGCGCACGCTGACCGGACGCCAGCAGTTTTATATGGATCACCCGTGGATGATTGCGTTTGGCGAAGGCCTGACCAGTTACCGTCCACCGGTCGATTTAAAAACCACGGCGGGTATTCAAAACATCAAACCCAATGGCAACAAGGAAATCGCGCTGAACTTCATCACGCCGCACCAGAAGTGGGGCATTCATTCCACCTACAGCGACAACCTGATGATGCTGACCCTGAGCCGGGGCGGGCCCATCATTTGGCTCAGTGAAGACGATGCCGCCAGCGCCGGGATTGTTGACAATGACTGGGTAGAGTTGTTCAACATCAACGGCGCAATTGCAGCCCGCGCCGTGGTCAGCCAGCGCGTAAATCCCGGCATGGTGATGATGTACCATGCCCAGGAAAAAATGATCAACACCCCTGGCTCGGAGATCACTGGTGTGCGCGGCGGCATTCACAACTCGGTGACCCGCATCGTGCTCAAGCCCACCCACATGATTGGCGGCTACGCACAATTCAGCTACGGCTTTAACTACTACGGAACCATTGGCACCAATCGCGATGAGTTTGTGGTGGTGCGCAAGATGAACAAGATTGACTGGCTTGACACGCCACTGTCTGATGAGAAGGCTGCAGCGGTCCAAGCACAGGGAGAAGTAGCATGAAGATACGCGCACAAATAGGTATGGTTTTGAATCTGGACAAGTGCATTGGCTGCCACACCTGTTCCGTGACCTGCAAGAACGTCTGGACCAGCCGTCCCGGCATGGAATACGCCTGGTTTAACAACGTGGAGACCAAGCCCGGCATTGGCTATCCTAAAGAGTGGGAAAACCAGGACAAGTGGAACGGCGGATGGGTGCGCAAAGCCAATGGCAGCATTGAACCGCGCCAAGGCGCGAAGTGGAAGCTGTTAATGCGCATCTTCGCCAATCCGAACATGCCTGAGATTGACGACTACTACGAGCCCTTTACCTTTGACTACGACCACCTGCAGTCGGCGCCAGAGCTGAAAGCCACCCCTACCGCGCGAGCCCGCAGCCTGATTACCGGCAAGCGCATGGAAAAAATCGAGTGGGGTCCCAACTGGGAAGAGCTCTTGGGCGGCGAGTTCTCCAAACGAAGCAAAGACAAAAACTTTGACGACGTTCAGAAAGAGATGTACGGCGAGTTTGAAAACACCTTCATGATGTATTTACCCCGCCTGTGCGAGCACTGCCTGAACCCGGCGTGCGTGGCGAGCTGCCCCAGCGGCTCGATCTACAAGCGCGAAGAAGACGGCATTGTGTTGATTGACCAGGATAAGTGCCGGGGTTGGCGGATGTGCGTCAGCGGCTGCCCTTACAAAAAAATTTATTACAACTGGAAAAGTGGCAAAGCCGAAAAATGTACCTTCTGCTACCCCCGTATTGAAGCGGGCCAGCCCACCGTGTGCTCAGAAACCTGCGTGGGGCGCATTCGCTACCTGGGCGTGCTGCTGTATGACGCAGATCGCATTCAAGAAGCCGCAAGCGTTGAGCACGATCGCGACTTGTACCAGGCTCAACTCGATATTTTTCTGGACCCCAATGACCCGGCGGTGATCACGCAGGCCCGCGTTGATGGCATTCCTGATGCCTGGATGGAGTCAGCGCGCCGCAGCCCGGTGTACAAAATGGCTGTGGAATGGAAGGTGGCGTTGCCGCTGCACCCTGAGTATCGCACGCTGCCCATGGTCTGGTATGTGCCGCCGCTCTCCCCCATTACCGCAGCCGCGAACGCTGGGCAAATGGGCATTAACGGCGAGATACCCGATGTCAAGTCGTTGCGGATTCCAGTGAAGTACCTGGCTAATTTGTTGACGGCAGGCGACACCCAGCCAGTGGAGCGGGCCCTGGAGCGCATGCTGGCCATGCGCGCTTATCAACGGGAAAAACATGTCGATGGCCGCATCAACATGGCCGTTCTTGACCAGGTTGGAATGACCCAGCATGAGGTTGAAGACATGTACCACGTGATGGCGATTGCCAATTATGAAGACCGTTTCGTGATCCCCAGTACGCACCGCGAGTATGCGGAGAACACCTTCAACGTACGTGGTGGCTGCGGCTTTACTTTTGGGAACGGCTGCTCGGAGGGCAGCAGCGAAACCAGTCTGTTTGGCAGCGAAAAAAGACGCACCATCCCAATCAGGGCGGAGGTTTAAGCCATGAATTTATTCAGTAAAACGCCAGCAAGTGCCACCAAGACTTTGCGCGTGCTCGCGCGCTTGCTGAGCTACCCGGACGCCACCTTGCGCAAACACCTCCCTGAGCTGCAAGAAGCGCTTCGGTTCGAGGCCGCCTTATCGCCCGCCCGCCTGACCGAACTTGAAGAGCTGATTCAATGGATGTCGGCCACATCAGGCAGACAGGAAGCGCTGGACATTGAAGAAGCCTATGTGGAGCTCTTTGACCGAGGACGCGCCACGTCGCTGCATTTGTTCGAGCATGTGCACGGTGACTCGCGGGATCGAGGTCCTGCCATGATCGACCTGGCCCAGACGTTTGAGAAAGCGGGCCTTTTTTTGGCGCCCGGCGAGATGCCCGACTATTTGCCTGTGGTGCTTGAGTACACCTCTACTCAACCCGCCACAGAGGCGCGCGCTTTTTTGAATGAAATGGCACATATCTTTAATGCCATATTCGCCGCGCTGCAGCAGCGTGACACCCGGTACGCCAGCGTATTGGGTGCCTTGCTGGAGCTGGCGGGCGAAAAGGCAAAGCCAGTGACTGTTGCACCTGACGAACCCATGGACGAAGCCTGGGAAGAGCCAGTCGTGTTTGACGGCTGCTCTACCAAAGGCCAGGCCAACCCCAACCAGCCGCAACCCATCCATATTGTTCGCAAGCCTCGGCCTGCCCAAGGAGCACACGTATGACTTCCACATTGCATGGTTTTTTGTTTGGCGTTTATCCGTACATTTGCCTGACGGTGTTTCTCGTCGGCAGCCTGATTCGCTTTGATCGCGACCAGTACACCTGGAAAAGCGATTCGTCGCAAATGCTTCGCACCGGCCTGCTGCGCTGGGGCAGCAACCTGTTTCATGTCGGCATTTTGTTTTTGTTCTTCGGCCATTTGGTTGGCTTGTTGACGCCGCATGCTGTGTATGGCTATTTCATGGACGCCGCGTCTAAGCAGCGCATGGCGATTTATGCGGGCGGCATTGCCGGTCTCGTCTGCTTTATTGGCCTGTCTATGCTGATTTACCGGCGCATCTTTGATGACCGTATCCGCCTTACCAGCCACAGAACCGACCTGGCGATTTTGCTGATTTTGTGGGTGCAACTTGTTGTGGGGCTGATCACGTTGCCGTTTTCATGGGGGCATGCCGACGGCAGTGTGATGTTGATCCTGGCCGATTGGGCGCAACGCATCATTACGCTGCGTGAGGTGAACACGCTGGCGTTGGCGGCACTGCCTTGGCCTTATCTGTTTCACATTGTGTTTGGCATGACGATTTTCCTGTTGTTTCCATTTAGCCGACTGGTGCATGTGTGGAGCGGATTTGGCAGCCTGGCCTATCTGATTCGGCCTTACCAGGTGGTGCGTGCACGTCGGTTAAACGTGCCACCCGGTCACAACGACCCCCGCCAACGCAACGCAGGCCAATAAGGAAACCATCATGAGCCTATCTCTTGCTGTGCCGCCACTGAAGCTTGCATCCATCAACTCAATCGCTCTGCACGCTCCGGGCGAAGAGCTCGACCCTGAAACCTTGCGCCAGCGTGCCTATTCTGAACTGCTGCGCCAGGGAGCTATCGCCCAAGGTCTGTTAGACCCGCTTGATGCGGGCAGTGTTGACGGCGTTCTGGGTGAAGCTGCCAGTGCCGCCATTGAGCAGTTGCTGGAGCAAAACCTGCTGCAACCTGAACCGCTTGAAGCAGCGTGCAGGCGTCACCATGCTGCGCACCAGGCCAAATACTGCATGGGCGAGCGCGTTCAGGTACGCCATATTTTGTTTGCCGTCACTCCCGGTACAGACGTGGTGGCGCTACGCAACCGGGCCGAGACGACGTTGCTGGACGTACGCTGCCATGATGGCCAGGCATTGACAGATGCGTTTTCAAAAGCTGCAAGCACCATGTCAAATTGCCCCAGCGGTTCCGACGGTGGCGACCTTGGCTGGCTGGCGCAAGCCGACTGCGCGCCAGAGTTCGCCAAAGAGATTTTTGGTCATGCCGAGGTGGGCGTACTCCCGCGCCTTGTGCACAGCCGGTTTGGCCTGCATGTGGTTGAAGTTTTTGCGCGCGACGCCGGTCAAGCGCAGCCGTTTGAAGCGGTACGCGCAGCAGTGACACAGTCGCTACGCCAGCAGGCCTACGTCACCGCATTGCGGCAGTACATGCAACTCCTGGCTGGCGGTGCCGACATTTTTGGCGTCGACATAGATGCTGCCGCTACGCCCTTGGTGCAGTGACGCCTGTGACGCCGTTGTTTGGAAAAGTGGGGATGCTCTTATCGGGTGCAAATGTAGACCGTAATCTAGCAGCATCAGGCAGACCTCTATGAGTCTCGATCCGGTTGTCGCCTTTTTCATTTTGGGTCTGCTCGCAGGCCTGTTGAGGTCTGACCTCAAGCTCTCAACTGGTCTGTCCGATACGTTGAGCATTTACCTGCTGATCGGCATTGGACTGAAGGGGGGCATCGAACTGGCAAGCGCTACCGTGAGCGAGCTCCTTCTGCCCATCGGTGTTGCTGTGCTGATGAGCGCGGGAACGCCGTTGTTAGCATTCCCCATCCTGCGCCGGTTTGGTCGTCTTGCACGCCCAGACGCTGCCTCGATCGCTGCCCACTATGGATCGGTGTCGGTGGTGACTTTTGCAGTTGGCGCGTCTTACCTGGCGCGGGCGGGCATTGACTACGAGGGCTACATGTCGGTCTTCCTCGTTTTTCTTGAATTCCCAGCCTTGATCATCGGTGTGCTGCTGGCCAAGGGAATCAGCCGCGAGACGCAGTGGCGTATTCTCGCCCAGGAGGTGCTGGCCGGTAAGGCAATTGTGCTGCTGGTCGGTGCGTTACTGATTGGTTGGGTATGGGGCGCCGAAGGAAATACCTCGCTGACCAAGTTTTATGGCGACATGTTCAAGGGTTTTCTGTCGCTTTTCCTTTTAGGCATGGGCGTATTGACAGCGTCTCGCGTGGATGACCTGAGGCGTGCGGGCCCGTTCTTGGTTGGTTTCGGCATCCTGTTACCTATCGTCTCGGCGGCTGGCGGCACGGCAATTGGCTTGCTCATGGGACTATCAGTGGGCGGCAGCACATTATTGGCCGTGTTGTATGCGAGCGCCAGTTACATTGCCGCTCCAGCTGCGATGCGGATTGCAATTCCTGAAGCGAATCCCGCACTTTCCTTGGGAGCTTCTTTGGGTGTCACTTTCCCCTTTAATGTCTTGGTGGGAATTCCGCTGTACCATGAAATGGTCAAGTGGGCGTATCAAATTCTGGGGAACACATGAGCGAGAACCAGACCAAGTTGGTGGTGCTGATTTGCGAGGAGGCGCTGGAAAAAATCGTCTTGCCAGAACTACTGGCAGCAGGTGCCAAGGGCTATACCGTCTGCGAAGCTCGCGGGCGTGGAAACCGAGGTGTGCGCGACGCACGTTGGCTCCTGTCAGCCAATGTGCGTATCGAGATGTTGTGCAAAGAACCCGCGGCAAGCCATATTCTTGACATGGTGGAAACGAAATACTCCGCTAATTACGGCCTAGTTATCTATATGGTTGACGCCCAAGTTAATCGAGTTGATAAGTTTTGACAAGCCAGTCGATTTATTTGCCAGCGGGCGGTGTCCCCCCTGAACTGTCCAGCAAAGGCGCAGCCCTTGCAGCTGCCCCCATGCCGGTCATGGCGGGAAAAATATGCAGCGAATGCGGGGCCCATGCAATGGTACGCAAAGACGGTTGCGATTTTTGTACCCAGTGCGGTCGTATCGGAAGCTGCGGCTAAACCCTGGACATGGCCCTGGACATGACTGAATCCAGTTACCCTGCAGACCAAGTGCAATGGGCGGCGACACTGATGCAGTTTCGCCAGACCATACTGCCTAAGCGCCTGGAAGCACCTGGGCCCATTGAGGCTCAGCTGCAAATATTGTTAGGTGTCGCTGCATCTGCGCCCGACCACAGGCAATTATTGCCTTGGCGTCTGGTATTGGTGCCCCCAACTACTCGGGAACGTCTGGCGCAGGTATTTGCGCAAGCTTTGCTGGAGCGCGATGCGAATGCGTTGCCTGAACAAATGGCGCAAGCCCGCGAGAAAGCCCACCGCGCACCCCTTTTGCTACTGCTTGTGGTCGATGAAAACAAGGGTGATCCAGAGGTCAGCCTGCACGAACGGATCATCTCTGCAGGTTGCGCAGTACAAAACATGCTGCTGATGGCAACTGCCATGGGTTTTGGTTCAGCCCTGACGAGCGGTAAAGCACTGACGTCCACATCATTTCGGCAACTGTTCAGGTTAACTTCTTCTGAGGTGGCGCTGTGCTTCATCAGCGTCGGGACTGCAAATTCAAGAAAACCATCACGCATTCGACCCGAGCCTGTCGACTATGTCAGCGTTTTGGCCGATCAATAAATCTCAACACTTATCAACTATCGAGACACCATGGAAATAATTAACTTTGACGACCTGCTACAAGCCGCACGCTACGAGGCTTTGCCACAACGGCTCATGTTTGTCTTTGCTGCGGTGGAGTTGCCCGAGGACAGCACGGCGCAGCAACGCGCAGATTTTGCTGCTGGCCATGGCGGCACGCTAACGCCTTCGATGTGCGTGGATAAAAGCCCGCAGAAACTTGACTCATTTTCTGCCTTGTGTGAGGAGGCGGTGCAATTTGACAAACCTTGGGGCATGGTATTTTCTGCAGTCATCTCTGGCTCTGCAGGCCAGCAGCCCTCAGTTACAGCGATTGACAAGGCCTTCGAAGGCATGGTCGAGGACATCAAGCAAGGTCGTCTGGACCGCTACATTCCGTTCGGTCGCGACGGGCAACCCATGAAGATCACATAGCCAGGTCAGTCACTGCCCTTTTCGGGGATTCACCCAAGATCAAGGACGTACAGATTAAATCGCGCAGTATTTTTAAACTCTAACGGGTTCTATTCATTAAGCTTCAATTTAGACGCCCAGGTTGTGAAGCCCTTATGACTCGCTGTAATCATGAAAGTAAACGGCTCATAAACTGCTACGATTTATGTTTACGACTTTAGAAATCTGTAGGTGAAGTACGAAAACTCGCGAAACCTCATAAATCCTAGAGCGCTGACAACTTTCTTCCGGAAGTAAGGGTGGACGTCAGATCTGGGTCGTCACGCAAAGTCCAACATGCTGATTGAGCTTCTCTGAAACGGTCATTCATTGCCTGTAGCTGAGCGAACTCAAATGACCGCTACCAAGCGACCAGTTGATCAGTCGCTACACCCGCTTTGTCGTCGAAAGAGGGTCTGGGCCAGTTGCAGTTATCCGCGATTGACCGGTTTGGAGCAGTGAATGGCTGCATCGCTGCCAAACCCAGCCCCCGACATTGACTGCGGGCTCGTTCGTGTGCTTTCGCGAAGTTTTGGGTGATGCTGGAATGGGGGGGTGAGGTGGCGGGCCGCTTCCATTCAACTGGAGTCCACGATGCTGAAACTAATTCACGAGCCAGTGAAATTGGCCCTCATCCATTGTC
>ENA-OFDP01000414-OFDP01000414.1-metagenomes-genome-assembly--contig:-NODE-414-length-19471-cov-5.628554_pt1 | contig 19471 bp, 18 predicted proteins | sample MGYA00153389_OFDP01 | MGnify analysis MGYA00153389 | reverse complement strand
CGCCTTTGATCTTGTCCTCGCGCAGGCGCACGTCATTGTCTTGCAGTTTGTCGTCGTCCAGCGGTAATGGCAAGTCACGCTCGCCGCTGAGTGTTTCACCGCGTGTGCCAATGACCTGGTAATACACCAGGTCGGTGTCGTCAGCTCGCAAAATTTCACGTGCCGGGCCGGTCAGGTTGAACTGCACCACATTGTCTTTAAACACCACCAATTTGCTGAGGGCCTGCACGTTATATTCAAGCGCACGGTCAAATGGTTTGCCCGCAATGTTCTGCGCCACCAGCCAGGTCAGCGCCAGGCTGATGGGCCACAGCAGCAGCAGCGGCGTGAGCATCCAGTCAAGAATCTCGCCGAATAGGCTGCGGCGCTCGCGCTGAAAGATACGAATGGCCACAAACTAACCGGGGATTTTTTCCAGACAGTAGCCGAGCCCGCGCACAGTCGCAATCCTGATCGGCCCCTTCTCAATCTTCTTGCGCAGCCGGTGAATGTAAACCTCAATCGCGTTGTTGCTGACTTCCTCGCCCCACTCGCACAGGCGTTCGACCAGCTGGTCTTTGCTGACCAGTCGGCCTGCGCGTTGCAGCAGCACTTCCAGCAGGCCCAGCTCGCGTGCTGACAAGTCGACCATCACGCCGTCAATCGTGGCCACACGGCCTGACTGGTCGTAAATCAGCGGGCCGTGTTTGATGGTGCTGCTGGCCGCGCCCGCGCCGCGCCGCACCAGGGCGCGCACACGTGCCTCCAGCTCCTGCAATGAAAACGGTTTGGCCATGTAATCGTCAGCGCCGTAGTCCAGGCCTTTGACGCGCTCTTCCACACTGTCCGCGGCGGTCAAAATCAGCACTGGCAGCGCTGAGCCGCGCGCCCGCAAGCGCTTGAGCACTTCCAGCCCGTGCATGCGCGGCAGGCCAAGGTCAAGAATCAGCAGGTCAAATTCGGTGTTGGTCATCAGTGCGGCATCGGCCTCCGTGCCGCTGGGCACGTGGTCAGCCGCAGCGCCCGACGCGCGCAGGGTGCGAAGCAGGCCGTCGGCCAGGATTTGGTCGTCTTCGGCAATCAGGATGCGCATGGCGGTCTTTCGGGGGTTCTTGTGTGGAGTTGAAATTTTAGGCTTTTGACAAACGCATTTAACTTGCAGCGCCATACGCCTCCAACCCCAGCGCCACCACAGTGGCTACGTCTGATCCCACTGCTTCCCGAAACTCCAGCTCAGCTTGCGCCACTGCACGCTCAAAACCGCCCAGCCACAGCAGGCCGACTTCGGTAAACACCACCTTTTTAGCCCGCTTGTCGTACGCATCCGGCTCGCGCGTGACCAGCCCCCACGCTTCGCATTGCGTCACCAAATCACCCATGGCCTGCTTGCTCATGCCCGCGCTGTGGGCCAGGTCCGTCAGGCGTGTGCCGTTCACGGCCAAGTGCCGTGTGATGTGAACATGCGCTGCACCCACCTGGTCGCGTGCGGCCAGGTTTGACAAGCTAAGGGGCACCAGCGCGTCACGCGACATCAAGTGCAGCACCCGCTCGTCAAAGCGTCGCAGCGCGTGGCCCATCAAGCGGCCCAAGTGGGTGACGCGCCAGGCGGGTTCGGGTGAAATTTCCATTGCTACAGTGTAGGTTATTTAGTCATGCAAACTGACTAAAAATAAGGTTTACTTATTTCAACAGTGCTCATACAGTACTGTTCATTCACCCAGTTTTGTTGGTGATTCAACAGATTAATTTAGCCACCCCAACCCAATTTAACCAGGAGATTTTTATGGACTTCCCGAGCCGCCCCACCGCCAATTCCACCCCCGCCCAAGTTGCGGCGCTGAACACCGAAAAAGCCAAAGCGCTGGCCGCCGCGCTGGCGCAAATTGAAAAGCAATTCGGCAAAGGCACCATCATGAAGCTGGGCGACGGCGAGGTGATTGAAGACATTCAGGTGGTGTCGACTGGCTCGCTGGGTCTGGACATTGCATTAGGTGTCGGCGGCTTGCCGCGCGGCCGTGTGGTCGAAATTTACGGCCCTGAATCGTCGGGCAAAACCACGCTCACGCTGCAAGTCATCGCCGAAATGCAAAAAATCGGCGGCACCTGCGCCTTTGTGGATGCCGAGCACGCACTCGACATTCAATATGCCCAAAAACTCGGTGTGAACCTGCAAGAGCTGCTCATCAGCCAGCCTGACACCGGTGAGCAGGCGCTGGAAATTGTTGATTCCCTCACCCGCTCTGGCGCGGTTGATTTGATTGTGATTGACTCGGTGGCGGCGCTGACGCCCAAGGCCGAGCTGGAAGGCGAAATGGGTGACAGCCTGCCCGGCCTGCAAGCCCGGCTGATGAGCCAGGCACTGCGCAAGCTGACAGCCACCATCAAAAAAGCCAACTGCATGGTGATTTTCATCAACCAGATCCGCATGAAGATTGGCGTGATGTTTGGTAGCCCAGAAACCACCACCGGCGGCAACGCGCTGAAGTTTTACGCCTCGGTACGCCTCGACATTCGCCGCATTGGCTCGATTAAAAAGGGTGAAGAAATCATCGGCAACGAAACCCGCGTGAAGGTGGTGAAAAACAAAGTCGCCTCACCATTCAAAACGGCGGAGTTCGACATCCTGTACGGGGAGGGCATCAGCCGGTTGGGCGAAGTGCTTGACTTGGGTGTGGCCGGACATATTGTTGAAAAAGCCGGCGCCTGGTACGCCTTTAACGGCGAAAAAATCGGCCAGGGCCGTGACAACTCACGTGAATTCCTCAAAGAAAACCCAGAGTTGGCGATTGAGATTGAAAACAAGGTTCGCGAATCGCTTGGTATTCGTTTGATTGAGCCAGCAGTGAATGCCGCGCCTGAAAAAGCCGAGAAAGCCCCCAAGGCAGAAAAAGCGGCCAAAGGCACTGCGGTAGTCGCTGCGTAAGATGATTTAAGTAAAATAGACATCTCGCGTAATAAATACGGGCGCAAGCAGCTATGAAAATAATAGTAATTTGCTGCTGGCCCATGACCGATTTGATATGAACCAGCGCGAGTCAACCAGGTCAAGCGACAAGCACGCAAAACCCGCGAAGGCATCGGGGAAGGGAGGCTTTGCACTCTCGCTCAAAGGCCGCGCGCTGCGGCTGCTCGCCACGCGCGAGCAGTCCCGCAGCGAGCTTGAAAAAAAGCTCAAACCCTTTGAAGAAACGCCCGGCCAAATCGCGCAGGTGCTAGACGAGCTGCAAGCCAAAGACTTCATCAGCGAAGCGCGCGTGGTCGAATCCGTCATCAACCGCCGCCAAGCCAAGCTCGGCGCGTCGCGCATTCGCCAAGAGCTGCTGGGTAAAGGCATTGATAAAGAAGCCGTAATCGAAGCCATGGCAGGCCTGAAAGCCACCGAGCTGGAGCGTGCCAAGGAGCTGTGGCAAAGAAAGTTCTCCGCCAAATTGGGCGACCAACCGCCAGACAGAGCCGCCCAAGCCAAACAAATGCGCTTTCTAGCCGCCCGGGGCTTCAGCGGCGACGTGATTCGGAAAGTGATGACCGCGCCTGATGACGAATAGCTGACGAAAAAACGCTTCAAAGTGCCGTGTTTAGGCACTAAATCGAGCTGTAGTCCAGTAAATACGGGCGCAAGCAGCTATGAAGTTGGTAGTTCATAACTGGCTGAAAATTGACTGTATGGGACTAGAAGGACACCTCGGTGGAAACCTGCTGCTATTGCTGTGCAGAGTTATAATTTGACTAGTTTACTAGACTAGTCAAATACTATGCAAAACCCCGTCCAACCAAGCGAAGTTGCACCCTGGCGGCTTCAAGACGCCAAGGCGCAATTCAGCGCGCTGGTCGACAACGCCCTGCGCGGCGTGCCGCAGCACGTGACGCGCAGCGGCAAACGTGCAGTGGTCGTGTTGTCTGAACTTGACTTCGAAGCTTTGCAACGCAGTGCGGCTGGCCGGGCACATGCGTCGTTAAACTTCGTCGAGCACCTGCTCGCCATTCCCAAAGTTGCGGCGCGTGAGGAGCCAGATGCGCAGCGCCTCGACGTGCAGCCGCGAGAAGTCGATTTTTCATGATCTTGCTAGACACCATGGTGCTGTCAGAGCTGCGCAAAGCCAAACCCAACGCAGGCGCGGTCACTTACTTGAGATCGCAAGCACCAGATACGGTTTTTTTAAGCGCCATGACGATCGGCGAGATTGAAGCCGGCATTGAAAAACAGCGCAGCGTTGTTCCAGAGTTCGCAGAAGAGCTGTCGCACTGGCTGGCCCAAATAGAACTGCAGTTTGCCCAATTCATCCTGCCCGTGACCCCCGCCATCGCCAAGCTGTGGGGACGGCTGTGCGTGCAAACCGGCAATAAGGGAATCGATAACCTGATTGCCGCGACGGCACTGGTGCATAACCTGCTGGTGGTGACGCGTAATGTGAAGGATTTTGAGGTTGTGGGTGTGCGGGTTTTTGATCCGTTTGGGGAAACTAAAAAGGACTGAGGCCATGGCCGATGGCGGCACAGAGAATCCAGCAGCGCGACTGCGCGAAGACCGAGGGCGCTAATAAGGCGGGTCTCAGATACCCGTCCGCACAAGGTAAAGGCTGCGAGTGTAGATTGCAGTCACTATGAAATCAGGAGCTGCTTACGCACGAATTTAGGGGACATTAGGCTGATTCGATACCCGAAAAAGTCAAAAATTGTGGTTTTCGGCCATACAAACCCAAATATCAAACGAAGGAGTTCGGTGAAATGCTGGTGGCGCGTAAAAAAGCGGATTTCCAAGAAAATTTTGGTTCGGACATATTTAATCGATAGCAAAGCAGTGAAACCTGTTCTCACGATGGTTCAATTTCAATTTGAATTTTTCAGACTTGCGGGGTTTGGCGCTATTTTTAGTGAATCAAACTACCCAAGCGCATTGTGCGAAGGTTTCGGTTTTAGAACGAAAACTCGTCAAGTTACACCGCAGGTTTTGCGGTACACATTACTTTAGGTTGCATGAGATGCGCGCAGACGTCCCGAGTCCAGTTGATCTTCGCCGACTGGAAGGTGCCCGGGAGTGGGCAGATGAAGTGATGGTCAAGCGACCGTGGAGGGTCGAGTTTTTCGAAATGTTTGCATCAGTGATCCAAGAGCTGGCAGCGGGGAAGCCTGTGCGCGTGCTCGAGCTTGGCTCTGGCCCAGGTTTCCTTGCTGAGCATCTATTGAAAGCGCTGCCGAACATCGAGTACGTAGCGCTCGACTTCTCACCTGCAATGCACGAACTTGCCGTTCTAAGGCTTGGGGCCTTGGCTGAGCGCGTCAAGTTCGTCGAGCGGAGTTTTCTCGACGAGTCCTGGAGCCATGAGCTTGGTGAGTTCGAGGTCGTTGTTACGCTGCAAGCTGTCCACGAGCTACGCCACAAGAACCGTGCGTCAAAACTGCACTCACAGGTAAAGCAACTTCTTTCGCCAGACGGAAGCTACCTTGTCTGTGACCACTTCTCGGGTGATGGAGGAATGTCTAACGACGAACTATTCATGTCTGTGGCTGAGCAGCATGCGGCAATCGAGTTTGGAGGCTTCCAAAACATCCGTCAGTTGCATGCGAGGGGCTCCCTTGTTCTCCATCATGCAACCTAAATCTTCGATCGAAGGGGATGCTTAACCCGGTGCGCCAGTCGGTACCCCCTAACATCAAAAGAAGAATCGGAGAAGAGTTGAAGAATTGGGGTCAGACACCAATTAAAGGCTCCTGACGGAATCAATTGGCTGTCTTGTTGGCTCTTAAACGCCGATTAAGGTGTATTTTTTATACGGTGAACTCCTTTGAATTTGACGCCACTAAAAGTGAATTCAATCGCACAAAACATGGCCTTGATTTATTAGACGCCCAGAAGTTGTGGAACGACCCCATGCTCCGTCCCAGCAAAAACGGATGACGAACCGCGTTTTTTGGTGATTGGGCTGATTGAAGGGAAGCATTGGTCTGCGGTTGTGACTTACCGTGGCCCCAACATCCGGTTGATATCCGTTCGCCGGTCGCGCAAAGAAGAGGTGGCACTTTATGAAAGCTAAAAAATTCGAGCAGCAGTTTGACGATGGCGTCGATATGACTGCTTCTTTGGACTTGTCCAAGGCAAAGCGTGTGTTGCAGGATCAAAAGCGCGTGAATGTTGACTTTCCAATCTGGGTGATTGATTCGCTTGATCGCGAAGCCAGCAAGCTGGGAGTCACTCGGCAGTCGGTCATCAAAGTCTGGCTGGCTGAGCGGCTTGAGGCGACTGCTTCTAACCGGCCGTTTCAACAGAAGCGCGCAGTTACTTTGCGGCGCTGAACACTACGTTTACACGGATTTACATCTATTTAAGCCGATGGCCCAATAAATACGGGCGCAAGCAGCTATTAAATTAGTAGCAAGCCGACGGTGTCACAACCCCAGCATTAACTTCAAATTCTGCACCGCCGCACCCGACGCGCCTTTGCCAAGGTTGTCCAGCCGCGCAATCAAAACTGCGTGGCGGTGTTTTTCGTTGCCGTACACGCGCAGCTCCATTTTGTTGGTGTTGTTCAGCGCAAGGGCATCCAGCTTGCCATCCGTAGCTGGCTCGACTGTGACCCACTCGCTGCCTGCGTAATGCTTGGTCAATGCGTCGTGCAGCTGGGCTACGGTGGGTTTGCCGGGCAGCAAATCCAGGTGCAGCGGGACTTGCACCAGCATGCCTTGCTCAAAGTTGCCGACCGACGGGATGAACAACGGGCGGCGCTTCAGGCCGGTGTAGGCCATGATTTCATTGATGTGCTTGTGCTCAAGTCCTAACCCGTAAATTTCAAAGAGGGGCGCAGTACCAGCTTGGTAGGCCTCCATCATTTGCCGCCCTCCGCCGGAGTAACCACTCACCGCGGGGATAGTCAAAGCAAAATCGGGGTCGATAAAACCGGCATCGACCAGCGGGCGAATCAGTGCGATTGCCCCTGTGGCGTAGCAGCCGGGGTTGCCTACGCGCTGAGCGGTTTTGACGGCCTCTATCTGCCCGCTGCAAAGTTCGGGAAAGCCAAACACCCAGCTTGGTGCCGTGCGGTGCGCGGTGGACGCGTCGATGATTTTTGGCTTATTGCCTGGCAGGCTGTCGATCATGGCGACCGATTCTCGGGCGGCATCGTCGTGCAGGCACAAGATGACCAGATCAACACCGGCCATCAATGCGCGTTTGGCGGCTGGGTCCTTGCGCAGTTCAGGCGCAATACTCACCAGCTCAAGGGCAGGCATAGTCGCCAAGCGTTCGCGAATCTGCAGGCCAGTGGTGCCTGCTTCTCCGTCAATAAAAATTTTTGGCATACCGCTTTTCCAGTTACTCGCTCGGTGATTAGCCGCTTCTTTGCAGCGTAAGGCTCGCACAAGTTTTGTGCGATGCACCATGATACAGTTTAGAGCTTGGTTTTTTGCTGCTGCCAGCGGCAAAACGACGCACCCATCACAGCTGTTTGAAGGTTCCCCTATGAAAATTCACGAGTACCAAGGCAAGGAAATCTTGCGCACTTTTGGCGTGCCCGTACCGCGCGGCATTCCGGCGTTCACGGTGCAAGAGGCTGTTGAAGCCGCTCAAAAACTCGGCGGCCCCGTGTGGGTGGTGAAGGCGCAAATTCACGCCGGTGGGCGCGGCAAAGGCGGCGGCGTGAAGCTGGCCCGCAGCATTGACGAAGTCAAAAAGCTCGCTACCGAGATTTTGGGCATGCAGCTCATCACCATTCAAACCGACGCTGCAGGGCAAAAGGTTCGCCGCCTGATGATTGAAGAAGGCGCAGACATCAAAAAAGAATATTACGTTTCCGCCGTGACCGACCGCGCCAGCCAGCGCGTTGCTTTCATGGCGTCAAGCGAAGGCGGCATGGACATTGAAGCAGTTGCGCACGACACGCCTGAAAAAATTATCAAGGTGTTTATTGACCCGGCCGTAGGCTTGAGTGACGCGCAGGGCAAAGAGCTGGCCGACGGCATGACCGTGCCGCCGGGCTCTACTGCCCAATGCGTAGACGTGCTCAAAAAGCTCTACAAATGCTACATGGACACCGACGCCAGCCTGGTTGAAATTAACCCGCTGGTGCTGGAAGGCAATGGCAACATCAAGGCGCTGGATGCAAAGTTCAACTTTGATCCAAACGCACTGTTTCGCCACCCTGAACTCGTGGCGCTGCGCGACCTCGACGAGGAAGATGCAGCCGAGGTTGAAGCCAGCAAGTTTGACCTGGCCTACATCAGCCTGGACGGCAACATTGGCTGCCTGGTCAATGGTGCTGGGCTCGCGATGGCGACGATGGACACCATCAAGCTGTTTGGCGGCGAGCCAGCCAACTTTCTGGATGTGGGCGGCGGCGCAACGGCTGAAAAAGTCACAGAAGCTTTCAAGATCATGCTGAAGAACACCAAGGTCAAAGGCATTTTGGTGAATATTTTTGGCGGCATCATGAAGTGCGACACCATTGCCGAGGGTGTAATTACGGCCTGCAAAGCCACCAACCTGTCAGTGCCGCTGGTGGTGCGCATGAAGGGCACCAACGAAGAGCTTGGCAAAAAGATGCTGGCCGACTCGGGCTTGCCCATCATTGCTGCTGACACCATGGCCGATGCCGCGATGAAAATCGTTGCAGCTGTTAAATGACACCCCCCCGATGCGCCTTGGCGCTTCCCCCTCCAGGGGGCGGCCACATGTGGCCTGGCAAAGCCAGATCCACTGCGGCCACTTGGTAATAGCATTCACCCTTTGAGGTCATCATGAGCATTTACATCAATAAAAACACCAAAGTCATCACGCAGGGCATCACTGGCAAAACCGGCCAGTTTCACACCCGCATGTGCCGCGATTACGCCAATGGCAAAGAAGCCTTTGTGGCCGGCGTGAACCCAAAAAAAGCCGGCGAGGACTTTGAAGGCATTCCGATTTTCGCCAACGTAACAGACGCCGCAAAAGCCACTGGCGCCACAGTATCGGTTATCTACGTGCCGCCAGCGGGCGCCGCTGCCGCGATTTGGGAGGCGGTTGAGGCTAATCTGGACCTGACCATTTGCATCACCGAAGGCATCCCAGTGCGCGACATGCTCGAAGTGCGCAACCGCATGCGAGCCAAAGAAGCGGCTGGCGGCAAGCGCACGCTGCTGCTGGGGCCCAACTGCCCGGGACTTATCACGCCAGAAGAAATCAAAATCGGCATCATGCCGGGCCACATCCACCGCAAAGGGCGGATTGGGGTAGTCAGCCGCTCGGGCACGCTCACGTATGAAGCCGTGGCGCAATTGACCGAAATCGGCCTTGGCCAGTCCAGCGCGGTTGGCATTGGCGGCGACCCGATCAACGGCCTCAAGCACATCGACGTCATGCAGGCCTTCAACGACGACCCGGACACCGATGCCGTGATCATGATTGGTGAAATCGGTGGCCCAGACGAAGCAGAAGCCGCAGTCTGGTGCAAAACCCACATGAAAAAGCCTATCGTCGGCTTCATCGCTGGCGTTACTGCGCCAGCGGGCAAGCGCATGGGCCACGCAGGCGCGCTGATTTCTGGTGGAGCCGACACGGCCGACGCCAAGCTGGAAATTATGGAAGCCTGCGGATTCACCGTGACGCGCAACCCGTCAGAAATGGCGAAGCTGCTGAAGGCATTGCTTTAGCCGTTAATGCAAGCTAACCGGTTGCGGTTAGCCACACTACCCAAGCCGGTTGCCATCACTGACAATCGGCTTTTCCAATCTGCTGTAGGGGGTTCCATGGAAGAGTTCATGACAGCAAGCTTCTGGCTTGCGGTGGGTCAGATCATCATGATCGACATTCTGCTCGGCGGCGACAACGCGGTGGTCATCGCGCTGGCTTGCCGCAATCTGCCTGACAAGCAGCGAACCCAAGGCATCATCTATGGCACGATTGGCGCCATTGTTCTTCGGGTGATTTTGATTGCGTTTGCACTCGCTCTTTTGGCAGTGCCCTATCTCAAGATAGTCGGCGCAATATTGCTGGTTTGGATCGGCGTCAAACTGCTGCAACCCGAAGGCGAAGACGACCACCAAATCAGCTCAAGCGACAAGCTCTGGTCAGCGGTGAAAACGGTCATCATTGCCGACCTGGTGATGAGCGTAGACAACGTATTGGCAATTGCCGGTGCTGCGCAGGGCGCTGGGCAACAGCATCAGTTGCCGCTGGTCATCTTCGGCTTGTTGGTGAGCATTCCCATCATCGTTTTTGGAAGCCAGCTGGTGCTCAAGCTGATGGAGCGTTTCCCGATGGTCATTACCCTGGGTGCCATGCTGCTGGGCTGGATCGCAGGTCAAATGGCCTATACCGACCCTGCAATAAAAGCTTACCTGCCAGCGGAGGCCTACTGGAGCTACGTTACTGCGGTAGCTGGCGCGCTGCTGGTGCTGCTGTTGGGCAAGTTCTTTTCCAGGCAAACCCGCAAAAGCGCAATATAGACCGCCCTGCGCCGAGCCGCCAGTGCCTTAAATGCAACAAAAAGTGACTCGCGTGTGAATAAGTCACTTGTTCGACCTTCGCCTGTCTGTTACCGTACCCATCGCTGACGTGTAACCCATTGGGGCTAAGAATTCTCAGCATTTAAGAACAAACAAACGCGGGGGTGGAGCAAGTCATGAAGAAGGTGCTCGTTCAAGGTTTGCGCAGTGGCCGCAAGCTCTAAGGGCCAACGCCACAGCATCCAGCCCAGGAGCCAGTTTTGGCGCTCTGACTGGTTTGTGGCGGTGCTGGTCATTCTGGCGGTTTATTTTTTAAACCAGTTCACCGACGTCTTCAGCACGCTCGAGCGCCGTTATTACGATTTCGCGAGTACGACCACCTCGCGCCAGCCTTCTGATCGAATAGCCATTATTGCCATAGACGACCAAAGCGTTGCCAATATCGGGCGTTGGCCGTGGCCGCGTGACATACAAGCGCAAATGACCGACTTGCTGACGGCTGCCAAGCCTAAAGTTATCGTCAACACGACGTTCTTTTTTGAGCCGCAAACTGACCGCGGTTTGACCTACATCCAGCAGATGAAGGCAGTACTGGGTGATCCAGCCCTTGAGCCGAGCCCAATTAGCGTGCAATTGTCCAAACTGATTGCCGACGCCGAGTTGGCACTCGACACAGATTCCAAATTGGCCGCCAGTTTTACAAAAGCAGCCAATGTGCTGATCCCGTCAGTTTTTGTTTTGGGGCAGCCCCAGGGCAAACCGGACAAGCCACTACCTGCTTTTGCCATAAAAAGCGCGATCGATTTGAATGGCGACTTCGCGGTTCCTGCGGTGCGGGGCCAGCAGCCAATTGAGGTGCTGGGAAATGCGGCGGCAGGTGTCGGGCACATCAACCAATTGCAAGATGTTGACGGTGCGGTTCGCTTCGAGCCCTTGTTGGTAAACTTTTTTGGGAAGGCAATCCCCTCAATAAGCCTGCTGGCGGCAGCCAAAAGCCTGAATCTGGACGTCACTGACATCAAGCTCAATTCTGGCGAATCGGTGCAGGTGGGTAAGCTGGTGATTCAAACCAGTCCTGATGCTGAAATGCTTCCCCAGTTTTACAAAGACAGAAAGGGCCGTCCGGCTTTTGTCGTCGATTCTTTTTATGATGTTTTGACAGGCAAGATTCCGCCATCTAAGTACGCCGACAAGATTGTGATCATTGGCGCAACTGCTGCGGGCGTGGCGATGCAGTTCTCCACTCCGGCGGGCCCAGGCTTTTCGTCGCCCGAAACCATGGCGCACATCACGTCAAGTATTCTGAGCGAGCATTTTATTGTTCGACCCATCTGGGGCGACGCAGCGACTCTGCTTGTCTGGCTGGTGGTGGCCGCCTACCTGGTTGCTGGCCTGCCGCGCCTTTCGGCCGGTAAAGCGGCATTTATTACGCTGGCAATATTTTCTGGGCTTTTGATCACGGAGTTCGGTTTGCTGTCTGTGGGTGCCAAGTGGCTTGAACTGGTTTTCCCTGCCGCGTTGCTGGCGATTGGCCACCTGGCCATCACCACCAAACGCTTTTTGGTGACCGAGGCGGGCAAACTCAAGGCAGACGACGAGTCTGCTGAAACCAACCGCATGATGGGCTTGGCACTGCAGGGTCAAGGCCAGCTTGACATGGCGTTCGACCGTTTCAGGCGTGTGCCATTTACAGACGCCTTGATGGACAACCTGAACAGTCTGGCGCTTGATTTTGAACGCAAGCGGCAGTTCAACAAGGCGCAGGTAATTTATGAACACATGGCTACGTTCAACAAGAACGACAAGGACTTGAAATCCAAACTTAACCGCGCCAAAAACCTGTCTGAGACGGTGATTTTGGGCGGCAGCGGAAAGCATCCAGGCGGCACGCTTTTACTTGATGGGGGCGGCGTTGAAAAACCCATGCTGGGCCGCTACCAAGTGGAAAAAGAGTTGGGCAAAGGCGCAATGGGCGTGGTGTATTTAGGCAAAGATCCGAAGATTGGGCGGGTAGTTGCCATAAAAACCATGGCGTTGAGCCAGGAGTTCGAGGGAGAAGAGCTCAACGACGCGCGTGTGCGTTTTTTCAGGGAAGCTGAAACGGCGGGGCGACTTCAGCACCAGAATATCGTCACCATTTTTGATGCCGGTGAAGAACACGACCTGGCGTACATTGCCATGGAGTTTTTGAAGGGCAAAGATCTGGCGGACGCGACCAAGGCGGGCCAGCTTCTGCCAGCGGTAAAAGTATTGTCAATCGTCGCCAGAGTTGCAGAGGCGTTGGCTTACGCGCACAAACAAAGAGTAGTGCACCGGGACATTAAACCCGCCAATATCATGTACGACCGGGAAAACGACAGCGTAAAAGTTACCGACTTTGGTATTGCGCGGATTACGGATTCAAGCAAAACCAAAACCGGCCTGGTGCTGGGAACGCCCAGTTTCATGTCGCCTGAGCAAATTGCAGGCAAAAAAATTGACGGCCGGTCTGATTTGTATTCACTGGGCGTGATGTTGTACCAAATGCTGGCGGGAGTCTTGCCGTTTCGGGGGGATTCCATGGCCGAGCTGATGTTCAAAATTGCCAATGAGGCTGCGCCAGACATTCGGCTGGTTCAAGTCGGGTTATCGGAAAAATTAGCTACGGTGGTGGCGCGCTCTCTGAGCAAATCACCTGCGAATCGATACCAGGATGGCGAGCACTTTGCGGCAGAATTGCGCGCCTTGATGCCCGATGCGTCCGGCGGGGCGTTTCCATCGGCTGCAGTTGCTATAAACGTTGCCGCCGGGCCCCAAGATCCAGGGTTCGACGTTACTGCGGTGAATTCGGTGTCCGTGTCTGCTTTCGACGTCACAGTTGTCACAAGTCCAGCAAAAAATACTTCCCCAGAACAAAATACTTGCAAAGACACGGATATCCGGCTGTAGGCGTGATACTTGAACCTAACGCTATGACTATTTCCTCCATGATTTACGACATTTGTACTGAAACTGACCCCGGTTTGGCTCGTGAGAACAATGAAGATGCGGTGGCGTTCGACGCTGAGACGCAGCTGTGCATCCTCGCCGATGGCATGGGGGGCTACAACGCCGGCGAAATCGCCAGCGGCATGGCGGTCGCTTTCATCAAATCCGAAATGACTCGCTGGCTTTGTCAAGCCGGCAAGAACGCCAACACAAAAGAAGTGCGGCGGGCAATGGAGATATGCGTGCAAAACGCGAACCATTCCATTTTTAACGCGGCCAATTCCAATCCGCAGTACAACGGAATGGGCACGACTTTGGTGATGGCGGCTTTTCAGGGTGACCGGGTCATGGTTGGCCACATTGGCGATTCCCGCTGTTACCGATTGCGCGGCGACGATTTCCAGCAAATCACAAAAGACCATTCGTTGCTACAGGAGCAAATTGATGCCGGACTGATTACGCCCGAGCAAGCCCTGACGTCCGCCAACAAGAACTTGGTGACCCGCGCGCTGGGTGTTGAAGATACGGTGGCGCTGGAGGTTAATGAACATAAAGTCGAGGCCGGTGATATTTACCTGATGTGCTCTGACGGCCTGTCAGACATGGTGCGCGATGAGCCAATTTCGAAAATCATGATGGGCAGTAACGACTTGCAGGACATGGCCAGACAGCTTGTGATTGCTGCCAACGAATGTGGTGGCCGTGACAATATTTCAATCGTGCTGGCGTGTGCCACCGAAGCTGAAGTAAAGCGTGGTTTTTTGTCACGAATTCTCCGAAAGTAAGTAATGGTTAAAATCTCGAAAATAAACTGGAGTTATCCATGCCGAAAATGATCGTCTCGATTGACGGCGTTGTTATCAAAGAAGTTCAATTGACCAAAGACCGCACGTCTTTGGGGCGGCGTCCTTATAACGATATCGTCATTGACAATTTAGCCGTCAGTGGCGAGCACGCTGTGTTGCAGCTTGCAGGCAACGAAGTACACCTTGAAGATCTGAACAGCACCAACGGCACGTACCTGAATGGCAAAGCCGTAAAAAAACAGCTTTTGCACAACGGCGACACCGTCGAAATCGGCAAGTACCGAATCAAATACGTCAGCGAAGCGGGCGACGCCAATTACGAGAAAACGACTGTCTTCAGGGCAGGTTCTGCTGGCGCTGCAGCGGTCTCAAGTATGGCTGCCAGCGCAGCTGTGCACCCTGCCTCAGGCACGACCAGTGCATCCATAAAAGTCTTGTCTGGTTCAGCTGCCGGTCGCCAAGTAGCACTCGTGAAAGTGGTTACCACAATTGGTAAGCCTGGTGTGGCTGTTGCAGCCATTACACGGCGGCCACACGGTTTTGTGGTCGCGCATGTTGAGGGCGCCAACCGACCGTCGCTCAATGGCGCTGCCATCGGTGCAGAGCCGGTGGCACTCAAAAACGGCGACATGCTCGAACTTGCAGGCACGCAGATGCAGTTTGTTCAAAACTCCTAAGCGAGTTATCCGTCTTACTGCCAGCTGCGCTTAGGTCCATTGGCTAGCTGCCAGATCCTGCATGCTGCTTATTTCCAGGCACTGGCAGCGAATCGCGATTACGCTGATTCCGCTGCTGTTTGCGCTTTTGCATGCCAGCGGAGAGCTCCGTATGGGTGTTCTCCAGCGGCTCGATGACATTATTTACGATGCGCGACTTCGCGCGACGATGCCGAACACCACGGACGAGCGAATCGTCATTATTGACATTGACGAAAAAAGTCTTGCTGAGGTTGGGCGCTGGCCTTGGGGGCGAAACAAACTTGCCGCGCTGGTCGATGAGCTCTTCGTAAAACACGAAGTCGCCTTGTTGGGTTTTGACGTGCTGTTTGCGGAGGCCGACGACAGTTCCGGCCTGAAGCGCCTCCAGCAGCTTGCCCAAAATGAGTTGCGTGACCAGCCCGGCTTTGTTAACAAGATCAACGAAGTCCAAGCCAGCCTTGACTATGACGCTGTATTCGCAAAATCGCTGGCAAACCGCCCGGTGGTGTTGGGCTACTACTTCACCAGTGACCGCGATGGGCGGATGAGCGGATCGCTTCCTGCGCCAGTGATGGACGTTGCCTTGCTGAAAGGGCGGCCGATCCGATTTACCAGCTGGAATGGCTTCGGATCAAACATTGCCACTCTGGCCAAGGCTGCACCTTTGGCTGGGCACATCAACTCGATTACGGAGGGCGATGGTGTTGTCCGCTCCATTCCCCTGCTGGCCGAACACAAGGGCCAGTACTATGAATCGCTGTCGATGGCCATATTTCGGCTCCTTGTTGGCTTGCCAGGTGTCGAGCCGGGTTTCCCGAGAGAAAAGCTTTTAAGTGCCAAATATCAGGGTTTGGAGAGCATTTTGCTTAAAAAGGGTGACGCCACCCTTGCGATCCCGGTCGATGACCGTGTCGCTACGCTGGTACCGTTTCGTGGGCCGGGCGGGGCCAGCGGCGGATCTTTCCAGTACATTTCTGCTGCCGACGTACTGGCCAACCGCGTTGACCGCGGCTTACTAAAAGGCAAGATTGTTCTTTTGGGCACCACGGCGCCGGGCCTGCTGGATCTGCGCGTAACGCCAGTCGGCGAAACCTATCCTGGGGTAGAGACGCACGCCAACGTGATCTCCGGATTTCTGGACGGCAAAGTGTTTGTCAAACCTGATTACGCGATCGGCTTTGAAGTAGTGATCCTGGTTTTATCTGGGCTGGCACTGGCTTTTCTTTTGCCGATGTTGTCAGCAACCAAAGCAGTTGTGCTGAGCGTCGCCGTTGTCGGTGCACTGGTTGGCTTGAATTTCTGGTTGTACTTGGGTTATGGGCTGGTGCTGCCACTGGCCAGCGCGCTGGTGATGGCCATTACTGCCTTTGCGCTCAATATGAGCTACGGCTATTTTGTTGAAAGCAAGTCCAAGCGGCAATTGGCTGACCTGTTTGGCACCTACGTGCCGCCTGAACTGGTTGATGAAATGGTCAAAGACGCTGGAACCTACAGCATGAAGGCCACCACCAAAGAGATGACCGTGCTGTTTTGCGACATGCGTGGTTTTACGCAAATGAGCGAGACCATGGAGCCCACTCAGCTCCAGGCGCTGCTCAATACAGTTTTTAGCCAACTCACGGTGCAAATCCGCAGCAACCGGGGCACCATTGATAAATACATGGGCGATTGCGTGATGGCTTTTTGGGGCGCACCGGTTGACACGCCCGACCATGCGAGCCTGGCGGTGAAAACTGCGCTTGAAATGTCTTCGGCCATACGCCTGCTTAATGAAGAACATCGTTCCAAGGGCTTGCCTGAAATCGGTATTGGCATTGGCCTGAATACCGGCACCATGTGTGTCGGCGACATGGGCTCGGACATCCGCCGCAGCTACACCGTTATTGGCGACTCGGTCAACTTGGGGTCACGTTTGGAGGGGCTGTCTAAAACCTATGGCGTTGACATTGTGGTGAGCGAATCGACCCGCAAGCAGGCACCCCATTTCGCCTGGCAAGAGCTCGACAAAGTGCGCGTCAAAGGCAAACACAACGCGGTGGGGATTTTCTGGCCACAGTTGGTATTCGATGCGGGCATACCCGGCGATGCTGAAAAATCAACGGAGTTAAGGGTTTGGGCCCAAGCCCTCAAAGCCTACCGCGCCCAGGACTGGGACCAGTGCGATCTGCAACTTTTGAATTTACAACGGTTAAATGCAAAAAAATACCTTTACGAGTTGTACGCGGAGCGTGTAGGCTCAATGCGGTTGTTGCCGTTTGACCCGCAGTGGGATGGCGCCACCAATTTTCAGACCAAATAAATCCACATTCAATTGCATTTACCAGCGCTGACATTCAGGATAATTTATGAAAGTACGGGTTCTCGGCTGCTCAGGCGCTATTTCAAAAGACTGCCGAACCACGTCTTTTTTGCTTGACCACGATGTGCTGATTGATGCCGGCACTGGCGTAGGCGATTTAACGCTGGATGAAATGCGCAGCATCGACCATGTCCTGCTGACCCACTCCCATCTTGACCACGTGGCCGCCTTGCCGCTGATGGTCGATGCAGTTGCCTCCCAGCGCCAAAAGCCGATACGGGTCCACGCGCTGGCGGGCACCATCGCCGCGCTGAAGACGCACATTTTCAACAACACCATCTGGCCAGATTTTTCGTGCATTCCAACAGTGGAGGCGCCTTTCATCACCTTCCACGCGCTGGAAATTGGTCAGGTCTTTGCGTTGGGTAAAAAGCACATCGAAGTGCTACCCGCTGTACACACCGTGCCAGCGGTTGGTTACGCTGTGACGGGCGATAGCGATACCGGAGCAGGCCGGGGCTGTTGGGTGTTTACCGGTGATACGGAAAAAAACCCTGCGCTGTGGGCGCGCATCAACCAGCTCGACGTCGCCATGCTGGTGATCGAAACCGCGTTTAGCAACCGTGAGCAGGCGCTGGCCAAACGCAGCTTGCATTTGTCACCGCAAACGCTGGCCGATGAGCTGGACTTCATCGACAAGTCAAAAAAATACCCTATCTACATTACCCATACCAAACCGTTTGAAACGGAACTCATCATGGCCGAAATCCAGCGCTTTGACCAAACCACCCCCGGCGGGCAAGACCAGGCGCACGATATTCGCTGGCTCAGAGCCGGCCAGGTGTTTGACATATGAGTTCCAGTACTAAAACGGCAAACGGTTCGGGCAACAGTGCCTTCGGCGGCTTGGCCCCCGCTGCAGTCCGGAACGCTGAAGACGAGTTTTTCAACTCGCAAATGTTGCCGCCCCAAGAGCGCGGCATAACTTTTGAAGCGCTGTTTTTCAGGCAGCTTCAAATGGTGACCACGCGCATTCATGAAACTGAGAACATCGACCAGATCATGCTCGAGGCTAGCAACGACATCTGCAAACTTTTTAATGCCGACCGGCTCACGTTGTATGCCGTAAGCGGAGACGGCACATCCATCATTTCAAGAGTTAAAACTGGTCTCAATACCAGCCGGGACCTGAAGTTGCCAATTACACGCCGCAGAGCATTGCCGGCTATGTGGCCAAGGCGCGCACTGCCGTCAACCTAGTGGACGTATACGACGAAGCAGAGCTAAAAAAAATCCATTCGGGCCTGACCTTTTTGCAGGAAGTCGACAAACGCTCCGGCTATCGCACCAGGCAAATGCTGGTGGTGCCAGTACTCGACGGCGACACACTCTGCGGCGTACTGCAAATCATCAACAACCGCAGCGAACAGCCCTTTGCCAAGCTCGAAGAAGACGGCGCCAGGCAGCTGTGCAAAACGCTGGGCATTGCCATTCGCCAGCGCCTACAAAAAGCCAGGGACGCGCAACGCCGCAAAGCTACCAAATATGACGGCTTGGTGGGCGAGGGCGTGCTGAGCAGTGATGCGCTTGCTGCCTGCGTGCAAAAAGCCCGAGAAGACGGCGTAACGGTAGAGCACCTGCTGATGGCCGACCACCGCATCAAGCCTGCACAAATTGGCCCGTCACTGGCCAGGTTTTTCGGCGTGGCGTACGAGCCTTTTCATGCTGGCCGCCTTTGCTCAGAAATGCTGCACGGCGTGATTAACGCGAATTTATCGTGCAGCAGGGCTGGATGCCGCTTGAGGAAACGCCCGCAGGCCTGGTCGTCATGTGCATTGACCCCGAAGCCGTGCGCGGTCCGCGCGTGGTGCCGCAGGTGTTTCCGCGCGTCAGCAAATTCAGCTACACCGTTACCACCCAAACCGAGTTTGAAGAAACCCTGAGCCAGTTGTTTGGCACTGGCGCCGAAGGCGGCTCCATCGACCAGCTGCTGGCCGACATGGACTCACCACTCGATAACGACGCCTTTGACGACTCGGCGCTGGAGTCCGCAGCGGCCGACAACGAGCTGGTCAAGTTTGTCAAAAAGGTGATCGTTGATGCCTACAACCAGAAGGTGTCCGACATCCACATTGAGCCGATGCCCGGTAAGGCCAAAACCGGCATTCGTTTCAGAATCGATGGCACGCTGCAGCCGTACATCGAAGTGCCCGCGCAATTCAGGCAAGCGATGGTCACACGCCTGAAAATCATGTGCGACCTCGACATTTCTGAAAAGCGCAAACCGCAAGACGGCAAAATCAAGT
>ENA-OFDP01000413-OFDP01000413.1-metagenomes-genome-assembly--contig:-NODE-413-length-19513-cov-4.834053_pt1 | contig 19513 bp, 18 predicted proteins | sample MGYA00153389_OFDP01 | MGnify analysis MGYA00153389 | reverse complement strand
AGCTTCAAGCCGATGGCTTGGGCGCCGAGTATTTGTCGCGCATCCGCTTTGACCCGCGCAACATGGTGGACGTTATCAACGTGCTGAAAAATCAGGATCGCTTTGCGGCTGATCTGGCCCGCTCGCAGGGCCGGCCAGTACCTGAGCAAAACAGCTGGTTGTCGTCACATCCAAGTAGCGATCAGCGTCTGGACGCCATCACCCGGCTGGCTGCGCAATACAAAACGGGCGTTGCCTACATCGATGAGGGTCGCGCCAGATATCAGCAAATACTTGAAGGCATGGCCTTTGGTGAAAGCGCTGAACAGGGCTTGACCCGGGGTCGCAATTTCTATCATACGAATCTGGGCTTTGCACTGACGGCGGCGGACGGTTGGCGTATTCAAAACGAGGCCGACCAGATCACGCTGGTCAACAGCACGGGTGATGCGGGATTGATTGTCAAAATGGCGCCTGCCGATGCAGGCAAAACGCATGACGAGATTATTCGCAAGCTGGTCAATCCAGTTACTGGTCGCGCTGAGCGTGCGCAAATTAATGGCTTGGCCGCAACCCGTTTCAGCGGCACGGTAGCAGGCAAAAATGGTCAGCCCCAGGGTACTGAGCTCACATTGATCACCAGCCCTCAGGGAGCCGTTTTTGTTTTCATTCATGCCGCCAAAGATGCTGCAGCCTTGCAACGCAGCCGCTCGCAAATGCTGGAAACTGAAAACACCTTTCGCGCTTTGACGGCAGCAGACAAGGCCGCCGCCAGGCCGTGGACGGTGCGGTCTGCCGTGATGCCGCGCGGCGGCTTTGCAGAACTGGCCAAAACCTCGCCACTTGCCAACCCGGAGCAGCAATTGCGGCTGATCAACGGCGTTTATCCGGCGGGCGATGTCCTGCCTGGCCTGCCTGTCAAAACCGTGGTGCAGCAGTAAGCAAGTGTATTAATATAGTGACAGATGTACTCCGGCGGTACGTGAAATTTGTAAAAACTACACAGGAGACATTCATGAAGAAACTTCTCATGACTGGTTTGGCAGCTTTGTCGTTGACCTTTTTGCCGGCACACGCAGCAGATGCGCCAGCCGCTAAAAAGTCAATCAAGTCCGGCACGTTCTGCGACATCCAGGAGACCAAAGCCTGTCAGGACGCCGTCACGCCTGACATGATCATGAAGCGCTTTCAATCGGGCAACGTGCGCTTTGCGTCTGGCAAACCTCTGAATCAGGACCATCTGAAAAAAGTCAAAGCCACAGCCGCCGGGCAGTACCCGCTGGCCAGCGTGGTGTCGTGCATAGACTCACGCGCCCCGGCTGAAATGGTATTTGACCAAGGGATTGGCGACCTGTTCAATGCGCGAGTGGCGGGCAACATCGTCAACGAAGACATTTTGGGAAGCCTTGAGTTTGCCCACAAGGTAGCAGGTGCCAAATTGCTGGTGGTGATGGGCCACACCAGTTGCGGCGCGATCAAGGGTGCTTGTGATGATGCCAAGTTGGGCAACCTGACGGGCTTGCTGAGCAAAATAAAACCTGCGGCTATGGCTGTGACGGCTGACATCAAAGACCGCAGCTCCAAAAACTACGCGTTTGTTGAAATGGTGGCGGAGAACAACGTCAAGATGACAGTAGAAAACATTCGCGAGAAAAGTCCCATCCTGCGTGAACTGGAGCAAAAAGGCGAAATCAAAATCGTTGGTGCCATGTATGACGTGAAAACGGGCAAAGTCACCTGGTACAACACGCCAGTCATGAGCAAACCAGCCAAGTCTTAATTTGCTGACGCGCCGGGTTTCATGCCCGGTGTTAAATTTCTTCAACTTAAAACTTCAAGGATGCACTAAAGTCAGGGTTCACAAGGACACTGAACATGAATGCACCCCTGACAGCAGAGCAGCAATTTTTAATTGAGCGTGCAGACCGGCAAGCGCTGGTGGTGCGCAGCCTGAAAGCCGTGCTGCCAGAGCATGCCCTGCTGTGGAATAACGAAGACACCACCCCTTACGAATGTGATGGCCTGACGGCCTACCGCCAGCGCCCGCTGGTGGTGGTGCTGCCTGAAACTTATGCGCAGGTGCAGGCCGTGCTAAAAACTTGTCACGCGCTGAATGTGCCCGTGGTAGCACGCGGTGCGGGCACGGGCCTGAGCGGCGGCGCGATGCCGCACAAGCTGGGCGTGACCTTGTCGCTGGCCAAGTTCAACAAAATATTAAAGCTCGACCCGCTGAGCCGTACCGCCGTGGTGCAGGGCGGCGTGCGCAACCTGGCCATTTCTGAAGCTGCTGCGCCGCACGGCCTGTACTATGCGCCCGACCCGTCCAGCCAGATTGCCTGCACGATTGGCGGCAACGTGGCCGAAAATTCAGGCGGCGTTCACTGCCTGAAATACGGCTTGACGGTGCACAACGTCATCAAGGTCAAGGGTTTCACGATTGAAGGCGATGAAGTTGAGTTTGGCAGTGACGCGCTGGATGCCGCAGGCTACGACTTGCTCAGCGTCGTCATCGGCAGCGAAGGCATGTTGGCCATCACGACTGAAGTCACCGTCAAACTGATTCCCAAGCCCCAACTGGCGCGCTGCATCATGGCCAGTTTTGACGATTTGCGTAAAGCTGGTGATGCAGTGGCTGCGGTGATTGCGGCTGGCATTATTCCCGCAGGGCTGGAGATGATGGACAAGCCCATGACGGCAGCGGTTGAAGACTTTGTTCACGCAGGTTATGACCTGACCGCCGAAGCAATTTTGCTGTGCGAGAGCGATGGCACAGTGGAAGAAGTTGAAGAAGAAATTGGCCGCATGAGTGAAGTACTCACACGTTGCGGCGCAACAGCCATTACGGTGAGCCAAAATGAAGCCGAACGGCTGAGGTTTTGGTCAGGCCGCAAAAACGCTTTTCCTGCCAGTGGCCGCATCAGCCCCGATTACATGTGCATGGATTCGACCATTCCGCGCAAGCGCCTTGCTGATATTTTGCTGGCGATCGCAGAGATGGAGAAAAAATACCAGCTGCGTTGCGCCAATGTGTTTCATGCGGGCGACGGTAACTTGCACCCGCTGATTTTGTTTGATGCCAATGACCCGGACCAGTTGCATCGATGCGAGCTTTTCGGCGCCGAGATTCTGGAAACCAGCGTGGCCATGGGCGGCACAGTGACCGGTGAGCACGGCGTGGGCGTGGAAAAACTCAACTCCATGTGCGTGCAGTTTTCAGCCGAAGAAAACGAGCAGATGTTTGGCGTCAAGCGCGCATTCGACAGCCGCAGTTTGCTGAACCCGGGCAAGGTGATTCCAACCCTGAACCGCTGTGCTGAATACGGAAAAATGCTGGTCAGGGGCGGCAAGATATCCCATCCTGATCTGCCACGGTTCTAGTGTCCCAATTCAGATATTTCAAGACAAATGAAAGTGATGATTTCGCACCCAGGCTTAGGCGCAAAATGCCGACATAGCTCCAGCTATGGCAAGGCTTTGCAACGACAGCATGGGAGCGAAAGCGCGCTTTCATGTTTTGAAATATCTGAAGTGGGGCACTAATGCAAGCCCTGCGCGGCCTGGCCTGGTTACTGGTTTTTCAGTCGCTAGGTGAGTTGCTGGCGCGAGGGTTAAAGCTGCCCTTTCCAGGGCCAGTGGTGGGTATGCTTTTGCTGCTTATGGCATTGCGCTGGCCAGCAGTGAGGGAGCCAGTTGGCCAGTGTGCAGACTTTCTGCTGGCACACCTTTCCTTACTCTTTGTGCCGGTTGGCGTGGGCGTGATGACACATCTGACTCTCGTCAGTCAGTTTGGTTTGCGCATGTTGCTGGTGATTGTGCTGTCGACACTGGCTGGTTTGGCCGTCACGGTGCTGAGTTTGCATTGGCTTGGGAGCACTAAAGACCAGGCAAAAGATGCCTAGATTCGTCGAACTCTGGGTTTACCTTTCAACCACACCGCTGTTTGGCCTGACGGCTACGCTGGTCGTTTATCTTTTGGCGCAAGCTGCGTACGCACGGCTTCGTCAAGCGCCGTGGGCCAATCCGGTGTTTTGGACAGTGTTGTTGCTGGCCGGCGGCTTGTTGCTCTCTGGTGTTCCGTATCCCACCTACTTTGCAGGTGCGCAGTTCATTCACTTTTTGCTGGGGCCCGCTGTGGTGGCACTTGCCTGGCCGCTCTGGCAACGTCGTGCAGAACTGCGTCAGCGCTGGGGCAGGTTGCTGCTGGTCGCGCTGTTGGGCGGTTTCACGGCCAGCGGTTCTGCGTTGCTATTGGCATGGGCTTTTGGCCTGCCGCTGGAGGTCATGCTCTCGCTTGTTCCGAAATCGGTCACGGCGCCCGTTGCCATGGGCATCGCTGAAAAAATAGGCGGCATTCCCGCGCTGGCAGCCGTATTTGCTGTCATCACCGGCTTGGTTGGCGCATTGGCAGGCAAATATCTGTTTGATGGCTTGCGCATACCCACCACCCACGAGGGCTGGGCTGCGCGAGGCTTTGCATTGGGCACAGCCGCACACGGTATTGGTGCAGCACGCGCCTTGCAGGTCAACGCTGATGCAGGCGCTTACGCAGCGCTAGCGCTTGGCCTGCAAGTGGTGCTGGCATCTCTGCTCATGCCCTTTTTAGTGCCGCTTTTTGTCAAGCTGTTTTAAGCGCGCCCACCTGAGCCAAAGCAGGACTTAAAGCTGGTGTTTTTGCCATCGTCCCCATTGCGCCGAATAAAATCTCGCCCGCCAGCTGCCCGCCCTCTTCAATCACCAGCTTGCCGTAGCGAATCGTTCCTGTGACTTTCCCGGTGGAATAAATGACCAGTTTTTGACGTACCGTGAGGTTGCCGCTAAACTCCCCACGGATCTCAGCGACATCAATTTCTGCCGAACCCTTAAAGGCGCCTTGCTCGGCAATTTGCATCACGCGCGAGTCCATCGTCGCTTCAACCAGGCCTTCCACCACCAGCGTGTCACAGTCGGTAATTTCAACGCCCTTGAGTTTGATATTCGGCCCCACCGTCAGCTTGCTGCCGCCTTCCTGCTTACTGACTGGGGTTAAATCGCTGGCTGTTTTTTGTACAAATTCGGCACTGGGTGCTTGTGCCGGTGTGCTGTAGCCGCTGCCTGGATTGCTCCTCAAATTGGTGGGGGTGGTGACCGAACTTGAGTTGTCCGTATCGCGTTTGCCAAAAAACGGTGTTGCCATAAGACTTCCTTGAAAAAGAACGGATGGTAAGGCGGTGACCGACAAAAAACATCTGCCTGATGCAAGAGGCGTAACAAAATTAATTTTCACACACTGAAGTTTCAGGCTGAAAATAGGGGTGGTTCATAGCCTGCCCGAATGCCATACACACTTAAAATTTTTACTGCCGATGAGGTCACGGATGCTCAGCGGGACCTTGCAGTGAACCGGTTTCGCGCTGCACTGGAAAATGCCTTGGGCAATGAGTTAATGGTGTTGCCCTGCTACCTGGCTTACCTCAAGCTTTTTCAACAATACAACGAGCATCCCCGGCCTTGGCCCGTCAGTGAAGCCGAGAAAATACTGGTGGAACACTGGGAGGCTGCTGAGTTGGCGGCAACCCAGGCCGCTTTTGGTTTGCAGCGTTATTTGGGTGATGCGGATTTTGAAATTCAGGCTTCCAGATAAGGCTGATGTGTGCGCCGCAAAGCATTGCAAAAGAGACGGCCTTTGTTTGTACCGATAATCCGGGCATTAATAAAAGGAAATTTTCGTGGCGTCAGTTTTTTGGGGTCCTGTCGCGTTGCTGATACTGGGTTTGCTTGGTCTGGCAGTCTATATTTATAGAAAATACAGACTTAAACCTAAAAATAAAAACGGGGAAAACTTTACCCCAAAGCCAGACACCGATCAGATACCTTTCAAAATCAGCTATGTTCCGTCCGACAGGGAGTGGAGTGGCAGCGTTAGTGGTGTCATGCCGCTCAAGACACTGACCTATAAACAGTACGAATGCCTGGAAGACGCGCGCTATGGCTTCAAAATAGTCGGCATCACGCCGACTGAACGCAAGAAAGAGCAACCCCACAAAACGCGCGCACACGGGGTGAAAACAGTCGCCTCACTTCTCAAGCACGGTTTTTTAACATCGGATGGCGCAGACGGACACATCATTTCAGATCATGGCTTGAATGCGCTTGAAGTCTGCGATGTCCGGTATTAAATCGTCGCGTTTGCTGGTGCGTTGCTGACAGCCCAGGAATACAACGCCACAAAGACCAGTGCGTCAAAAACTGCACCAAAGCATAGATACAGTACTGGCATGAAAAGCACAGACAGATGCTGCATGATGAAAGCTTGAGCAAGTACCTGATGGGGAACCAGGATGGCGAAAAAAACCAAAATCAGTGCGGTGTGAAACAGCTTGATCCAGATGCTTTGATTCAGGATGTAATAACCAACTGCCAGCATGACTGGCGTCGCAACCATGATCACATAGCCGATGGTCATCAACTCCTCACTGTGCCGGGCAATGCTGTAAGGAAAATTGGCAGGTAGCCACCAAAAATAAACCACCGCTATCAACTGCACGACGCAGACGATTCTGAGTGGGTATTTCAGTGGCAGCGTTGCCCTTTTCATGGTGAGCGAGACCGCCAAGCCAGCCAGTGCGATGATTCCTGTGACCCACAGCGCCATGACGCTTGGCATGGGTGTACTGACCATGCCAGTAGACAAGACGGTTGCAAACAGTCCTGAATCGTTAAGCTGTGTGCTGCGGCTAAACGGAAGGTCGAGCCCGCTCGACCAGAAAACTATGCAGTCGCGCCAAAAATCCAGCAGCATGGGTTTGCCCCAAAGCAGCAGCGAACACAAGACGAGTGGTAGCAACACAGCTTGCATCAGCAAATAAGGCGTCACCTGCAAAGGGGTGATCGCCCGATGCGGCCTTACTCTTACATGTTGGGCGCGGGCTTGCTTGACTGCCGTAAATGCGGCGTGAAAACCCTGGTCATATTCTTTGGTTTCACCGGACACTGAAATGGCTTTTGCTAGCATGATGACCGATCAAAAATCGTGAAAAATACCGATATTAAAACCGTTGCGGTTATAAAACGGATTCGTGTAGCTGTTTGCACCGATCAGCACGCCCGTGCGCGGAGCGAACCAGTGACGCCATGAAATGCTGGTTTCTTTGCTGGCAAAGTTGACCAGTTGTGTGTTTGCGCCAATGGTCTGATAGCCTTCCTGACCCCAGGCATGACGCAGTGTCACCAGGTTCTCTTTGACGCGTCCGTAAGTGAGCGCTAAAAATTGCTGTTGGGTTTTGATAGCGCCTGGATTGCTGCTGTTGAGGCGCAAGCCCACTTCCGCGACAAAAGGTGTGTCAAAGTAATAAACAAGACCCAAGGACAAGCTGTTGTCAGTATGGCCATCCGGCGCCTTGTATTGACCAGCACCGATGGAGGTGACCAGGTTTTTTTGTGGCAGCCACTTCCTGTACAAGGTCGCGTCGACGCGGTAACGCGGTAAATAAAACGCACCGTCTCCAAAACCTACCGCAATGCTGCCGTACCAGTCTTCATTAAAAGTGTAGGTATCGCTCAGGCCAACAAAAACGCCGTCTTTATTGAATCTTCGGTTAAGGGACACTTCACCTTGCAGGACGTGTGAGGGCAAGCCATATGTGCCGCGCAGGGTCACATCGCGCCATTCTCCAAAACCGCCACTGAGATTTTGAAAACCGGTGCTGATCTCAAGCATGCGCGGCATGTCGGTTTGCTCTAACGCAGGTGCTGAGCGTGCCACCCCTGCCTCAGTAGTTTGGGCCGAAGCGTTGCTAAAACAGGCCAAGCCACCGAGGCAGACCGTTAAAAAGCGGAAGGTAAATAAAGTTTTTAAACGCATGTGAAGCCCTTGATAAGTTTTTCTGAAAATCAATTACTGACAATTGGCCGTTTTGGTGGCGGGGATTATGCGCCTGCTCGCCAATATTTGGAATGCCGCTTCATCAGTGACTGCCCATCTTTTCGAATGGCGCATGCCTGATGTTTCGCGCAGCCAGCAGCGTGCACTTGGCTCATCGCCCTGACGCAAAGCAAGGACAGCCAGGACGCCCCATGGGTAGTCTGCATCGCCTTGGCGAAGCCATTCCGCGCGATGCATTTGCATCCAGTTTTTATAGTACTGCCTTGCCTTTTGGGGCAGTATCGGAAAGTCCACCAGCAATGGAAATATCTGTGCCACGTGATCCGGGTAAAACTGGGGCTTCTGCGCCCGTTGCTCCAGCTGGGTAGACACCAGAAAATTCTTGTTCACGGGCTGCCAAAAAGTGGTGTGAATACCTTGTGCAAGTTTTTCAACGTCGCTGGGTTTAACCTGTTTTGAATGTGCCTTGAGTGACCATACCTCGAGGTTGTCCATGAACAAGCCGTGCAGAATTACTGGCGAGACCATGTAAATACCGCGCGACGGCTGGAACAGGTTCGCAAGCGCCTTTTCGCTGGCCGCATAACTTTTCAACCACACCTCATTTTTGCCTATCTGCTCCGGCATCGTTTGCAGCAGCCGCATCCATAGGGCGAGCAAGGAATCATCGGCATCAGCGGTCTTGCAAGACACCCAGGCTTTGGCAGTACTCAGGCAAAAACGGTCAAACGTTCCGTCAGGCTTTTGCCGGGGAACCAGCCAGTTGGCAAATTTTGCAGCAGGTACCGATATGTCCATACCGTTGTCATGTGCCAAAAGCAAAGCCTGCATGGCAAAGTAGGGGTCGGTTGAGTCGCCGCCATTCAAAATAGTAATGACTCCGTTCACGTCGGTGTAGCCTTGCAAGTCGAGCTTTGGCTGTGCGCTGGTCACCGTGCTGCAGATTGACAGGCATGCGGTGATTAGCGTCAAGAGGAGTTGTTTGCAATTCATTCAGCTTTTACCATGCCAATCTCATGCGCCCACACCGCACCGTGTACAGTCGCGCCCTCTTCAATGATGATGTTGTTAGCGGTCACGGTTGTCATGGCATCTGGCAAGCCAATAACTGCACGCGCGCCAATCAGAATGTCGCTCTCCGACACAATCGGGCCCCAAGCCAGAGCATCCTTGAAAACATAGATTCGTTTTTCGCAGGTGATGGCGCCCTCAACTCTGGCGCGGCGGGCAATGCTGACTCCAACCCGCGCCTTGATATCGCCCAACACTGTGGTGTCTTGCCCGACCGTCAAGAACCCTGTTACCACCAGCGAACCCCGGTATATTTTTCCAGCGGGTAGAGCGCAGTCTCCACGAATCAGAAACAGCAACGGCGTTTGTTGAACCGCATTCGGAAGGTCGGCATAACTTGCGGGCATCGGTGCCTGCTGGCTGAGTTGCTTGGGCTTTCGGGCAAGCAATCCAAACGACAGGGTAGGTGCCTGGATCCGCTCAAACCAGACTTCATTGCCAAGCTCAATTGCTGTGCCTGCAGAAATACGCCGCAAAGCAATGCCGTTATGACCAAGTCGAAAAACCCCCTCGGCGTGCGCCCAATCATGAACTTCGCTGGCACTGCCCAGTGCGATGTCTCCACTTGCATACAGCGACGAAAACTCGGATTTGTCACCACTTTGAAAGTCGCCGTCAACATATAGTTGACTGACACTTTTGATGGGTGTCTGGGTTTGAATTGATTGCCGTGAAATCAGGCGTTTACGAGCTTTTTCCCATTGCATGTTGTCAATGGGAAAGTCAACAAAATCAAAGTCTTCAAAACCAGTTGCCGGGCCACGCCCCAGTTTGGCAGCCGCATCCAGAGCCAGGCGTCTGGAAAAATGGTCAATATCACTGGTGTAATTAGGAGAAATGGGTAAAGCGGCCACGTCACTCGGATGCCGCCATTCCCTGAAGGCGGGTATAAAGGGAAGGGTTAGCAGTAGCAAACAAACCAAAGCAAACGCCGCGAAAGTCATGTAATTCGCATCCATCACGGTACTGCCTTTGGCAAGCTCTGCTCTTGTCTGTATCGAATGGTTTTGTCCCAGACCATTTCGCGCTTGAAAACCTTGTCTATCAGCAGGCTCCATACCGCGCCCGAAATGGCAAACAGGCTGATGAGGAAACCAAGCATGTTGAACGGAAGCAGCCTGAGCCTTCGCCGATTGCCATCAATCAACACTGCAACAACAATCTCAAAAAACGCAGCAAAATTACCCAGGGTGCCGTAGACCATCAACGCGAAAACGGGTATCAGTTGCGACAACAATGAACCCGCGTTTAGAAAATACAAGCCCAGCGCCAAGCCCCATCCGACCAGCATGATTAGCGGAATGACAAACACAAACAATAAAAGCAAACCGTCCAGCCGTTGGCCCATGGTCAGGTATTTGCTGGTGGCAAACTGCCACCAGTAGCGTGCCATCACCTGATTGTGTCCCTTGGCCCATCGCGTCACCTGCTTGATGCGAATACTCCACTCCTCGGGAACTTCCTCATAACATTCAGACCGATTGGTGTAAACCGTTTTCCAGCCATTGAACATCAGCCGAAAGGTAATGTCTGTGTCTTCTGCCAGCGTATCGTCATGCCAGCCACCAACCGCCTCAACCGCTGACAGGCGCACACCACCGACAGTTCCGCCATATTGCGGCAGCAGATTCAAATTCATGCGCGCTTGCTGGTCTACCTGGTAGCCAGCCGAGCGCTCAAGATCCAGCAGGCGCGTCAACAAATTAACACCGCTGTTGATGGGGACGACACGACCCATCACTGCACCTACCTCAGGGTCAAAAAACGGGGCGACCAACTGCTTGAGCAAACCGCGTCCGGGAACATAGTCAGCATCAAAAATAATTGCAATGTCCCCGACCGCAAATTGCAACGCATCTTTTAAAGCGGCTGACTTTCCGGCTTTGCCGTCCTTACGGTGAAAAGGCGAGATACGTGATGGGAAACGTGCAACATAGCTGTCAATAATGCTGCCTGTTGCATCCTTTGAGCGGTCGTTGACCGGAATAATCTTCAGACATTCAGGTGGGTAGTCGGTATTGAGCAGTGCCTCAATACAGCCTGAAATGACCTTTTCTTCGTTGTGTGCGGCAATATACACAGTAATCATGGGCCAGCGAGCAACTGCAATGTCAATATATGGGTGACGTTGCTTTCCAGTCAGCCGATTCATCGTGAACGTGAAGTGCCTGACGCCGTAAAGCATCATGACAACAACGATCAAAAACAGCAGCGATGCCATGACCGAGGCAACGGGGTAGGCGCTAAATGAGGTAGGCATATGCAGGTGTCCGGTGTTGTTACGCGATGCAGCTGGGTCGGATTTTTTACGGCAGTCAGGCGGCTTCGGCAACCGCAGCAGAATGGGCTTGAAAATGTTTGGCAAGTAAAGACACGATTTGCCGGGATGCCGTGCCATCACCAAAAGGGTTACCAGCACGCGCCATGCTGGTGTACGCGGATGTGTCGCTTGACAGGCGCATCACCTGTTTGACGATGGTGGCGCGTTCAGCGCCAATCAACAACGCACAACCTGCTTCAAGCGCTTCCGGACGCTCAGTTTCGTCACGCAATACCAGCACGGGCACGCCGAAAGTCGGCGCTTCTTCCTGCAAACCGCCAGAATCTGTCAACACCATCCAGGCATCAGCGAGGGCCTGCTGCATTTGCGTGTAGTCAAGGGGCTCCATCAATTTGACGTTGGCTATGCCCTTCAAAATACTGTTGACTGGCCCTTGAACAACGGGGTTCAGATGAACCGGAAACAGCACTTGCAAATCGGGTTGCTTGGCGGCGATGCTTGCAATGGCGTGACAGATTTCGGCCAGGTCGTGCCCCCAGTTCTCGCGGCGATGCACTGTTACCAGCAGATGGCCGCGTCCGGTCGTTGTTCGCCTCACGCCGCGGTGCGCACAGGTCCACTGCTGCGCATCAATCACGGTGTTGCCCGTCAGATAAATGAACTCGTCCGCGATGCCTTCATTTTGCAAAGCAATACGCGCCCTTTCGGTCGGGGCAAAGTGAAAGCGGGTCAGCCGGCTGATCATCTGGCGCAAACCTTCTTCCGGAAATGGACGATTCAGGTTGTGGGTTCGCAGGCCTGCTTCCACATGTGCCACGGGGATCCGGTTATAAAACCCGGCAAGTGCCCCCTGAAAGGCGCTTTCGGTGTCTCCTTGCACAACAACCAGATCCCAGGTCTTTTTAGCCATCTCCAGCTCAAGCTGCTGTCTGCAGCCCAAACTGAAATCCAGCAGACTGGTACCAATGCGCTGCAATGTTGTGTCGGGTACAACATCAAAGCAGGCCAAAATGTGACGGGCCATATCGGCGTGTTGTCCGGTATGCAGCCAATGCACATTGACCCATTTCGTTTCTCGCAGGGCGTGATAAAGCGGCGCGAGTTTGATGATTTCTGGGCGGGTGCCCGATACTAAAAGTATGTTGTGCATGATGTTAAATGGGTTAAATCGATAAACTGGAATGATTGAAAACCGCGACGGTCAAAATACTCATCGGTGAAAATCTTTACCAACAGTAGGACGTAACCTTCAGTGACATGCGTGTATGGCTTTATCCAAAAAGCAAATGCGCCACGTACGCTAATCGGTATGCATCCTCCCATCATCAAGAAAATCCTTAAACCGCCTGTCGCCACAAAAACCGAGCAAAACATCGGTGAATTTACCCTTCTGCAAGCCAGTTTGGCCAAGCTCAACAACATCGTGGTTATTACTGAAGTTGATTTGCTTGCCAGCCCGACACACAAGATTGTTTATGTCAACGAAGCCTTTGAAAAACACACGGGTTACAGCCAGCTTGACGTGATGGGGCGCTCGCCCAGCCTGCTTCAGGGGCAAGGCAGCCAATACGCAGAGTTAAATCGAATTCGCCTGGCGCTTGGCCGCGATGAGCCGGTTCATGCAGAGCTGATCAACTACAAGAAAGATGGCTCCTTGTTCTGGATAGAACTTGATATTGCACCGATTAAAAATGCTGAAGGAATAGCAACACACTGGGTGTCGGCAGCACGTGACATCACCCAGCGCAAGATTGCCGAAGAAGAAATTGAGTATCTGGCTTTTTATGACCCATTGACCCAGCTGCCGAACCGCCAGATGCTGATGGAACGGCTGGAGCGAGCCTTGTCGCAAAGTGGCGCCCGGATTAAGAATGAGCCTTCCGATATCAACGGCGCTCTGATGTTTATAGATCTGGACAATTTCAAGGTGCTTAACGACACCCTTGGTCACGCGACGGGGGACATGCTGTTATGCAAGGTTGCCACGCGTCTGGGCGCTTGTGTCAGACTGAGCGACACTGTGGCGCGGTTAGGCGGTGATGAGTTTGTCGTGATGCTGGAGAGCTTGCCTGAAAATGTTCTTGCTGCTACCGAATACAGCCGGATTGTTGGGGAAAGAATTTTGCAAGCCTTGAGCGAGACTTACGATCTTGCGGGTCACCAGCATGAAAGCACATGCAGCATTGGCGTGACGTTGTTCAGCAAACGTAAACAGAACATGGGCGACTTGCTCAAGCAGGCTGATCTGGCGATGTACCAGGCAAAGGCGGCTGGACGCAATTCCCTGTGTTTTTTTGATCCTGCCATGCAGGCGGTGGTGACTGCCAATGCCGCCATCCACTCCGAGCTGCGTCAAAGCTTGCGTACCAGCGATTTTTTGCTCTACTACCAGCCGCAGTTTGGCCTGAGTGGGCACATATTCGGAGCTGAAGCACTCATGCGTTGGCAGCACCCGGAGCGTGGCCTGGTGTATCCCAACGACTTTATTTCACAGGCGGAGGAAAGTGGGCTCATCCTGCCGATGGGGAAATGGGCACTTGAAACCGCTTGTGCGCAACTTGCACGCTGGGCAGAACGGCAAGAAACCTCCCACCTTTATGTTGCTGTCAACGTCAGTGTGCGCCAGTTCCGGCATCCTGAATTTGTTGAAATGGTGATGATGACCATCAAGGAAGCGGGAATAAATGCCAGTAGACTCAGACTGGAACTGACCGAAAGTCTGCTGGCCACTGGCATGGACGTAACCATTGCCAAAATGGTGACACTCAAGGATGCGGGCGTGCAGTTGTCTATTGATGACTTTGGCATCGGGTATTCAGCGTTGTCATACCTGAAGCATCTGCCGATTGACCAGCTAAAAATCGACCGTACTTTCGTTAAAGACATCTTGACCGACCCCAACGATGCCGCCATTGCACGCACGATAGTCGGTCTGGCGCAAAGTCTTGGACTCAATGTGGTCGCCGAAGGTGTTGAAACCGAAGCCCAACGCGAATTGCTGACACGGTTTGGCTGCGAGTGTTTTCAGGGACATCTGTTTTGTCAGGCGCTGCCAATAGATGCGCTGGAAATATTCATGCTTCAGAGGAACACAATTCTGGCAGCCGCGATAACCGGATAGAGCAGCATGTTGCTATTAAAATAATAGCCGTTTACCCCTTTATTTATTGGACTTTAGTTTAGTTTGGTTTAAGACGTACTCCATACTTTGCGGCTTGCATTTGCGCCTGTGCTGTCGAATAATGGGTATTCGAGCAATAACTGGAGCCAACAATGCACACCAACCCACGCAATTTGCTGGTCGCACTGGTTTTGGGAGGGTCAGCTCTGAGCGCCCTGTCTCAAGTTGCTAAAGCCGGCCTTTGGGAAGTTTCGAGCAAGCTGGGTGGTAGTGCCGACATGGACAATGCGATGGCCCAGATGCAGCAGCAAATGGCTAACATGCCGCCGGAGCAGCGCAAACAAATGCAAGCCATGATGACCAAACAGGGAGTGAGCATGGCAAGTACCCCCGGCGCTGTGTCGAGCAAAATATGCTTGACCAAAGACATGGTCGAGCGCAGCCAAATGCCGGTACAAGCGCAGGGCGACTGTACCAGCACCACCGGAAATAAAACCAGCACAGGCATGACATTCAAGTTCACGTGTGCCAGCCCGCCATCCAGCGGGGAAGGGCAATACACCTTCATAGGTGACAGTGCCTACTCCATGAACATGAAGATCAATAGCCCCCAGCAGGGCAAACCAGTCATCACCACGATGAATTCGTCAGGCAAATGGTTAGGTGCTGACTGCGGCAGCACAAAGTCAATGGTGTTGCCGAAATAGCGAGTTGCAACGCTATCTGGTACCAAAAATCGCTGTTCCTACGCGTACCATGGTGCTGCCTGAATGAATCGCAGCTTCCAGATCAGCCGTCATGCCCATGGAGAGTGTGTCCATCGGTTCAGACAATACATCCGCCTTGTTTACCTGGTCAAAAATGGCTTTTACGCCCCTAAATAGTGCGCAAGCAGCTATAAAATCGATAGCAGGTTCAGGTATCGCCATCAACCCGCGTAGCCTCAAGTTTGGCAGCTGGATAACTTCCTTGACCAAAGCCATCAGCTCATCAGGTGCTACACCCGATTTATTCACGCCACCGTCCACATTGACCTGCAGGCAAAGTTGTAGCGGCGGCAACTGTGCGGGGCGCTGCTCACTCAGGCGCTGTGCGATTTTCAGGCGGTCAACCGATTGCACCCAGTCAAAATGCTCTGCCACCAGCCTGGTTTTGTTGCTTTGTATCGGGCCGATGCAGTGCCATTCAAGTCCTGCATGCCCCTTTATTGCAATGATTTTCTCAACGCCTTCGGCAATATAGTTTTCACCAAATGCCTTTTGCCCGTCGCTCATGGCGTCGAGCACCGCGTCAGCACCAAAAGTTTTTGAGACAGCCAAAAGTCGCACGCTGCCCGGATGGCGGCCAGCCGCAACGCAGGCAGTAGTGATCCGGTCACGCACGCTTTGAAGATTCCTGACAATCATGGTCATAATTAAACTGTAAACTGCAATTCATGTGATTTTGACTTACACGCTTTAAGGATTTTTCGGGATGGACATTACCCAGCTTTTGGCCTTCAGTGTAAAAAACAAGGCCTCCGACTTGCACCTTTCTGCCGGGTTGCCGCCCATGATACGTGTGCATGGTGATGTCCGGCGTATCAATGTTGACCCGCTTGATCACAAGCAGGTGCATGCGATGGTGTACGACATCATGAATGACACCCAGCGCAAAAACTACGAAGAATTTCTGGAAGTCGATTTTTCGTTTGAGATCGATGGCTTGGCGCGATTTCGGGTCAATGCTTTTAATCACAACCGGGGAGCTGGTGCCGTACTACGAACCATCCCTTCAAAAATCCTGACTCTTGAGCAGCTCAATGCACCCAAAATTTTTGGTGATCTGGCAATGAAGCCGCGCGGCATGGTGCTCGTCACGGGGCCTACCGGCTCGGGCAAGTCCACCACGCTGGCGGCCATGGTGAATTACCTCAATGAAAATGAATATGGTCACATCCTGACGGTTGAAGACCCGATCGAGTTTGTGCATGAATCCAAAAAATGCCTGATCAACCAGCGTGAAGTTGGCCCGCACACTTTGAGTTTTCAAGCCGCGCTCAAATCTGCATTGCGTGAAGACCCTGACGCCATTCTGGTTGGTGAAATGCGCGATCTCGAAACCATTCGCCTGGCGATGTCAGCTGCTGAAACCGGTCACCTGGTCTTCGGCACACTGCACACGTCAAGCGCTGCCAAAACCATTGACCGGATCATTGACGTGTTCCCGGCAGAAGAAAAAGAAATGATCCGTTCGATGTTGTCCGAGTCATTGCAGGCTGTGATTTCACAAACGCTGTGCAAGACAAAAGACGGCCAAGGCCGTGTTGCGGCGCACGAAATCATGCTGGGGACGGGTGCCATCCGCAATTTGATTCGCGAAGCCAAAGTGGCGCAGATGTATTCATCGATACAAACCGGCAACAGCGTGGGCATGCAAACGCTGGACCAGAACCTGACGGATTTGGTCAAGCGCAATGTGATTTCGGCGGCTGAAGCACGCGGGAAAGCCAAAATTCCCGATAACTTCCCCGGCTAGATTTTTGAAAAGAGTCATTCATGGAACGCGACCAGGCCAGTAAATTTATCAATGACTTGTTAAAGCTGATGGTCAGCCGCAACGGCAGTGACCTGTTTATCACTGGCGAATTTCCGCCCGCCATGAAGGTCGACGGCAAAGTCACCAAGGTCTCGCCGCAGCCGCTCAATGCGGGCCACACGATGGCATTGGCGCGCGCCATCATGAACGACAAGCAGGCCGCTGAGTTTGAGCGCACCAAAGAATGCAACTTCGCCATCAGCCCACCGGGCGTGGGTCGCTTTCGGGTCAATGCATTTATTCAGCAGGGCAAAGTAGGCATGGTGATGCGGGTGATCCCGGCCGTATTGCCGACGATTGACGGCCTCGGTGTGCCGCAGGTGCTCAAAGAAGTGGTTATGGCCAAGCGCGGCCTGACAATTCTGGTGGGCGCGACAGGTTCTGGTAAATCCACCACGCTGGCGGCGATGGTGGACTGGCGCAACGAACAGTCGTATGGCCACATCATCACAATTGAAGACCCGGTCGAGTTTGTACATCCGCATAAAAACTGCGTGATCACCCAACGTGAAGTGGGCCTGGACACCGACAGTTGGGAGGCCGCGCTTAAAAATACGCTGCGCCAAGCGCCCGATGTGATTTTGATGGGCGAGGTGCGTGACCGCGAAACCATGGAACACGCCATTGCCTTCGCAGAAACAGGCCACTTGTGCCTGTGTACCCTGCACGCCAACAGTGCCAACCAGGCGCTGGATCGCATCATCAACTTCTTCCCGGAAGAGCGCCGTGCGCAACTGCTGATGGATTTGTCGCTCAATCTCAAAGCGATGGTGTCGCAGCGCCTGATACCCAAACAAGACAGCAAAGGCCGGGCTGCGGTGGTTGAGGTGATGCTCAACACGCCATTGATTTCCGACTTGATCTTCAAGGGAGAAGTCTCAGAGATCAAAGAGATCATGAAGAAAAGCCGCAACCTGGGCATGCAAACCTTTGACCAAGCCCTGTTTGATGCGTTCGAGTCCAATGTCATCACCTATGAAGATGCCTTGCGCAATGCCGATTCTGTCAACGACCTGCGGCTGCAAATCAAGCTCAATTCCCAGCGCGCCAAATCGGTTGACCTGGCGGCTGGAACTGAAGGTTTTGCGATTGTTTAACTGTTTTTAAAATCTGTATGTCCACCATCAACACCAAAACTTACGAATCAATAATGCCATTCAAAGTAGCCTTTTTAGGCTTGGGCGTGATGGGTTACTCGATGGCTGGCCACCTGGCTGCTGCGGGTCATCAGGTCACCGTGTATAACCGGACCGCTGCAAAATCATCGGCGTTTTGTGCAGAATTCAAGGGCTCTACACACGGTTTGACACCAAAATCTGCGGCAGCAGGCGCCGATGTTGTGTTCTGCTGTGTCGGCAACGATGCCGATCTGCGCAGCGTGGTTTTGGGCGCCGATGGTGCGCTTGCGGGCATGAAGCCGGGTGCCGTGTTTGTTGACCACACCACGGCCTCGGCCGATGTGGCGCGTGAGCTGTATGTGGCGGCCAAAAACTTGGGCCTTCATTTTGTGGATGCCCCCGTATCCGGCGGCCAGGCGGGTGCGCAAAACGGTGCGTTGACCGTGATGTGCGGCGGTGATGTCGCTGCTTTTGAAGCCGTCAAGCCCGTGGGCATGGCGTTCTCAAAGGCCTTCACCTTGATGGGTGCCAGTGGCGCAGGCCAGTTGACCAAAATGGTGAATCAGATTTGCATCGCCGGGCTGGTGCAGGGCTTGAGCGAAGCAGTGGCTTTTGGTCAAAAAGCCGGGCTGGACGTGAACCAGGTGCTGGACGTGATTGGCAAAGGCGCTGCGCAAAGCTGGCAGCTCGACAACCGTGGCAAAACCATGGTGGCTGACAAATTTGATTTTGGTTTCGCAGTGGACTGGATGCGCAAAGACCTGGGGCTGGTGCTAGACGAAGCCAAGCGCAACGGTGCGCGCTTGCCGGTGACGGCGCTGGTTGACCAGTTTTACGCTGATGTTCAGGCGCTGGGCGGCCAGCGCTGGGACACGTCCAGCCTGGTCAAGCGCCTGAGATAAATCAGCCCCCAGCAGGCTTGGTTTCGGCGGGTGATTTTGCAGGCGGTTTAACGGGTGTCGGCAGTTGCCGCGCCAGCTCTTCTTCACTGATGATTTCAAAAATACGCACTACTTTTTGCACGCCGGGCGTACCGCGCGCTACGACTGTACCGCGGTCCGCCTCGCGCTGGGTCACGCGGCCCATCAGGTAAGTCGTGCCGCGTTCTGTGACGACGCGAAACGAGTTGGCAAACAGGTCTTTGGCATCGACCAGCATCGCCCTCACACGGCCCGTCACCAGCACATCCGACGAGCGCTGCGTCAGGCTGGAGTTACCTATCACAGCCAGTTCATTGACCACCGCGGTGACGTTTTCTACCCGTGAAACAATTTGCTCAACCAGCAGTTTGTCTTGCGGCGTCGGCACTTCACCTGTCAACAGCACCTGGCGGTTGTAACTGTTCACATTCACATGAACACGGTCACCCACATTGCTGCGCAGGCGGCTGCTACTGCGCAGCTCGATGCCTTCGTCTTCAAGCTGTGCGCCTGATGTTCGTCTGTCGTTGGCAATCAGCGTGCCGCCCACCATTGCTCCACCTACCACCAGCGGAATGCAGGCGC
>ENA-OFDP01000412-OFDP01000412.1-metagenomes-genome-assembly--contig:-NODE-412-length-19538-cov-4.813684_pt1 | contig 19538 bp, 21 predicted proteins | sample MGYA00153389_OFDP01 | MGnify analysis MGYA00153389 | reverse complement strand
GGCCATGTGGTGGCCATGACGGGTGACGGCGTCAACGACGCCCCCGCTTTAAAGTCTACAGACATTGGTGTAGCCATGGGCAGCGGTACGTCAGTTGCCAAAGCTGCTGCAACGATGGTGCTGACCAATGACAATTTTGCGACGCTGGTCAGTGCGGTCAGGCAAGGCCGAACGCTTTACGACAACATTGTCAAGTTTGTGCGATTTCAGCTTGCCACCATCATCGGTGCAATTCTGACGGTGCTGCTCGCACCATTGCTCGGACTGGCTGATCCCTTCACTGCGGTGCAAATTTTGTGGATTGCCATCATCATGGACGGCCCACCCGCTGTATCACTCGCATTAGATGCCGCGCGTCCGGGCATCATGCATGAACCGCCACGCAGCCGTACCGAGCCGTTGCTGACGCTCGCTCGTATTGGAAAAGTGGCCGCCTACGGCTCTACGATTACCATCGGAACGCTGGCGGTGATGGTCTACGCAGGCAGGCAAGGCATGACCGAGCAAGCGCCAACACTGGCTTTTACAACCTTCGTTTTGTTTCAGTTTTTTAATGTTTTTAATTCCCGTGTAGAACGCGGCACTGCGTTTAACCGTTACTTCTTTAAAAACACCATGCTTTGGGCGGCGCTATCTGGCGTGATTGCTTTGCAAGTCGTTGCCGTTCAATGGCCACCTGCGCAGGCGCTTTTTGGAACGCAGCCTCTTAGCCTTCCAAATTGGCTTTTAGCAACAGCCGTCGCATCATCAATTTTGTTTTTGGAAGAGAGCCGCAAGCTTCTTGCTCTTGTTTTTCAAAAACTCTTTGGGACAGTAAAACCGCGGGAGACAACCACCAGAACTATTTAAAATAATGAGGTCGATTTCAAGATGTCATCACCGTGCTTGAACATCTCTCATCATAAATTTTTTGCAATCTATTGATCAATATCAATACCCGTTGCATGCGTACACCACAGACTTGCATTGCTGGCTTGGTTACGCCAGCTATCGGTACCGACAACCCAAAGGATAAAAATGAAAGTTCTATTAGCAGCTGATGGCAGCAAATACACCAAGAAAGCGTTGGCTTTTCTCGTCAATCACGACAGCCTGGTGAACAGCCAAGACGAGTTGTTCGTGCTCAACGTCCAGATACAAGTACCCAGCAGAGTCAGAACCATGCTCGGGTCGGCAGAAGTTGCCGCTTACCACCGCGAAGAAGGTGACAAGGTACTCAACCCCATCAAAAAGTTTTTGGATAAGCATGCTCTGAACTACCGCTGCGCGTCGGTAGTGGGTCATCCTGTCGATGAAATTCTGAAAGCAGCTACCAAAGAAAAGTCGCATTTGATCGTGATGGGTACACGCGGTCATGGATTGATTGGGCGCGCGCTGATTGGCAGCATTGCGCAGCGCGTGGTGTCTGATTGCGACATACCCGTGTTGTTGGTAAAGTGAATAAGTCGATCAACATATAAAGGTACAAGATCATGAAAATATTATTCGCCGCTGACGGCAGCACTTTCACCAAAAAGGCACTGAGCTTTTTAGTCGGCAATAAAAACTTGGTGGGCAAAGGCGATGAGCTGGTAGTCGTGCATGTGCAAGATGCCATTTCCGCGCAGATAGAACGCAAACTGGGCTCCGCTGAAGTCACCGCCTACCAGGCCAAGCAGGCTGATGTCATCCTCAAACCTATCAAGAAGTTCCTGGACAAGCACGCAGTTAACTATCGCTGCGTGTGGGTAGTTGGCACTGCAGCCGGTCAAATCATTGATCTCAGCAAACGTGAGCGCGTACAAATGATTGTGATGGGGGCGCATGGGCACGGCTTGCTGAGTCGAATGTTCATGGGGAGTGTGGCTCAGAAAGTGCTGGCCGAGAGCGATATTCCCACATTGCTGGTGAAGTAGTCTGGACCGACCTGGCAAAGTCAAACGTACTTTCATTTCAGGAGCAATAACCATGTATAGACGAATTTTGGTAGCTGTGGACGGTAGTGCCACTTCAAACAAAGCGCTTTCAGCCGCACTTGAAATGGCCAGTTATTCTGTCGGCAGGTCAGTTGTCAGACTGATCCATGTTGTGGATGAAATGGCCTATTTCATGGGTTTGGATCCCTATGCAGGCCAATCCTATTCAGTCATCAGTGTGATGCGGGAAGCAGGTGAAAAAATTCTCGCCGATGGTCTGGCGATTGTTCAATCTGCGGGGGTGACAGCCGACACAGTGCTGGTTGATCGACTGGGAGCGCATCTCGCTGAGGCCATGGCTGAACAGGCTAAAGTATGGAATGCCAGCCTGGTCGTCGTGGGCACTCACGGCAGACGTGGCATAGGACGAATGCTGCTGGGCAGTGGCGCTGAGCAGATTATTCGCTTGGCGTCTTGTCCCGTGCTGGTCATACGAAGTGAGCAAGACACTTAATTTCATCTCAACCTTTGCGCCACAGCTACAGCCACTGGATACTGCTTCAGTCAAACAGGTTCTTATGCATCGCACATGACATGCTGTCGGCAGACACCATTTTTGACTTGATGCGCAACGTCAGCAAAACCAGCGGCACCACGTTTTTAATTGCCACCCACGACCCCCGTTTGGCCAAACATTGCGACCGCATCATTAAGCTGGTGGACGGGCGGATTGATTCGAACAAGCCCAATGCAGCGACGCATAGCGGGCAAAAAATTGATGACACAGCGCCTTCGCCTACATAAGCGGGTGCGCTACTGCACAGACGATGTTCTCTCAAAAAACGATCATGAGCCATATCAATTTTCGAGTTGTAACACCAATGGAGTAACGTATGACGAACTTGAAAATTCGATGGGCAGCATGGGCAGTATTGACGGGTACTGTCACACTTGCGTGCGCTCAACCCGCCCCTGCTGTTTCGCGCGGTGAATTGCTGTACAGCACCCACTGCGTGACCTGCCACACCACGCAAATGCATTGGCGCAACGACAGGCAGGCTTTCGATTGGGACAGCCTGAAATTTCAGGTTCGCCGCTGGCAAGGTATGACGGGTTTGGCTTGGAGCGAGGCTGACATAGCCGAAGTGTCCCGTTATTTGAACGAAACCATCTACCTCTATCCGCAGCTCAATGACCGCGTTGGCCTCAAGTCGGACAGCAATGTCCAGTCAACGTCACGAAAGTAAGCGATGTCCAAACGAATCCTATTAATTCAGGGAGCAATGAAGATTTGTAGCTAATCAATGGGCAGACGTCATCACCTCTTCAAACTTGGAATTGCCCTGACTCTCGGCTTGGGCACGCTGGGATTGGCGCTATTTTTGGCATGGTCTAAGCTGCTTCCGGTGTTTGTTTTTCCGGCTCCCGGTGGACCACACGCAATAGGTACCCTGACCTATCACCTGATAGATTCCGACCGCACGGAAACCTTAAACACCGATACGAACAGTCGCCGCGAGTTGATGGTGCAAATCTGGTATCCCGCCAAGCCAGCGGCACCAGCTATGCCTCTGACGCCGCCATTTGGCGCACCTTACGTGGAAAACGTTGAAGCACTTGCAAAAGCGCTCTCGCTGTTGATGAATTTGCCAGCAGTTTTACTCCGTCAGTTCAAACACGTCACTACACACGCCGTGCCGGGCGCACCTGTTGCTGATGAAAAACCAAACTACCCTGTTCTCATTTTTTTGCAGGGCGCCATCGGCTTTCGGCAGATGAACACATTTCAGGTAGAGGCATTGGTCTCGCATGGTTACATCGTTGTGGCTCTCGACCAACCGTACACCGCAGCCGTGGTTGTATTCCCGGATGGACGTGAAGTAGCCGCGCTTGCGCTTGAGCAGATGACTCGCTTGATTCACCAAAGCCATAGCCCCGCAACAATTGCACCCGTACTGAACGGACGCCCCTTTGACAACGGCATCGTTCCCCATCTTGCACAAGATGTCAGCTTCACGCTCAATCAGCTTGGTGCTATTAACCAGGTTGACCCAAACTCGATATTGACCGGACGCCTGAATCTTCAGAACATTGGCGTTTTTGGTATTTCACTTGGTGGCATCGTTGCCAGTCAAGCTTGCCTGCTTGAGCCGCGATTGCAAGCCTGCCTGTTCATGGACGCGCCCATGCCAGTGGACGTTGCCAAATTTGGTTTGCAACAGCCTGCCCTTTGGATTACCCGAGACATCGAAACGATGCGCCTGGAACGCCGCCGTTCAGGTGGCTGGACTGAAGCAGACATCAGTGAACACCAGACCAGCATGCACGCAGCGTTCAACAACTCACGGGGCGCACGCTACTTTGTACAAGTTGCTGGCATGTTCCACGTCAACCTGACAGACGTTCCTTTCTGGTCCCCGCTAATGCCTTGGCTGGGCATTACCGGCCCAATTGATGCACAGCGGGCGCACAGTATCGTCAACGCTTATTCGCTGGCATTTTTTAATCGCCACCTGTTGAGCAGGTCAGAGCCGTTGCTTGAAGGCTTGGCACAGCAATACCCCGAAGTTGTATTCAATGTACGCAAGCCGTGATGACGTGACGTCGATGAGCCAAATGGGAATATTTCTTCTGCTGGTTTTCGCATTTTCCATTCCTTTTTGGCTGTTGGGTGGTGTGACCCATTTGCAGCTGATGCCTGTTCTTTCGATCAGCGCACTGGCCGGGTTTGCACCCGTGGCGGCGGCACTCGTGATGGTGCGTCGCGATAAAAAGTCAGCGGCCATGTCAGCACTGCTCAAGCGGTCTTTTGACTACAAGCGCATCCAGTCCAAGCGTTGGCTTGTGCCAGTTCTGCTTTTGATGCCTGCTGTTAGCCTGGTGGTCTACGGACTCATGAAATGGATGGCCATGCCAGTGCCCGCAGCGCAATTTCATCTTTTACCTGCATTGCTGATGTTTATTGCCTTCTTTGTGGGCGGGCTGGGCGAAGAGCTGGGCTGGTCAGGCTATGCGCTTGACCCCATGCAGGCGCGCTGGGGTGCGTTGGGTGCAAGCCTGCTGCTGGGGCTGATGGGAATCCTTTGGCATTTGGTACCGCTGTTCACGATTGGCCGCTCATTTGCATGGATAGGCCGGTGGTGTTTGTATGCGCTGACATTTCGGATATTTGCCGTCTGGCTTTACAACAATACCGGTAAATGCGTATTGGCTGCCGCGCTGTTTCACGCCACGGTGAACATGGCCTACATGTTCTTTCCGGTTTATGGATGACACTTTGACATGTGGCTTGGCGGGCTTGTCATGGCGGCGGCAGCCTTACCGATCATTTTGATTTGGGGACCAAAAACTCTTTCAAGGCAAGCCGAATCGAATACTGCACATGCAAATTTTTGAGATCCAAAAACCATGCTGTCAATTTTTTCGCTTCAACTTGCACTGCCGCTGTTTTTTATTGGCTGATTATATTTTGCGCCGCCGCGCAGCGCCCTTGGGTTTTGTAAGCAAGTGGCCGCCACAGCCGCCCTGTTGTTTGCCACTAGTCTGATCGGGCTACGGCTTTTCCCGCATTGGTGGGCGACTTGGGGTTTTGGCGTATTTTTGGTATTGGCAGTTTTATTGGCATGGCGGCGGCGCTTCCTATTCGTCTCAATGCTTCCGGTTGGCTGGCTTGACTGGTTTTATACCGTCGTGTTTATTGCCATCGGTAGTTGGGGCATGTACCAGTCGGCAGGTGCGTTAGCTGGCCGCGCACCGCAAACGGGAACGACCGTTGAGTTAGCGTTTCCTTTAAAAAGCGGCAAATACCTGGTTGTCAGTGCTGGCAGCCATCTCAGCTTGAATCCCCACCTGATGACGCTTGACGCCAGCACAGTGCGCTTTCAAGCTTATCGCGGGCAATCGTATGGTGTGGACATCGTCAAGCTCAACAGTTGGGGATTACGTGCAAGCGGTTTGCTACCGCCAGATCCCAGCGCTTACTACATTTACAGCGAGCCAGTTTATGCGCCTTGCACTGGTGAAATTATTGCGGCGCAAGATGGTTTGCCAGACATGCAGGTGGCGCTGCTGCATGAGAACGTTAAAGAGTACGAAACTGTATTCAATACGGTGACGCCAAATACAAATTTAACAGCCGGCATGACGCGAAAAAAACCTGTTAATAGAATTTAAGATCTGAAGAAGTTGGATATATGCTATGTATTTAGGAGCTGCTTGCGCCGGTATTTATTGGGCTAAAGCCCTAAAACACAATAAAAGCTAACAAAACAACTATGAAATTTACCGGATGACCCAACTAATCTGCTTTTTTTCCCAGCGCGTTCAGCGGAACTTTCAAATACCGGATGCCGTTGGCTTCAGGCTCAGGCATTTCGCCAGCGCGCACGTTAACCTGAATCGCGGGGATGATCAGCGAAGGCATTTCAAGCGTGGCGTCCCGAGCCGCGCGCATGGCCACAAATTGTTCTTCTGACACCCCGTCGTGTACATGAATGTTTTTTGCGCGCTGCGCACCCACAGTGGTTTGCCACTGCGCTGGCCGTGATGCGGGCGGGTAGTCGTGGCAAACGAACAGCTTGGTCTGAATTGGCATTGCCAACAGCTTGCGTATTGACCGGTACAGCGCATGTGCATCACCGCCCGGGAAATCTGCCCGTGCCGTGCCCACATCGGGCATAAACAACGTGTCACCCACAAAAACTGAGTCTTCTATCTGGTAAGCCATATCGGCAGGGGTATGGCCCGGTACAAGCATGGCAACAGCTTCAACATCACCTATTTTAAAAACCTCTCCGTCTTTAAACAGGTGGTCAAATTGCTTGCCATCGGTTGAGAACTCGGCGCCCAGATTGAACACCGCCTTGAAGGTAGATTGCACAGCGCGGATGTTTTCGCCAATCGCGATGCGGCCGCCAACCTGCGCTTTGAAGTAATGCGCGCCAGACAAGTGGTCGGCATGGGCATGGGTTTCCAGAATCCAGTCAACCGTTAAATCTTTCGCTTTGAGATAAGCCACCACTGCGTCAGCAGATGTCGTGCTGGTACTGCCCGACTTGAAATCGTAGTCAAGCACCGGATCAATGATGGCCGCGCGGCGATCTTTCTTGCTGGAAACAACATAGGTCACGGTCCAGGTGCCGGGATCAAAAAATGCTTGCGTTGTGGTGCGGTTGTTCATGCTCGGCAATGCCTTCTCTTAATTACATGTTGTTTTAAATATGTTGACTTATATTATATTGTTTGATATATTAATGTCAACAACCCAAACAAGCGAATCCATTTACAAGCCCATGAGTGCATCCCTTCACCTGACGCATCCCGTCATCAGCCCAGAGCAGCTGCGCAGCGCAGCCGCCGAGGGCGTGGGCGTTTTAAAACTCTTGTCCAATGTTGACCGGCTGCTGCTGCTGTGCCAACTCTCGCAAGGTGAGCATTGCGTGAGCGAGCTTGAGGAGGAGCTTGGGATTGTTCAGCCTACTTTGTCGCAGCAACTTGGCGTGTTGCGCAACGAAGGTGTCGTCAGTACGCGCCGCCAGGGCAAAAACATCTATTACAGCGTGTCCGACCCAAGGACGCTTGAAATTTTGGTGTTGCTCCACCGTTTGTATTGCCCTGAAGGAGAAACTTGATGTCTATTGACTGGAATGCATTTACCCCCTGGTCGTCGCTGTTCGGCGGCATGCTGATTGGCTTAGCTGCCGCCATGTTTGTACTGCTCAATGGGCGAATCGCAGGCATCAGTGGCGTATTGGGCGGGCTGCTTGATCCATCAAAAGGTGACGTGCTTTGGCGGGTGGCGTTTATTGCCGGTATCGTGGTTGCGCCGTTGGCTTATTCCGCTTTCCTGACTCTGCCCGAGGTGCAGATTGACGCTGACTACGCCGCCCTGACAGCTGCCGGACTGCTGGTCGGCGTGGGCACGCGCTACGGCGCGGGCTGCACCAGCGGCCACGGCGTGTGCGGCTTGTCGCGGTTGTCGCTGCGGTCATTGGCGGCTACGGCTAGTTTTATGGGTGCGGGGTTCGTCACGGTGTTTGTCCTGCGCCATGTTTTAAGTTCTTGAAGGATCTTAAAGGAGTATTTGCATGTTTGTTTTATCTGCATTGTTGTCAGGTCTGGTCTTCGGCTTCGGTCTTATTGTTTCGGGCATGGCCAACCCAGCCAAGGTGCTCGGTTTTTTAGACCTCGCGGGCGCATGGGATCCGTCTTTGGGTCTGGTGATGGCCGGGGCTATCGTGGTGGGATTTTTTGCTTTTTTGGTGGCAAAAAAACGTACGCGTTCTTTTCTGGGCTATGAGATGAAACTGCCAACAGCCTCTGCCATAGACAAAAGACTGTTGACCGGAAGTGCGTTATTTGGTGCGGGCTGGGGACTTGCCGGGTTCTGCCCCGGCCCTGGCCTGGTGGCGCTCGGTATGGGTGAGATCAAAGCTGTGGTGTTTGTTGCGGCCATGCTGGCAGGTATGGTGATATTCACGTGGCTTGAAAAGAAACCGCGCCTGACAGCAATGCACACCCCATGAAGGCCACACCATGACCAGCTTCACGGCCTGGCTGGCGGCAGGCGTGACGGTTGCCATACTGTTTGCTTACGAGCTGTTATTGCTTTGGCAGCAGCGGCGCAACCCGGCAACCCTGGCACGCGCGGCCCATGCCAACTTGCGGGAAGAATGGTTTGCGGCGTTGTCACAGCAACCTGGCTCTGAAATTCTGGCGGTGCAAACGCTGCGCAACTCATTGATGTCCGCCACCATGACGGCATCTACTGCTGCGTTGGGCTTGATCGGCGCTGCCACACTGCTCGCGCCGTCCCTAAATTTATCTTTTGGCACATTCGACAACATGGCACATCGCTTGACGGCTCGCCTGGCCATGGAACTGGTGCTGATGGGCGTGCTGTTTGCCTCGCTGGTCTGCTCGGCGATGGCGGTGCGTTATTACAACCACGCGGGGTTCATCCTATCGATGCCAATTGCTTCTGACGAGCGTAATCGCTGGGGGCCAACTGCAGTAGCGTACCTGCGCCGAGCCGGGTTGCTGTATAGCTGGGGCTTGCGTCATTTACTGATGGTGGCGCCTTTGCTGGTCTGCATTTTGTACCCGCTGGCCGGGCCGGTGGCTGCAATTTTGGTGGTTGCAGCGCTGTTTGCGTTTGACAGGTTCCAGGCATGACGACAGGGGAGTTGGTAATTGACGCTTTTGTCTGACAGTCAAGCATAGCTCTGTAGATTAACCTCGAATCCATCGCGTTTGCTTCAAAAGGACGTTCATGGAATTCAAGGATTACTACGCCGTCATGGGCGTAGAAAAAAGCGCAACGCCTGATGACATCAAACGCGCTCACCGAAAACTGGCACGCAAATTTCACCCTGATGTCAGTAAAGAAACAGATGCCGAGGCAAAGTTTAAACAATTAGCCGAAGCCTATGACGTGCTCAAAGACCCAGAAAAGCGCGCTGCTTATGACAGGTTAGGCGCCAACTACAAAGCCGGGCAAGACTTTCAGCCACCGCCCGATTGGGCAGGCCAGCAAACCGAGCGCGGCCAGTACTCACAGAGCTCTCAGGGAGACGACGGTCAAGACCACAGTGCTTTTTTTGATGCGCTGTTTCGGGGTATGGGTCGTGGGCAAGGTGCTGGGCAACAGCGCAGCCACCAAGCGTTTGACATGCATGGGCAAGACCAGCACGCCAAAATTCAGATTGAGATTGAAGACTCTTACAACGGCGCGACGCGAACGCTGCAATTGCGGCAGCAAACAGAGGGCAGCGATGGCCGCCCACAGCTGGCCGACCGCACGATTGAATTTGTCATCCCCAAAGGCATACGTGCGGGCCAGCATATTCGCTTGGCCGCGCAAGGCGGCCCAGGTATGGGCAACGGCAGCCCAGGTGACTTGTACCTGGACGTTGAAATGCTGCCGCACGCGCTGTACCGCACGGACGGCTACGACGTGCTGATGGACTTGCCCATTACGCCCTGGGAAGCCGCTCTGGGAGCAGAAGTGGTAGCCCCCACACCAACAGGCCAGGTTGAAATCAAAATCCCGACGGGCTCAGTCAACGGCCGAAAGCTGCGCGTCAAAGGGCGCGGACTACCCGGTAAAACGCTGGGCGATTTTTACTTTGTGTTGAAGATCACACAACCCATCGCAAGCAGCGATGCTGATAAAAAAGCCTACGCAGATATGCAAGCTGCCTTCCAGGCATTCAACCCACGCACGCAGATTGAGGAGTACAGCTCATGAATCCCAACTTCATCATCACGACACCACTGAGTGCAACCAGCTATCTGATGGAGGACATCACTGAGCTGACGCTGGACGACCTGTGCCGCGCCTGTGTGGCCCAAGCCGACATCATCATCGAGCTGGTCAGTGAGGGCGTGATTGACACCACCAACGCGCCACCAAACCAGCCGCCCGAGCATTGGCGTTTTACCGGCCTGCACCTGCACCGCGCCAAGGTGGCGTTGCGCCTGCACCGGGACTTGGGGGTGAACTTTGCCGGGGCTGCGCTGGCACTGGAGTTAATGGATGAGCTGCAAGCACTGAAGGCAAAACTGCGCGTATCTGCTATGTAATCAGGAGCTGTTTGCGCTCGTATTTATTGAATAAAATGACATTTTAATGCATTTTTACTGGATAAAAACCACTTTATCTTTTCAATTTCAAGACTATTCAATATATAAAATCAGGCCAAAGCTGAATAAATATGGGTGTAAACAGCTATGAATTTAATAGCAATTGGCGGGGTTTTATTTGATATTTTCAAGCTGACGCTTTACATCGTCTGTGCCTATCTGGCCATCGGTGCGTACGCCCGACATGCCAAAACACCCTGGCTGTTGGCGCTGGCTGGCAGGCGTTTTTCAGTTTTAACGCTGTTGACGCTGCTGGTCATCGGCATCAAGGTATTTGAGGACGTGCTGTCAAAAGAGTCTGGCCCTGTCGATACGGCTGCGTTGCTGTTGATCAAGCAAAATGTCTCGCCGGTTTTGATAAGTTTTTTTAGCGCGGTCACCTGGACCGGCGCTGCGATTTTTTTGGTACCCGCCACAGTGATGCTGTGTACCCTGCTTTTACTGATGCGGCACCCCCGTGAGGCGGTGTTGCTCGCCGCCACCATGGCCAGTGGATGGGTGCTGACCTACGCACTAAAAGCACTTGTCAACCGCGCGCGGCCTGAGCTGTGGAGCACTACCTGGTATTGGGGGTCGAGTTTTCCGAGTGGGCATACGCTCAGCACTGTAGCGTTTGCCACGGCTTCGACCCTGATCGCGACACGCATCTGGCCGCCATCAAGACGCGTGGCACTGCCTCTGGCCGTGCTGTGGATTGGCCTGATGGGGCTGTCGCGCCTGGTGCTGGGCGTGCATTGGCCATCAGATGTACTTGTAGCGATTTGCCTGGGGCTGTTCATCCCTTTGGCTATCAGCCTGTTTCTTTTTCCGCATGTTTCTTGATCTGCATGTTTTTTGATCTGCATCAGTACCGCAAAGACTCAAACCTTTACCCTTATAACCATGAGCAGACTACACATGAACCAACACACGGAAGCACACCGTACCCACCGTGTAGGCTGGCTGCGCGCCGCAGTACTGGGCGCGAACGACGGTATTGTGTCTACCGCCAGTTTGCTGGTTGGCGTGGCAGCGGCCAGCGCAAGTCAAACCATGCTGTTGATGACAGGCGTTGCTGCACTGGTTGCCGGCGCAATGTCGATGGCTGCGGGTGAATATGTTTCGGTTTATTCACAGGCCGACACTGAAAAAGCCGACCTCGCGCGCGAGCAGGCTGAGCTTTTGAAAAACCCTGATGCTGAGTTGCGTGAGCTGACCGCCATTTACGAGGCACGCGGCCTGACACCCGACTTGGCTGGGCAGGTCGCAGCCCAGTTGTCAAAGCATGACGTATTGGCCGCCCACGCACGCGACGAGCTGGGCATATCAAGCGCCTTCAGTGCCAAGCCCTTACAGGCCGCACTGGCGTCAGCCGCCAGCTTTGCAATAGGCGCTGCTTTGCCGCTGGGTGTGGCTGCGCTTACGCCCATGCATAGCGCGATGGTCTGGGTCGTGGGCACGTCACTGCTTAGCTTGGCAATGCTCGGAGTGGTGGCGGCGCGCGCTGGCGGATCAGCGGTACTACCCAGTGTGTGGCGAGTGACTTTTTGGGGTGTGCTGGCGATGGCTGCTACGGCGGGTGTGGGCAAGTTGTTTAACTTGCCAGTTTAAAAAATACCAGGTGCAAGAATGCCATCCTGTAGTCATTGCGGACTTGATCCGCAATCCATGACCCCGTTCCCTGCCAGCGCTGTCAAAGTCATGGATCCCGGATCGAGTCCGGGATGACAGACTAAATACTCCTCAGCAGCAGTCACCCGCGCCAAAACGGTTTAATGTCTTCAAAAACTTTGATCTCTTTGAGACAGCGCTTGGCATTGGGCTGCCTGCGTGCGGTCAACCAGCCGATGCCAAACCAGGCGTTGGCATCATCTGCCGCCAATTCGCGCCACGCGTCCAAAGCCATCAGTTCATCGTTGTAAAGACCCAGCGCATCCTGCACGGGCTTGAGTGCGGCAGTCATATGCTTGAGCTTGCGGGTTGTAAAAAGTGGCGCACAAAATTCGAGCAGGTAACGCAAGCGCTTGAAGCGTTTGCGCACGTCGTGCTGGTGCACTTCACCAAGTGAGAGAAATTTTTTACCATCTCGCAACGCGCGCACATACAGCTTGTCCAGCCGTTGGGAAACCGCCTTTTTCAAGGCGTCAGGTTTGTCGATGGCATCAGGCGCTTGACTTTGTACAAAACCCAGCAAGCCTAACAATACATTTTGAAAATCCGCTGCGCGCACCGCTTCGCCGACATCAGGAATATTCTGACTCCCATCGCCGAAGCTCAAGGCAGGCCCACCCGCTGCCAGCAACTGTGGCTGCAGCTCAAGGGCTAAATGGCTGCGGTCGCGGTGAGCGCCCAAGACCCTGAAAACCTGCACCAGCACGGCCTCCCATGCGGGGTCAATGGCATTGGTCAAATCGCCAAGCTCACGCAGAGCCGTACGCAGCTTTCGTATGCCAACCCGCAGTTGGTGAATGTGTTCAGCGTTGGTGCTACCACTGGCCAGTTCGCTCATATTCAGCAGTATCTGGCTCAGGCAGTCATGTACAACAGCGGTCACCATCTCATGGCCAGATGCATGCCGCGAAAACCTGGGCAACAACTTTGCAGAACTGTTGAGCGTGGCAACACTGAGCGGCGTTGTGCTGCGCAGTCGCTGGCCCTTCATCGACTTGGCAATGGTGCTCATCCAAAGCCCATGCCTTGCACACCACAGCTGGGCTAGCGCCACAGCGTCCGATGGCGAGCCTTGTTTGAGCTCCAATTCGAGCTCGCAGATAACTTGTGAATACCCGTCGGCAAATACGCGCCCTTGATCCAGAGCCACTTCAACCACCGAACTGCCGCATGCAATCAGCCTGGTGATTCGTTGGATGTCAGTACCATAAAGCAGGCTCAAATTAGGGTAGCTGCCGTTAGCTTTGCGTCCCAATGCACTGTCTATGGCCTTGCCAACAGGCATTTCACGGTGGCGTGACAGATCAAGCGCGGGTACGGTGCGTGCAGGCTGGGCTGGCAGGGTAAAGTTGTGCTCCAGCCGCTCCAGCACATCGGCTGTCGGCCCTTTAGCCGTCTGAACCCAACGTCGGCCTTCTTGACGCAAGCGCACGACGATGCCGCGCGCTGCCAAAGCGCCATCGGGCGTATCAAAGTAGCTGGCCTGAAGGCGTTGCTGTGTTACCTTGCCCGCGAGCACGGCCAATGCAACGCTTTTGAGGCTAGTAGAAGGGATTTCAAACTTCAATTCAAATTCAGTCACAGGCAACAGTTTAGTTATTGCTTTATAGATTGCAATTCACGACTTTACAAAAAACCAGGTTTATACCGACTGTCAGCGTCATCTTTGATCTATATCAGCATCCTTTGCACTACTGGCTGATAACTTCAGACCATCAGTCAATACGAGATGACACTTTTGAGAATACTACTGTCGATATTTTTGCTGGCGGCTGTCGCGCTTGTTGCCGTGGTTGGGTACGGCAATGCGCGCTGGAATGCGGGCACAACCCAATTGCTGAATCGGCTTGACGCTGCGCAAATAAAGACAGCACCGCAGTTTTACTATGCCAAAGAGCTGGAAGGCTTGCCTGCGCCGGTAAAGCGGTATTTTGAAACCGTATTGAAAAATGGCCAACCCATCATCACAGCGGCCACCGTTCAGCACAGTGGCACGTTCAACATGGGGGAGACAAGTGACAACTGGAAGCCTTTCACTTCAACGCAGCGCGTCATCACACGCCGCCCCGGTTTTGACTGGGATGCTCGGGTGACGATGTTCCCCGGCGTCGCTGCGCATATTCATGATGCTTACATTGCGGGTTCGGGACTTTTAAAAGTCGCTATTTTCGGTTTGATACCTGTGGCAGATTTGCCAGAGAATGCCGATCTTTCCAAAGGTGAGTTCATGCGATTTTGCGTTGAAGCGGTGTGGTACCCAACAGCGTTGCTGCCCTCGCAGGGGGTTGTTTGGCAAGCTGTTGAAGCGCAATCAGCTATCGCCACTTTTACCGACGGGGGTATCACTGTGACCTTGCTATTCAGATTTTCTGCGAACGGCCTGATAGATACCGTACGCGCTGAATCGCGTGGCCGATTGGTGGGCAGCACCATGACCTTCGCCCCGTGGCAAGGCCGCTTTTCGAACTATGCAGAGCGTGGCGGCTTGTTGGTGCCACTTGAATCAGAAGTCGCCTGGATGCTGCCAGACGGCGCCAAGACTTACTACCGCAGCAAGATGACCCATGTTAAGTTTGACTTTGCCGCGTCTACCAAAGACAGGCCCACGCCATGATCACCCGGCAACAATTTATTCACGCCGGAGCTGCGCTGGTAGCAACACCACTGAGCTTGCAGGGCTGTAACTCATCAGGCGAGTCTGGCAGCTATGAAGCCGCGGTAAAACAAATATGGCAGCCTGCTACGGGCAAATTCGAAAGCGCGCAGGCCTTGCGACATGAACTGGTGCGCTACGCAACATTAGCGCCGTCAGGCCACAACACCCAGAGCTGGAAGTTTCATGTCGAGCAGGATGCCATTTCTATCCTGCCCGATTTCACGCGGCGCACTCCGGTAGTTGACCCGGACGACCATCACCTGTTTGTCTCGCTGGGCTGCGCATTGGAAAATCTGGCACAAGCGTCACTGGCTTTTGGTTTAAAAAGTCTGGCTCAGTTTGATGCCGCAAAAGATGTCGTGACCGTCAAGCTGGCGCAAACTGCCGCATCGAGCTCTCCGTTGTTTAAAGCCATCACCGACAGGCAATGCACACGCGGCCTATTTGATGCCAAGCCCTTGTCTGTGCTGGAGTTAAAAGCGCTTGAATTTGCAGGAACCGGTGACGGCGTAAGCGTTGTGCTATTCACTGCAACACCTGAAATGGAAAAACTGTTGGACTTTGTCACGCAAGGCAATACGGCGCAACTTAGTGACGAGGCTTTTGTCAAAGAACTTAAATACTGGCTGCGCTTTGGCGCAAGCGACGCCATTGAAACCGGTGACGGGCTGTATAGCGCCACTTCAGGCAACCCGTCAGTACCGCGCTGGTTGGGTAGCCCGATGTTTGACATCCTGTTCAGCGCCAAAAGCGAGAACGACAAATACGCCAGTCAAGTGCGCAGCTCTTCAGGCATTGCTGTTTTTGTGTCTGAGGTCAATGACAAAGCTCACTGGATAGAAGCCGGGCGCTGTTACGAACGCTTTGCGCTACTAGCCACGTCAATAAGTGTTCGCAATGCCATGCTGAATCAAGCCGTAGAGGTGCCAGCGCAAAGGCAAAAGTTGGCTGATTTTTTGGGAATTAAAAGCGGTCGGCCAAACCTGGTGGTGCGCTTTGGTCGCGGCGCAAAAATGCCATCGTCACTACGCCGAAGTACGGGTAGCGTGTTGATATGAATTTGATAGCTGCTTGCGCCTTATTTTATTGGGCTACAGGCATTATTAATATTGAAAAGTAATACAAAATGACCTATTCAAGCGCTGTCTCACTGTTGCCAGAACCTGTGCTTCCGCCCCAGCTGCCGGAGCCCAAAGCTGACCTCGTCAAACGCTTGGGCCTGGTTGTAGCGGCGATAGCACTCATCGCCATCGCCTTGCTGCCCGCCACGGCCGGCCTGCCGCGCGCCGGACAGGTCATGCTGGCGATACTGGCTTTTGCCGTGATCGTGTGGATGACTGAGGCGCTTGACTATGCTGTCAGCGCGGTGGTGATTGGCGCGCTGATGGTGTTCTTGCTGGCCTACTCGCCCGACGCAGCCAAACCCTTGGGGGCTGATATGGGCACGGGTGCGGCGCTTGGCCTGACGCTGTCGGGCTTTTCAAACAGCGCGGTAGCGCTGGTGGCGGCGGCGTGCTTTATTGCTGCGGCCATGACGGCCACCGGGCTGGATCGCCGCATTGCTTTGTTTGTGCTGTCCAAGGTAGATGCCAAGACCAACCACATCGTGATTGGCGCGATGGGGGTCGGTTTTTTGCTGTCGTTCATCGTGCCCAGCACCACGGCGCGGGTGGCGTGCCTGGTGCCGATCATGATGGGTTTTATTTTGGCCTTCAAGGTTGACAAGCGCAGCCGCTTTGCCGGGTTGCTGGTGATTACCGCCGCGCAAACCGCCAGCGTGTGGAATGTCGGTATCAAAACCGCCGCAGCGCAAAACATGGTGGCGATTGGTTTTATTGAAAAACAATTTCAAACCACCATCACCTGGGCTGAATGGTTCATTGCAGGTGCGCCATTTTCAGCGCTGCTGAGCATTGCGGTTTACTTCATCATGACGCGCATGATGCGGCCTGAGATGAAGGAGATTGCAGGCGGAAAGGCGGCCATTCGGGAACAGGTCGAGCAACTGGGCGTCATGACACCCAAAGAGTGGAAGCTGCTGGCGATTGTGCTCACACTGCTGGGCTTTTGGGCCACTGAAAAGGTGCTACACAGTTTTGACACGGCATCCACCACTCTCGCCGCCATTGCGCTGATGCTGCTGCCGCGAATCGGCGTGATGGACTGGAAGCAGTCGCAAAAAGGCTTCCCGTGGGGTACGGTGGTATTGTTTGCGGTGGGCATCAGCATTGGTACGGCCTTGCTCAAGACCAACGCGGCAGGCTGGCTGGCGAATGAAATTGTGCGAGGTCTGGGGCTACAGCAAGCAAGCGCGTTTGTGATTTTGATGTTGCTGTCGCTGTTTTTAATCATCATTCACCTGGGCTTTGCCAGCGCAACCGCATTGGCATCGACCATGATTCCGATCATCATCAGTGTCATGCTGGCAGTGCAAACACCGGGCATCAATGCGGTGGGCATGACGATGCTGCTGCAATTTGTCATCAGCTTTGGTTTTATCTTGCCCGTCAACGCACCACAAAACATGATTGCTTACGGTACAGGTACGTTTGATGCGCGCGACTTTGTACGCACCGGCTTGATGATCACGCTGGCGGCGTTTGCACTGCTGGTAATTTTCTCACTGACCTACTGGCCTTGGATGGGATACATGACGCTTTAGCTGGCTGCGAAAAGATTCTTGTGCTGTTCACGCAAAAGGTTTTTTTGCACCTTGCCCATGGTATTGCGCGGCAGTTCACTGACGACAAAACATTGCTTGGGGATTTTGAAGTTGGCCAGCTTTGATTTCAAACTGGCAATGATCGCATCCTCTTGCAGCATCGTACCTGCTTTGGCAATCACCACCGCCACACCTACTTCGCCGAAGTCCGGGTGCGGTACGCCAACCAGCGCGCTTTCAGCCACGCCGGGCAGGTCGTTGATGTAGCCTTCAATTTCTGCCGGGTAGACGTTGTAGCCGCCGCTGATGATGAGGTCTTTGCTGCGGCCGACGATCGTGATGTAGCCGCGTTTGTCTATTTTCCCAACGTCACCCGTTTTGAAGAATCCGTCAGCGGTGAATTCTTCTTTTGTTTTTTCTGGCATCCGCCAGTAACCTTTGAAGATGTTTGGGCCTTTAACCTGAATGCCGCCAATCTCATCAACGCCTAGTGCTTTGCCATCGTCGTCTTGTACACGCAGGTGTACGCCAGGCAACGCAAAGCCGACTGTGCCGCCGCGACGTTTTCCTTGATACGGGTTAGACGTGAGCATGGCGGTTTCGCTCATGCCGTAACGCTCCAAAATCGTATGGCCCGTTTTTTGTTGCCATTCGTTGAATGTTTCAATCAGCAGGGGCGCAGAGCCAGCCACAAACAGGCGCATGTTTTTCACGGCATTTTTATCCAGCCCTGACTCATTCAGCAGTCGCACATACAAAGTAGGCACGCCCATGAAGACGGTTGCCTCTGGCAATTTTTTGACAACAAACTTCGGGTCAAACTTCGCGCACCAGATCATCTTGCTGCCGTTGATCAGTGCGCCATGCAATGCTACAAACAGGCCATGCACGTGAAAGATCGGCAGTGCGTGGATGAGTACATCGCCTGGCTTCCAGCCCCAATAATCTTTGAGCACCCGCGCGTTACTCAGCATGTTGCCGTGCGACAGCATCGCGCCTTTGCTGCGGCCCGTGGTGCCGCTGGTGTACAAAATGGCGGCCAGGTCGTCGGCCTGCTTGACCGCTACTGTGTGCTTGTCACTGCAATGGGCGGCACGCTCCAGCAGTGACCCGCTACGGTCATCGTCCAGCGTGAAGACGTTTTGCGTGCCTGCCTTGAAAGCAATCTTGCTGACCCAGCCAAAGTTCTTTTTACTGCACACCACCACCGCTGGTTCGGCGTTGCCAATGAAGTATTCAATCTCGGCACTTTGGTACGCGGTATTGAGTGGCAAAAACACATAACCCGCCCGCAGCGTGGCCAGGTAGAGCAGCATGGCTTCGACTGATTTTTCAACCTGCACGGCAATGCGTGCACCCGCTGGCAGCTTGAGCGACACCAGCAGGTTGGCCAGCATGGCGGTGGCACGCTCAATGTCACGCCATGAGTAGTTCAAACCGTTGTCGGTTTCAACAGCAATGGCGTTCGGGTCGGTGGGAAAGGCGGCTCGCAGGGCGGCAAAAAGGTTTGCGTTGTTCATCACTTCAATCAGTCCAGCTTGGCCCCAGATGTTTTCACCACAGCCGCCCAGCGCTTGATTTCGCTGTTCACAAAAGCACCAAACTGCACAGGCGTCAAATTGCCAAACTCTGCGCCGTTGCTGGCCCAAATGGCTTTTAACTCCTCAGACGCAGCGGCCTTGCGCAACTCTTCTACGATGCGTGTTTGCACGTCAGGCGGCGTGCCCTTGGGTGCCCACATGCCGTACCAGGTGGTGACGGTGTAATCTGGCAAGCCAAGTTCAGCCGCGCACGGCACATCGGGGAATGCCGGGTTGCGTTTGGGGCCAGACACCATCAAAGCCTTGACGCGGCCCCCCTTGATATGCGCGCTGGACGAACCCAGGCCGTCAAACATCATGTCAACCTGCCCGCCCACCAAATCGCGCAACGACGGGCCAGCGCCGGTGTACGGGATGTGGGTGATGAAGGTTTTGGTTTGCTGCTTGAACAGCTCGCCGGCCAGGTGGTGCGAGGTACCGGCACCGGCCGA
>ENA-OFDP01000411-OFDP01000411.1-metagenomes-genome-assembly--contig:-NODE-411-length-19540-cov-6.696382_pt1 | contig 19540 bp, 17 predicted proteins | sample MGYA00153389_OFDP01 | MGnify analysis MGYA00153389 | reverse complement strand
TGATTTGTGCGATCGTGTGGGGGATTCGGGAAAAGTTGAGAAAAGTGCGATCGCCTTTTCATCCCTGACTGGCTAATAGTCATAGCCTCAGTTATAATACTCAGGTACTGACTTCCCCAAAAGTATAAAAAAATATGGTTCAGAAAATAGCTCTATTTAATCACAAGGGCGGCGTTAGCAAAACAACCACTACATTTAATCTAGGATGGATGTTAGCCACTAAGGGAAAAAAAGTAATAATAGTGGATGCTGATCCGCAATGTAACCTGACAGGGATGGTTCTGGGGTTTTCTACTAAGCAAGAGCTAGAGGGATTATATAAAAAAGAACAAAATATTAAATCAGGCTTAGCACCTGCATTTGAATCAAGACCTAAGCTAATTGAGGCTGTAGATTGTTTGCCAGTAGAAGGGTGCGATGGTTTGTTTTTGTTGCCCGGTCATGTGGGATTTGCTGAATATGAGATAACATTAGGCATTGCACAAGAGCTAAGCGGTTCAATTCAAGCACTGCGAAACTTACCTGGTTCAATTTCATATCTTTTGCAGAAAACAGCAGATAAATTTGAGGCTGATTATATTTTGATTGATATGAGTCCAAGTTTAAGCTCAATCAATCAGAACCTACTGATGACCAGTGATTTTTTTATACTTCCCACAAGTCCAGACTTCTTTTCAGTAATGGCGATCGACTCTTTGGCAACAATTTTGCCAAAATGGTATGCCTGGGCTCAAAAAGCTTCAGGAATGAGAATTTTGCAAGATGCCGACTATCCATTTCCCAAAGTTAGACCGCGCTTGCTAGGGACTATTGTTCAAAACTATAGAATCAGAAATGGAAATGCTGCTGCCTCTTTTCAGAATTGGATAGATGCAATTAAAGAAGCTGTTTCCGCTAGATTAATGCCATCTTTGCGAGAAAATAGTATGCTGCTAGACCAAAAAATGTATGAATCTCAAGACATCGGTAGTGATTTATGCCTTGCAAAAATTTCTGATTTTAACAGCCTGATTGCTAAATCTCAAGAGAATCAAACACCTGTTTTTGCTCTAACTCCTAAGCAAATAAAGCAGTATGGTAAGGTGTTAGAGACTACTGAAGAAGCACAAGAAAAGTTCAAAACTACTTTTGATGAACTAGCAGATAAAATTATTTGTTTAACCTCCAATGCAGTCAGCAATTGATCTATTTCGCATCAGTATTGCTCGCGTTCGGGATCTGATTGCTGTCCATAATTCTCTAAAAGCTCAAGCTAGCAGTGTTCTGGATATTTCAGATATGCTGAGAGCTGCACTTGTTCTAGCGGTTAGCGCTTTGGACTACTATATCCACGAAGTTGTCAGGATAGGAATGTTAGAAATTCATCGCGGGCAACGTCCTGAACCGCCAGCATTTTCGGGGTTTCAAATTTCGCTGGGTAACGCTCGTGCAGGTATAAACGCAGGACAAAATATTGATTCCTGGTTAGAAGATGAAATTCGCCAACGCCACAGCTACAAAAGTTTTCAGCAGCCAAATGCTATAGCTGATGCAGGGTAAACGCATCTAGTTTGGGAAGAATAATCAGCGGCTGAAAGCCTTGATCTACCGTTTGAATTTAATCAGATTAAGCCCAGCGTATTCTCATCAATGAATATTTATTGATAATACTGTCAGATCTCAACCCCACTTTTACGAGAACTAGGGGTTTCAAATATTCTCTGGTAACTAGATGCGTTTACCCTGATAGCTGATGCTGTCCGGCTGATTTGCGATAAAAAGTTGTGGGAAGAAGTCTCTATTAACATGGGTAGCCCTGCTAAAGATATAAAACAACAACTAAGTCTGATTGTCGATCGCCGAAATAAGATAGCACATGAAGCAGATATAGATCCTACTTTATCGTTAGGGAATCGCTGGCCTATTGATGAACTATTAGTTAATGAAGCGGTTAATTTTCTTGAGCAAGTCGTTGAGAGCATACACAATATTTTGTAAGTTACGAGTCTAGACAATTGAAGGTAAAGGAGTCTAATAGCTGTAGGGTGCGTCGCTATGGGATAAATGCTTTCGTGGCGAGAATTCTCGAAGCGACGCACCCTACTTTAACTTTTAGCAGGTAAAGGGATCTCATCGCCGCACTCATAAGCAGTCTCTATCCACAATTCCCTAGCTTCCTGAATATTCTCCATCGCTTCCGACAAAGTTTCACCCTGAGACATACAACCAGGAAGGTCTTTGATTATCACTGTATAACCTTCAGGTTCTGGATAAAAACTGATAGGATATTTCAGGCTCAAGTAATAATTGAGAGATTTATGCTTGACTTTCATCATCAATAACTTAAGCCACTTGCTCAACATTGAGCCGCCCTTCAACCCGCTCATATTCATCTTCAAGCAGCCAAAGCCTTGCTTCCTCATAGCTAGAACAAGCAAAAACAATCTTATAGTCTTCAGTCGGGTCGAAAATGCAAAAATTATTTTTATCATCACCGAGCAACATCAAAACATAAGGAGGGACAGAGGTAGGGTCAACCCATATTTCTGTAAACTGCCAGTTATTTGCTAGGTTGGGTACGGGGGATGACATGATATTTATCTCCTATCACTTTAATTTCACCGTAATGTAAAGGAATTCGGCTACCATCACTCTCAATTCTATAACCAATTGGGCTGGCAAAGTAGAGTCCATATCGTTCGTGATTGCGAATAATGCCTGTGAATTCCCCATTTTCTATTATGGCTTGTGCCACCCTAATCATTGTAGCTTCATTGTTAAATACATGAGCAGCTCCCCCTCGCTGCAATAACTTTTGCATTTGTAGTGTATCTGGGAGATGCTTGGCAATGTGTCTATTATCTATAGTTAGTTCACGGTTAATACCACTCATTTAATCTGAAAATCTCAGTAATATTTTAATAAAAACCCCGGTTTCTCTAAGAAACCGGGGTTTTTATTCAAGGCTAAAAACGACTAAACCTTCGCCTCATTCTTCACCAAATTACCCCAACCCAAATCCTTCAGCGCATTATTCCGGCGCAGCGGACGAGTCACCAACTCCAAAATATCCCGCGCATTCCCAAAGCCGTGAATCTGAGCAAAAGTAAACTCAACTGACCATTTAGTATTGATTCCGCGCGCTTCCAAAGGATTAGCGTGAGCCATACCGGTAATTACCAAGTCGATATTCTGCGCGTAAATCCGCTGTAGCTGATTGTAATTGTCTGGTTTCTCGACAATCCGAGGAGTCGGAACTCCCATCTCGTGACAAGTCTTTTCTAATAGCGCCAATTCGGCGGCTTGATAGCGCTTGTCCAGGTAAGGAATGCCGATTTCTGGGCAAGTCATGCCGCAGCGGATCAAGAATCGTGCTAAAGAAATCTCTAGCAAATTGTCGCCCATGAAGAAGACTGATTTGCCGCGAATTATTTGCAGGTAATCTTCTAAACCAGCCCAGATTTGCGCTTCCCGTTCGTCTAAACCTTTGGGTTCAATTCCTAACACTGAGCAAATCTTTTCAATCCAAGCGCGGGTTCCGTCAGGCCCGATCGGGAATGGAGCACCAATTAGCTTACACTTACGACGGCGCATCAACGTAGAAGCGGTACGGGACAAGAACGGGTTCATGCCAGATACATAATAGCCTTCTTCCAAAACTGGCAATTCTGTGTAGCGCTTGGAAGGAAGCCAACCGGAAACTTTGATGCCTTGCTTCTTCAATTCTAAGGTGAGCTGAGTGACAACTGGGTCGGGCAAAGAACCGAAAAGTACCAGCGGCGTGTGCTTGACATATTCCGATTCATCTGCTGCAACTTCCTCTTTTTTCTTGCCGAAATTCAGCAGTTGAGAGATAGCATTGCGCTCTTGTTTCTGAGATTCCATCACCGGCGCTTTCTCAGGGCATTTAGCAGCCATTGCAGCTAAAACGGTATCTTCTCCTTGGGTAAAGGCGTAATCCAAGCCGTTAGCGCGAGCTGTGACGATGGGAATCCCTATTTCGGCTTCCAGCTTGGGTGCTAGCCCTTCCAAGTCCATTTTGATGATTTCGGTGGTGCAAGTGCCGATCCAGACAATTACACTGGGGTTACGATCGCGCTTAATTTGCAAACACAGCCGCTTCAACTCGTCATAGTCGTTCAACTGAGCGGAAATATCGCCCTCTTCTAATTCAGCCATCGCATAGCGGGGTTCGGCAAAAATCATCACGCCCATTGCATTTTGCAAGAAATAGCCGCAAGTCTTGGTACCGATGACTAAGAAAAAGCTATCTTCAATTTTTTGATAAAGCCAAGCTACGCAGCTAATCGGACAAAAAGTGTGATAATTGCCAGTTTCGCATTCAAAATTTAAAGCTTCCGGTTCAGTAGTAGTAATAGCAGTCATATCTCAAATCTTCTCCCTTTAAATTGTTTTTTGTCTCGAACAGGGCACGGGCCGGAGCGAGGAAATACCTGTGTTTCGCGATCGCATCTCTTGCTGCGGACAGGAATAAGTTGTTTTTGGTCTCGATCGCACACAGGCGCACGGTCAAGAAAACATCTGTTTTGGGCGATCGCGCCACACAGCTAAAAATAATAGAAATACCTGATTTTGGCGTAATTGCTCTAAAAAAATAGATGCAGCTTGCCTCAATATTTCCGCAGCCACAGCATCCACAATTTGAGCTAATAAATTCTGCGGCGAGGGCTTATAATCCCTCACAGCAGGGATTTATTGTTTTTCAACTTTAGAGGCAAAAACTCTTTTTGCAGTTGTGAGTTTGAGTTAATTAAAAATTAACAACTCGTAACTCACAACTCACAAATAGAGCGGGAAACTTCAAGACTCGGAGAGAAGGAGGACGATCGCACCTTACTTAAAATCCGACAAAAAACCCGAAATTTCTTCATCATCATCATCGGAATCCAAATCGCCGAGACCTAGAGCATCTAAATCATCTTCATCGGGATCTCCGGTAGTTGCTTCTCCCAGATCGTCAAGTCCGAGATCGTCAAGATCATCGTCATCAGATACAGAGAAATCGTCAATACCATCTTCGTCCAAGTCGCCCAGATCCATGTCTAGGTCATCTGAGGTCGGTGCCCCAAACGGATCGGGTATTACTTCGGCGACAAAATCTGGATCTTCTTCTCCAAACGGATCAGATATCCCCGCTTCGAGGTCCCCAGAGGTCAAAGTCCCAAATTCTGAGGCTTCTTCTTCATCATCGTCATCGCCGAAGTCGAGACCGCCCAAAGCCGAGGCTTCTTCTTCTTCCTCATCATCGCCGAAGTCGAGACCGCCCAAAGCCGAGGCGTCTTCCTCATCGTCGTCGAGGTCGAGACCGCCCAAAGCGGAGGCGTCTTCCTCATCGTCGCCCATATCGAAGTCAGATACGGCGTCTTCCTCATCGTCCTCAAGGTCGAGACTGTCCAAAGCCGAGGCTTCTTCCTCGTCATCGCCGAGGTCGAAGTCGGAGACAGCTTCTTCCTCGTCATCACCGAGGTCGAAGTCGGAGACAGCTTCTTCCTCGTCATCGCCGAGGTCGAAGTCGGAGTCAGATTCTTCCTCAAACTGATCGAAGGATTCATCTTTGGAGCTCAGTGCATTAGCAGCAGCCGCCAGACCTGCGACTCCTGCGATTCCTGCGACTCCGGCTGCTGCTAATGCCACACCACCGAATTTATTAGATTTGGCCGTTTCGGGTGCAGCAGTTGCAGTTTGAGCTGCGGGTGCAGCAGTTGCAGTTTGAGCTGCGGGTGCAGCAGTTGCAGTTTGAGTTGCGGGTGCAGCAGTTGCAGTTTGAGCTGCGGGTGCAGCAGTTGCAGATTGGCCTGCCGTCTGTGGCACGGTATTTGAGGGCATACCCAGCGCCACGTCTGGGTCAAAATTGAGACCCAAGACATCGATCAGGCTGTCTGCATCCGGCTTGAGTCTTGAGAAGGGCAGCATTAATTGCTGGAGTTCCGGCTCCAGGGCAGCCGCAATTCCCAGGATGAGGTAAGAAACAGGCCTTTTCCCGCCGTCGGGTGTGGCGACCGTGTTGTCAGCCGTCATGTGCAGGAGCAGCCAAGATCGATTTGCCTGGTAGTAGTCCAACCACTTCTGTTTGAGGGCAACTGAAAAAGTATCAAAAAAAGCCATAACCTCTTTATCCTCATCCTGATCGCTAGACGTATTAAACCATCATCAGGTTTAGCTCATCTTCCTCTTTCTTGACCACAGGTTGAACTGGATTTAGATAAAAATCTGACAACAAGGAGAATAATTCGCGATCTGGGGTGTCATTTGGCACTACTCCTTCGGGCATTGCCAAGATTTGGTCGGCGATGTTGAGGTAGTAATCGCAGACGTAGTTGAGGGATGGGTCAGACTCTGCCATCTCAAACAAAGTTTTGCCTTTGACACGAGAAACGCGGATGTCTTCAATTAGTGGCAGCACTTCCAGCACCGGCATGGGTACTGTTTCTATGTACTTGTCAATCAAGTCACGGCTGGAGGTGCGGTTGCCGATTAAACCAGCGAGTCGCAAGGGGTGAGTGCGGGCTTTTTCGCGGACTGAGGCGGCAATGCGGTTGGCGGCAAATAGAGCGTCAAATCCGTTGTCGGTGACAATCATGCAGTAGTCGGCATAGTTCAAAGGGGCGGCAAAACCACCACACACTACGTCGCCTAGTACGTCGAAGAGGATGATGTCGTATTCCTCGAAGGCGTTGAGTTCTTTGAGCAGTTTGACGGTTTCGCCGACGACGTAGCCGCCGCAACCAGCTCCTGCGGGTGGGCCGCCTGCTTCTACGCAGTCAACGCCACCGTAGCCTTTGTAGATGACATCTTCTGGCCAAACGTCTTCGTAGTGATAGTCCTTTTCTTGAAGAGTGTCAATAATTGTGGGGATCAAGAAGCCGGTGAGCGTAAATGTGCTGTCGTGCTTTGGATCGCAACCGATTTGCAAAACTTTCTTGCCGCGCTTGGCTAGGGCAACAGAGATGTTGCAGCTTGTTGTTGATTTACCGATTCCACCTTTTCCGTAAACTGCGAGTTTCACTCTTTGTTCTCCTATAGGTTTCTATCAAAACTCTCGGGGCTGGGGTTTCACGCTTTGATGGTGCGATCGACCAAATTCCATACTTTTACTGCATAGCCCAACTGCAATAAGCTTTCGGTCAATGTGGAAGTTTGCTTTGTTAGCTCGTTAAAAGCATTATTAGCTAACTTGCGAGGAAAAGAAAGGGGGCTTACAAATGAAAATGCTAGTAAATTTGCTTATTTTGCATCCTTGGGCATCTTAGCTGTTTTTTTGATTTACAAATCTATTTTTAGAATGTTTTTAGATTTTAAATTGATTTTAGAATACTTTCTTAATATAAAGAGGGACAAAAATAAAAAAAAATTAACTTCTCAAATAATCTCGGCTTTAGGGTTTGGGGCTTAGGATGCAGTCTAGTTGATGGCTGGTGCGACTCGCCTTGAATGAGCACACAGGCGCTGGTGGATGAGGCAAACGGGAGAATGAGTTCCGCTCACTCCACTCTGGGAGAGTAAAGTTATACCATTTGAGAGTTTAAATTTGAGATTTTAGATTGGGAAAGAGTGATTTTGCTGGGGTTTTGAGTTTTGTGTAAAAATTTGTGAATTTTTAGGAATTGGGGGGCGGGGGGAGATTGGGGGAGAGTGGGGGAGAGTGGGAGATTGGGAAAACCTTCCTTCTTTTTTCAACATTTGACTACTGACTGCTGGCTACTGACAAACTGACAATCGGAATCTCGATCGCAAACTCAGTCCCCAGTCCAACTTCCGAAATGCACTCGATCCGCCCCCCGTGCTTTTCGACAACTAAGTGGTAAGAAATAGACAGCCCCAGCCCAGTCCCCTTACCGACAGGTTTGGTAGTAAAAAACGGGTCAAATAATTGACGGCGAATCTCCTCGGGTATGCCCCGCCCATTGTCGGAAATGCGGATCGCCACAAAATCGCCAGCAACTTCAGTGCGAATGGTAATAGCGGGAAAAGTCAAGGGAGAATTAGCAATTGACGGCGGTGAGTTTTTGCTATTTTTCTTCGCCAATTCCCTGTGGTGGATTTCTTCATCCAAAGCATCAATCGCATTGCCGAGAATATTCATAAACACCTGATTGAGCTGACCGGCACAACACTCGATGCGGGGCAAATTGCCGTATTCTTTAATAATCTGAATAGCTGGATGTCCACCGTAAGGTTTGAGGCGGTGCTGCAAAATTAACAAAGTGCTATCGAGTCCCTCGTGAATGTCAACGAGCTTGATGTTAGATTGATCCGATCGCGAAAAATTACGCATCGACAAAACTATTTGGCGGATGCGTTCGGTTCCTACTTGCATGGAAGTCAGCATTTTAGATAAGTCTTCTACCAAAAAATCGATTTCCATTTCTGCTGCGGCTTCCCGAATTTCCGAGACTGGTTCGGGATAGTGCTTCTGGTAAAGCTCCAACAGCAGGCTCAATTCCTTGACGTAGTGGCTGGTGTGGGAAAGATTGCCGTAGATAAAATTAACTGGATTGTTAATTTCGTGAGCAATGCCGGCAATCATTTGTCCCAAAGAAGACATTTTTTCGGTTTGCACAAGTTGAGTTTGAGCTTGCTGCAACTTCCGCACAGTTTCCTCTAATTTCTGCGCTTGATTTTTCAAGCAAGTTTGCTTGAGGCGCAGCACTTCTTCGACTCTCTCGCGCTTGAAAATATCCCGTCTTAATAATTCATTTGATGCTAAAAGTTGAGCGGTGCGTTCTTCTACTTGTTTTTTTAAGTCGTCGTGGGCTTCGCGCAGGGCTTCTTGGGCACGCTGCCGCTCTAATATTTCTTGCTGTAAAAGTTGGTTGGTTTTTTGCAATTGGGCGGCTCTATCGTCCACGGCTTGCTGCAAAAGCTCGATCGTCCCGTACATTTCAGATTGGTTAAAAACTTGGGGCAAACTTGTCTCAGAAACAACGCCCAAAAGTTCTCCTCCAAGACCAACTACTACCAAGCGGCGGACGCAGTGGCGCTGCATTTCCTGGTGAGCTCGGAACAGGGAATCGGCGGGAGATATGCAAAATAAAGGCGCACTCATCGCCTCAGCCGCCGATATTTGGGAGAGGTTTAATTCGAGGGCGTGAAACTGCACGATGTCGCGCTCGGTGACAATGCCGATCGGCATTTGGTAATTTTCTCTTGGTACAAGAGCCCGCTGTGGATGCTGAATTTGCGACTCGACAATGACAACGCAACTAGCTTGATGCTTGACCATAAGCTGGGCTAAATCGAGGGCTGAGGCAGTTTTTGGGGCCGAAATGACTTTGTTCGTCATCACATCTGCCGCACAGCGCAAATTGGTGAGCAAGTTAACCGGTTGTAGGGCTTCGTGAATGGCTTCGCGGGTGATGATGCCGATTAGTCGCCAGTCTTCGTCCACTACGGGCAAATGCCGGATCGAGTGCTGGCGCAAGGTGAACATAGCTGTGAAAATATCTTGAGACTCGGATTGTTTGAGGATAATGGGCGATCGAGTCATTACGTCAGCAATTGTCAGTCCTACCGTACAGTTTACGACGGTAGTTAGTTTAACGATATCTCGTTCTGTAAAAATGCCGATCGGGCGACGATCTTCCACGACTAAGACGCAACTGTGCTTAACCGGGCCCGGAAGAGCGTTTGGTTTTTCGCCCCCAAGCTGACAGGAAACGCGCATCGGGTTCATGAGAGCCAACACTTCGGCGATCGGGGTTTCTGGAGCCACTGTGAGGGGGTGGCGATCGATCGCCCGATCGAAAGGTGACGAGTAAATCGGCGGGCTATTGAGCTCTCGGGCGGGTTCTGATGGTGGAATTGCTAGCTGTGGGACTGAATTTAGAAAATGATGTAATGGTTCTTGTAGCATGGTTAATTATTAATTTTGCTTAATGAATTGTTACAATTCGGCGGACACGGGTTGGCAGACTTAGCATTAGTTAAGAGGTGAGAGATGCTCGATCGCCTAAAATCTGATTGCTACAAAACCCCTATTTAATTTTTTATTGTTTAAATGCTATGTCCTGGACTCCCTTAAGCCATCGAATTCATCATTTGCCGCTGATTCTGGCTGGCCCGATTTTACGCCGGACTGAAAGTCGGGCTGTGACAGTTTGGCTGGCTCTGAAAGCACCGCGCCAAGTCGAACTCAAGGTTTTCTCGACTGAGGGCGGAACTGGCGAAATTGTCGATCGACCGTTACTCCAAGGTGAGAGTTCTACTGTGCAACTAGGCAAATACCTGCACGTAGTGGCCGTGACTGCAACGCCGATCGGCAGCAATTGCTTGACATCGGGGCAAATATATGCTTATGATATCGAGTTTGCCGAACCGGGAGTTTCAGGACTCGAAAATGAGAGAGACAATCTCATTTCTGCTCTGTGGCCGATCGCCCCTGATTTGTCGCTTTTGGGGGCACAGACAATCAGTTATTTCGCTCACCAGTTGCCGACTTTTGCGCTACCGCCGAACGATTTAAACTATTTGCGGATTGTTCACGGTTCTTGTCGCAAGCCCCACGGAGGCGGACGAGATGCGCTTCCAATCTTGGATAGTTCGATCGAACAATTTGCAGGTATGGCAAATTTGAGGCCCCACCAATTATTTCTAACGGGCGACCAAATTTACGGCGATGATGTAGCCGATCCGATGCTGTGGGCTTTGACAGATGCTGGCGATACACTATTGGGCTGGGAAGAGAATTTGCCCCTGATGGATGCCCAAATTAACAAGAATTTGTGTACCAGTATACCTGAAAATCTGGCAAACGGAAAGATAATTCCCGAAACCAGGGAAAATTCTAGTGAATCGCAAATTCATAAGCAGGCTGATGCTGAGTATCTGTACAAAAAACCTGTTCAGCTAAAACCTGGGAATCGCAGCGATTTAGCTAGAGATTTTGGCGGCTTGACGGCGATGTTGGTGAATAAACCCGACAATGCGAAAAGTCACTTGTTTGGCTTGGGCGAATATTATGCGATGTATTTGTTAGTTTGGTCGCCTGTGCTTTGGTGCGATCGTTTTCCGAAAGGTAAGGATGTTTGTGAAAATGCCAAGCGGGCAAAAGTCTGGGATCGAGAAGCTTTTGAACTGCAAAGTTTTTCTCGCAATCTGTGGAGAGTCAGAAGGGCGATCGCGAATATTTCTACTTATACCATTTGCGACGACCACGATGTTAGCGATGATTGGTATTTGAATCGAGAATGGTGTTACCGGGTGTTGGGTAAGCCACTGGGGCGGCGGGTGGTGCAGAATGCTTTGCTGGCTTATGCTGTGTTTCAGGCTTGGGGAAACACGCCGGCACAGTTTAATGCTGGAAAAGTGGGAAATAAGTTATTAGCAAGTGCCCAAAAATGGTCTGAGTCGGCTGGTACTGATAATTTAGCTGGGCAAAAAGTGGCTCAATATTTGGGAATTCCGGGAATCGATCTTGAGACTGGTTTGCCGAAGTTTAAATTAGATGAAGATGTTTTAATTTTGGATCGGGATGAGGAGGTTTTGAATTGGCATTTTACGATTAGAAGTTTTAAGCATGAGGTGATTGTGTTGGATACGCGGACTTGGCGGGGCTATCCGACTGAAAGTGCGATCGATCCACCGATGCTTTTGACTCACAAAGGTTTTGAAGAGCAAATTCAGCAGCCTTTGAAGGAGACTGAATTGTTGAATGCAACTGGGGAGTTTGCGATTGAGGCGACGCTGGTTGTTGTACCGACTAATTTGGTGGGTTTGTGGATTATTGATGCTGTTCAGAAATTGGATGTGGAACAGGGGAAGGTGTTTAATAGTGATGCGGGGGATTCTTGGAATTTTCATGAGTTGGCTTTTGTGAAGTTGTTGGCGGAGTTTTTTAAGCAGCGCACGAGGGTGATTGTGTTGACGGGGGATATTCATTATGCTGCTGCTGTGCGGTTGAGTTATTGGTGCGATCGTCATTTTGGGGATTCTCCCACAGAGATTAACAGGCGGGACGGCTATTCCACAGAGGAGGGGAAAGAGGGGGTTTTGGGTTTGAATGCGGCGAATTATCAGTCAAGTTGTCAGTATTCTGTGTTGGCGCAGTTGACTGCTAGTGCTTTGATTAATGAGGAGTGGAAAACGCATTTGATTCATACTAAGATTAAATCGCTGCTTCCCGAACGCAGACACGAACGTTTGGGGTGGAATGAACCGCTGGAATTAGTTAAAATTTCGAGGACTAACAGAAAAAGGGCGATCGCGGCTGCTGTTAAAAATAAACAATCTTTGCCTGATTGGGGCTATCGGATTGATTGGATGAAACGACAAAAAGCTCGCGTGTTTTTGCCGCATATAATTGAGGGTATGTCAAGTCAAACTGCTAAGAATCAGCGGCTGTCGTTGGTGCAGAGGTTGTGGCAGATTGTATCGCTGTTGTGGCGCAATCGCTGGCTGCAAGAGGGTACTGAGATTGTGGGATATAGTAATATTGCGATCGTCAGTTTTCAGTGGCCTGCTGATGCTGATGGGGAGAAGGCAGTGATTCAAAGTGTTTATTGGCGGCCGCTTTGGGCACCGGATAGTGTGGTTTACAGTCAGTATTTTGTGTCGCTGGGATTGGATGAGGATGATTAGATTTCCGGCGGTTGAAACCGCCGACAATTTTCATGGTAAGATAGAATCTATACACAACCTTACTTATTAACTCTGGATCTCAAAAATTTTATGCAGGTTAGTAGGCGGTGGACAGTTAGCGATCGCTACGGCAACAATATTTATTTAAGCGATGAACGCTGGGAACACATCATCGATCCTGACAATCATCCTGAAATGGAAGATTGTGAAGAAGACCTCAAGCAAACAATCCGATCCGGTCGTCGCACACAAGATTCATTAAATCTACAAAAGTACCGCTACAACAAGGGATTTGAGGATTTATTTGATGACAATACCCATATTGTTGCTATTGTTCTCTGTCGATTCATTGAAGGTAAAGACGGTCAACCAATTTTCAACAACTATATTGTTACAGCCTATCAAAAAGTAATGGGTTAATTATATGAGTCAGTCAAATATCAAATATGATGAAATCAGCGATACACTCACAGTTTCTTTTGAGGCTGGGGTGGCTGCTACAGGAATAGAATTGACGGAGCATATTCTGTTACGATTGAGCAAGCATGAACGAAAAGCAATAAGTCTTGTGATTTTGGAATACTCTGTGTTAGCCCAAAAAACTGAGATGGGAAATAGAAGCTTTTCGATAGCATCTGGATTATCGCAGTTATCCAATGAATTGCGAGAAATTGTGTTTGATATTTTGTTGCAAAAACCTGTTTGTGATTTTTTACATCTTTCTGCTTATACAATATCTTTGATTGAAACAATTCCGATTATTTCTGTGCAACCAATTCCGGTGGCGATGAGTTGAATATTGAACCGGGCGGTTTCAACCGCCGAGGATTTCAAATTCGATCGCACATTTCTCTCAAACCCGATCGCCCATCAACCAAAAAACTCAAAAATCCCGGCAGTTTCAACCGCGGCTACACAGACAAAACCCGCCTCTGCGGGTTGAAGAATTCACCGGATGATTTTCCATCTCCGAATACCCTCTTCGTCCGCGGAGGCGGACATCGTTTGACAAGACGCGGTTTCTAACCGCCGGGTTTCTAAAATCGGTTGAATTTGACAAAATTTAATATTTATACTAAAATTGCGGGAGATATATAGCAATTAAAGCTCAGCTATAAATGTATGGAAGCTGTAATTGAAAGCATTGTAGATAAGCTGCGTTATTTAGCTAAACCGCAGCTAGAAGTTGTTCTTAATTTTGTTGATTTTCTAACTTGGAAGTCAACGTCAGGTCTGTTATCAACAGTAAGTGATTCTGATGCAGAAATCGGCGATCGCGAGTTTGAAATACTTTTAGATGAATTGGCTGATGATTCCATTAAAAACATGGGAGGCAATGTTCCCATGCTATCAGATTTTGCCATAAGTCGTACAGGTATCTATGAGGATCATCCATAGCAATGTTATGCCTTGTAGATACGAATATTCTGCTCAGGTTTGCCGATCGCTCTCATCCTTTATACCCTAAAATCCGAAACGCAGTAAAAAAATTGCGACAGGATGGATATAAACTGCAAGTAGCATCACAAAACTGCGTTGAGTTTTGGAATGTTGTGACTCGTCCGATCGAGAAAAATGGCTTTGGGTTGACTCCTGCTGATGCCGATCGCCAGTTACAGCGGATCGAGCGTCTTTTTCCGTTGATTCCTGACACAAATTTAACATACTCCGAGTGGCGTAGGTTAGTTGTTACTTACAGAGTTTCGGGAGTTCAGGTACATGATGCTCGTCTTGTGGCTATTATGAAAGCAAATGGTGCAGCACATATTTTGACATTCAATGTGAATGATTTTACTCGCTACGCTAGCGAAGGAATTGTGCCGATCGATCCAAATACTATCTCTGAATAATAAAACCCGATCGCACATCCATCCAAAAATGCGATCGGCCATCAACCCAAAAAACCAAAAAACCCGGCGGTTGAAACCGCGGCTACACAAACAAAACCCGCCTCCGCGGGTTGAAGATTTCACCCGATGATTTTGAATCTCCGAATACCCTCTTCGTCCGCGGAGGCGGACATCGTTTGTGTAGACGCGGTTTCCAACCGCCGGGTTTCCAACCGCCCGGTTACTACGAAACACGCCCTCATCCCAACAACAACTCCTGAAACCGCACATCACCCCGAATCCCATCAAAATCCGCATCAGTTTTCGCTAACTCTCGATATGTTTCCGGTGCCAATTCAATCGCACGCTGCAAATTTTCCAGCGCTAACTCCACCTGATTCTCCAAGGCATAAATACAAGCTTTATTATAATAAGCATTAGCATGATTTGGATCTATTTCTAAAACTTTATCCCACTCAGCCATTGCCTCGTCATCACGACCTAATGTTAGTAAAGCGTAAGCTCGATTATCCAAGATACCAGGATCGTCAGGCTGCAATTCTAAAGCGCGATCGTAACTGGATATTGCCTCTTCAACGCGTCCAGCCCTTCGCAGCGCAAAGCCGTGCCAATCCCAGGTAGCGGCATTATTTGGTTTGATTTCTAGCGCTAAATCAAAACAGCAAATAGCTTCTTCGTAGTATTCTGACTCGCATAGCGCTTCGGCTTTTTCAATCCAAAAATCGCAGTCATCAGGCTGAATACTTATCGCTCGATCCCAGCTCGCGCGGGCGGCATCTTGACTGTCACATTTCATCAACGCTAAGCCTCGGTAAAACCAAAACTCTCGGTTTTCCCCTTCTATTTCGATAGCTTTGTCGTGACTGGTGACAGCTTCTTCATCGCGCTGCAAATTGTACAAAACCTTACCGATTGTAAACCACACAACAGCCGCATCCGGTCTCACTTCTGCAACTTCAGTTAGTTTTGGTAGCGCTGCTTCATACTCCCCTTGTTTTGCCAGCAGAAAACCTTCATAGAACAAAGTAACGGGATTATTTCGCTTGTAACGAAACGGCATTGTCGTTTCTCTACCATATCCCTGTTTCATTCCTTCCAATCGCAGGAAATGCACTCGTCCCCAAACATCCCCCGCTACAATTGTCACCCCGTCAGGCGAAATTGCACAGCAATTAAACCCATGCTCTCCACTAAAACTAGCAATTTCCTTGCCAATGAGCAAATCCCAGACTTTTAGGGTTTGATCGTCTGAACCGGAAACCGCTATGAGACCATTGGGTGCGATCGCCACTGCATTTACCGACTGAGTATGATTGGTGAGAGTTCTAAGTTCGTTGCCACTGTCAATGTGCCAGACTTTTAGAGTCTTATCTTGTGAAGCCGAAATCGCTATGAAGCCGTCGGGTGCGATCGCGACTGAATTTGTCCCTCCAGAATGACCAGTAAGAGTTCTGAGGATGATTTCGTTGTCCATGTCCAAGACTTTTAGGGTATCCCCTAAAGCGGAAACTGCTATTTTCCTAGAGGGTGCGATCGCCACTTGCCTTAGCGATTTAGTACGATTGGTGAGAGTTCTGAGACAGGTGCCACTGCTAATATCCCAGACTTTTTTGATGGTATCCTGTGAAGTCGAAACTGCTTGTTTGCCGTCAGGCGAGATCGTCACTGTTGTTACGGATAATAAATGATGGGTGAGCATTCCTAGTTTGTTGTCCCTATCGATATCCCAGACTTTTAAGGTGCGATCCGATGAAGCCGAAACCGCTATGAGGCTGCCTGGTGCGATCGCTACTGCTGATACCGAGTTAGTATGACCAAAAAGAGTTGTCACATTCTTCCCGTTGAGCAAATCCCAGACTCTTAAGGTGCGATCCCATGATGCGGAAACTGCTATGAGGCCGTTGGATGCGATCGCCACTGCACTTACCGACATAGTATGACCGATGAGTGTTCTAAGTTCCGTGCCCGTCTTGATATCCCAGATTTTCAGGGTGTTATCATTTGAAGCGGAAATCGCCGTGAGGCCGTCGGGTGCGATCGCTACTGCACGTATCCCTGCGGTATGACCGATGAGGGTTCTAAGTTCGGTGCCCGTCTTGATGTCCCAGATTTTCAGGGTGTTATCCTCTGAACCGGAAATCGCCGTGAGGCCGTCTGGCGCGATCGCCACTGCACGCATCCCCTTGGTATGACCGATGAGGGTTCTAAGTTCTTTTCCGGTCTCAGTGTTCCAGATTTTCAGGGTTCGATCCCATGATGCGGAAATCGCGGTTTTGCCGTCTGGTGCGATCGCCACTGCTTTTACCTCGCCAGTATGACCGACAAGCGTCCGCAGTGACCCTTCATTTGCCCGTTCTAAATTAGCCTCCAAAGGTCGCAGCCAAGGATTATCTTTTGATTGTTTCGCTTGTGTCAAAATTGCTTGAATATCATCAGGTGACGAATTTCTTTTCGTCTTTGTTTTTACTGGTTTACGCGGAGTAAATCTACCAATTAATGGTAAATACTCCCAGAAATATTTAGATTTATCTACAATAATAGTTACTTCATCAGGTAGCAATCTCCCCAACAATTGCCCAGCAAGTTGAGTTTTATCCTTATCCAAAACGTGCGCCGACTTGCGAATTGCCCCTTGAATCAATTTCAGCGTTTGCCTTTGCTCCTGGCCCAGCAACACATCAGAATTTATCGCCAAATCGTAATCCTCAATTAACGCTTGCACCCCCAACAAATCCAACTTCGCCTCAATAACACCAAAATCCGTCACCCAACGATAATAATCACGACAATAACGAGCGCGATCTTCCGAAGTTTCCACAAACTCCCTCGGTTGATGCTTCAACAAATATTCTCGTTCAGATTTACTTTGCTGCGCCAACCACACACTTAAATCGCTCATAACGGCGCTCCTTTTAACCTGTTATCCATACCTTGGCGGTTGAGCTTTACAACATCAATCCCCGCAGATTGCACAGTTTCATCTTGTGCCAAAAACTCGCGAAAACTGTTGTGATAAATGCTGTAGCGAATTTCGCCATCCACTGGCTGCTGCCGCAAAAACGAATCCCATTTCCTGAGCACCTGCTGCACTTTAAAATCCGTCTCAGCCACCGATTTCGCAATCCACCCACGAGAAACAGCTTCCCGCGCTTTTGAGAGCACATAAATAATCTTAACCTTCATCTCCAACAGCGGATCGTCATCCTTCCCCATCATCTGTCCCCAATGTTTCTTATAATATTGCTGCAAACCCATCGGCAAATCCTTCAAAGAAACATCCTCATAAGTGCCAGTTTCAATTTCATCCAGCACGTAGCGAAGATATATAAATTTCTTTTCGCTTTTTTCCGCCACCGCCGTTACAAACTCTTCCCGATTCAAATTCCGATGATTAATCCAACTCTGAATAGACGCACTTTTCTCCGTGCGTTTTGCCAGATAAGCCTTGACATCTGCCAAACTTTCTGCACTGTATTGCATCAAATCGAAAACCAGATGATTCGCCGGCATTGGCAAGAATTCCCGCCGCTTGGAAACAATAAAATAAACATTAGGTGGCAAATCTTCCGGCAAATACAAAACATTGCTACCGCTAGTTTGGGAACTCCAATCAACTTCATCCAGGGCATCCACCACAAAAATCAACTTTTTCGGAGCCACTTTAGCGCTGACTTCCTTCAACAGCAGCCCTAAAAAATTGCCATTTGCCGTCGCATTATCCGGCAGTTGCGGATACTTATCCTTGAGTTGAAAGCCTCGAATTAACTGAGTGCAGGCATTTTCCAGAAAAGTTTTAGCATCAATAATCCCATCGGATCGCGAATTAAAATGAGTAACACAATGGCGTTCCATTGTCAACACGAACTTCGCCATAATCGCACTTTTGCCAACACCCGGTTCTCCTTCCAAAACAAAATAGCCTTTTCGATTATCTCGCAAGAAACGGCTAATTGCTTCAAATACAAACAAGCGCCCGGTAAAATCTCGAACCCGGTCTTCAATAATCGTATTGCACTGCAAAGAAAGCGGCAAACTCGGCGCATTAATATCGATATAACTTTGCAACAATGCCCGAACTTCTGCCAACTCATCCCGGAGAGTTTCGATAACTTCCAATTTCGCCATAACTTCGCAAATTTGCTCCCGCGTTGCCAAAGCCTGCAATTTTTGCAAAACTTCTCCATTTTGCAGCCCCAAACTTTGCAATTCCGCCAAAGTTTCCCGATGCAAAATCAACTGCATTCCCGCAAATTGTCGGCCGCCAGTTGCCGCATCTTGTTTCAGCACTTCGCGAAACGCCTTCGGAAAAGATTCGTGGAGTTTTGCCGCCGCATATGCAATCAATTCGGGATGCAAAGTCTTGTTTTCCTTCGCCGCAAAATCTCCCAAAAAGTCTTGCCAATCTTGCACCGACAATCCCGTAACCTCCACAAACCGATTCGGATCTGCCGAAAAAATCTTCGCAAGTTCCTCGTCAGAAAAATTTAAATCCGTTGTCGAAATGTCAGTTTTGGTATCAATTTCGAGCCAATAAGCAACAGTTTTTTTAGCTAAATATTGAAAATCAGCTTTAGCATGACGCAGATGATTTCGTTCAGCAATAACAGTAAATTCCTCAGATTCAGCAATATTCTCTTGAAGGAGACGGCTGATAGCTTCTCCAGCCGCAGCAGTCAAATCGCCATTTTTGAGAATATCGTCATTTTTGCCCAGCCGCTGCGCCAACTTGTTACCCAACTCGCCCGCTGTGATATTGCCCACAATAGTAGCGACAATAGTTGCCAAAACATTAGCTGCGAGCACGCCTGTGGGGCCGCCAAGTACGCCTGTTGCCATACCTGCTGCGGGGCCGGCGAGGGCGGTGGAGAGACATTGACCGACGATGTATATGGCACTACACCCGACTAGCCGAGTTTTGGTATTGGCTGAATTAACTAAGGACATAAAATAAACATTTCTCTTTTAAATAATTGGTAATAATTATATCTTGCCCGCTCCCGTTTAGTCCGTCGGGGGTTTCATATCGTTTCCGGTTGCATCGGAATTATTAACCGAAATTAGGAGACGGCAGTGCCGTGTCCCTACAATTAATCGGGTAGGGACACGGCACTGCC
>ENA-OFDP01000410-OFDP01000410.1-metagenomes-genome-assembly--contig:-NODE-410-length-19574-cov-5.750346_pt1 | contig 19574 bp, 17 predicted proteins | sample MGYA00153389_OFDP01 | MGnify analysis MGYA00153389 | reverse complement strand
TTACCCACAATGCCCCGGTGACAGACGCGCAAATCCGCGAGATTGAGGCGCTGGTCAATGCCGAAATTCTGGCAAACGCAGCCACAGATGCCAGCGAGATGGACATGGAAGCCGCGCAAAAAACTGGCGCCATGATGCTGTTTGGTGAAAAGTACGGCGATAAGGTTCGGGTGTTGAGCATTGGCAGCAGCAAAGAACTTTGCGGTGGCACACACGTGGGCCGCACGGGGGACATTGGCGTGTTCAAAATCGTCAGTGAGTCGGGCGTGGCCTCTGGCGTTCGCCGGGTAGAAGCCGTAACGGGTAACGCTGCACTCAACTATTTGCAATCGCTTGAGGCCACGGTTGGCGCTGCTGCGGCATCGCTCAAAGCCAACCCAGCCGAGCTGCAAAACCGCATTGACCAGGTGCTGGACAACGTCAAAACCTTAGAGAAAGAAGTCGCCGCCCTCAAAGGCAAGCTCGCTTCGTCGCAAGGCGATGAGCTGATGCTGCAAGCGGTAGACGTCAAAGGCATTAAGGTGCTGGCCGCCAAGCTTGAGGGCGCTGACGCCAAGACCTTGCGCGACACCATGGACAAGCTTAAAGACAAGCTGAAAACCGCCGTGATTGTGCTGGCCGCGGTGGATGGCGACAAGGTGCAAATCGCTGCTGGCGTCACCGCCGACAGCCTGGCAAAAGTCAAAGCTGGTGAGCTGGTGAATTTTGTTGCCCAGCAGGTTGGCGGTAAGGGCGGCGGCAAGGCTGACATGGCAATGGCGGGTGGAACTGATGCTTCAAAACTGCCAGATGCATTGAAATCGGTACAGGCTTGGGTGACTGAACGCCTGTAGGCAAGCCTTACAGCTGCTATATATTTAATAGCTATTTGCGCCCGTATTTATTGCGCTAGAGATCAATTTGTGCATAAAAAATGGTTAAAAACGGCCTGTTTGAGTTTTGCGCTTGGCGTTTGCTGGGTTCGCACAGCCAGCGCGCAGGAGACTGTTAACTTCAACAGCCTGGACGGCACTGTGCTCAAAGCGTTGGTGTTTCACCCGCTAGTGTGGTCGGCCGGCGCGAGCAGTCGCGGCGCGGTGGTGGCGCTTCATGGCTGCGGTGGTTTGTACGCAACCGTTGGTGCGCGCAGGGGACAACTCAATGCACGTCATCAGGCCATGGCTGACTTGCTGGTGGCAGGCGGTTACACCGTAGTGTTTCCTGACAGCCTCACGCCGCGCGGCGAAACGGAGCTGTGCACTCAGAAATTAGGCTCCCGAAAAATTGACCAAACCGAACGCCGCGCTGATGCGCTGGGTGCGCTGGCGTGGGTGGCCTTGCAGCCTTGGGCAAATCCAGACCGCATTGCCTTGCTGGGCTGGTCGCATGGCGGCAGTGCGGTCTTGTCAAGCACCGACGGCTCGCGCGCTGATGTACGCGGCCAGGCCGTCAAGCCCGCTGTTGCCGTGGCTTTTTATCCGGGCTGTGCTGCCAGTTTGAAGTCAGGCTACACCACCAGCGTGCCGCTGGTTTTCATGCTGGGCGAAAAAGACGACTGGACGCCACCCGAGCCATGCATCACGCTAGGCAAAGCGGTGGGCGCAGAGGTCAACTTGTACTCTGACAGTTACCACGGCTTTGACGGCCCGACGGGCGCTGTGCAGTTGCGCACGGATGTCCCGAACGGCGTTAACCCGGGGCAGGGCGTGCACGTGGGACCAAACCCCGCTGCACGTGAGAAGTCATATGCTCGCCTGCGGGTGCTGCTGGCCAAAGCCATAGGCCAATAAATACGGGCGCGAGCAGCTATTAAAAAAATAGCTGTTTGAGACCGTATTTATTGGGATACAGGCACTATTTGCTACTTTGAAGCCCACAATATAGCGAACCAGCTTTTGGGATCAGTCCAATGCTGGACTTGGCTGAACCCTGCATCGTTGAGCAGCGCTGTGATGCTTTCAATCGTGTACTTGTAAGAGCTTTCGGTGTGAATGCGTTCACCTTTGGCAAAGTGCCTTTCATGGGCCGGCCAGCGCACCGCTACGTCGCAAAGTGCCTCAAGGTGCATTTCAATGCGCGACTCCTGCGCGTTGAACAAGCCAACATGCGCCCATTGCCGCGCATCAAAATTCGATTGCAGCACATCGTTGATATTGAGCAGGGCGTTTTTGTTGAAGGCGCTTGTCACGCCCAGTGCATCGTCATAGGCTGCCTGCAGCGTATCAATGTTTTTCACCAAATCGATACCGAGCAACAAGCCACTGGCGTTGCCCTGCGTCGGCTCGGTGAGTTGGCGCAAAAACTTTAACGCTTCTAGTGGTGAAAAATTACCCAGACTTGACCCAGGGTAGAAGAACACACGGTCGTGCTTTTGCACCGCATCGGGCAATTGCAGTTCGCTTGAAAAATCCATACCAACGCCAACAATATCCAGCGCCGGGAAGCTGGACTGCACCCGGGCTGCCGCTTCGCGCAAAAAGCCAACCGAAATATCAATTGGCACGTACTGGGCCGGGGCCAAGTGCGGAATCAAGGCCGCTGATTTTGCGCAGTTGCCCGCGCCGAGGTCAATCAGGCAGGCATTGCGCACGCCAGCGTCGTGCACCGCGCGGGCAATGTTGCCGTAGTTCGCGTCAAAAATGCTTGCCTCGGTGCGGGTGGGGTAGTACTCGTCAAGCTGGGTGATGGCTTCAAATAGTTTCGAGCCCAGCGCGTTGTAAAAGTACTTGGGTTGCACGCTGGCTTGTGGGGCCAGTAAGCCATCGGCCAGCTCGCGCAGCTCGGTACTGGTTCCGCTGGTGAACTGCGCAACGGCGTCGATGAATTTTGGAGAATTGGCAGGAATTGGGTTGTTGATCGGCACGTGAAGTAAGCGGTTGGTTTCAATTCAGGCGACAGCATAGCGCCTCTTTTAGCGCCAGCGATTTGGTCGGCAAATCAAACTACAACTGCAGGCGCAATTGGCTTTCAAACTTGCGGGGCTCGCCGGTCACCGGGTCAACGAAAGTAATCGATTTGGCCAATAACTGTAGCGGCGCTTTGAAGTCGTCTGGAGGCGTGTCGGCCACCGGCGGATACATGCGGTCGTTCAGGATGGGAAGGCCCAGTGCATTCATGTGGACGCGCAATTGGTGTTTTTTACCAGTGACAGGGCTAAGCGCATATCGCGTGTGGTCACCCAATATTTGCAGTACATCGACTCGGCTTTCGCTGTTTGGCACGCCAGGAACTTCGCGCTGCCTGAAGAACGGCTCGTCCTCAACTATGCGGCTTTTGCGGGTGATGGGAAATACCAAATCAGGGCGGGTGGGCGCAATCGCTTCGTAACTTTTGCGCACGGTGCGGTTGCGGAACATGGCCTGGTACGCGTTGCGCTCTGCGGGCTCAACGCTGAACATCACCAGTCCGGCCGTTTCGCGGTCGATTCGGTGAATCGGGATCAAGGTGTCTAGCCCCAAGCGCTTCTTCAGCCGTACCAGCAGCGTTTCCTGCAAGTAATGACCCGAGGGCGTAACCGGTAAAAAATGCGGTTTGTCAGCCACCACCAAGTGGGCGTCCTGGTAAATGATGGTTTCGTCAAACGGTATGCGCGGCTCGGACTCCAGGCTGCGGTAGTAGTAAATCCGCATGTGGCTGGGGTAGGGCCGCTCGGGAGTCACCAATTGCCCGAACTCGTCGGCGACCAAATGATCGGCCATGCGTTGCAGCCATACAGCGCGGGAAATATCGGGAAAGCGCTCGACTAAAAAATCAGTAATGGTTGCCCAATGGCCTGCGGGCAGGCCGACGCAACTGGGGCCAACGCCGTCTCGGGTGGGTAAGCCGTGCTGGGCCAATTCAACTACAGCCGTTCAAAAACCACGTCCCATACGCCATGCCCAAGTTTGATGCCCCGGTTTTCAAACTTGGTGAGTGGCCGGTAGTCGGGCTTGGGTGCGTAGCCTGCTGCAGTATTTTTCAACAGGGGCTCAGCTTCCAGTACTTCAAGTATTTGTTCGGCATACGGTTGCCAGTCGGTGGCGCAGTGCAGGGTGCCGCCGGGTTTGAGCCGTGCAGCCAGCTTGGCCACCAGCGGCGCTTGAATCAAGCGCCGCTTGTTGTGCTTTTTCTTGTGCCACGGGTCAGGAAAAAAGATGTGAATGCCGTCCAAGCTGCCCAGCGCCACCATGTGGTCAATGACTTCAACCGCATCATGCTGCAATATGCGGATGTTGGTCAGGTTTTGCTCTTCGATTCGCTTGAGCAACGCGCCCACGCCGGGCGTGTGAACTTCGCAGCAAATGAAATCCGTACCCGGCATGTGCGCTGCAATGTGGGCTGTAGCCTCGCCCATGCCGAAGCCAATTTCTAAAACGGTCGGCGCGTCGCGTTTAAAAATAGCTACTAAATCAATAGCTGCCTGCGCATATGAAATAAGCGCCAGAGGCCCAATTGATTCAAAAGCGCGCGCTTGCCCGGCGGTGGTGCGGCCCGTGCGGCGCACAAAGCTGCGAATGGTGCGCGGCGCGGGCGGCAGCATCAGTGGGCCAGGCACATGTAATGGCTTAAGGTTCACGGAAGTCCGGTCGCGGTCACGCCGTAGTTCAGTACAAAAGTGACGCTGCTGAGCGCCGGAAAGGTGGGCAGCGCCACCCCTGCTGGCGTCAGCAAATTTGGCCACTGCGCTGGCAGCGGGCAAGCTGCGGCAATCGGGCTTGCGTTTGCGCTACAGCTGGCAACCGTGCATGCAAGCCCAGCAACGGGTGGGTCACTGGCCAGCGCGCCGTTAGCACCCGTACTGCCTGAATTGACGAATGTCACGGTGTAGCTGGTGGTGCTGCCCGCTGCAACAGACGTTGTGCCGTTGGTCTTGGTAACTGACAGCACAGTAGAGCAAACCGAGGTAAAAGATGGTACGGGTCCGCCTGTCACCGCACCGTTGCCAATGGTGGAAAACCACACGTTGGCATTGGGGTCCTGGCCGTTCGTGCCGCCCAATGCTGATGTCGCTGGCGCGCCGCCGGTGGTGTTGTAGTACACCAGCCCGCCACCACCGCCGCCGCCGGGGCCGTGTTCAACATAAGAAGAATTAGCTCCGTTACCGCCGACAGCCTGCACTGCGCGGCCAGCCAGGCCCGTGTTTACCGCAGCAACAATGGTGCCCCCTGCACCGCCACCGCCAGCCGCGTCGGTGCACGCTGCTGCAGGAAAATTGGGGCCGAATCCATTGCCGCCGTTGGCAAAAATGCCGCCAGCACCGCTCATTGCCGCTGCCCGCGCAATCACCGTGCCGCCACCGCTGCCGCCCCAGCTGCCCAATTCCTCAGTGTGTCAATTTGCGCTGCGCCGTTGTAGACCAGCCGGGGTGTTCCGGCAATGCCTTCGCCCTTGAAGGAGCCCTCGCGCTCGCCTCCCGGAAGGCCGCCCGCTGGCGCCAGATAAATCGTCGTTCCGTTGACCGGGTCTAGAACCGACGGACCGTACGGCACCGCAAAGGTCTGCCCGCCGCCCCTGAACCCCCGAGCCGATGCATTCAGGTTGAACTCAGCCATCGTGACTGTTCCCGCAGCCTGCAGCCCCAGCACGCCGCCCACTGTTCCGTTCCATGCCAGTGGGTTAACGCCTGCCGCCAACGCAACATTGGCGTACTGCGGCACGCGCACCACCTGGTAGCTGTAGTTGCCGTTGCTGGCCGCGCCGCTTGATGGCGCGCTTTGGTAGGTTTTGACTGTGCCGCCACCAGCGCCGCCGCAAGTCACGCCAACTGTCGCGCCCGCCGCGCTGGTGGCGGTGCAATATTCCCAATTACCGGCCAGATAATTAGCTGAAACATTGCCACCCCCGTAAGACGCGCTAGTGGTGGCTCGCGTTGCGCAGCCCGCGGCGCCTGCGCCGTCGCCATAACAATCGCTGTTGGAGCTGTTGATTTGTGCGCTCTGCATTTGCATCACGATCAGCAAATCTCCTGGTGCAATCGCCGCAGCGCCGCCGGGTTGTGCGCTGCCGATGGGTATGGACACCGCGCCTGACGGCACGGTCCCTGCAGTGCCGGGGTAATAAGAGTTGATGATTCCAGCAATCGATGTGGTGGCGCTGTCACGGCTTGGTGTTGCGCATACTTGAGCCAGTGCTGCGCCGCTTGTTAACGTGATTGCCAGAAGCAGTGCGCGGCGAAAAAAGACGGATGGCAGTCGAACAGTCATGGCCGCAATTGTAAGTGGCTGTGCCAAGCGCAAAGCAGCTCAGCCCAAGTACTTTTCAGCCCAAATACGGGTAGCTGCGGTCAGCCATTTTTCAGCATTGTCGTCATTGACTTTGTTGACTTTTATGCCAAGCATTACGCCAGCGTTTTGTAACGCATCTAATGCGCCAGACGGGGTAGAAGTTTGCAGCGCCGCCGCGTTGTTTTGTTTTGACAGCTTTTGCCCATCAGGCGCGTTTACCACTGGCACATGCAAATATGCAGGTTGCACCAAGCCCAAGGCGCGCTGCAGCAAAATTTGCCGCGCGGTGTTGTCCAGCAAATCAGCACCGCGCACCACATGGGTGACGCCTTGAGCGGCGTCGTCCACCACCACCGCGAGCTGGTAGGCCCACAGGCCATCCGCACGCTTGAGCACGAAGTCGCCGACGTCCAGGCGCACGTCTTGGATTTGCTCGCCTACAGCGCGATCTGTCCATTTCAGTCCTGTACACGCTATGTTATTAGGATCAGCTTGCGCCCGTATTATCTTGCCTACAGGCTTATTCAACATAAAAGTATCGGTCACAAATCGCCACGAACGAGCGATTTTGCCAACCAGGCCGTGCCTGCAAGTACCCGGATAAATCAGCGTATGGCCGCGCGGGCGTACACCGCCCAAGTTGTGCAACGCCGTTTCAATGCCTTGCCGCGAACAGCCGCAGGCATAAGCTTGCTGCTGTGCGACCAATTGGTCTAAAGCAGCTTGGTAAAGTGCGCTGCGCTGCGATTGGTAAAGAGGCGGCTCATTCGGATGCAGGCCGCAATCGGCGAGTTGTTTGAGGATGGTGCGGTCAGCTCCTTGCACGCAGCGCGGGGTATCAACGTCTTCAATACGCACCAGCCACTTTCCGCCATGGGCTTTGGCGTCCAGCCAGCTGGCAAGCGCTGCAACCAAAGACCCGGCATGAAGCGGGCCGGTAGGCGAGGGCGCAAATCTGCCAACATAGGCTGACGGCGTCGACTCAGGCATAGTGCGGCTTTGAATGCTAAAAATCTAGTTAAATTGGCCTGTAGATCAATAATTATGGGCGCAAGCAGCTATAAAAAATATAGCTAATTATCAAGCCAATGCAAGCGCCATTTCAAGGCCAGAGATGAAGCCGTCCTCTACCCGATGGCCCAAGCACCAGTCACCACAAGCGCCGATGCCTGATGCTGCGTCCCACAAATGGCTTTTGCCCAGCGGCCTGACCGTTTGGGCGTAACGCCAGCGATGCACCTCAGCGTAGGGCGCTTGGGCGCGAATGCCCGTGACCTCGGTGAACGCTTTGAGCAGTTTGGCTTTTACTCTTGGCGCGTCGTCTTCGAGGTGGCGTTCAGACCATTCGGGGCTGGCCTGAACGGTCCAGCGCTCAATCGGGCTGCGGCCCGGTTTGGATGATTCACGCGCCAGCCACGCAATGCGGTGGTGGGTGCTGCGCGCCGCGTTCCACTGTGGCCCGAGGTGCGCCAGCGCTGGTTGGGACGCTTGCGGAAACGCCAACATCAGCGTCCAGCATGGCGCAACGCTCACCCCTGCAATTTGGCCCATCATGGGTTTGGCGATTTGCGAAGACAGCAGCAGCGCGTGTGCCTGCGGCGAAGGCACGGCCATCACGACCGCGTCAAAGCCTGAATGCACGCTTGTGGCGGCGCCTGGCCCTTCCGTTTGCAGCTGCCAGTGCTTGGCACTCAGCTTGTCTGCTTCTATGCGCTGGACCTGGGTTTCAAAGTGCAGGCGGTCCGCATCCAGCAGTGGCTGCGCCCAATGCCCGACCAGTGCGTTCATGCCTGGTGCGGCCACCCAATGCGCTTCTTTGGAAGGCAGGCTGGACGCCACCACGCGGCCCAGCTCATCAAGGATACGCACGGTATTGGCACTCCAAGGCCTGACCAGTGGGCCACTGGTGGCCAGTGCTTTTTCAAACCTTGCATCCCGCACCGTGAAGTACTGCGTGCCGTGGTCAAACCCGCCGAACTCTGTGCTCTTCGTTGACATGCGCCCGCCCGCTCCCCGACTTTTATCAAACACCGTAACGTGGTGGCCCGCTTGCATGAGCGTGCGCGCGCAAGCAATGCCTGCAATGCCTGCGCCGATCACTGCAATTTTTTTGGCTACTGATCGGGAAGGGTGGGAGGGGCGCGGCTTTTTTGTCATGTGTTCTCTTGTTTTGTCTTTTATTTTTGGATGTGCAAATCTATGTCATCAATGTACTCTATGCGCCGCGCATCAACTCGACTTAGCGCTCAAGCAGGGCTTGCCGTGTCTTGGTTTTTTCAAGCTGCTTGAGCCACCACGCCAGCGCCTGTCCGGGCTCGCCGGGTGCGGTGCGCCACGCATAGCTGGGCCGCACTATTCTGGCGCGCTGCACAACTGGCTTTTCAATCAATCGGCCAGTTTGTATGTAGGGCCGTGCTAAATAGTCTGGCAAAAACCCAGCGCCCAGGCCGCGCAGCTGGGCGTCGAGCTTGGCCAACATCCCCGGCACGGTAAACACGTCTTGCCCGCCCAAGAGTCCCACCGAAATACCTGCGCCGCGCTGCACTGAATCAGCCACCGCCACCACGCGGTGGGCTAGCATCATTGCGTCAGTGATGGGCTGCGTAGCACTTGCGAGTGGGTGATGCGGCGCAACCGCATAAACAAATTTGATGTTGCCCAGGGGCTTGCTGGTGATCAGGTGGTCTGTGTTTGGCTCCATCACTACTCCTATTGCCAAATCGGCTTGGCCCGATGTCAGTGCTTGCAGCGTTCCCGACAGGGCTTCTTCTCTTATCTTCAAACGCGTCGGAGGCTCCAGTGCAAAAAATGCACCGCACAACTCCATCACAGTGGTTCGCGAAATGATGCTGTCAATGGCCAGCGTTAACTGCGGCTCCCAGCCAGTGGCCACGCGTTTGACCCGGTTGGCAATCGCATCGAGCTCGAGCAGCAGCCGGTTGCCCTCGCGCAGCAGTTCCTGGCCCGCTTGCGTCAGCGCAGCGCGGCGCGATGAGCGGTCAAAAAGCAGCACGTCTAGCGCATCTTCAAGCTTGCGTACACGGTAGGTAAGGGCGCTAGGCACTACACCCATTTCACGCGCTGCGGCGGCCATGCTGCCAGTGCGGTGAATGGCTTCAAGCACGCCAAGCGCCTCAGGCGTCAGGGCGTCGCGTATCGAACTTTTTGACATGAGGGCACCCATAATTCAAATAATTTCAATAATGCCATCAAATTCGAACAACGCAGAAACCCGATGCGCCGATTACGATTTGTAGAACTTAAAATTAAAGGCTGTCAAACATGATTTCGTTGCGCAAATCCCAAGATCGCGGCTACGCTGACCACGGTTGGCTGAAGTCGTACCATTCGTTTTCCTTTGCCGATTATTACGACCCTAAGCACATGGGTTTTGGCAACCTTCGCGTCATCAATGAAGACCACATTGCTCCCGGGCGCGGCTTCGGTACGCACGGCCACAAAGACATGGAAATCGTCACCTACGTAGTTTCAGGAAATCTCGCGCACAAGGACAGCATGGGCAACGTCAAAGGCATTCCGCCGGGCGACGTGCAGCGGATGAGCGCGGGTACCGGTGTGGAGCACAGCGAGTTCAATCACGCCGAAGGCCAGACTACGCACCTGCTGCAAATCTGGATTGAGCCAACCGTCCGGGGCATTGCGCCTGGTTATGAGCAAAAGACGTTCAGCGAAGCAGACAAGCGCGGCAAGTTGCGCCTGGTCGCCTCAAATGGCGGTACCGATGGGTCAGTCACCATTCATGCAGACGCCAGAATTTACGCGGCATTGCTGGATGGTCAAGAGACCGCTCAGCTGCTTTTAAATCCTGCGCGCAAGGCCTACATACAGCTGGTCCGTGGTGCAATCGAAGTCAACGGGCAGCCGATGGTGCAAGGAGACGCGGCGCTGGTGCAGTCTGAAAGCAATCTGGAATTGTCCAACGGCAATGACGCAGAAGTACTGGTGTTTGACCTTGCCGCCTGATCGGCCGTTGTAGCTGACGGCCACACCTGTTTAAATTTTCGATCGCGTTTTTATTCAAAGGAATTATTGTGCTTACTTCTCTTCAAAATCCCCTGGCCTTGGTTGGCCGCGCCTTGCTGGCATTGCTGTTCATACCTGCGGGATTCAGCAAGATTGGCGGCTTTGCCGGCGCGGTTGGATACGCCGCTGCCAAAGGCGTACCGCTGCCTGAACTTGCCATTGCGATTGCCATCGCGGTGGAGCTGGGCCTTGGCCTTTTGCTGCTGGTGGGTTTTCAGACCCGCTGGGCCGCATTGGGCATTGCCTTCTTTACATTTGTCATCACGTTTATTTTTCACCCCTTTTCTGACCCTGCACAAACACAGGCGTTCTTCAAGAATATTGCGGTTGTCGGTGGCTTGCTGACTGTGGCTGCGTGGGGTGCTGGCGCGTGGAGCATCGATGCAAAGCGCGGTCGTTGAGCGCTGTTAAGTCTTCCCAGTTGGTTCTTTGTTCACTTTATTAGGATTTTTAGCATGTCAAAAGTAGTTGTTGTGTACCACTCAGGTTATGGCCACACCCAGCGCGTAGCGCAATTTGTGTCTGATGGCGCAGGTGCAGAGCTGATCGCCATTGATGCGGAAGGCAACCTGACGGATGCAAATTGGGCGAGCCTGGACGCAGCAGACGCCATCATCATGGGCAGCCCAACTTACATGGGCATGGCCAGCTGGCAGTTCAAAAAGTTTGCCGATGCCACCAGTAAAAAATGGTTCACCAGCGCTTGGAAAGACAAGGTTGCAGGCGGTTTTACCTGCAGCGCCAGCCCAAGCGGCGACAAGTTGTCTACCCTTCAGTACTTCATCACTTTGGCCATGCAGCAAGGCATGGTCTGGGTCGGCCAGCCATCGCTGAACGACGGCAACATCAACCGCCTTGGCTCCACCAGCGGTGTGATGGCACAAGTTGGCCCGCAAGACCCGGCTAGCGCCATTCCGCAAGGCGACTTGGACACTGCAGCAGCTTACGGTAAGCGCGTGGCCGAAGTGGCGACCAAGTTGCGGGGTTAATTAGCCTCAATCAACCCGCATTTCGCGCCAGCCGCACCCCGCTGAACTGCCAACAGGCATCCGGCGGAAAAAAGTTGCGGTATGTGGCACGAATGTGACTTTGCGGCGTGGCGCAAGAGCCGCCACGCAGCACAAATTGGTTGCACATAAATTTGGCGTTGTATTCACCCACCAAACCTGCCCACGGCTTATAGCCGGGGTAGGCGTTGTAGTTGGACTGCGTCCACTCCCACACATCACCAAACATTTGTGATGGGTCATGCGCATCGGCCTGCTGCACCGCCATCGGGTGAAAAACTTCGCTTTCTACAAAGTTGCCGTGTGGCGTTTGGCTGCGCAACTTGGTTGCGGCCAATTCCCACTCAAACTCGGTCGGTAGGCGCGCCCCCGACCAGCGTGCAAAGGCATCCGCCTCAAAGTAACTCAGGTGGCAGGCCGGCGTGTTTGCATCAACCGCTACAACCCCTTGTAGCGTGAAATTTTGATACTGGCCATCTTCGCTTGTGCCATTTCCTTGCCAATACATCGGCATGGTTTTGGCACCTGCCTGCACCCAGTCCCATCCCATCGATAACCAGAGCTCTGCGCGCTGGTATCCGCCGTCCGCCATAAATGCCAGCCAGTCGCCATTGGTGACCGGTCGGCTGGCCAGCTCAAACGGCGCAAGGTACACACTGTGGCGGGGGGTTTCGTTGTCAAAAATAAACTCGTTGGGCGTTTGGGCGTCAGTGCCGTGCTGCACCAAGCCGCCTGCGTAGCTGTGCCAGCGCAGCGGCTGTGGTGCAATACGCGCCAGCGGCCAGCGCTTGGCATAGGCTGGTTTGGCGGGGTTGCGTGACAGCGCGTGTTTGATGTCGGTCAGGATCAGTTCCTGGTGTTGCTGCTCGTGGTGCAGGCCCAGCGTAAGGAGCTGGGTGAGTTCGCTGCCACTTGCCACCGGTGACTTCGACAATACCGCCAAAATACGCTCATTGACCTGCGCACGGTAGGCCAGTACCTCAGCTAAAGCAGGGCGGCTGATCAGCCCACGCTCGGATCTAGGGTGCTTGTCGCCAATACCGTTGTAGTAGCTGTTAAACAAAACGCGAAAGCGCGCATCGAACGGCTCAAACGCCGCTTCATATTTTTCAAGAATGAAGGTTTCAAAAAACCAGGTCAAATGCGCCAGGTGCCACTTGGTTGGGCTGGCATCAGGCATCGACTGAAGCTGGCAATCTTCAGGCGTTAATGGCCACGCCAAGGCCTCAGTCTGTGCGCGCACGGCCAGGAACCGCTCTGCCAGTTGACTTGGAGCTGCCTGCGCATCGCTGCGGGAACGGTGGGGGTTATACGGGTTGAGTGTCATGGACGCGAATAAAAGTCTAATGTTGTGGTGGGGCGGCAAAAAAAGGTGTAGGCCAAGACCTTAAAAAGTAACCGCTTTAGTCCCAAAGCGCCAGGGAAGCACCCTTTAAAATGTTCTTATGTTTGTACATTTACGCCTTCACACCGAATTTTCTGTTGTTGACGGCACCAATCGCATCGACGAAATTGCCGCGGCTGCCGCCCTCGACAAACAGCCCGCATTGGCCATCAGTGACCTCAGCAATCTGTTTGGAACGGTCAAGTTTTACAAGGCCGCACGAAGCGCTGGGGTCAAACCACTGATTGCTGCCGACGTCTGGGTTCAAGTGCCGGGCAGAGATTCTGCAGCACCGCCCGCAAGGTTGCTGTTGGTTGCCCAAAACCACCATGGGTATCTGAATTTGTCAGAGCTGCTGACGCGTGCATGGACACGCGGCGTGGTGCGTGACCAGGCCATCATCAGCCTGCAATGGCTGGCTGAACTCAATGATGGCTTGATCGCGCTGTCAGGCGCACAGCGTGGTGCAGTCGGCCAGGCGTTGGTGCAGGGTGATGAGACTCGGGCCATGAAATGCGCACTGCACTTTGCTGCGGTTTTTCCGCACCGGTTTTACTTGGAGCTGCAGCGCGCCGACCAGCTAGATGATGCGCGGCACGTACCGGCCGCTGTGCAGCTTGCGGCGCGCTTGAAACTGCCCGTCGTAGCCACGCACCCGGTGCAGTTTTTGACCTATGACGACTATGAGGCGCACGAGGCTCGAGTGTGCATTTCTGAAGGCGAGATTTTGGGCAATGCCAGGCGTGTACGCAGGTTCACGCGTGAGCAATACTTCAAATCCAGCGCGCAAATGCAGGCGCTGTTTGCCGACATCCCATCAGCAATCGCCAACACACTGGAGATTGCCAAGCGCTGCAACCTGAAGCTTGAGCTTGGCAAGGCGATGTTGCCCGATTACCCAACGCCCGAAGTCAATGGCGTGCGCATGGCGGCGGACGACTATTTTCGCCAAACCTCTTTCGAGGGGCTTGAGGAGCGCTTGGCACACCTTTACCCTAACGCGGAAGTGCGCGATAAAAAGCGGCCGACCTATGTTGAGCGGCTTGAGTTTGAAATCAAAACCATTTTGGGAATGGGCTTTCCCGGCTACTTTCTGATTGTGGGCGACTTCATCAATTGGGCCAAGAACAATGGCTGCCCGGTGGGGCCGGGGCGTGGTTCGGGTGCCGGATCGCTGGTGGCGTACTCGCTGAAAATCACGGATTTGGATCCGCTGCAGTACAACCTGCTGTTCGAGCGGTTTTTAAACCCTGAGCGGGTGTCGATGCCCGACTTTGACATTGATTTTTGCCAGACTAATCGCGACCGCGTGATCGATTACGTCAAAGACAAATATGGGCATGAGGCGGTCAGCCAGATCGTGACGTTTGGCACCATGGCCGCGCGTGCCGTGATTCGTGACGTAGGCCGCGTGCTCGACTTTCCGTATGGCTTTTGTGATGGCATCTCAAAGCTGATACCCAACAAACCCGGGCAGGCTGTGACGCTGCAACTGATACCAGCTGATCGCAATAAAAACGACAAGCTGGTGTACGCGCTGGAAGCCGAGCCAGTTTTGGCCGAGCGTGAACGGAAAGAAGAAGACGTGCGCACGCTGCTGGAGCTGGCCCGCAAGCTGGAAGGCCTGACGCGCAACGTCGGCATGCACGCAGGGGGCGTGCTGATTGCGCCGGGCAAGCTGACTGATTTTTGTCCCCTTTATTTGCAGCCGGGCAGCACCTCTGCGGTCAGCCAGTTTGACAAAAATGATGTGGAAGCCATTGGCTTGGTGAAGTTTGACTTTCTGGGCTTGGCAACGCTGACAATTCTGGAAATTGCCAAGGACTTGATCACTTCACGGCACCCTTCGCAAAAAAACTTTGCGTATGAAGATCTGCCGCTCAACGATGCGCGTGTGTACGACATGTTTGCCCGTGGCGACACTGAGGCCGTGTTTCAGTTTGAAAGCACGGGCATGCAGCGCATGCTCAAAGACGCCAAGCCCAGCAGGCTTGAAGACCTGATCGCGATGAATGCGCTGTACCGTCCGGGCCCGATGGACCTGATTCCGAGCTACATCGCCCGCAAGCAGGGCAAGGAGCAGCCTGAATACCCGGACCCGCGCGTCAAGCCGATGCTGGAAGAGACCTACGGCATCATGGTTTATCAGGAGCAGGTGATGCAAACCGCGCAGATTCTGGGCGGCTATTCACTCGGAGCTGCTGATATTTTGCGCAAGGCGATGGGTAAAAAAGACGAAAAGGAAATGGCTGCGCAACGCGGAATTTTTCGTAAAGGCGCTGGCGTAAACGGCTTGACCGAAGAAAAGGCCGACGAAGTTTTTGACCTGATGGAAAAGTTTGCGGGTTACGGATTTAACAAGGCTCACTCCGCAGCGTATGCGCTGCTGGCATACCACACGGCCTGGATCAAGGTGCATTTCACAGCGGAGTTTTTTTGCGCCAACATGACCGTTGAGATGGACGATACCGACAAGCTCCGGGCGCTGTTTCAGGACGCTCAAAAAATGGGCGTGACGTTTGAGCCGCCTGACGTCAACCGTGGAAATTATCGGTTTGAGCCGATTACCAACACCAGTATTCGGTATGGTTTGGGGGCCGTCAAGGGCACCGGCGAGCAGGCGGTTGCCGCGATTGTGGCGGCGCGTGTTGAGGGCGGGGCGTTCACGTCGCTGTACGACTTTTGCGTGCGGGTTGACATGGCCAAACTCAACAAGCGATCGGTTGAAGCACTGATCAAGGCGGGCGCATTCGACAACCTGCATTTGAACCGCGCAGAGCTGCTGGCCTCAGTTGATCAGGCGTTTGATTTTGCAGCGGCCATGGCAGCCAACGCCAATCAAGGCGGCTTGTTTGACATGGACCCGCATGCCGCCAGCACGCAAGAACCGCCGTTGATTACGGCAGTGCCGTTCGGCATCAAGGAGCGCCTGGTGCATGAGAAAACTGCGATTGGTTTTTACCTGTCTGGCCATTTGTTTGACGAGGTGGAGCACGAGGTCAGGCGCTTTGCCAAGCTCAAACTTGACGACCTGATGGACTCGCGCGATTCGCGGATTTTGGCCGCCATCGTCACCGATCTGCGCGTGATCAACGGCAACCGTGGCAAGGTGGTGATTTTCAAGCTCGACGACAAAACCGACACGCTCGAAGCAACTGTAGACGAGGCCACTTATAACGCTAACCGCAATGTGCTGAAAGACGACGAACTGGTGATTGTGCAGGGCACGCTACAGGGCGCGTCTGAGCGGTTTGGGCGGCGCTTCAAAGTCACGCAGGTTTGGGACCTGGAAGCGGCGCGCTGCAAGTTTGGCAAATACCTGCACGTAAGTGTTAACGGGGTCGCACCTGACGTCGCCCGGCTCGTCAAAGACTTTCCGCCGCGCCGCGAGATGACCGGGCAGGGCGAATTACAGCGGAGCTTGCCTGTGCGCCTAAGCCTCAAGCGCCATGCAGATTTTGACAATGCGCCGTTTGAAGTCACGGGTGAGCTGGCGCTGGGTGAGCAGGCCAGGTTCTTCCCGACCAACGCTGCGCTGGCCAGCTGGATGGCGCAAGCCGATGCTGGCGCGGCGCATATTGTGTATGACTAGTTTTAACAAATACATGACCATATGATTGCAGGTGCAATAAATACGGGCGTAAGCAGCTATATAATTAATAGCGTTGAGTATCGTGGGGCGGAAAGCTTTGCAGGGCGCTTGTCAGTTGCGCCCATGATGGACTGGACAGATCGGCATTGCCGCTACTTTCACCGCTTGCTGACCAAGCACGCGCTGCTTTACACCGAGATGGTGACCACTGGCGCGTTGATTCACGGCGATGTGCCGCGCCATCTTCGCTTTAACGTCGAAGAACACCCGCTGGCGCTGCAGTTGGGCGGCAGTGAGCCAGCTGATTTGGCCCAAGCCGCCAAGCTGGGCGAGCAGTGGGGCTACGACGAAATCAACCTGAACTGCGGCTGCCCCAGCGAGCGCGTGCAGCGCGGCGCTTTTGGTGCCTGCCTGATGGCCGAGCCGCAGCTGGTGGCCGATTGTGTGAAAGCCATGGTGGATGTGGTGAGCGTTCCGGTCACCGTCAAGCACCGCATTGGCATTGACAAAATTGAGAGCTACAACTTCGTGCGCGACTTTGTGGGCGCTGTAAGTCAGGCAGGATGCAACACCTTCATCGTTCATGCACGCAGCGCGTGGCTCAAAGGTTTAAGCCCCAAAGAAAATCGTGAAGTGCCGCCGCTGCGCTATGCGCTGGTGCATCAGCTCAAACGCGAGTTTCCGCATCTAAACATCGCCATCAATGGCGGCGTGACCACTGCGGCGCAAGTCACTGAGCAGTTGGCCGTAGTTGACGGCGTGATGGTCGGCCGCGAGGCGTATCACAACCCGTGGTTTTTAGCGTCCTGGGATGAAGCGTTTTTCGGGGCTAGCGCTTGCGAGTTAACGCGCGATCAAGTTGAAACACACATGTGCGATTACATGGTGCGGGAGCTGAAGGAGCAAGGCACGCCATTGAGTGCAATCGCCAGGCACATGCTGGGCCTGCGTCACGGCTTGCCCGGTAGCCGCCGCTGGCGTCAGGTGTGGAGCGACCACAGGCTGAAAGGTTTGCCGCCGCATGAAGTGATGGCGTTGGCGCACCAGAGCGTGCATGAGCCGGTCGAAGCTGCTTGATTTAACAGACCAGGTACCCTTAAAAAAGGCCGAATAAGGCCGTTTTTGGCAGCATTTTAGCCATCTAGCCCAATAAATACGGGAGTAAGCTGCTACTAAAAAAATAGCAATTTCTGGGTGTGAGTGTTCAATGTTGACTCCGCTCGGAATGGGCTTTCTCGTCTTCAGTCGGCCCCATGCCGTAAGGCTCGACCAAATGCCACACATGCGGCGGCACCATGTTTTTGATCTTCGCGGGCATCTCGCGCCGCAGATGAATGATGGTTTCTGCCGCTTTCATGTCAACGCGTGCACGCGCAAACTCCAGCCCGCGCGGGCCGACTTTCGGCATCAGCCAGCCAACGATGGGGCGCAGCCAGTTGGGCATTTTTCTGAGTGGCAGGCCGCCCGCAGCGCGCTCAACGTTTTTAATAAAGCCTTTCACCGCGCCCTGGCGTTTGCCAGCGCTGCCTGGCTCTGACGTGACGACACTATTGCCGAGTAGTTTGAGCAGTTCTTCCCCCCGCGCGTTGCGCACCAACAGCCACTGCTGACCTTCTCCACCCATGTAGCCCACGGTGATGTCGCTCAGCACATTGGTGTAGTCCACGCACGTCCGGCAGGTCAGCGGAAAAAAATCATTTGGCAGTTTTGACAGTGGCAACTGCAAAAAAGGAATTGCTTTGGTGCGGCCATCCTTGTAGCGCAACTCGACGTGGTAGTCGGCTCTGAATTCCAGGTAGGTCACGTCGTCGGGATCTTCGCCCAGGTCTTCACCCAGCAGCGCTAAAAACTCATGAAAACGCTCGGTCGTGGTGTTGTCTGAACAAGGCGTGCCAATCACATACAGCTGCTCCAATCCGAGATCACGCTTGAGCTCTTCTTCGATCGCCCGCAGCGCATACACCTGGCAGGGTATGCCAATCACGGCAAGGCGTTTGTAGCCCATGGCCAAAGCAGGTTCAAGCAGGCCCAAGAGCGGCGCGTAACCCATGCGCATGCCCCGGCACTGCGCCATGCCTTCAGCGCGGGTCACGATGACAGGCTTGGGCCGCCACTTGTCGTTGGCATCAGGGGCCATCGTCAGCACGGCATCCACAGCGCCTGTTTCCAGCAAGCGTTCAGCCAGCCGGGTGGTGATGCCTGTCCACTGGGCGCCGGGCAATGGCGTCGCCATGCGGGCGCGCAGCATGCGGTTGTGCGGGCCAAAAAACATTTCGTCGGGTTTTGCAATGTCACGCTCCCTGCCATGCACAGCAGTTTCAAGCCGCGGATAGTCAGGTTTGATGAACTGGCAAGCCTGCCCGCAACGCTTGGGGTCGCTGCTTCGCGACAAGCCGCAATCTGTGCACAAGCCGCGTGCCGGGCCGCCAGTGATGATGGGCTCAATGATCACGGGCAGCATCAAACCGCAGCCTCAAGCCCATTGGCAAAGTGGGTTCGCATGGCATGTGCCGCCAGCTCAGCATTACGTCCTGCCATCGCCGCCATGATGCTCCGGTGCTCGTCCAGTGACTCTTCAATCCTCCCCGCCTTGAGCAAAGAGTTGTGTCGGTTCAGCTTCATCACCTTGCGCAGGTCGGCCACCATCTGGTCTCGCCAACGGTTATTGGCAATCTCCAGCAGGCGCATGTGAAAGGCTTCGTTGATTTCAAAAAAACGTTCGCGGTTTTTGGTGGCTTTTTCCAGGCTGTCGTGCAGGGATTGCAGTTCTTTGATTTGCCCATCTGTGGCTCTTATAGCCACCACACTGGCCGCGTCTGCTTCCAGCAGGCTGAGCAGGTGGTACACATCGGTCAGGTCTTTCTCATTAACTTCCGTCACATACGCGCCGCGCCGCACCTTCATGGTGACCAGCCCTTCGGTGGCCAGCACCTTGAGCGCCTCACGCAGAGGCGTGCGGCTGATGCCGTATTCTTCAGCCAGCTTCAGCTCGTCAATCCAGTTGCCAGGTGGCAACGCGCGGCTGAAGATACGCTGGCGCAGCAATTCAGCAACTTCTTTACATGAAACTGAATTCTGAATTTATAATTATAAATTGAAAGTTTGTTAAGATAGGTGTCTATGACAACGCCCTCCATGCCATTCAAGCCTTCAAATCTTGCCGATTGGGAAAAAGCCGCAGCTAAATCTGCCCCACGGGGCGATGTGAATGCACTGAACTGGCGCACGCCGGACGGCATCACCGTCAAGCCGTTATACACGGCAGATGACGTCAAGGATTTGCCTTACACCAACACATTGCCTGGCTTTGAGCCGTTCATTCGCGGCCCGCAGGCCACCATGTATGCGGTGCGCCCATGGACGAT